>ENA-ORBV01009675-ORBV01009675.1-microbial-mat-metagenome-genome-assembly--contig:-NODE-9675-length-15706-cov-5.755711_pt1 | contig 15706 bp, 10 predicted proteins | sample MGYA00237777_ERZ505514 | MGnify/ENA primary metagenome ERZ505514 (study PRJEB26160, sample SAMN06269048) | microbial mat metagenome | isolation source: Oligotrophic lake microbial mat | place... | reverse complement strand
TGTGTTGGCAGCCTGCACCAGCGCCGCTCGCAGCGAGGCGATCTGGCTCCTGCCGGGATAGCCCAACTCGATGTCGAAGGCGACATCGCCGCCTGCGACGCGCAGATTCTTCAGCTGCTTGCCGCCGACGAAATCACGGCCGGTCTGTGGATCGATGACTTGCGCCAGGGCGGCAAGCAGGGCGGCTTCGCTCGGGGCAGCGGGCATAGGGGGTGGGCGGGGTGCTGAAAGCGCAGCGCAGGATGCTAGCTGCGAAACGCAGGCCGGCCCTGCGTGAGGCGATGCAGCACGTCCTGGCCCGACTCGGCCACCTTCTGCATCGTGGCTTCGAGCAGCGCCATCTCGCGCAGCGATTGCGCGAAGGCCTGGTACTCGGTGGACTGCGCCTCGGCCAGCGCGGCGGGCGGGACCTGATCCTTCAGCGCCGCAGCCAGCGTGGCGAAGCGTGCGTCGAGCCGGTCGATCTGCTCCAGCAGCCGCGCACTGCGGGCGTCACCCGCCGGCGCGTCGGCGGCCGTCGCGGCCAGCATGTGCTTGAGCGCCTCGAAAGCACCGCTCTCGCGCGCGGCCACCAGTTGCAGGTCCAGGCCGCGCTGTGCGCCCTGCCCCAACGCCTTGACCGACGCGTCCCGCAGCCCGTCGAGCTGGCGCTCGAGGTGGCGGCTCACCGCGCCCAGCCGTGTGCCGACCGCCACCACCTCGGTCAGGATGCGATCGAGGTCCTGCACCAGGCTGGCGATGCGGTCGAGGAAGTGATTCAGGTCCTGCGCCAGCTCGCCGAATTCGTCGGCCGTGTTGACGGCGGCGCGCGGCGACAGGTCCATCACGCCCTTGGCCAGGCCGGAGACCGTCGAGCGCAGCGACAGCAGCGGCTCCATGCGCAGCTTCAACAGCAGGAAGAGCACGATGGTGTGGACCAGCGCCTTGACGCTCAGCGCACCGGCCGTCAACCGCACTTCGTTCCACCAGAGCGACTCCTTACGCTCCAGATAACTTCGTACGTGTACGGTGCCCAGCACCTCGCCGACCTGCGCCTTGACGTGGCAGGCCAGGCAGAACTGCTCTGCCGTCAGCGAGACCGAGGCCTGCTTGTGCTGGCCCGCGGCCCAGCGCTCGGGCAGGCCCTTGACTTCGACGTTTCGGGTGGCCTTCATCGATTGCACCGTCACCTCGGCCGGCGTGACAGCGATCGACAGGCCGAGATCGTCGTAGTTGCGATTCAGGATCGGGTAGACCGTTTGCGCGGCCAGCGGCCCGCCCGAATTCAGCATGATCGACTTCACGTCGTTGGCCAGTTGCTGCGCGGCGCGGTCCACGCGTGCCGGCTCCTGGCGGCTGAAGTCCCAGCGCAGCAGGGCGTAGCGAATCGCCAGCTCCACGCCCGCCACCACCACCAAAAGCAGGAAGAAGTCCCTGATCATGTGGAACATGAAGGACTGCTCGAACCGGCCTGCGCCGATGGTGGGACTGGCCATGTCGGTGTGCTCGCTGTACTCGCTGGCGTTGGGTGTCGACGTTCGTTCAGCGCCGCGGTGGCGGCACGTCGGTACAGGTGCCGTGTGCAACTTCGGCCGCCATGCCGATGCTCTCGCCCAGCGTCGGATGGGGATGGATGGTCTTGCCGATGTCGACCGCGTCGGCGCCCATCTCGATGGCCAGCGCTACCTCGCCGATCATGTCCCCGGCATGCGTGCCGACGATGCCGCCGCCCAGGATGCGGCCGTGGCCATGGGCTTCGGGTGAATCGTCGAACAGCAGCTTGGTGAAACCTTCGTCGCGGCCGTTGGCGATGGCCCGGCCCGACGCTGACCATGGGAACAGTCCCTTCTTGACCTGGATGCCCTGCGCCTTGGCGTCGTCTTCGGTCACGCCGACCCATGCGATTTCGGGATCGGTGTAGGCCACGCTCGGAATGACGCGGGCGTCAAACTGCGCTTTGGTGTCGCCGCTGGCCACCTCGGCGGCGACATGCGCTTCATGCACCGCCTTGTGCGCCAGCATCGGTTGGCCGACGATGTCGCCGATGGCGTAGATGTGCGGTACGTTGGTGCGCATCTGCACGTCGACCGCGATGAAGCCACGGTCACCGACCACCACACCCGCTTTCTCAGCACCGATGCGTTTGCCGTTGGGTACGCGGCCGACGGCTTGCAGCACCAGGTCGTAGAGCTGCGGTTCCTTCGGCGCGGCCTCACCTTCGAACTTGACGAGGATGCCGTCCTGGGTGGCTTCCGCGCCGACTGTCTTAGTCTTCAGCATCAGGTGGTCAAACCGCGGCGCGTTCATCTTCTGCCAGACCTTGACCAGGTCGCGGTCGGCGCCCTGCATCAGGCTGTCGAGCATCTCGACCACGTCGAGCCGCGCGCCGAGGGTCGAGTAAACCGTGCCCATCTCCAGCCCGATGATGCCGCCGCCGATGACGAGCATGCGCTTGGGGTGCTGGCGCAGTTCGAGCGCGCCGGTGCTGGTGACGATGCGCGGGTCGTCCTTGGGCATGAACGGTAGCTTCACCGCTTCGGAGCCTGCCGCGATGATGGCGTTCTTGAAACGGATGGTCTGACTCTTGCCGCCGTCCATCTCGACCTTCAGGTGGTGCGGGTCGGCGAAGCTGCCGTGGCCTTGCACCACGGTCACCTTGCGCATCTTGGCCATCGCGGCCAGACCACCTGTGAGCTTGCCGACGACCTTGTTCTTGTGGGCGAGCAGCTTTTTCAGGTCGATCTTGGGCGCCGCGAACTCGATGCCCAGGTCGGCGAAATGCGCCGCTTCGTCCATCACCGCAGCCACGTGCAGCAGCGCCTTGCTCGGGATGCAACCCACGTTCAGGCAGACGCCACCGAGCGTGGGGTAACGCTCGACGAGCACCGTCTTCATGCCGAGGTCGGCGGCGCGGAAGGCGGCCGAGTAGCCGCCGGGGCCGGCGCCGAGCACGAGCATGTCGCACTCCAGGTCGGCACCGCCAGCGTAACTGGCGGCTGGCGGCGCGGAGGCTGCCGGAGCCGGAGCCGGAGCGGGTGCGTCGGCGGGCGCAGCTGCCGCCGTTGCCGTTTCAGGCACTGTGGCTGGTGCAGCGCTGGCCCCCACGCCACTCACTTCCAGCGTCAGCAGTAAAGAGCCTTCATTGATCTTGTCGCCGACCGCGATCTTGATCTCCTTGACCACACCCGCGGACGACGACGGAATCTCCATCGACGCCTTGTCGCTCTCGACCGTGATCAGGCTCTGCTCGGCCTTGATCGTGTCGCCGGGCTTGACCAGCAGCTCGATCACCGCGACGTCCTTGAAATCGCCGATGTCCGGCACCTTGATGTCGATGGTGGGCATGTCAGGTCTCCTGCTGGGCCGCCCCGAAGGAGACCCGCGCCCCCTTGGGGGGCAGCGAACGAAGTGAGCGTGGGGGCTTCAAGTTCAGTCTTTCAGCTTGAAGGTGTGCAGCCGGGTCGGCCCAGCCGATGAAGTGTCGAACTCGCAGCCCGCCGCGACGCCCACCTCGGCGACTTCGCGCGCGGTCTTGGCTTTCGCGTAGACCGCGTGCATGCCGCCAAGCGCAAAACGCCGGCCCGAGCCGATGGCCCAGAAGCGGTCGAAGACGAAGACCTCGCGGTAGCTTTCGACGCCGAAGATGCCGTGCGTGTTGGCGATGACGATCGAGAACTGGCTGCTCTCGTACGGATCGCTGTCCTGCTCTTTGGTGTTCATGAAGAAGCGTTCCTTCAACCGCGGATGCAGGCGCACGAAGGTTTCGAAGATGGCTTCGCGGTCGTGAAGTTGCAGCTCTCCCTTGGGCAGGCTGTTCAGCGCGCCGCGCAGCACCGGCATGTGCGCGGTGCTGCCGACCGCACCGACAATGCTGTCGTTGATGCGGAACATCTTCTCGTTCGCCTCGTAGCCGGACGGCAAGCGCGTCTCGCCGAAGGTCACCAGCGAGTCGGCCGCGATGACGACGCTGCCGCCCTTGCGGACGACCACCACCGTGCTCAAAGCAACACGCGGCGGAACTCCGCCAGGATGCTGGCGAAGTACGCGTTGAACCGTGCCGCCGAAGCGCCGTCGATCACACGGTGATCCCAGCTCAGCGACAGCGGCAGGATCAGCCGCGGCTGGAAGACTTTGCCGTCCCAGCGCGGCTCGGTCGCGCTGCGGCACACACCCAGGATCGACACCTCTGGCGCGTTGATGATCGGCGTGAAGTAACGCCCGCCGATGCCGCCCAGGCTGCTGATCGAGAAGCAGCCGCCGCTCATGTCGGCCGGGCCGAGCTTGCCGTCGCGCGCCTTCGCGGCCAGCGCGGTCATCTCGGCGCTGATCGCCAGCACGCCCTTTTTGTCGGCGTCCTTGATCACGGGCACCACCAGCCCGTTCGGTGTGTCGGCCGCGAACCCGATGTTGAAGTAGCTCTTCAGGACGATCTGTTCACCGTCCAGCGAGGCATTGAAGTCGGGGAACTTCTTCAACGCTGCGACCGCGGCCTTGATCAGGAAAGCGAGCATCGTGATCTTCACACCGCTCTTCTCGTTCTCCTTGTTCAGCTGGACGCGGAAGGCTTCCAGCTCGGTGATGTCGGCGTCGTCGTGATTCGTGACGTGCGGGATCAGCACCCAGTTGCGGTGCAGGTTGGCGCCACTGATCTTCTTGATGCGCGACAGGTCCTTGCGCTCGACCGGGCCGAACTTGGCGAAGTCGACGCTCGGCCACGCGAGCAGCCCGGGGAAGGCGCCACCTGCCGCGCCGCTGGCGGCTGCCGGGGCCTTGGCCTTCTGCGCGCTGGTCTGGCTGTCACCGGCCATCACGCCCTTGACGAAGCCTTGCACGTCGGTCTGCGTAATGCGGCCCTTGGGCCCGCTGCCCTTGACTTCGCCGAGCGGCACGCCGAGTTCACGGGCGAAGCGGCGGATCGATGGCGACGCATGCGGTAGGGCCAGGCTCGGCGCCGTGGTCGGTTGATGCGCTGCGGCTGCTGCGGCCGCCGCCGGTGCCGAAGCAGGCGCTGCGGCAGAAGCTGCAGCGTCCGGAGCGGCCGCTGCGGTTGGAGCTGCGGCACCGGCCGCTGCAACGGGAGCTGCGGCACTGGCCGCTGCAACGGGAGCCGCGGCACCGGCCGCCGCAACGGGAGCCGCGGCACCGGCCGCGGCGTGCAACACCGCAATCAGCGAGCCCTTCTTGACCTTGTCGCCAACCTGGACCTTCATCTCGGCGACGGTGCCGGCATGCGACGAAGGAATCTCCATCGAGGCCTTGTCGCTCTCGACCGTGATCAGGCTCTGTTCAACCTTGATCGCATCGCCGGCCTTGACCAAGAGTTCGATCACCGCGACCTCGTCGAAGTCGCCGATGTCGGGCACCAGCACGTTGACCGGCCCGGCTGCTTCGGCAGCTTCGGCTGCTTCGGCTGCTGCGGCGGACACCGGCGCCGGTGCCGGCGCTGCAGCGGGTGCCGCAGCCGCAGCCGCAGCGGCAGCTGTCGGCGGCGGCGGCGACGCCGCACCGCCCGCTGCTTCAATCAGCAACACGACCGTGCCTTCATTGATCTTGTCGCCGAGCTTGATCTTCAGCTCCTTGACGACCCCGGCCGTGCTCGACGGGATCTCCATCGAGGCCTTGTCGCTTTCCACGGTGGCCAAGGACTGATCGACCGCCACGGTGTCGCCGGGCTTGACCAGAACCTCGATCACTTCCACGTCCTTGAAGTCGCCGATGTCCGGCACTTTCACTTCGACCAACGCCATGTTGAAAGTCTCCGTTCGTTGTTGTCGTTAGGCGTAGAGCGGGTTGACCTTGCTGGTGTCAATCGCGTACTTCAGAAGAGCTTCGGCCACCTTGGCTGGCGGCAGCGTGCCTTCTTCCGCCAGCGCCTTCAGGGCCGCCACCACGACGTAGTGGCGGTTGACCTCGAAGTGTTCGCGCAGCTTGCTGCGGAAGTCGCTGCGGCCGAAGCCGTCGGTGCCCAGCACCTTGTAGACCTTGCCCTTCGGGATGAACGCGCGAATCTGGTCGGCGTAGTTCTTCATGTAATCGGTCGAAGCCACCACTGGCCCGGCATGCCCGCCGAGCTGCTGCGCCACGAAGGACAGCCGCGGCTCGGCCGTCGGATTGAGCAGGTTCCAACGGTCGACGTCCTGGCCGTCGCGCGCCAGTTCGTTGAAGCTCGGGCAGCTCCAGACGTTGGCGGCCACGCCCCAGTCCTTCTCGAGCAGTTCGGCGCCAGCCTGCACTTCACGCAGGATGGTGCCGCTGCCGAGCAGGTTGACGCGCGCGGACCCGGAGGGGCCTTTCGGTAGGCCGTTCTTCGCCCCTGCGCCTTCGCTCAGCAGGTACATGCCTTTGATGATTTCTTCCTCGGTGCCCGGCTTCAGCCCGGGCATCGGGTAGTTCTCGTTCAGCAGCGTCAGGTAGTAGTAGACGTTGTCCTGCTTCTCGACCATGCGCTTCAGGCCGTGGTGCAGGATCACGCCGACCTCGTGCGCGAAGCTCGGGTCGTACGAGATGCAGTTGGGAATGGTGCTGGCCAGGATGTGGCTGTGGCCGTCTTCGTGCTGCAGACCCTCGCCATTCAGGGTCGTGCGGCCGCTGGTGCCGCCGAGCAGGAAACCGCGCGCCTGCATGTCGCCCGCTGCCCAGGCCAGATCGCCGATGCGCTGGAAGCCGAACATCGAGTAGTAGACGTAGAACGGCACCATGATGCGGTTGTTCGTCGAGTACGACGTGGCCGCGGCAATCCAGCTGGCCATGCCGCCTGGCTCGTTGATGCCCTCTTGCAGGATCTGGCCGTTCTGCGCCTCGCGGTAGTACATGACCTGGTCCTTGTCGACCGGGGTGTACTTCTGCCCTTCGGGGTTGTAGATGCCGATCTGGCGGAACAGCCCTTCCATGCCGAAGGTGCGCGCTTCGTCGACCAGGATCGGCACCACGCGCGGGCCGAGTGCGGCATCACGCAGCAGCGTATTCAGGAAGCGCACATAGGCCTGCGTGGTGCTGATCTCACGGCCCGCGGCGGTGGGCTCGAGCACGGCCTTGAAGGTCTCGAGCGGCGGCACGGTGAACTGCTCTTCGGACTTGGCACGGCGCTTGGGCAGGTAGCCGCCGAGCGCTTTGCGGCGGTCGTGCAGGTATTTCATTTCCGGCGTGTCGTCGGCCGGTTTGTAGAACGGGATCTTCGGCAGATCAGCGTCGGTGATGGGAATGTTGAAGCGGTCGCGGAAACGGCGGATGTCGTCGTCGGTGAGCTTCTTGGTCTGGTGCGCGGTGTTCTTGCCTTCACCGGCTTCACCCATGCCCCATCCCTTGACCGTCTTGATCAGCAGCACCGTCGGCTGGCCTTCGTGGGTGCTGGCGGCGTGGAACGCGGCGTAGACCTTGCCGGCATCGTGCCCGCCGCGGCGCAGGTTCCAGATGTCGTCGTCGCTCATCTTGGCCACCATCTCCAGCGTGCGCGGGTCGCGGCCGAAGAAGTTCTTGCGCACGAAGGCGCCGTCGTTGGCCTTGAACGCCTGATAGTCGCCGTCCAGGGTCTCCAGCATGATCTTGCGCAAGGCGCCTTCCTTGTCGCGGGCGAGCAGGCCGTCCCACTCCTTGCCCCAGATCAGCTTGATGACGTTCCAACCGGCGCCACGGAACTCGCCTTCGAGCTCTTGAATGATCTTGCCGTTGCCGCGTACCGGGCCGTCCAGGCGCTGCAGGTTGCAGTTGATGACGAAGACCAGGTTGTCGAGCTTCTCGCGTGCGGCCAGGCCGATCGCGCCGAGGCTTTCGGGCTCGTCCATCTCGCCGTCGCCGCAGAAGACCCAGACCTTGCGCTTGGCGGTGTCGGCGATGCCACGGGCGTGCAGGTACTTCAGGAAGCGGGCCTGGTAAATCGCCATCAACGGCCCCAGGCCCATGCTGACGGTGGGGAACTGCCAGAAGTTGGGCATCAACTTCGGATGCGGGTAGCTCGACAGCCCCTTGCCAGCGCCTTCCTGGCGGAAGTTGAGCAACTGCTCTTCGGTCAGCCGCCCTTCCATGAATGCCCGGGCGTAGATGCCGGGGGCGCTGTGCCCCTGGATGTAGAGCAGGTCGCCGCCATGGCCTTCGCTATCGGCGTGCCAGAAGTGGTTGAAGCCCGCGGCAAACATATGTGCCAACGACGCAAAGCTGCTGATGTGGCCGCCGAGATCGCCACCGTCGGCCGGGTGCAGGCGGTTGGCCTTGACGACCATGGCCATCGCGTTCCAGCGCATGTAGGCGCGCAGGCGGCCTTCGAGTTCGAGGTTGCCGGGGCTGTGCGCTTCCTGGCTGGGCTCGATCGTGTTGACGTAGCCGGTGTTGGCCGAGAACGGCATGTCGATGCTGCTCTGGCGTGCATGTTCGAGCAGCTGCTCGAGCAGGTAATGCGCCCTTTCCGGGCCTTCGGCGCCGATGACGGCAGTGAGCGCGTCGAGCCACTCGCGCGTCTCCTGCGCATCGGTATCGGCAGCAGGGGTAGGTGCGGCGGCGCCCTCACTCGACGCAGGCAGAGCGGACATGCTTGTCTCCAATGAAGTTGTAGTTGCTGCGCGGCAGCCAACGCCGCGGCTCATGTCCGCGGAGTTTGTCACAGGTTCTCGGGATTTCAAATAGTGCTTTAAGATCTCACAATGCGGAAAATATGCATGCCGACGAAAGCCGCTGAGTTCGGGGCCAGCCATGTTTCCGGGCCGCCACGGATAATCGCCCGCCAATGGCGCCGTCCTCCGACACCACGATCCCCCCGAAACCCGGCACTGCAGCGCCCCAGCCGGCCTTGCAGCGGTTGTTCGGCCGTTGGTGGCGCCGGCAGTCGCCGTCACGCCAGGACCGCTACGCCACGCTGGGTCCGCTGTTGTCGGTGCTGTTGTTCCTGGCAGCGATCATTTCGGCCTTCTGGTACCTGCGCAATGAGGAAATCGAGCGCGAGACGGAATCGGTCAAACGCGACGTCGAGATCACCCAGAACCACATGGGTTTGCGGCTGGTCCAGAACCAGGAGTCGTTGATCCGCATGGCTCGCGAGCTCGTTACCCGCGACCTGGGCGCCGACGAGTTCAACGCGCAGGCGGTTGCCTTTTCGCGCGAACGGCCCGAGGTCACGCACCTGACATGGGTCAATGCACGCCGCGAACCCCGCGCCAGCCACTCAAGCCGTATTTACCCGGTCCACCCCGGAGAACCGACTCAGCAGGCAACGCTGCCGGTGCAGGGCCAGCGCAGCGAGCCCGAGGCCGCGTTCACGGCGGCGCGTGAAACCCGCAACACCGTCTATTCACGCGCTTTCATCGATGCGGCCGGTGCGCCGGTCTTCCAGCTGCACGTGCCTTTGATCGAGCGCGGGCTGTTCGCGGGCACGCTCATCGCCGAATACTCGGCCGAGGCGCTGGTGCGCAACTTCGTGCCCAATGACGTGTCGCGCCGTCATGTGCTGTCGCTGGTCGACGAGAAGCAAGCGGTGCTGGCCGCCACCGTGACGGCCATGCCGGGCGCGCAACCGCGCGCCCCCCGCGCACCGATCGTCAGCGACGCCCCCTTGACGCCGGCGCTCAACGGCCTGGTGCTGCGCGCGCACGGCTACCGCACCAGCATCGGCCTGATCAGCAACACGCTGTTCTGGATGGTCGTCGCACTGTCGGTGTTGACGGTGTGGATGCTTCTGGGCACTTGGCGCCATATGCGCCGACGGAGCCAGATTCAGAGCGAGCTCGTACAGGAAACCAACTTCCGGCGCGCAATGGAGAACAGCATGCCCACCGGCATGCGGGCGATGGATCTCGAAGGCCGCATCAGCTACGTCAACGCCGCCTTCTGTCAGATGACGGGCTTCTCCAGCGACGAACTGGTCGGCCGCCTGCCGCCCTATCCGCACTGGCCACAAGACCGGTTGGAAGAGAACGCTCGCCTCCTCAAGCAAGAGCTGCAGGGCCGCAGCCCCAGCGGCGGCATCGAGGTCAAGGTCCAGCGCAAGGACGGCAGCGGCTTCGACGCCCGCATGTATGTCAGCCCGCTGATCGACCCCAAGGGCCAGCAGACCGGCTGGATGACCAGCATGACCAACATCACCGAGGCCAAGCGCATCCGCGATCAGCTCTCGGCCAGCCACGAGCGCTTCACCACCGTGCTCGAAGGGCTCGATGCGTCGGTCTCGGTGTTGTCGGTGCAGCAGGGTGAGTTGCTGTTCGTCAACCGCAGCTACCGGGTCTGGTTTGGCGCCGACGCCAAGGGCCACACCCAGATGGCCGGCGGCGTGATCGCCGGGCCGTACAGCCCGCTCGACCGCGACGACGAAGTCGACCCGCTGTCCGGCCTGCCGACGCAGGAGCTGACCGAGTCCGGCGCCAGCCCGCGCGAGGTATTCGTCGAGTCGCTGCAGAAGTGGTTCGACGTGCGCTCGCGCTACCTGCAGTGGACCGACGGCCGGTTGGCGCAGATGTTGATTGCCACCGACATCACGACCCGGTTGCGCGCCGAAGAACAGCAGCGCGCGCAAGCCGACAAGGCGCAGGTCACCAGTCGCCTGGTGACGATGGGTGAGATGGCCTCGTCGGTGGCTCACGAGTTGAACCAGCCCCTGACGGCGATCACCAACTACTGCAACGGGATGGTCTCGCGCGTGAAGGCCGACTCGATCGGGCAGGCTGACCTGATTGCGGCGCTGGAAAAGACCGCCCGGCAGGCGCAACGGGCCGGCGAGATCATCCGGCGCATCCGCGCCTTCGTGAAGCGCAGCGAGCCGCAGCGTGTGCCCTCGCAGCCGCGCCAGATCGTCGACGATGCGGTCGAGCTGGCCGGCATCGAACTGCGCCGCCGCAACGTCGCCATCCACACCTACGTGGCGCAGCGCCTGCCGGAGATCATGGTCGACCCGATCCTGATCGAGCAGGTGGTGATGAACCTGCTCAAGAACGCCGCCGAGGCGATCGACAACGCGCAGTTGCTGCTGGCCCGACGCCACATCGAACTGCGGGTGGTGCCACGGCACTCGGCCGAAGAAGGCGGGGTGATCGAGTTCAGCGTCACCGACATGGGCCCGGGCATCGGCCTGGAAGTCGTCGACCGCTTGTACGAAGCCTTCTTCTCGACCAAGGCCGAGGGCCTGGGCATCGGCCTGAGCCTTTGCCGCACTATCGTCGAGAGCCACCGTGGCCGGATGCGGGCACAGAATCTCTACAATGGCGCGATTGTCGTCGGGTGCCGCTTTTCGTTCACGATCCCCGTCGAAATCCCCGCAAAGACCGACTCCGCCTTTGCCCCGCTGGACGCCCCCGGCACCCCCACTGAAATGCACTCCGAATGAGCCTGATCCCGAAGAAGGGCACCGTCTACGTAGTCGATGACGACGAAGCCGTGCGCGACAGCTTGCAGTGGTTGCTGGAAGGCAAGGACTACCGCGTCAAGTGCTTCGATTCGAGCGAGAGCTTTCTCTCCCGCTTCGACCCGCGCGAAGTAGCCTGCCTGATCGCCGACATCCGCATGGACGGCATGAGCGGTCTGGAGCTGCAAGACCGGCTGATGGAGCGCAAGAGCCCGCTGCCAATCGTTTTCATCACCGGCCACGGCGACGTGCCGATGGCGGTGACGACGATGAAGAAGGGAGCGATGGACTTCATCGAAAAACCCTTCAAGGAAGAAGAGTTGCTGTCGCTGGTCGAGCGCATGCTCGACCACGCGCGCAGCGCCTTCAGCCAGCACCAGGAGCAGGCCAGCCGAGACGCGTTGTTGGCGAGGCTGACCACGCGTGAGGCGCAGGTGCTGGAGCGCATCGTCGCCGGCCGCCTGAACAAACAGATCGCCGACGACCTGGGTATCAGCATCAAGACGGTCGAGGCGCACCGCGCCAACATCATGGAAAAGCTGAACGCCAACACGGTCGCCGACCTGCTGAAGATCGCGCTCGGCGCTCAGCAGCGGACTTGACGCCGCCCGCTCGATGCCCGGGCAACTGATCGATGGCGTAGCGCTGTCGCGTGAGATGCGCGCCGACGTGGCGCGCCGCGCTGCTGCGCTGACCGCAACGGGCCGCAAGCCGGGACTGGCCGTGATCCTGGTCGGCGAAGACCCTGCCAGTGCGGTCTACGTTCGCAACAAGGTCAAGGCCTGCGCCGAGCACGGCTTGCACTCGGTGCTGGAGACCTACCCGGCGTCGTTCGAGCAAGGCGAATTGCTGGTACGCGTGGCGGCGCTGAACGCCGACCCGTCGATCCACGGCATCCTGGTCCAGATGCCGCTGCCCAAGCACATCGACGCGCAACGGGTCATCGAAGCGATCGCACCCTACAAAGACGTCGACGGCTTCTCGGTGCATTCCGCCGGCTGCCTCGTTGCAGGCCTGCCCGGCCTGCGCCCGGCAACACCCTTCGGCTGCATGAAGCTGATCGAGAGCACCGGCGTCCAGATCGCCGGCAAACACGCCGTCGTCATCGGCCGCAGCAATACCGTCGGCAAGCCGATGGCGCTGCTGTTGTTGCAGGCCAATGCCACCGTCACCGTTTGCCACAGTGCCACCCCGGATCTGGCGCACCATGTGCGGCAGGCCGACATCGTTGTCGCGGCCGCCGGGCGGCGTGGCATGGTGACGGCCGGTATGGTCAAGCCCAGTGCCGTCGTGATCGACGTCGGCATCAACCGCACACCGGCCGGCAAGCTCTGCGGCGATGTTGATTTCGACGCCGTGCGTGAAGTCGCTGGCTGGATCAGCCCGGTGCCCGGTGGGGTCGGGCCGATGACCATCACCATGCTGCTCGTCAACACGCTGCAAGCCGCGGAGGCCACCCGATGAATCCGATGCCCGAACCCAACCCGCTGCTGTCAACGACCGAGCTCCCCTGCTACGACGCGATCCGCCCCGGGCACGTCATGCCGGCGTTAGCCGAGCTGCTGGCACAGGCCGATGCCGCGCTCGAGAAGGTCGTCAGCGACGACGTGCCCGTGAACTACGACGCCATCGCTGCCGTGTTGGACGTCTCAGTCGAGCGGCTGCGCACCGCGTGGTCCCAGGTTGGGTTCCTGCAATCGGTGGCCGACACGCCCGAGATGCGCGCGGCGCATGCCGAGAACCTGCCGCGGGTGATCGATTTCTACACCCGCCTCTCGGCCGACCCGCGCTTGTTCGCCAAGTACAAGGCACTGGCCGCAAGCCCGTCGGCCGCCACACTCAACCCGGCACGCAAGAAGGCGCTACAGGACGCGCTGCGCGACTTCGTGCTCGGCGGCGCTGAACTCGAAGGTGCGGCACGCGAGCGCTTCGCCGCCATCCAGGAGCGGCTGGGAGCGCTGTCGCAGAGCTTCGGTGACCACGTGCTCGACGCCACCGATGCCTTCGATCTCTACGTCGAAGAAGCCGCGCTCGACGGCGTGCCCGCCGACGTGCGTGCCGCAGCCCGCGCTGCCGCGGAAGCCGCCGGCAAGCCCGGCTTCAAGCTCACGCTGCAAGCGCCCTGCTATGTGCCCGTGATCCAGTACGCCACCAACCGTGCGCTGCGCGAGCAGATGTTCCGTGCCTTCTCCACGCGCGCCAGCGAGTTCGGCAAGCCCGAGCACGACAACAGCGCGGCACTCGCCGAGATCCTGGCGCTGCGGCAGGAAGAGGCGGCACTGCTCGGCCACGCCAGCTACGCCCATGTCTCGCTGGTGCCGAAGATGGCGCGCTCGCCCGAGGAAGTGCTGGCCTTCGTCCGCGACCTGGCGCGCCGCGCCCGGCCCTTCGCCGAGACGGAGTTGGCCGAACTGCGCAGCTGCGCGGCGGAAGAGCTCGGCCTGGCCTCACTCGAAGCGTGGGACCGGCCCTTCGTGAGCGAAAGGCTCAAGCAATCGCGCTACGCCTTCAGCAACATCGACGTCAAGCAGTACTTCACCGAGCCCACCGTGCTCGACGGCCTGCTGAGGCTGATCGAAACGCTGTTCGGCGTGAGCATCCAGCCTGGCGAGGCACCGCTGTGGCACCCGAGCGCACGCTTCTTCCGCGTCTTCAAGCACGGCGAATCGACGCAGCCCGTGGCGGGTTTCTATCTCGACCTGCACGCCCGCACCGGCAAAGGCAGCGGCGCGTGGATGGACGACGCGCGCCAACGTTGGCAGCGCCCGGAAGGCCAGTTGCAAACCCCGCTGGCACACCTGGTCTGCAACTTCGCCGCGCCCGTGGGCGACAAGCCGGCGCTGTTGACGCACGACGACGTCATCACGCTCTTCCACGAGTTCGGCCACGGCCTGCACCACATGCTGACGCAGGTCGACGAACTGGCGGTGTCGGGCATAGCCGGCGTCGAGTGGGACGCGGTCGAGTTGCCGAGCCAGTTCATGGAGAACTTCTGCTGGGACTGGCAGGTCGTGCAGAAGCTGACGGCGCACGTGGACACCGGCGAGCCGCTGCCGCGCGCGCTGTTCGACCGCATGATTGCGGCGCGAAACTTCGGCAACGGCTTGCAGATGCTGCGCCACTGTGAGCTGGGGTTGTTCGATATGCAGGCGCACTTGTTGCCCGACGCCGGCCAGCGCGTGCTGGCGCTGGCGCGCGAGGTTTCGGCCGAAGTCGGCATCGTCGCGCCGCCGCCCTTCCTGCGCTACCCGCACAGCTTCACGCACCTGTTCGACGGCGGCTACGCCGCTGGTTACTACAGCTACGCGTGGGCCGAGGTGCTGTCGGCCGATGCCTTCTCGGCCTTCGAAGAAGCCGGCGTGTTCGACCCGGCCACCGGCGAGCGTTACCGCCAGCAGATTCTCGAAGTCGGCGGCAGCCGCCCGGCGATGGAGAGCTTCAAAGCCTTCCGCGGCCGTGAGCCCAAACTCGATGCGCTGCTGCGCCACCAGGGGCTGGTGGCCGAGGCGGCTTGAGCGCATGCTGGGGCTGGGCTAAATTGGCTTCTCGGTTCGAAAGGGTGAACACCATGTCAGCGACACGACACTGCCTGCCCCGCCTGGTAGCCCCGCTCGCGGTGGCCGCCGCGCTGGCCGCCACCGCGCTGCCTGCGGCCGCGCTCTACAAGGTCGTCAACCCCGACGGCAGCGTCACCTACACCGACCGGCCACCGGTGGACAACACCAGCCGTATCACGACGATGAGCCGCAGCGGGCGCCCGGCGGCCAATGCCCCGCCCGAAGCCGCCCTGCCGGCCGGCCTGCGTGAAGCGGCACAGCGCTGGCCCGTGACGCTGTACACCGCGGTCGAATGCAGCGCCTGCGAAGGCAGCCGGCAATGGCTGGCCCAACGCGGCATTCCCTACGCCGAAAAGCGCGTGCTGACCGAAGAGGATGCGCTGGCGCTTGAGCGCATCGTCGGCGGGCGCAGCGTACCTTCGTTGAGCATCGGCGCCCAGCCGCTGCGCGGCTTTTCAGAGACCGACTGGGTGGCGTACCTCGACGTCGCCGGCTACCCCGTGCTCGGCGACAAGATCTACGGCGTCCCCGAGTCGATCTTCCTCTCCTTCGACTCCCGCGGCACCGTCGACGACGAGATGATGGCGACGCTGCTCCTGCCGCGCCACGCGCTCCATGCCGCGTCGATCGAGCTCCGTCATCCCGCGACCAACGCGCCGCTGCGCATCGAGTCACCGCTCCCGTCTGATCTCGCGAGCGTGCTCACGCGCCTCGCCAACGGAGGAAGTGCATGTCCCCCTGCTGGAGATGCGGAAGACCCATCGTCGTAGAGGGGCGCATCGGCCGGCGGGACCTCTGCGACGGCTGCCACAGCTCCCTGCACTCCTGCAAGAACTGCAAGGACTGGGAC
>ENA-ORBV01009673-ORBV01009673.1-microbial-mat-metagenome-genome-assembly--contig:-NODE-9673-length-15710-cov-7.365061_pt1 | contig 15710 bp, 18 predicted proteins | sample MGYA00237777_ERZ505514 | MGnify/ENA primary metagenome ERZ505514 (study PRJEB26160, sample SAMN06269048) | microbial mat metagenome | isolation source: Oligotrophic lake microbial mat | place... | reverse complement strand
TTTTTTTTTCAAGCAGAAGACGGCATACGAGATTCGCCTTAGTCTCGTGGGCTCGGAGATGTGTATAAGAGACTGGTTTGATGACGTTTTTACCTTTTGTTGCTGTGTTTGTGATTAGGTTTACTGGCTCTAAGGTTTTACCTGTTGCTGTTAGAACTTCACCCGCTTTTGATAATTGAGAAACTTTTGACACTTGACCTGTTTTGCTCAAAATAGCACCACCTCCTGTTAATACTGTCGCCAAATCTGCCAACACAGACGCTGGGTCTTCGATAGCAGTTTCCTTGAATTTATCTAAAGTACCGTATCTGTCCATAAAGAATTTGCCTACTTGGTTTATTGCCTGTAAGTCTGGTGTGTTTTCCGCTTGGAATTTTCCGTTTATATCTTTTTTAAGTTCAGGTTGTCCTTGTGATATTCTGTTTTGATTAGCTTTTTCTAAAAGTTTCTGTCCTAAATCCGTATCCTCAATAAGAATCTCCCCCACTTTTGCACCAACACCTCTTGCTAGAGTCCCTACACTTTTGATTGTATCTATAGGATTTACTACTGCACTAGCAACACTTTTACCTAATTCAAAGGTTGATTTTGGTAAATTACCCACAGCTTTTGCAGTGCCTGTTAATAGGTTTTCATTCCCTGTTGCCTGGAAAGGAGCTTTTTCTAACCCTGTAAACCCCTTCGATGGCTCTGGTGGCGGTGTGGATTGTATGTTCAATGACCTTGCAGCCGATTCGATGTCTTGCATTGAAGGCATATCTTTAAATTCTACTATTTGTCCATTTGAAAATTTTATTTTTGGCATACGATTAAGGAATTATTGTGAATGAAATACCAGATTGAGTAGTCCCCATACCGTTAAAAATCTTTCCAAGTGGGCTTTCCACATTCCAAGTATTTCCTGATGGTGCGACTCCAGTTGTAGGATTGAAACTAGCATCAACCCTTGTTTTAATGGAATCAATACTAGAAAATTCCTTCCCAATATATTTATTGTAATCAATTGAGTTCTCAGCCGCTATTGTTTTAATTGGTTGTAGGTTTTCTTCAACATAAGCCCTTCGTGCTTCATACACCTTGTATGTAACATCTTCCATTTGTTTCCTTGCGGTTTCAGTCAATTTATCACCTTTCATTAGTCCATTAGATTTTAGCCAAGCTCTATCTCCGTAAGACTGGGCGGATTGCAATAATGAAACATCGCCCTCTCGAACAGCCACTCCTGGGTCAACTGCAAGTCTCTGAAAGGAGTTAATTGCTGCAATGTCACCCACTCCAGTTTTTTGTTTCAAAGAAGACAGCAAAGATGTTGCATCAGCTTCAAGGCTTTTTGCATTTTTAACTTCCGCTAGACCATTACGCTCCTCTCTTAAACTGGTAGCTAGTTTAGACTGGCTTTCACTCAATAAACCTTTTTCTTTTGCATCCTTAGCAGCCTTTGCTTCTGCGTTTGTCTTCGCTGCACTAGCTCTACTGTTTGCGGCACTTGCATTACTCGCTGCCGTAGAAGCTCTCTTTGCTTCATTACCAAGAAAATCTCCTGCATATACTCCAAGAGTCTTTGCTACCGCCATTGAACCCTCCCCCTTCTTTACCGCATCAAGTGCTTTTGTTGTTGCAGATGTTGGTGCACCCTGAGAAAAGGCGTTGATAATCATCTCTTGTGATGCCTTACGGTTTGCTTCTCCTTCTGTGTAGGCTCTATCAGATTGTTTTTGAAGTGCGTCTATTTTGTTCTGGTCTGCCTTGCCAACAATAGCTGAGAAAGCGTCATACATCTTATTTTTACGATTGTATGCGTTAGTAGCATCGTCAGAATATATCTTAAATAGAGTGTTTAGATTAGACTGTGCCATTTCCAGGTTACCCTGAGCTGCAGAAAGTTGTGCTGCGACAGGAAGTGACTGGATAGCCGCTTCTTTTGCAATTTGGGCTTGCTGTCCTCCAATAACAGCCTCTGGGATACCTCTCCCTTGTCCTGTGACTTGAAGTTGCTGGGCTTGTGAGGTAGCGACGATCTGATTTAGTTGACCAGTTAAGTCACCGACTAATTGTTGTTTCTGTAGGATTCCAGTTTCATTTTGAGCTTTTTTGAAAGCATCAGCTGAGCTAGGTAATGGCTCTGTCATCTGCTTCATTAACAAAGAGAACTGGTTATTTGAAGCATTACTCTGAGCGTCAGAAAGTTGTGTGTCTACGCTTTTTGGAGTCCCGTCTGGGTTATTTGTTGAAAGACTATTAGTAATACCTGTGTAGTTTGCGGGATTCAAAAGACTTTCAAAGCTGCCAAAGTTTAGCTTAGTATTCATCGGGTCAACAGCTCCCAGAGTTTCCCCTCCTATTACATTAGTGCTAGGCGTTGAACCAACACGAGTGAAGGCACTGTTATTTGCTACTGCTGATGCTTGTCCTGCTGTTATGTTTGCGTTAGGGGTTGCAGTAAAAGACTGTCCGTTGGATTGGAATGTGTATGCTTGCCCTGTAGAGCCACCTGAACTTGAAGACGAAGGGCTTGATATTCCCTGTCTTGCATTCGCACTTGCCATTCTTGCTGATATTGCCATGTTAGTTTATTTATATAATTATACCATTTATACCTGTGTTCCTACTAAGGAAAAAGTATTTGCTGTACTGCAAATATACAATTTGCCTCCAACTTCTATAATTTCTCCTACTTCTGCGGTTGTTGGTGCGGTCACATAACTTGGCACCTTCAGTCGTGTAGTGAAATTGCTTTTTTTATTAAATTCCTGTACTGCTGAAAAGTTGTTCTTGTAATACTCATTGTTAAGAGCCTCTAAGTCTTTTCTAAGCTGGTCTATTTGCATCTGCATTTGTATCATGTCCATTAGATTGTAGAGAGAGGTGTTGCATTGGCAGTCCAGCTAGTAATTTCCGCACCACCAGAGCTTTCAATCCTAAACTTAAACTCCTTTCCACTTGGAAAAGCTAGTCCAGTAGACTCTATTACGTTAAATGTCTTTGTCAGTGCCCCTACGGTACTAAAGCTCCCTATTGTAGTGAACGCCACCGCATCATCTACCTTAACTTTGACGGTAATGCTCTCTCCTGACGCTAGTTTTCTGAAGGAAACCTTGAAACTATCCAATCGTTTGTCCATCTCTACATCACCAAACTCTTGTATAAGAGAGTCATATATTGAAGTGAAGGCATAGGTAGCTACGTCATTTGTCTTATCCACACTGCCATCGTTGTTGTACGCTATGAAAAAGAAGTTAGCGGCAGAACCAAAGGCTTGTATTCCTGCGGTAGTTACGTTCTCATCAATCAAATCTAGAGTTAATGCCCACGGATAGTTGGCGTTCTTCCTTCCGAATGACCAGATACCCTCGTCATACTCTGTACCTGCTTCATTTGTCATTATCTTTGCTGAAAAGAATAGACGGTTGTTCTTGACCGCCTTAGATATAGGCATAGTCTTCCCTGTGAGCTTCAAGGTGAAGACTTCTTTCAATACTTGAGGAATACCCCCAGAATAGCCTTGTATAATCATAGAGCCCCTTCCTGCCCCTGTAGCGTTATTCAAATATCTGTCAGTAACACCGACAATCATACCTTCGATAGCTTCTATCACTCGAAGTTCACCCTCTCCCCAGTCAATTACCTCCTGAACGTCTGGTGAAGTGAGATTCCATAAGAAAACCTTTGATACTCCATTAAATGTTGAAATAGGGGCACAGCCGATAGCTAAATACTTTCCAAAGTTACAAATGGAAGTAATTTTAAAGTTTGTAGGAAGTGTAAGAATTGCATCTTGCACAGTGCCTCCTGCGTTTACTCGTACGAGCTTGTTGTTGTATGGAAGATACAGGTTATCGTCTAGTGCAATAACACCTTGAGCAACACTGGTGATAGTTGCCACAGTTCCTTGTGAGTTTGTGATAGTTGGAGTACCTGAAAGAAGTCCCCAGCGAAAGACTTGAGTCGTTCCCTGAAATCCCCACGCATAATCTTTGTATTCCACCAAACAACCGTTCCGCACAGCACCATTACCCTCTGAAGAAGCTGGGGTAGTCCATAGTCCTGACTCTGCTAAATCCTTTTGTAAAATCTTAGTCAATCCTCCTGCTGTTTGACCAAGTCCATAGAGCTTTCCTGAACCAGAGGGATACAAGAAGTCTCTGACAAAATACTGCCGTAAGTCAGTCGCACCAATAGCAGTAGCGTGGTCTACTTCAAGTGAACGATAGGGAGTGAGTCTTTTAGGGTTACTGAAAATGTCGAAGTTTTTTGTAATAAGAAACTCACTACCAGAAACCTTCCTGACATCATCCGCGATTCCCCCAGAAAAAGAATCTATTTTTATTTGTATTTGCTTAGGCATTACGCAATGAGGTTATTACCTACCAAAATCTTGTATATCCTTCCTGCATTACCAGCACTGCCTGCGTTACTAGTCCCCACAGCCCCTGCAGCCCCCACAGCTCCTGCAGTTCCACCTGAAGCCTGAATAGTGCCAGTGTCAGTTAGTGTTTGATAGATAAGGACTATAACACCAGCACTTCCACCTCCTCCACCTGAGCCTCTATTACCTCTCGCTGGGTCTGCTGAACCACCCTGTCCACCAGCTCCTCCATTCACTTGGATAGTCCCACTGTTTATTATAGTAGGTGAAGCGATAACAATTACTCCTCCACCACTTCCACCTCCTCCTGAGCCTGCACCCTGGTTTGTTCCACTGCTATCAGCACCTCCTCCTCCTCCAGCTCCAGCTCCTGCTGATAAAACCGCAGAGCTAGAGGAGCCCAGAACTCTTAGAAGTGCTGATACGTTTGTTACTCCACCACTTGTTACTCCTGTAATTGCATTAAAAGTAGCAGGGAAGTTTAAGGTTTCAGTTGTCGCAACACCACCAGCTCCTCCTGCAACAGCACCAGCACCTCCTGCTCCACCGTTTACCGCAGGCAATGACGGGTTAACTGCACCTCCATTTGTACCCACCGTTGCAACTGGAGAACCAGAAGGGCCTGTACCATTACCACCAGCACCTCCTGCACTTCCAACACCAAAAGTGTTTAGTGTTTTAGCTGCTCCACCTGCTCCTCCTACACCAGTACCAATGGTTGCACCACCCTGACCATCAGCACCGCCATTTCCATTGTTCCTAATAGTCCCTGCGTTGTTGATGCTTGTCTTACAGTAGAGAGAATACCCTGCTGTATCTAACACAGCCCCAGCTGAAACAGTCACGCTTGAATAGTATCTATTGGCAGTCATTGTTGTTGTGCCAGAAGCAACATTCAAGTCTCCGTCTGCTCCTGAACCATAACCATTGAAAATAGCAGGCATAGAGGAAGGGTTTATAAACAACCTTGCTCCAGTTGCTCCCGTAGCAGTTCCAGTTGCCACCTCACCTGATGTTGCCTCCTCTACCACACCCCTAACTGTTGTTGATGCGTTAGTGTTACCACCTGAGTCCACATACGCCTTTACTGCCTTCTGTGTAGCAACTTTCAAGTCACTATTAGCAGCCAGAGTAGTATCGGTATCAAGTACAGTAGTCTCTACCTTATCAGCGTTAAGGTTACTGAAATTATTATTGATGTCAGTACGACTTGTTGAGATATTATCTCCTGCGTTAATTGTGGTTAGGGTACTCATGCTGGTTTTGCTATGTTAGTAAGTGAGGAACTCTGTTTTGATGCGTTAGTAAAGATTGTTCCTGTGGCTGCCCAAGTGCGAGTCTCACTGGCGTATGTTGTGGTGATGGTAGACCACGTTTCATATCCGACAACCTTTGCAGTGTTTATAAGTGATGATGTTGGTCGTGAAATGTTTGAGATTGCCATTATCGTGAGCTTCTACGCTTGGTTGTTAGTTTTAACACCTCATCTGTCTCTCTGCTTGCGAAGTACTCGTCAATAACCGCTTCTTCTTTCTGTAGCTCTACTGAGAGTGCTTGTAGGTTAGGAAGTCCCAATGTAAACGCTACATCATAGGCTGAAGCCACAACGAAGCCTCTGTGGAGGTCATCAGCTACTCCAGGCTGTTTTGTGGTGTCTGTTGCTACGAAGTACGAAGGTGAACGCTGGAAGTAGTATTTTATTCCTGCGGTTACACTAGTTGCTGGCTTAGGATAGAGCCTTACAACATTGTCGGCAACCTTGTCGTAGTAAAGAGGAAGATTTGCTGTCTTGTTCCACTCATCAAGGGCAATGCCTCCGATCTGTGCTTGATCCATAGGAACGAGCTGTCTCCATAGGCCTGAAGCATCTAGTATGTCGATTCTGGTAAGGTTGGTGATCCTATTGCCCTGCTCATCAGTAAGAAATGAATACTCGGATTGGTTTGCAACAAGGTTAGTAGTTCCTCTTGGAAGTTTTGTATGGTTCGTGTCATCAAGCTGAAAGCGTCTATCAAGCACCTTTCCTCTAGTAAAGATGTGATTAAGCCAGTTGTTACAGGAATTAACCACATTGGCGGTTGGCCATTGGGTAGCATCAACACGAGCCATAACTCTGACTTGCTGAAGGATGCCCAAACCAGTCGATGTATCTGAGAAGACTGCCATGTTATTTTTTCTTAAAGTTTGTCTTAAAGTCGACCATGTGGCTAAAGATTGACGCTATGATTACATCATCCTCTACATACAATGAATCGTAATCCTCGTACTGGTCTTGTAAAAACGGCTTCATTAATCCACGACTCAAAGGTATAATTTTGTCGTTATACTTCTGTGCTTTGAGTGCAATCTTGTTTCTTTCTGTCTCCTTATCTTCCTTATTCTTTTTCACTTCTTCATACTTGTTTCTTAGCTCTGGTGCCATCTGTGCAGTCATTCTGTCAAAGATTTCTTGCTTGTATACCTTCATTTCTGCAATAGCGTCTTCTACTTTTGCTGTTACAGCCTTCTCTTTCTCTAAGATGTCTGAAATATCCACCTTTTTTTCTTCTTCTATAAGTGTTTTGTTTATCTCCTCTAGTTCTATCTCAAGTGCATCAATTTCTACTGAAACAGCTCTGCCTTTTTCCACCAAAGCACCCTTCTCTAACATGAGTTTCTTCAATTTATCAGAATCGATTGTAATAAGTCTTGGGTACATAGTGTTATGAGTTAATTATACCATTTTTAAACAAAGTAGCGTAAGCGTCTCTCCATAGGTGAGCGTTGTTTGCAATCGAGTATGTCTTTTCCACATATTCCTTTGCCTTTTTCCCCATTTCAACTCGTAGTCCCTTGTCAGTAATAAGGGTCTCAATCTGTTCAATCCATGAAGCTGTATCAGTAGCCAGAAGAAGGTGTTCTGTGTCTGATTTGTTGACTTGATACGGGGAATCACCTGTAGAGAATGATTGTGCAACTGTTGGAATCTCCAGCATACTATTCTCTATAAACTTGAGGTTAGACTTACAGCGATTGAATAGCGAGTCATGTCGAGGGATTATCACCATGTCGAGCTTAAGATTGTTTAGATACTCATAGTATTCGTCAGTCGGTGCGTATGAGTGCCATTCAATGTTCATCTTATTCCAAAAGGCGTATTCCTCTACATATAACTGCTTGTATATAGCATTATTGCCTTCTGGTGGAAGGGATAGAAGCACAAGTCTCACTCTAGGGTCGTTCTGATAGTGTTCTATGATTGGTTTCAGTCCTTCTACGTCAGCAGTCACCCCAACAGAGCCTGTGATACCTATTCTCACAATGTCTGTTTGATTTCTTAGAGGTTCTGGGTAGTAGAAAGGGTCTACTGTGTTTGGAAGCACGATCACATTGGGATTTAAGACTTCGTATTCCTTTTTGAGAAACTCTGTAGAGCAAGTTACCAGGTCTGCCTCTGTAATGAAGGTGTCGAGGTTCTTATTCATTATGTCTAGTCCACGCTTCACCTTTTCTTCATTCATGTATTCCGTAAACTTGAAACCTCCAGCGTCTTTTGCGGTGTCATCATTGTCAAAGACAATCTTCTTGCCTTGTGATTTTAGCACTCTCGCTACCGTAAGTAGTTCTTCTGATTCTGGGCGGTGGAATACTACTACGTCTGCGTTCATAAGAGCTTTTGCCTTCTGTTCTGGTGTTGCTCGGTTTATAGCGAGTGTTGTTCTATCACCGTCCCAGCCATTCTCCTGAAGTGGAAACAAGCAACGAACATTGTAGCAACCCTCTAGTGAAGTGTGGATGAAGTAAACTTTCATATTATTTCTCTAAGTCTTCCAACTGCTTTTTCATATCAGCAATCTTTTGACGCTTTAATTCTTTTAATCTAACAACTTCATTTTCAGCTTGTATGATGAGTGATTGTATATCTACTGTTTCATATGAAACTACCGCCACAGGGGCATTTTGAGCCTCTGGAGGGGTCACTGGTGGTGCAACGTACTCTGTTTCCGCTGGATTTATTACCTGCTTTGTTCGCGGGTTAATCTCATTGCCTTGCGTGTCTATTCTTACGCTCTCTCTCTTTAAGTTTGGGGATATTATTGTTGTCATAATTGCGTGCAGATGTGCCTCATATCTCGCAATCTGCATTGAGTACGAGGCACACAATTACTTGTAAAACTTACGCACTTGTCAAAATACGAACTCCAGCTTCATCTCTGTTTTCTATTACACCGAAACACAAGTCTGCGGTTGTGATAGTTGAAAGATATTCTGGGATGTAGTTACTTTGAATACGAACTCCGTATTTACCTGTCATTGAACTACCTAGTGAACCTCCTGTTCCAAGTGGAGAAGTTGCAAAGTGCAACGCATCCTTGTGAGCGAGGGCGTTGTAACGACCTGCTGTTCCTGAAACGTTTTGGATGTTGTTAGATACGAACACTGGGATACCATACAAAGTTGCTCGTGGAAGTTTTGCTGTTGGGTCATTCACTGGTGAATTAATCGCGAGAGAAAACTTATCGAGGTTTTGAATTTGTCTCCAGAACACTGCTGGTGAAACGAAGAAGGCGACATCTGACTGGGTGTCAATACCTACTGATTCGAGAGCTGAGATAGCTGCACGGATTTCACTGTCGGCTAGGTTGGTAGTAGAAGCACCAACTACTGTTGAGAAACCTTGGAAAAGGTTTGCAAGTGCTACTTCTAGTCTTCGAGCCATAGTGTATCCAGCACTCTGTGCGTACCTTTCTTGTAGGTAGTATGACTGCTTAACCTGTGCTGCTTCACGGTCTTCGATAGCAAATGATACTTCAAACCACTGGTCTACAGTGAGAGTTACGCGAGAATCAGTTGGGCTGTTTATAGTAACCGCTGTTGCGTTTACCTTAGCTGTTGATGCGAACTCTGTTAGGTTTGGAGTGTACAATGCTGAACCTCCGTTTGCTAATTCTGATGAACGATTTACAAAATGCTCAGCAATCATGAGCTTCAATTTGAAGAACTCATTAATTCGCTCGCCCCACAATAGCGGAATACTATTCGCTAGGGTGGTTGAGGACATTGTTGCTGTTGGAAATACTCCTGTTGCCATATAATTTATAAACTAATAATTATGTATTTTTACTAGTAATGTTATTTACCCATTACTTTCTTAAAAGCCTTCATGTGTTCCTCTCGTGTCATCTCGGATTTGATTTCAGACTGGTCTTGCGATTCGCCTGAACCTTTTGAAGCACCGAGCTTTGCATCTTCCTTTCTTTTCTTCTCTTTCAAATCACTTTGATAGGTTAGGAAAAGGGGTTCTTTGACAGCTTCGGTTAGGGCGATGCCCCTTCCTTTTGCTACCACTTTTGCTTGTTCGATTTCTTCATCCGATAAACCACGGGCAATCAGTTTAAGCTCCTCTGAAAGTTGTGGGTCGTTGTTAATTGAAGCGGGAGTAGCTTTTCTTAATTGCTTAAGTTCGTCTTCTGCCCTTTTAGCTCTTGCGTTGATGTCTCGATTGGCTTCACGAGCTTTTTCTAATTCATCTGCAAGGTCTACAGTTTCTTCCTCACTGTCTTCGTTGCTACTGGTAGCTTCCTCATCCTCTGTGTCTATGACCACAGCGTCGTCATTGGTGTTATCCATTGATTTGATAGCAGATTATGCTTACTGCCAAGCGTTTATGCAGGATTATGCTTACCTGCGAGCCTATGCGTTGTTGAGACGCACCCCTCAATCAATACTACCTCGCTTCGTTCTTTATCTCTTTAGTTTCTGACTTTGAGGTGAAAAGGAGTTCAAGGTTAGAGAATGCTTCATCTATCACATCTTTAGCCTCTGCGATTGCTTTCGTGTCCTCTTGAGCAAACACCTTCACTACTGCCTTATCGGTGAGAAAAGACATAAGGTAGTTTTTAACTTCCCCTCTCATATTCTCATTCAGATAAAAGTCTTGGAGAGCACTAGGCATTTTGAGGTGTTGCGTTAGCTTGTAGACTCATAGGACTTGCCTGTTGTGGTTGTCCTGTTGGTTGCATAGCCATTTGTGCCTGTGCTTCCTTAGCCTTTTCGTTAATAGCACTTGTAATCTGCACTGGACTGATACCAGCTCCCGATAGCTCGATAATCTTGGTAAGGAGTTGTGAAGCTACTGGGTCGTTAGCTAGGTTAGGATTAGAAGCGTAGGTGATAAGAATGTTATTGAGACTTTCAAGGGTTGCTGCTTTGTTTCTCTGTTCACCCGTAATGTTCACTGTTACCTTTACCTTTAGATTCTTGTAGAAGCCTTTTGGGATGTTAATGAATCTCTGGCTCTTTGTTTGCTTAATGAACTCGTCGTAGTTATCTATGAACGCTTGATACTCCTCTGCTGTGATGTCTCCACCTGAAAGGATGATGTCTTTAGCTTTCATGTTTGCCTTTCGGATAGAGAACTTTGAATCAATCTCTTTCAATTCATCTGGTGAGAAGTCATAGGACAAAAGATGCTCTGCGGTGAGCTTAGTCGCAAGATATGGCATTACCCAGTCCTCAATTATTTCAGTCAGAAAGATACCAAACTCCTCTTGAAGTACTTGGAAGACTGAAGATGATTGCTGAAGAATAGTTGCTTGGAGTCTGAAAGGAGTTCCTGACGGAGGCGTGTCGCCTCTTTGTGCTGCGTATGCTGATGTAGTTTTCTGTAGTTGGTCGTACCACTGATTGATAATCAAGCTGTACTGGTTGAGCCCTCCACTTGGTAGGAGATTGAGAGCTGTAATAGGTTTATTCTCCTCAGTTTCTAGGATAGTTCCATCATCTGTTTCAGTGAGTAGGTTTCTTCCCTTGAGCTTTTTAGATGCAGTCTGCCCGATAACCTTAGTTGTGTACTCCATTGCTCGGTACTGCTTCAAGATTGCGTCATTAGTCCACACCTGAGCTTCTTCTCCTTCTTCCATAACACCGACTCCAAACGCTCTGCCTGCCTTTGGCTTACGAGCAAGATACTTGTACACTTCGTCTGTGTTATCTTCGCAATACATAATTTCAAATGCGTCATTGTCTACCTTGCCTTCATCCTTACTTGGAAGACCTGCAATGTAATACAGTTGATATGAAAACTTTGATTTGTCAGCGTCAGTATACTTCTCACCTTTAGCATCTTTGTAGACAGCCTGTGAGAATGTGCCTCGTACTTCATACACAGGTACAGTTGTATTTGATGTTTGATTTTCTAGCTTGTCGAGAACTGCTTTAATGTTCTTCCATTCAGTCTTCTGTGCTATCTCAACCGCAGTCATCCAGTGAGTTTCTACAATAGGTCTGCTTAGTATCTTTCTTTGATCAGTAATGAGGTTCTTCCACTCTGGGAGTTCGAGTGTCAATTCTCCATCCTTCATAACTTTCTTTACGAGGAGTGAACCATAGCGTGTGTGCATATCTCTCATTTCATTCAATGTCTTAGCAAAGTTCGTATCCTTCATCCACACATATATATCCTTTGAAAGAAGCCACGACTCTAGGTAGTGGTTAGCGTCATCAGATGTTATTTGAATATCTTTAGTATCTAAGTCCTTGGCGGTGTTCTCTACATCACAGATAGCATTAAGAATCTGCAAGAAAGGCTTTTCCCTTCCAAGCTCATCTTTCTGTCCATTTAGATACTTAGAGTTGTTGTAAAACTCAATCGTTCGTATTGTTTGCTTTTGAGAGAATGACAAACCTTCTACAAGGTCAATGGTCTTGTCATAATTAACTTTAATCTGTTCTAACTCGGTTTTTATTGTAAGCATTTATATAATTATACCATTTTTAGTAATGCAAGCACTAACGTGAAGACTTATTATCATTCCTCTGTCTACTCTCCAGTCGTTCTAATCTCTCAATCGGGTCAATGTCTTCATTGAATGTTCTCCCATTCTTAAAATAAATACTCTTGATAAGAGCAAACTCTGCTGGGTCTGTTAGTTTTGGTCGATTATCCATTATCGCGTTTGATTAACCTGTCCTCTTAACCTGCTCATAAGCCTTTCAGCCTTCTCAGCTTCCATATCACCTGTGGCGTTCTTTATTAGGTTTGAGAGTCCATAACGTAGTGCATCTGCGGTGTGGTCAAAGCCACCTTCAGGTTCATTTATAATTTTACCATCTCTATCAGTTGTCCACAGATAATTTCTAAACTCCCTTATGATGTTCACACTCTTTTTAGTCATTGATATTCTTTGGGCTTGGACTAATGCTATGCCATTCCTCACACTATCAGCACCTTTCTCTGCTCCTACGATAGAAACTCCATAGCCAGCTATCTCGTCAATGCTCTTAGGTTCTGCACTATCGGCCACCACCAAAGCTGTCGGGTGACTTAAAAGAATATCGGCTATTTGTTTATTGCTCAGTCCCTTCTGAAAGGTTATTTCGTCTAAGATATATCCACCGTTGTAATAGTAAATAGCCACGATTGAGGTTGGGTCGTTGGTGTAGCCAAAGTCCATTCCATATCTCTCTAGCCTAGCTTCGTGTGGAACTTCATCTATAATCTGCCAGTCTTTATAAATCTTACCCTCCACCTCTCCTAGTTGTCCTAATCCGTAGACCTGCCACCAGCCCTTACGATTCTTTCGTTGTTCCAATGAGTCTACAATCTGCTTATCAAGAGCTTCGTTATCCTTGTAGGTTAAGGTAATCTCCTCCACATCCTCTCGCTTGCCTTTTAGCTCTGTGTAGTACCAAAACTCATTTGAGGGATTCCAGTCGAGCAATATAAAGTCCTTAGTTCTTATCTCTAGCTGTTCAAATGCCTCAAAGGTTATGTTATTTGCCTCATTTATGAATAGTCTATCTCGTCTAGCACCTCTTAGTTTGTCTCCATTGTCTGTTGAGAAGAACTCTATCTGTGAGCCAGTCTCAAATGTGTAGATGCTATCTGTGGCGTTCCACAGCTTATCCTTCCAGTAGTGATGTCCCTGCATGATGTTCTTGAAGTCTCTCACTGCTCCTCGTTTAAGGTGAGGAATACTCTCAGAACATATTGAGGTCACGGTCTTGGTCTTATCACTCTGAGCCATAGCAATCAGATACAAGATAATACTTATTGTTTTAGATGCCGAACTACCTCCAGGGATTGCCCTAATCCTCTTGGTTAGGTTCAGAATCTTCTTCGTTGCTGTTGTCTTTGAAAATAACATTGATTATTGGTTGCGGTAATTCCTTATCGTTGGTTGTCTGGTCTACCCCCTCACGATAACCATGCTTAGTTAAAAGCACCTTTGCGATGGTTGGGTTGTAATCGCCAGAAAGCCCATTATTTAATAGTCTGTCTGCCTGAATAGCTTGTAATTCATCTATAATGTACGAAAACTCTGCATACTTTAGTGAACCATCCTCACTTAAAGCATCTTTCCATTCGTAAACTGTTGACCTGCTTATCCCCAAATGAACAGCCAATCCCTCAATGGTTGGTATTCTAACTCTGACCAGTCTGTCGTAGCTATCCGACTTATCCCCTCTTGTTTTGTGATATTCCTCTATCTCATCTACACAGAGGGATATGTATTCCCTCGCCCTAACTAAAATGTCCTCTTTGTATTCAACGGGTCTTGCCATATACCCATATTATACAATAAACTTCATGTGATTCAAAGTAATCTCATCGAGCTCATAGTACTTAGTAAAGTCTACCAATAGTTCTTCTCCTTCCTTAATGTCTCTTAGTGTTACCTTAGAGTCAAAGTTGGGTTTCTCTGAGTAGTTACAAAAAGAAGTGAGTGTGTAGTTGTTATTAGGACTATGAAAGCTAAACAGTTCGATCCCCTTTGGGTACACCATTCTATCTAGTATAAGTGTAAGTATCTCTGGTCTTAGTTCCCTTAGTTCATCTCTGGTTAGTGAGTACACCTTCTGTGTGCCTATGTTGTGAGCTGTGTATTCAGTAATTTCAGTTCCCTTGGGTATGTCTCTAATAGCAAAGACTCCTACGCCCTCTATAGGTGAGGGTCTGAGTGTTGCGAATACAGTATTATTTAAATAGTCTATATCACTTTTGTGCATCGTGTTCTCGTTTTAGTATCTCTCCGTCTATCTCTGCTCTTTGTTCTTTTGTTGTGAAGTAAGTTCCCTTCCATTTTATCATATATTCATTCTCCAACTTCATTCTTTTCATACCGTGGATTTCTTCAAAGACGTTAGTGTGTACGGGTAAGTCTGGTGTGAACTCTGTGTACTTGAATCCGTCTAACCATCTAACCTCTAGGTATATTGCAAGCAGTTTATCGTGGACTATAGGTAAGTTAGGAAGTTCTTTTGTTACAAACTTTCCCATATAGTGGAAATTTCCAGCAGTTAGCACAACATTTCCTTCTAGAGCGAATAGTTTATCAAACATCGTTATATCCTTAATGAGAGTTGTGTCCATGATGTGTATAAATTCATCAAAGTTTTCTTTACCTCGTTGGAGTACTGCCAATTCCCAACCATTCCATTCGTTTACTATAAGGTTATCAATAGGAAAATCTGGGGTGTAGTTATCATTTGATACTACCAGTACCTTATACGGAGTTCCTTTGAGTGAGTCTAGGCAAGGCTTTAGGAAGTCCTTTGTGAATGCTGATGTACCAACGACGATTCCCTTTTTCATATATTATTTATTATACCATACGGTCGGGTAATCCAGGCGTATGTAGTATCTTACGACCATTGAATACTTCTTCTGTTGGTATAAAGTCTTTCCTACAAGCGAAAGCATCTCCGTGGGTTGTGTTTACTCTGCTAATAAATATATCGTGGGTGTCCTTTAGTGCGTCCTTTATAATAGGTATCTCCAAATCGCCATGCCATTCGCCACGAAAGTGTTTCACTAAGTGCATATATGGTTTGAATGCTGTGAGTATCTGCCCTTCCATTCCTTCGGTATCTATTTTGAGTAAATCTATTCTAGGGAAGTTGTGTCTATCCATTATCTCTTTAAGGGTAGAAGCTGGTACTTTTATCTTGTGGTCTAGCTTTGAACCCATCGGCTCGAACAAATCCCATCTGAAATTGCCATCAACATGATTATTCCCCTTCCACTTACACACATTAAAGGTTACTTCCTTTCTATCATCTCCAGTTATAGCTTCTTCTATGTAAGTAAGCTCGTTGTTGGTGTTTAGCTTTGTATACTTCATACACTCTGGCTCTGGTTCGCAAGTTAGTATTTTAGCGTTTGGGAATATGTTATGAGCGTGCATTGAGAACATTCCCACATTAGCACCGAGGTCTACGATGTATTCTATGCTAGGGTCAGCGTCTGCAAGTTCTTGAAGTCTGTACTCGTCTTGCTCTACTACTGCTGTGTAGTGTCCTTCTACGCACTCCTTTAGCTCTGGTGAGAAATGTAGTTTATTGTATTGAATCATAATACTTT
>ENA-ORBV01009671-ORBV01009671.1-microbial-mat-metagenome-genome-assembly--contig:-NODE-9671-length-15712-cov-5.237480_pt1 | contig 15712 bp, 18 predicted proteins | sample MGYA00237777_ERZ505514 | MGnify/ENA primary metagenome ERZ505514 (study PRJEB26160, sample SAMN06269048) | microbial mat metagenome | isolation source: Oligotrophic lake microbial mat | place... | reverse complement strand
TTCAAGCAGAAGACGGCATACGAGATTCGCCTTAGTCTCGTGGGCTCGGAGATGTGTATAAGAGACAGGCCCTCGCCCGACAGCACGACCGCGCGCAGGCCCTTCATGTCGGCGAGCTTCGCGCCCGCCTCGATGATGCCTTCGAACATCGCGGGATCGAGCGCGTTCATCTTGTCGGCACGGATCAGGCGGACGTCGGCAACGCCATCCTTGAGGTCGATCGAGACGCGGTCCTTCATTTTTCCTTCTCCGATTTCATCCATTCGCGCAGGCGACGCTTCACTTCTTCCGGGTCGATGCGCTGTGGCGGCGCGAGCGACCCGTCGCCCTGCTTGGGCCACATCAGCACGGCGATGCCGCGCTGCACGTCGGCATAAGTGCAATCCTCGGGCAGCCGATCGAGCAGCGCCCGAACCTCGGCTTTGACGTCCGTCATGGGTTCACCATCATCCACAGTCCCTGGCCGACGTATACCGCGCCCAGCGCCAGAATGACGCGCCGCGTCCAATGATAGAACTGCTTGTCCGACATGCGATCGAGAAAACTGCGCGACAGCGTCGTTCCCAGCACGGCGAAGGCCGCGGCAAAGCCCATGACCAGCCACTGCTCGGGATCGCGGCCGGCCGGGCCTTCGATCACGAGGGCGAAATAGATCACCTTGGTGAGGTGGCCCAGCACCTGGGCCGCTGCCTTGGTGGCGACGTTGACCTGCCGGGTCATGCCGGTGCGGACATAGAAGATGTCGAGCAACGGGCCGGTGACGCCCGAGACGAGCTGGATGGCGCCGCCGATGGCCCCGGCCAGGAACGCCTGTACGCCGCGCTCGATGTTGGGCGCGATGCGTTGCGGCACCGCCAGCGCGATGAAGGGCGTCACCCCCACGGCGATCAGGACCATCGACTTGGGCGGCACGAAATCGAAGAACGAGAAGACCACCAGCGAAGCCCCGGCGCCGGCACCAAACTTCAGCACGACACTCCATCTCACATGATGGCGCCACAGCCAGGCACGCCAGCCGTTGGCCGCGATCTGGATGACGCCATGGAACACCATGGCCACCGGCACCGGCAGCAGCATCAGCAAAAAGCCGATCAGCAACATGCCGCCGGCCATGCCGAAGATGCCGGAAACGAAGGAGGTCACGACGGCCACGACCGCCAGCGCCGCCAGGATGGGCAGGGAGAACATCGCCTGCGGGCGTAGCGCGGCGTGCAGACGCTGTCGAGGATGGGCTAGAGTACGCCATGACCGACACAGATCTTTTGTTCACCCCGGCCGCAAAGGCCGCTGCCCTCATCCGCTCGCGCAAGCTTTCGCCTGTCGAGTATGTCGACGCCGTGCTGAAAGCGATCGAGCGTGCCAATCCCAAGCTCAACTGCTTTCGCGAGGTGACGGCCGAGCGAGCCCGCGCCGACGCCAGGCGCGCCGAGGAGGCCGTGTCCAGGGGCGAGAAGCTCGGGCCGCTGCACGGCGTGCCGGTCAGCATCAAGGACCTGCTCGACCTCGAGGGCGTGCCGACCCGGCATGGCTCGGCGATCTTCGCCGACAATCCGCCGGCCGCGTCCGACGACATCACCGTGGCGCGCCTCAAGGCGGCCGGCGCCATCATCGTCGGCAAGGCAAACAGCCCGGAGTTCGGCGTCAAGGGACTGACCGACGGGCCGTCGTTCGGCATCACGCGCAATCCCTGGAACCTCGACCGCACGCCGGGTGGCTCCAGCGGCGGCGGCGCATCCGCCGTGGCGGCCGGTCTCGGCCCGCTGTCGCTCGCCACAGACGGCGCGGGCTCGACGCGCGGTCCTGCCTCCTGCTCGGGCCTGGTCGGGCTCAAGGCCACGCTCGGCATCGTGCCCTACGACACCTCGCGCGATACCTTCGGCAACAACATCTTCGCGGGGCCCCTCGCCCGCACGGTCACCGACGCCGCCGTCATGCACGGCGTCCTCGCGGGGCCGTCGTCCAAGGACCCCTGGAGCCTCGGCGCCACGGCGCAACCGATGTCGCCCAAGCTCGCGGGCGAGGATCTCTCGGGCGTGCGCATCGGCTACATCGAGCTGATGGCCAATCCGCGCCTCGCCGCCGACGTGCGCTCCAACACACTGCAGGCGCTCGACGCCTGGCGCGACATGGGCGCCGAGGTCGAGCAAGTCACCGACAAGATCGACTGGATCGAGTACGAAGGCCGCGTGCTCTATCAGGCCGGCTTCGCGGTGACCTGCGCCCAATACCTGCCCAAGTGGCAGAACCAGATGGACCCGGTGACGCTGGCTTTCATGCAGCGCGGCGAGAAGTTCACCCTCGCCGACTTCCGCAACGCCCAGTTCGCGCGCACGGTCCTGTTCCGCAAAATCCAGTCGCTGTTCGAGCGTTACGACTTCCTGGTGAGCCCGACCAACTCGCGCACCGCGCTCGAGGTCGGACACGACGCCGCCAACGACGAGGTCGTGGTCGACGGCGTGAAATGCGGCATCACGCGGCAGGGTTGGACCTCCTACCAGTACCCGTTCAACCTCACCGGCCATCCGGCGATGGCCGTGCCGTCGGGCTTCGGCACGGACGGGCTGCCGACCTCGGTGCAGATCATCGGCAAGTGGGCGAGCGAGACTGACGTGCTGCGGCTGGGCGCCCTGCTCGAGCAGGCACGGCCCTGGGCGCAGCACCGGCCGCCGGCGTCCTGATCGAATGTTGCCTTCGCTGACGATGGCTTCCCCGGAACCCGGCGGAATGCTAGCGTTCGCGGTCTTAAAAAGAATCACCACGGGATGGCTGGTCGAAACAACCCAGCGCCACGAGGAAAGTAACAGGGGAGGCACTTATGAAGTTCACGGCAATTCTCGGAATGACGGCTGCGTTGGTTGTGGGCGGCAGCGGCATTGCGGCGGCCCAGGCACCGGCCAACCTCGACACCAAGAAATTCAACGTGATCGGCACGTGGAACTTTCTCAACATCTTCAAGGTTGTCGAAGCACCCTTCTGGAATGAGAAGCTCGGTGCGGCTTCGGGCGGCAAGCTGACCGGCAACATCAAGTCGATCACCGAGCTCAACCTCAAAGGCACCGAGGTTTTGCGGCTGCTGAAGACCGGCGTTTATGACGTGGCGCACGCACTTCCGATCTATGTCGACGATGGCGCCGCCATTTTCGAGGGGTCGGATGTATCGGGCGTGGCAGCCAGCGTCGTGCAACAGCGCGAAATCCTGAACGCCTGGATGCCCGAGATGCAAAAGATCATGCGGGACAAGTTCGGAGCGCAGATCGTTTCCACTTTTGCTTTCCCCAAGCAGGTCTTCTTCTGCCGTGACGAAATCTCCAGCTTGGCCGATCTAAAAGGCAAGAAGGTGCGCGTGCAGGGTGTTTCCCAGTCCGACCTGGTCAAGGCGCTGGGCGGCTCCGCCGTGACCATCCCGTTCGGCGAGGTCGTGCCGGCGCTCGAAAAAGGCGTGGTCGACTGCGGCATCACCGGCACGCTGCCTGGATACCAGGCGAAGTGGCCCGAAGTCGTGAAGAGCGTCGTCGATGTGGCATTGGGCTACACAGCCGGCTTCGTGGCCGTCAACCTCAACAGCTGGAACAAGCTTTCCAAGCCGACGCAGGAATTCATGACCGGCGAGTTCAAGAAGCTCGAAGAAGCGTCCTGGGCGAGCGTCGAGGCGGACACGAAGGAAGGCATCGCCTGCAACACCGGCAACGGCCCCTGCTCCGTCGGCACCGCGGCGAAGCTGAAACTCGTGACGCCCTCGGACGCCGATCGCGCCGCCATGAAGAAGGCGCTCAACGACGTCGTCCTGCCGGAGTGGGCCAAGCGGTGTGGCGCGGAATGCGCCGCCAAGTGGACCGAGACGGTAGGCAAGCCCTACGGCCTCGCGGCCAAGGCCAACTGAGCGGTACAGGGGTCTCCACCTCTCGGGAAACGAGCATGGAACGTCTGTGGCGCGGCGCATCGGTCGCCGCCCTTTGGGGAGCGTGGGCCGGCGGCGCCATGATTTTGCTGGCTGCCGTCGTCGTGACCGTGGAGGTGGTCAGCCGCAAGCTGCTGTCGTTTGCGTTCTCGGGCTCCGACGAGATTGCGGCCTATCTGTTTGCCATCGGCACGTCGTGGTCGCTGGCTCACGTGATGGTCACGCGCGGCCACGTTCGCATCGACGTCCTCTACGGCAATCTCGGCGCGCGCGGAAAGGCGGTGCTCGACCTCATCGCGATCGTCGGCCTCGCGATCCTGGTCCTGGCCATCGTTGACCGCGCCGGGGAGATATTCCTCGACAATCTGGCCGGCTCGAACCGGTCGAACACGCCATTGCGGATCCTGCTGGCCTGGCCCCAGGCGTTCTGGTTCGCGGGCTTCGTTCTTTTCCTGATCGTCACCGTGCTGGCTTTCCTGCGCAGCGTCCAGGCGCTGATGCGCGGCGACCTCGCCACAGTCTCAAAAACCATCGGGGTGCCGTCGCAAGACGAGGAAGTGCAGGGTGAACTCGGCTCCCTGGGCATCGGGACTCCGAACGCCGGGGAGAAACGCTAGACATGCTCGGCACCGCCCTGATCCTTCTCGTCGCGCTCCTTGCTGTCAGCGTTCCGGTGGCCGCCGTCATGGGCGTCCTCGGCCTAGCGCTCAACCAGTTCTTCTCCTCCATTCCGCTCTACCTCGCGATGGGCGATATCGTCTGGAACGCGAGTTCGGAATACATCCTGATCGCCATCCCGATGTTCGTGATGCTGGGCGAGATCCTGCTGCGGTCGGGGATTGCCCATCGCGTCTATGCCGCGATCGCGACCTGGCTCTCCTGGCTGCCGGGCGGGCTGATGCACGCCAATATCGGCACCTGCGCGATGTTCGCGGCAACTTCGGGTTCGAGCGTGGCCACGGCGGCCACGGTCGGCGTCGTTGCCCTGCCGCAGGTGAAGATCCGCGGCTACGACGAACCGCTCTTCCTGGGAACGCTGGCAGCCGGCGGCACGCTCGGCATCCTGATCCCGCCATCCATCAACTTCATCCTCTACGGACTGCTGACCCAGACCTCTGTCCCTCGCCTCTATCTGGCCGGGATGATCCCCGGCCTGCTGCTCACCGCTTTCTTCATGGCCATCGTCCTGGGCTACTGCCTGCTGACGCCTTCGAAGGGCGGAACGCCGATCACGAGCAGCTGGGGAGAGCGGCTACGGTCCCTGAAAGATCTCGTGGCGCCCCTGTTCATCTTTGCCGTCGTCGTCGGCTCCATCTACGCCGGCTGGGCCACACCGACGGAAGCGGCGTCCATGGGCGTCTTCGCGGCGCTCCTGCTGGCGGCATGGGAGCGCGCACTCTCGTGGCGGATGCTCAAGGCGGTGTTCGAGGGAACGATGCGCACGACCGCGATGATCATGCTGATCATCATCGCCGCGCAGTTCCTGAACTTCGTCCTGGCCAACATCGGCGTCACCGACGGCGTGGCGAAAGCCATCAGCGCACTCGGGCTTGGCAAGGTCGGCACCATGCTGCTGCTGATCGTTTTCTATCTGATCCTGGGCTGCTTCATGGAAACGATCTCGATGATGATCCTCACGACCCCGTTCGTGTTCCCGATCGTGGTGGGCCTGGGCTGGGATCCCATCTGGTGGGGCATCGTGCTGACCATCCTCATCGAGGCAGCCCTGGTGACACCGCCGGTCGGCCTCAACCTCTACGTCGTGCAAAGCCTGCGCGCGACGGGCGCCATCGCGGACGTGATCAAGGGCGCGTTGCCCTTCGTCGGCGCCATGCTCGCGCTGATCCTGCTGCTCATGGCCTTCCCCGATATCGCCCTGGGATTGCCGACCTGGGTGATGGGCCGCGGCTAGATCGACCGCTGAGCGAACAACCCGGAAGGCCGGGCATCGGCTTCCTTGCGATCGATTGTTGCGAAGGCTTGCAGATCGCGTTCTTCTACGCCCCGTAAAAAGAAACGGGAGGAACTCATGCGTCTGAATACGATTCTGGCGGGCCTTGTCGGCCTGGTCGTCGCCTCGAGCCCGGCATTTGCCCAATTTCCGGACAAGCCGATCAAGATCATGGCGCCCTATGCGCCGGGCGGGAACATCGACGTCACTTCGCGCATCATTGCAGACAGGCTGAAGGATGTGCTGGGCGTCACCGTGCTGGTCGAGAACAAGGCCGGCGCCAGCGGCATGATCGGCAGCGACATCGTCGCCCGCTCCGCTCCCGACGGCTACACGCTGCTGGTCTCGGCCAACTCGCTGGTGGCGGTGCCCGCCATCTACGGCAACGCGCCCTACGACTGGCGCACCGCCTTCACGCCGATCAGCCACATCCAGCGCGTCCCGGCCGTTCTGCTCGTGACGCCCAATTCGCCGATCAAGACCATGGCCGACTTCATCGCGCTCGGCCGCGACGGCAAGTTCCCGGTGGCCGATTCCGGCATCGGCACCACCAACCACCTGGCCCTCGAACTGATCGGCGATGCGACCGGCACGAAGTACACGCTGATCCACTACAAGGGGTCGGGCGCCGCCAGCATCGACGTGATCGCGGGCCAGGTGACGGCCCAGGTCGACCAGGTCAATGCCGCCATCGGCTACATCAAGAGCGGCAAGCTGCGCGCCATTGCCATCTCTTCCGACAAGCGCCTGCCGGAGTTGCCCGACGTGCCGACGATGAAGGAGTCGGGCGTGACGGGACTGGAGAACTTCACCTTCAGCACTTTCACCGGCCTGTTCGGCCCAGCCAAGATGCCGCCCGAGGTGGTGGCCAAGCTCAACGAGGCGATGGTCAAGGTGCTCACCGACCCGGCCGTCGTGAAGCGCTTCGCCGACCTCACGGCCACCGCCTATCCGACCACGCCGCAGGAGACCGCGGCGATGTTCGATGCCGAGGACAAGGCCGTGGTGCCGCTGATCAAGAAGCTCGGCATCAAACCGGAGTAACCCCATCGATGACCTGGCTGCCTCCCGCCATCGCGCCCATCGTCCTGTTGCTGATCTCCAACGTCTTCATGACGTTTGCCTGGTACGGGCATCTGAAGTTCACCGACAGGCCGCTGTGGCTGGTGGTGGTGGCAAGCTGGGGCATCGCTTTCGTGGAATACTGCTTCGCCGTGCCCGCCAACCGTTGGGGGCACACGGTCTATTCCGCCGCCGAGCTCAAGACCATGCAGGAGGTGATCACGCTCACCGTGTTCGCCGCCTTCTCGGTCCTTTATCTCGGCGAACGCATCACGCTCAACCACCTGGTGGGCTTCGCCCTGATCTGCGCCGGCGCCTTCTTCGTCTTCAAGGCGCCGATCCCGGTGTAGTGTCGGCATCAAGGGAGTATTGGCATATGGCATCGATCGTTCTGGCGCATGGCGCATGGTCCGCAGCCTGGGCCTGGAAGAAGATGCGGCCCCTCTTCCGGGCGGCTGGACACGATTTCTTCTCGCCGACCTATACCGGGCTCGGCGAGCGTGCCCATCTCGCGCGCCCCGAGGTCGATCTCTCGACCCACATCCAGGACGTGCTGGCGGTGCTGGAATTCGAGAACCTGACCGACGTCACCCTGCTCGGCCATTCCTACGGCGGCATGGTGGCGACCGGCGTTGCCGACAAGGCGCGCGAGCGCATCGCACGCGTCGTATATATCGACGCCTTCGCGCCCACCGATGGCCAGAGCCTGTTCGACCTGGTGGGTCCGAAGGCCGAGGCCAACATGCGCGCCGGTGCCGCCAAGGACGGCGACGGCTGGCGGCTTCCCATCAATCCGATGCCGCCCGACACGTCGCCCGAGGATGTGGCCTGGGCCAGTCCGCGCCGCCGGCCGCAGCCCATCCGGACCTTCGAGCAGAGACTGAAGCTCGAGTCGAAGGAGCCGCCGCCGCCGCGCCACTATATATATGCAACGCGCAACGGACCGGGCGACGTATTCCGCCAGTTCAGCACGCGCACCAAGAGCGAAGCCGGCTGGAAGTCGTACGAGCTCGATTGCAGCCACAATCCGCACATCACCTGCCCCGACGCGCTGATGGCGCTGCTGACCCGGATCATGCCGAATACGTGGGCCGATAAATGAGGGCTGATAGATGAGCGACGCGCTGGTCCACGACGTCCTTGGCCAGCTCGGCCGCAAAAGACGTGCCGACGATTCACTTACGCTCACCGGCGGCGACGATCCGGTGTTCGCGACGCCGTGGCGCATCGCCCATGCCGGCTCGGCGGCGCTGGGCGCGGTGGGATTGGCGGTGTCCGATCTCTGGCGGCTGCGCACCGGCAAGCCGCAGGCGGTGACGATCGATCGCCGCGCCGCGGCGGCATCGCTGCGCTCCAACACCTACGTGCGGCGGAACGGTGAGAAGCCCGTGTCGTGGGATCCGCTGGCCGGTCACTACCCGACGCGCGACGGCCGGACCATGTTCCTGCATACCAACCATCCACATCACCGCGCCGGCGCGCTCAGCATCTCGGGCGCCAAGGCGGAGACGCGCGAGGCGCTGGCCGAGGCCGTCGCCAAATGGGACGGCCTCGCCATCGAGGAGGCGATCGCCTCCGGCAATTGCGTCGGCGGCCTGGTGCGCAGCCGCGACGAATGGAATGCCCATCCACATGGCATCGCCGTCGCGAAGTTGCCGTTGATCGACATCGTCAAGATCGGCGAGGCGCCGCCACGGCCGCTGCCAAAAGGCGATCGTCCTTTGAGCGGCATCCGCGCACTCGATCTCACACGCGTGCTGGCCGGCCCGACCAGCGGTCGCGTGCTGGCGGAGAACGGCGCCGAGGTCCTGCATATCGCCGCACAGCACCTGCCCTACCAGACCGAAATCCTGATGGACACCGGCCATGGCAAGCGCTGCGCCTGGCTCGACCTGCGCGAGCCCGCCGGCATCGAGACCCTGAACGGCCTGGTCCGCGAGGCCGATATCTTCACGCAAGGCTATCGGCCGGGCACGCTCGCCGCGCGCGGCTTCTCGCCAGAGCGACTGGCCGAACTGCGGCCGGGCATCGTCTGCGTCAGCATCTGCGCCTACAGTCACGAAGGACCTTGGTCGTCGCGGCGCGGCTTCGATTCGATCGTGCAGAACGTCACTGGTCTCTCTGCGACGCAAGGCACGCTGGAGAAGCCGCGCAACATGCCGGTGCAGGCCAACGACTATATCGCGGGCTACCTCGCCGCCCTCGGCGCCATGGTTGGCCTCGCCCGCCGCATTGAAGAAGGCGGTTCGTGGCTGGTCCGCGTCTCGCTGGTCCAGGTTGCGCACTGGATCGCGAGCCTCGGCACGATCGATGGCAGCAAAGGCGCGGCCGAACTCAGCGACGACGAGCTGGCGAGCCTGATCACCGAGAGCGTCGGCCCGTTCGGCCGGCTGAACCATCTCCGGCCGATCGTGCAGTTGAGCGAGACGCCCGCCTTCTATGCCCGCCCCGCCGAGCCGCTCGGCAGTTCGCCCGCCCGCTGGGCTTGAATTAGCTAAGATGATTAGCTAATCTAGAATCATGCCCACGTACACGATCCACGCCGCCAAGACGAACCTCTCCAAGCTCGTCGCTCGTGCCGAGGCGGGCGAGGAGATCGTGCTCGCGCGCGGCAAGGAGCCGGTGGTGAAGATTGTGCCGGTCGCGCCGAAACCCAAGCGCAAGTTCGGCCGCTTGAAGGGCAAGGGGTCGGTCGGCCCGGCGTTCTTCGAGCCACTGCCCGAGGGCGAACTCAAGCTCTGGGAATGACGCGTGCGACTTCTCCTGGATACGCACGCATTTCTCTGGTGGGTGTTCGCCGACCCCAAACTCTCCCGTCGCGCACGCATTGCAATCGACAACGATGACGAAAACGAAGTCTTCGTAAGCGCTGCTTCTGCCTGGGAAATCGCCACCAAACATAGGATCGGCAAATTGCCCGATGCGCGTGTCGTTGCGGATGACATCCCCGGCACGGTGGCTGCCGAAGGATTCACTGAACTGACCATTTCGGTGCGCCACGCCCAACACGCCGGCAATCTCGGCGGACATCACAGAGACCCATTCGATCGCATGCTGATCGCTCAAGCCATGCTCGAAGATCTGACACTCGTGTCGAACGAGCGGACCTTCGATGCCTATGGCGTGAAACGGCTTTGGTAGAGATCAGTGGTCGCCAGATCAGGAGCAGATTGGTCGCCGGAAGAGGTCAGGCTGATTGTCGAAGACTACTTCGAAATGCTTCGCGGCGAACAGAGCGGCCACGCCTACAGCAAAACTGAACATCGCCAAAACTTGATGGAACACATCAGCCGAAACGAAGGCTCTGTCGAATTCAAGCACCAGAACATCTCGGCTGTTCTCAGCGAACTCGGCCTCTCCTGGATCAAGGGATACAAGCCCCGCCATAACTACCAAGGCGCGCTCCTGGATGCGATTTCCGACTATCTCGCCAGGAACCCCGATCCCATCCCTTTCGTGCCACGACCGATCAGCGGTCTGGCCGAAGTGCCGGAACTCTATCTCGGTCCACCTCCGTCACCTCAAGGTGTGGCTTCGACAAGGCCGCGCGCCCTTGAAAGGCTGATCCGAAAATTCGACCCCGCCGCGCGCGATCAGCTCAATCGCACTCTCGGTCGCGCCGGCGAAGAGCGCATCTTCGAATACGAGCGTCAGACTCTCGTCAAACTCGACCGGCCGGATCTTGCCCGAAAAGTCCGATGGATTTCCGAAGAAGAAGGCGACGGCGCTGGTTACGACATCCACTCGTTCGATCCGTCTGGGGCGGAAAGGCTGATCGAAGTGAAGACCACGCGTGGCGGCAATGCGACGCCATTCTACCTGACGCGGAACGAGAACGATGTGGCCGCGGAACGTCCGGATGCTTTTCGCCTCTATCGTCTTTACGACTTTTCCAGGCGGCCCGGTCTCTTCACCTTGACGCCCCCGTTGGAAGCAGTACTGCAACTTGAACCGCTGACCTATCGCGCGTCGCTCAAATAACGAGATCCCGACATGCCCAACACGATCGCCTCGCATACCGTCACCACCGTCGCCGACCTCGAAGCGCTCTATGGCCAGGCGGCCGAGGCTGCGACCGTAAAAGAGGTGAACTGGATCACGCCGCACTATCGCGCCTACATAGAAGCCTCGCCGTTCGCGTCGCTCGCGACCTCGGGGCCGGAGGGGCTCGACTGTTCGCCGCGCGGCGACAGGCCGGGATTCGTGCGCGTGCACGACGAGAAGACGCTGATGCTGCCCGACCGGCGCGGCAACAACAGGGTCGATTCGCTGCGCAACATCGTGCGCGATCCGCGGGCGGCGCTGCTGTTCCTGATCCCGGGTGTCGGTAACACGCTCCGCGTCAACGGCCGTGCCCGCCTCAGCGTCGAGCCGGCGCTGCTCGACTCGTTCGCCGTCGAAGACAAGGCGCCGCGTTCGGTGATGGTGATGACCGTCGATGCCGTCTACTTCCAGTGCGCCCGCGCCCTGGTGCGCTCCGAGCTGTGGAACCCGGCGCGCCATGTCGATGCGAAGAGCCTGCCCAGCGCCGGCCAGATCCTGGCAGCGCTCAGCCAGGACCGCGTCGGTGGCGAGACTTACGACCGCGAATGGCCGGGCCGCGCCGCCAAGACGATGTGGTAGCGCCGATGTGGTAGCGCGCCGCCACTAGCGCAGCCCGCCCAGCTTCTGCCAGAACGGCCTGCCCGCTTCGAAGGCGGCTGCCGCCGGCGAAATGCCGGCGTCGCGCAGGCTGCGGGCGTCCATCGCCGCGAGACAGCGGCGCGCCATCGTGCGCTCACGCCACACTGCGACGGTGACGGCGAGGCGCTGACGGAATGACGGCGGCGTCACGGCCACGGCCGGCGTCGCGAACAGGTCCTGCTCGATAGTGAAACGGTTGCGGGACTGGAAGCTCATCGATCCCTCCTTGGGCTTGATAAGCTCAACTTGGGCGCGGTCCGCAGGCCTCTCAATGATGTGGCAGGTAATCAGTTGCGTGCGTCGGGTAGGGTCAGCCTATAGGTTTTTTGTTGCCGGTATCGACGCGAGGGCGCGCTAGTCTGCTGTCACCCGCTTGATCGACGGAGACCAAAACATGCTCCCCTCCCAGCGCGCCTTGTTCGACATCCCGCGCGACGTCTGTTTCCTGAACGCCGCTTCCTGGAGCCCGCTGCCGCTGAAAGTGCAGGAAGCAGGCCGCGCCGCTATCGGCCGCAAGGGCCAACCGTGGAAGCTGGAAGCCGGCTTCCAGTCGCAGCAGTACGAACGCGCGCGCAAGGCCGCCGCCGCCCTGATCGGCGCCGACCCCGTCGACGTGGCGCTGATCCCCTCGGTCGGCTACGGCGTGGCGACCGCGGGCAAGGTGCTGGCGATCCCGCGCGGCAGCCGCGTGCTGGTGCTGAAGGACGACCACACCTCGCCGGTGCTGGAATGGATGAGCCGCGCCGAGGCCGGCGGCTTCACTGTCGAACAAGTGGCGCAGCCCGCCGATGGCGACTGGACCTCTTCGGTTCTGGGCGCCATCGATCGCGGCGGCGCGGCACCGCTGGCGCTGGTCTCGATTTCCTCCGTGCACTGGTCCGACGGCGGCGCCCTCGACATGGCGCGGATCGCGGCGGCCTTGAAGAAACAAGGCGCGGCACTGCTGGTCGATGCCACCCACGACGTCGGCGTGCGCAAGATCGACGTGAAGGTGCTCGATCCCGATTTCCTGATCTTCCCGACCTACAAATGGGTGCTGGGCCCCTACGGCCGCGCCTTCATGTATGCAGCCAAGCGCCGGCAGAACGGCGTGCCGCTGGAGCAGACCGCCGGCGCCCGCCGCGCCGTCTCGGCCGAGGACACGCTCTATTTCCGCGACGTCTCCTACACCGACGGCGCGCGGCGCTACGACATGGGCGAGCGCGACCATTTCATCTCGATGGAGATGGCGGCGATCGGCATGGAGATGATGGCGGGCTGGGGCAACGAGCCGATCGTGGCGCGGCTTGGCATGCTCACCGACCGGCTGGCCGACGGCCTCGCCAACACCGGCGTCCAGGTGCTCGACAAGAAGCTGCGCGCGCCGCACGTCCTCAGCCTGAAATTTCCCAAGGGCATGGCGACCGACCTGCCGCAGAGGCTCGCAGCGCAGAACGTCCACGCCGCTCCGCGGCTCGGCCGCCTGCGCATTAGCCCGCACGTCTACAACGATGAGGAAGACGTCGACCGCTTCGTCGAGGTGTTCAAGAAGGTGGGCCTTTAGTCAGCCACTCGTGCTAGCGTCTACATCATTCCTTTGATCGTAGAGAGAACCACTATGAGCACGACCCGTCGAAGCGTCCTGATCGCAGGCCTTGCTCTCCCCTTTGCAGCCCCTCTGCGTCACGCCTGGGCACAGGGCAAGTTCCCCGACCGGCCGATCAAGATCATCGTGCCCTTCCCGCCCGGCGGCGGCGTCGACATGACGGCGCGCCTGCTGATGGAGCCGCTCTCCAAGGAACTCGGCCAGCCGATCATCGTCGAGAACAAGGGCGGTGCCGGCGGCATCATCGGTGTCGAGGCGATGTCGCACGCCCCGCCCGACGGCTATACGCTCAGCCTCACCGGCGTCGGTACGCTCACCGCCGGGCCGCACCTGCGCAAGATGCCCTACGACCCGATGGCCCTGTCGCAGATCACGCGGCTGGTGCGCATGCCCTTCATCGTGTCCGTGCGCAACGACCTGCCGGCCAAGACGCTGCCCGAGTTCATGGAGCTGGCGAAGCGCCAGGAACTGCGCTGGGCCTCGGGCGGCATCGGCACCAGCCAGCATCTCGCCGGCGAGCTGTTCACACAGATGTCGGGACTGAAGATGATCCACGTGCCCTATCGCGGCACCGGGCCGGCGCTGAACGATCTCGCGGCCGGCATCGTCGACGCTTACTTCGGCGATCCCGCGACCCTGGGCCTGATCCGCGGCGGCAAGGTGCGCGCCATGGCCGTGACCTCACCCGAGCGCTGGCCGGTGCTGCCCGAGACGCCGACGATCGCCGAGGCGGTGCCGGGCTACCAGGCCGAGAACTGGTATGGCATCGCGGCCCCTCCCAAGACGCCCGAGCCGGTCATGGCCGTGCTGACGGCGGCGATCCTCAAGGTCATGGCCGACCCGGCCGTGAAGGCCAAGTACGACGAGAACGGCCTCCACCCCGCCACCCTGTCGCGCGCCGACTACATCGCCTACCTGCAGCGCGACCTGAAAACCTGGGGCGAGGTCGTCGCCAAGGGCAACATCAAGATCGACGCCAACTGATGTCCGCGCGCCTGGCCGTCGATATCGGCGGTACGTTCACCGACGTCGTGCTGGAAGCCGGCACGACAGCCCACTCCATCAAACTGCTGACGACACCCGACGCGCCCGAGCGCGCGGTGCTGGAGGGCGTGCGCGCCATCCTGGCCGAGGCCAAGGTCGCCGCAGCCGACGTCACCCTGGTGGTGCACGGCACGACGCTTGCCACCAACGCGCTGATCGAGCGCAAGGGCGCGCGCACGGCGCTGCTCACCACCGAGGGCTTCCGCGATTCGGTCGAGATGGCGTGGGAGCACCGCTTCGAGCAGTACGACATCTACATGGAGCGGCCCGATCCGCTGGTGCCGCGCGACCTGCGCTTCGGCATTCCCGAGCGCGTGGCTTCAGATGGCGCCGTCCTGATGCCGCTCGATGAGAAAGCCGTGCGCGCCGTCGCCATCGACCTGCGCCAGCGCAAGATCGAGGCGGTGGCCGTCTGCTTCCTGCACAGCTTCACCCACGAGGCGCACGAACGCCGCGCCGGCCAGATCCTGGCCGAGGAACTGCCGGGCGTCGCCATCTCGCTCTCCTGCGAGGTCTGCCCGGAGATCCGCGAGTATGAGCGGACCTCGACCACCATCGCCAACGCCTACGTGCTGCCGCGCATGGCGGGCTATCTCGGCCAACTCGAAACCGACCTCAAGAAGGAAGGCATCGCCGGGCCGTTGCTGTTGATGATGTCGTCGGGCGGCATCACCACCGTCGATACGGCGCGACGCTATCCCGTGCGGCTGGTCGAGTCGGGTCCGGCCGGCGGCGCCATCCTGGCCTCGTCGCAGGCCAGCCGTGCCCAGGCACCCGAGAAACTCACCGAGGCGGACCCCTACGCCAAGTCGATGGGCTTCAGGCTCGACACCAGCAAGGTCGACCAAGCGCGTTACCCGCGCCACGAAGTCGCGCAGCTTTGCTCGAAGTGCCAGCTTTGGGATGTCGCGGCCGCCAAGGACGACTTTGCCGCCTGTTCATTCTTTGGTGACCGGCATACGCCAAAGGGCGGTTGGTGCAAGAACTACAAAGTGATCAAGGCCTGATTCAATTCGGCCCCGTTCGAATTGCATTCGCGACACCTCCGTGTCGCGGATATTCCTTTGTTTCCGATGCGCATGTGAGTTGAAAAAGTAATTGTAATTTCCAATTGACACATTGCTCTGTACGAATAATATGACATCCGTCAGTGCACGCTGTCTGCAATTTTGTGGAATGCGTTGCCGTTTGATGCAGCACAACGGAGGCCTTCTTCATGCGCATTCCCGTCGATGGTCCAGTGGCTTTGAAGGGGCAGATGGCGGCGCGTATTTGTCGCGGCATCCTGGTGCTGAGCATCTGCAGTACCGTCCTTCTTGCCGGCTGCCAGCGCACCGAATCCGTGCAGCTTGGCTACCGCGGCACCGGCATGGAACTGGTCTACAGCCCTGCCGATCTGGCCAAGACCGCCAGCATGAACACGATCCCGGAGCCCGAGCCGGTTGACCCGCCGGACCCGGAAGCGCCGCTGCAAAGCGAGGTCTACAAG
>ENA-ORBV01009670-ORBV01009670.1-microbial-mat-metagenome-genome-assembly--contig:-NODE-9670-length-15713-cov-11.496866_pt1 | contig 15713 bp, 14 predicted proteins | sample MGYA00237777_ERZ505514 | MGnify/ENA primary metagenome ERZ505514 (study PRJEB26160, sample SAMN06269048) | microbial mat metagenome | isolation source: Oligotrophic lake microbial mat | place... | reverse complement strand
GCGTGGGGGCAGGCGCGGCGGGAGTCGTGGGTGCCGGGGGCGCGATGGGCGCGGGCTGCTCGTCGGCGCTGATCTGCGCGAGATACTGCTCCAGCTGCGGGCGCGTGAGGGCGCCGGTGTGGCGGGCCACGAGCACGCCGTCGCTGTTGAGGAACAAGGTTGTCGGGATCGACTGGATGCGGTAGAGCTTGCCGGCGCGACCGTTGGGATCGTACCAGACCGGCAGGGTCATTTTGAGGCGATCCATAAAGGGGCGCACGGTGGTGGGCAGCTCGTCGGTGACAGCGAGGAAGACAATGCCCTCGGCCTCGTGATCGGCGTGGGCGGCCTGGAGCACGGGGATCTCCTCGCGGCAGGGGCCGCACCAGGTGGCCCAGAAGTTGATCACGGCGGGCTTGCCCTGGAGATCGGCCACGCTCACGCGCTCGCCGCGCCCGGTGGTGAACTGTGCCTGGGGCAGCGGGCTGCCCACAGCGACGCGCGCGTCGGGGTCGCCCCGCGACGCACAGCCTGCCAGCAGGGCTAGAACGACGAATAAGCTGAGGAGCTGTGATCGGCGCATTGGCGACTCACTTTAGCGTTGGGGCCAGATTGTGTTGCTGATTATACCATGCGCAATCTGGCGCGGGACTATGCCTCCCACCTGCACGGCCCCGCCGTTTTCGCAGTAAAATAGCAACAGACACAGCGCCACACAGCGAAAGGATCTCCCCAATGGCAACCCTGGTAGCAACCTTCACCGACCCGCGTGATGCGGCGCGGGCGGCGGCGGCCCTGCAAGCTGGCGGCTTCGCCGGCACAAGCGTAGGCACGAGCGATAGCGGCCCCAGCTCGCTGCTCGGCCTCGGCGAGACGGTGCAGAGCTTTAAGAACCGGGTGCTGTTCACCGTCACGTTCGGCACTGCCGCCCTCGGCGCCGCTGCCCTCGGGTTTCTCGGCTTTGTCTCGATGGGCTTTACCGAGATCCGCAATATGGCCACCCTGGATAGCGTGCCCGGCCTGCTGGCGTGGACCGCGAGCTGGGCCGTGGCTGGCCTCGTGCTTGGCCTGATCGGCGGCCTGCTCGCGGGCCTCGTGCTGTCGAACCTGCTCGCCAGTGCCACCGAGCGCGCGGTGTCTGAGGGCCACGGCGTGGCGCGCCCCCAGGTGACGGTGCCCGTGGCCGATGCCGCCGCCGAGGACGCGGCCTACGCTGTGCTCAAGGAGGTCGGCGTCTACGAGATCGCCCGCCGCGCGTCGCCGCTGCCGCGCCAGCGCTAGGGCAGTTTGCTTCCCGATCAAGGCCCTGATGGGCACGCTCACGCCGACGCGCAGCTGCTGGTGAGCGTGCGCGAGATCCGTGTCTGGAGCCTGCTGGAAGTGCTGATTGGCCTAGTGGTGATCGGGGCGGCCTGGCAGCGCTTGGCGCGAGCCGGGGGCCGGCGCAGGCTATCGCCTTCACGCTCACGCTGGCGCTCGGCGCCCTGCTGCTCACCTTTCTGGTGCCGGTGGCCTTCGCCGTAACCGTGCCCGCCGAGGCGCTCACGGGGAGGCTGACGCTGCCCAGCCTGGCCCTGGCCGCAGCGATGGCGGCAGGTATGCTCCTGTGGCACGCATCGTGTAGCGCACGGGCCTGCGGCGCTACGCGGGCGCGTCGGCGTAGAACGATGGACGATGGACGGTGGACGGTGCCGGGCGATCAGACGGTGGATAGTGGCCACACTTACCGTCTACCGTCTACCGTCCACCGTCTGATTACAAGGCACCAGCAAATGCTTGGCAAGATCTGTATTGTGACGGGGGCCACGGCGGGGATCGGCAGAGTGACGGCGCTAGAGCTGGCGCGTATGGGCGCCACGGTGGTGCTGATGGCGCGCAGCCGCGAGCGGGGCGAGGCCGCACGCACCGCCATCGCCGCGCAGAGCGGCAACCCAAACGTCGAGCTGATCCTGGCCGACTTCGCCGTTCTCGCGGAGGTGCGCCGCGCCGCCGAGGAGTTCCTGGCTCGCCACAGCAGCCTGCACGTGCTGGTGAACAACGCCGGCCTCTACGCCAACGGGCGCGAGCTCACGGTTGACGGCTATGAGCAGACCTTCGCCGTGAACCATCTGGCGCCATTCCTGCTCACCAACCTGCTGCTCGACAGCCTGCGAGCCTCGGCGCCCGCGCGGGTTGTCACGGTCGCATCAGGCGCACATGTCGGCGCCGAGCTCAACTTCGAGGATCTTCAGGGCGCACGGCGCTTCAACGGCTTCCAGGCCTACGGCGCCTCCAAGCTGGCCAATATCCTCTTTAGCTACGAGCTTGCGCGCCGCCTGGAGGGCAGCGGCGTGACGGCGAACTGCGTGCACCCCGGCTTTGTGGGCACGAACTTTGCGCAGAATAACGGCGGCGCAGTGGCGCTCTTCTTTCGCGTTGCGCGGCCCTTCATCCTGACGCCGGAGCAGGGCGCCCAGACGTCAGTCTACCTTGCCGCCGACCCGGAGGTCGAAGGGATTACGGGCAAGTATTATGTAAATCGCCGCCAGCGCACGAGCTCGGCCCAGTCGTATGATCGCGCAGCTCAGGCGCGGCTCTGGGCGATCAGTACGGAGCTTGTAGGCAGGGAATAGGGGACAGAGGACAGGGAACAGGGTCGGCTCAAGCGGGGTTTGTGATGAGAGGGATGCAATGAAGTGGCTGCGACTGATGCTGATCTTTGTGCCGATCGCGTTTGCGCTTGAGTTTATCCCTGGCATTAAAAACGAACTGGCGCTCTTTGTGATCTGCTGTCTGGGCCTCATCCCCCTAGCAGGCTATCTCGGCCAGGCCACAGAGGAGCTGTCGATCCACACCGGCCCGAAGGTGGGCGGGCTGCTCAATGCCACACTTGGCAACGCCGCCGAGCTGATCATCTGCATCGTGGCGCTCTCTCAGGGCAAGATCGAGCTGGTGAAGGCCTCGATCACGGGGTCGATCCTCGGCAACCTGCTGCTGATCCTCGGCCTCTCGCTGCTGCTGGGCGGCCTGCGGCACGGCATCCAGAGCTTCGACCGGCGGGGCGCCGGGATCTCGGCCTCGATGATGACCCTGGCCGTGATCGGCCTGATGATCCCCACGCTGTTCGAGGTGCTGCGCCAGATCGACCTCGGCACGCTGGATGTCTTCGACACCCTGATCGACGACCCCGCGCTCAACTCGCTGAGCCTCGGCGTGGCCGGCGTGCTGATCGTGCTCTATGTGCTCAGCCTAATTTTCTCGTTTCGGCAGCCTGAGCGGGGCCTGGGCGGCCCGGTGGGCGTGGACGACCGCACCGACGAGGAGGCGCAGCACACGGCAAAGTGGAGCGTACGCACAGCGGTCGGCGTGCTGGCTGTCGCCACCCTCGGAATCGTCTTCCTCAGCGAGTTTCTGGTGGGCACGGTGGAGCCGTTCGCAGAGGCCCTGGGCCTAAGCGAGTTCTTCATCGGCATCATCATCATCCCGCTGGTGGGCAATGTGGCCGAGCATATTGTGGCCGTGCAAATGGCGCTGAAGAACAAGATGGAGCTGGCGTTTACGATCGCGCTCGGCTCCTCAATGCAGGTGGCGCTGCTCGTGGCGCCGCTGCTGGTCTTCATCAGCTTGCTCTTCGGCCCCGAGATGACGCTCTTCTTCAGCATTCTGGAGGTCGCCACGCTCGGCCTCTCCGTGCTACTCGCCGCGATCATCTCGCTAGACGGCGAGAGCAACTGGCTGGAGGGCGCGCAGCTGCTCGCCGTGTACGCGATCACGGCCATGGGCTTCTTCTACATCACTGGTGGGGGGTGAAATGTCTTGTGAAACGGCAAAGCGTCTTGTATACTAGCAAGATGCATTGCATATGACAGGAGCACCACATGCAAACTTCTGTAACCAAACGCGGACAAACGGTGATCCCTGCACCAATTCGCAAGCGTTATCAGATCAACGAAGGCGACTCGTTGGTGTGGATCGATGATGGCGAGACGATTCGGGTGATCCCCGTAGCGCAAGATGCTATTCGGGCCTTGCGCGGGAGCGGACGGGGCGAGCCGTTGACAGAACGTTTGTTAGCAAACCGTGCGGCGGATCGTGCCCGTGAGTAGCGCGGCGTATCTCCTAGTTGGGCCTCTGCGCGTAGTCTGATGTAAACTGAACAACATGGAACTACCAAATTTCAAGTATCACCCTGATCCGATTCATACCGGAAGCATCAAGATTTCCGATGCTGAATGCAAATGTTGTGGGGAATCGAGAGGCTACATTTATGATGGCCCTGTCTACGCAACAGCAGAGTTGCGCGAAAGCATTTGCCCTTTCTGTATTGCAGATGACAGCGCGCATCTAAAGTTTGGCGCGTCATTCGTCGATGTGATGGGCGTTGGCGGTGAGGGCGCATGGGATATTGTTCCAGAAGAAGTGATTGCAGAGATCGCTTTTCGCACACCTAGCTTTTCTGGTTGGCAGCAGGAGCAATGGTGGACTCATTGTAATGATGGGGCTGAGTTTTTAGGAATTGCAGGTTACGTAGAGTTACAGCAATACGGGGAAGAAGCAGTTGAAGCCATTCGACAAGCGTTCAGTAACGACACAGACATAAAGGGCGAAGAGCTTAATAAGTACATTGAAGGCTTTCATCGTGACAATGGCCCTACGGCTTATATATTCAAATGCCGGCATTGCCAAAAATTAGGCGGATACTGGGACAGCCACTAAAACCGACAAACAGAGGCCGAACAAGGCGCTGCACCCGACCGCTCACAGCCTGCGCTTTGGTCGTTCCTCCCGTCGCTCCGGCTTTCAGCGGCGGGTGAGCTTGGTCGTTCGGCAGCAGCATTTAGCACTCCTTACCTAAGGCGCAAATGGAACGGCTTCACAAAGGACAATTTTGTAGTATAATGTATAAGATAGCTCTCGACGATGCTTGACTAACGCTAATGGAGTCTTGCGAAAGGAGCACAGTGATGACTGGTCTTATTCTGAAATCCCTCGAAATCGAGAACTTTCGAGGGTTTAAACATATCGATATAAACAGGCTAGGAAGAGTAAATTTGATTGTAGGAAAAAATAACGTAGGCAAATCCAGCTTATTAGAGGCATTAGCTATTTATGCCAGAAAAGGCGCCCCATCCTTACTGTGGGATTTACTTGAGGCACGGAATGAAAGCTCTCGCCTTCGAGCTATTAACAGAAATCCGCAAGATGTTCAGAATAAAGTGCTAGAAATTAAATATCTATTTTACGGTAGGCCAGAAATAGAAGACGAGATTACTCGGATCAAAATTAAAATTGGCCCGAAAGGCAATACAGATGACAGTCTTTATCTAGAGTTGGATTGGTACGCGGCTCAAGTTGACGAACAAGGCTTGCGACGTTTACAGCCGCTTCTTTCGCGTGAGTTTGCATCAGCTGACAATCTGGTTCTTGGTTTGGCCGCAAAATCTGGTAAGGGAACCGAGAATGTTTTTCGTCTTGATAGATATGTAGACGCTCGACGCACTATTCAACCTGAACCAACGGGCGTTCGATATGTTTTTGTACCTGCTAACGGGCTAGATGCAGAAGTTGTTGGTGCGTTCTGGGATAACATCACACTCACTAACTTACAACAGCAAGTTATTAATGCGTTAAAAATTGTCGAACCTCGTGTTGAGGGGCTGAATCTAATCATTGCACCTGAACAAAGAAATGAAAGGATTCCGGTTATCAAGATAGCCAATTCGGATGGGCGAATACCTCTTCGCAGCATGGGGGAAGGTATGAATAGAATGCTAGGCATCGCTCTTGCTATTTCCAATGCAGCTGATGGTTTACTTTTAATTGACGAAATTGAGAGCGGATTGCATTACTCAGTTCAATTGGAAATGTGGCGCCTTATTTTACAGGCTGCGCGACGACTCAATGTGCAAGTTTTCGCTACAAGTCATAGCTGGGATTGTATTGAAGCATTCCAAAAAGCGACCCTTGAGGACAAGAAAGAGGAGGGAGTTTTAATTAGACTGGGAAGAATAAAGGAAGATATAGTAGCCACCGCATTTGACGAAAGGGAACTTGGCATTGCTACTCGTGATCAGATCGAGGTACGTTAGTCATGCGGCGATTCTCCATTCTCGCCGAAGGGCCAGACGACGTACATGCTATTTTTCATTTATTGAGAAGACACAACATTCCTATCTGTGAACCAAATATCTTTGAAGACTCCAAAATAACGCTTGAGTCAAGAAATGGTGTAGAACGCTTACTGGAGAGCCTAGAGGTTCAATTAAAAGGTATTGATAATGATAGGGCTGAGGATATTATAGGCATTATAATTGACGCTGATGCGGACTCCGTAGACTCCCAATTAGAGAACGACGCTTTAGCAGGACTAACTCGACGCTGGCAACGAGTACGCGATATCCTATTAGGATCAGGTTACAGTGATGTTCCGGATCAACCTGAGATCACAGGCACAATCATCGCAACACAGGACAAGATCCTTCCAAAAATTGGTATATGGTTAATGCCTGATAACCAGCTTCCAGGACAGCTTGAGCATTTTGCAAAGCTTCTTATTCCACAAAACGATGCGCTCTTCGCACGAGCAGAAGGTTGTATTTTAGCAATTCCCCAAGCTGATCGTAAATTTACAAATCTTATAAAGGCTCAAATACATACATGGCTTGCATGGCAAGAAGAGCCTGGAAAACCCATTGGACAAGCGATTACAAAAGGATATTTGACTTATGACGCTACTGTAGCTCAACAATTTATTCTTTGGATACATCGTTTATTCGAAATATAGTCTAGCCCAAAGGGCTGGGCCTGACCACGCTGTGCAGCTGACACCGCTGGCGCGGTTGGTGGGCTGGGCGCGATTTACCCGTCACACTGCGCCCGCTTATTGGCAACACGACAATGCGCAACCTTCAGCCGTTCATGGCGATCCGCGACTCCATTCGCTCCACGAGTCAGCCGCACGCACATTGCTTGGCAGCTGCCTCCTGCCGTCGTCCTCCACCCTCCAGACGGCTGCCAGCGGCGCAACTGACAGCTCTACGATACATCAGCACTCTTGACGATTATCGAGGATGAGCCAGGCGCTGAACGGGTTGAGCAGGTACTGCGAACCGAAGCGGTGATCATCCCGTGGATGTGTTCGCTCGAAGTGGTGTACATTACCCAGCAAGAGCGCGGTGTCGCGGAAGCCGAGCGGCGCTATGCGCTCTTGAAAGCCTTACCGGTTACGTATCTGTGGGAACTGGAGGAGGCGTTGCTCCTGACGGCAGCACGACTGAAGGCGACCTATCGCTTGTCGCTCGCCGATACGATCATCGCCGCGTGCGCCATCCGGGAACGGGCGATCCTGCTGCACAAAGATCCGCAATACGATGCGCTTGCTGGGCAGGTTCAGCTGGAGGCCCTGCCGTATAAATCGGCGCTGTAGGTAGTGCGGACTAAGTTGGCCCATCGCCCCCGAAGCGGGCCGGGCGCTTCTCGCGGAAGGCCGCAACGCCCTCGGCGAAGTCGGGGTGGGCGGCCACGGCCTGCTGCGCCTGGGCCTCGTAGGCGAGCATCTCCTCCAGCGTGGCGTCCTGCGAGCGCTGGAGGGCGCGCTTGAGCATGCTGATCGCCTTGGCCGGGCCGTGGGCGAGCTGCTCGGCGAGGGCGCGGGCCGCAGCTAGAAGCTCGTCGTCGGGCACCACGCGGTTGACGAGGCCCCACGCGAGGGCGGTGGGCGCGTCGAGCTCGCCGCCGAGCGCCGAGAGCTCGAAGGCGCGGGCCTGGCCGATCAGGCGCGGCAGGATGTACGTCATGCCACAGTCGGGGATCAGACCGATGCGGGCGAAGGCGTTCACGAAGCGGGCGCCCGCGCCGGCCACGCGCAGATCGCAGGCGAGGGCCAGGCTCATGCCGGCGCCGGCAGCTACACCGTTCACCGCCGCGATCACAGGTACAGCGAGGCCGCGCAGCTTCATCACCAGGGGGTTGTAGCTGGCCCGCAGCCGCTCGCCGATCAGCTCGGCGGCGCCGTCAACGGCGATCTCGCGCAGATCCTGGCCGCTGCAAAACGCCTTGCCAGCGCCGGTGATCAGCACGGCGCGCACGCTGGCGTCGCGCTCGGCCTGGCGCAGCGCAGCCATCAGGTCCGCGTGGAGCTGCGCGTTCAGGGCGTTGTAGACATCGGGGCGGTTGAGTGTGAGCGTGGCAACTTCGCCGGAGACATCGTACAAAACGGTGGAGTCGCTGCTCATGGTGGCTCTCAATTCAAAATGCAAAATGCAAAAACCCGCACGGCCTTTGTTGCATTTTGCATTTTGCATTTTGCATTCTAGCGCCCCGTAAACTGCGGCTTGCGCTTCTCCACAAAGGCGCGCATGCCCTCCTTCTGATCCGCGGTGTCGAAGAGCAGGAAGAAGTTGCGCAGCTCGAGCGCGAGCCCCTCGCGCAGCGTGGTCTCGGCGGCGGCGCGCACCGCCTCTTTGGCAAGCTGGGCGGCGAGCGGGGGCTTCGTGGCAATCAGCTGGGCGAGGCGCATGGCCTCGGCGAGCAGGCCCTCCACCGGCACCACATGGTTGACCAGGCCGTGCTGGCGGGCCTCGTCGGCGGAGATAGTGGCGCCGGTGAGGATCAGCTCCATGGCGCGGTAGGGGCCGAGGGCGCGGGTGAGACGCTGGGTGCCGCCGGCGCCGGGGATCACACCGAGGTTGATCTCGGGCTGGCCGAACTGGGCCGTCTCGCTGGCCACAATGATGTCGCACATCATGGCGAGCTCGCAGCCGCCGCCGAGGGCGTAGCCGCTGACGGCGGCGATGATCGGCTTGCGGGTGGCGGCCACGCGCGCCCAGCGCTCGATGCTGCGGCGGGTGAGCATCTCCATCGGGGTGGCCTCCACCATGGCCTTGATGTCGGCGCCGGCGGCGAAGACGCGCGGCCCGCCTGTGAGCAGGATCACGCGGATCTGATCGTCGGCGTCGCAGGCGGCGAGGGCGGCGATCAGCTCGTCGATCAGCTCGGGGCTCAGCGCGTTGAGCGCCTTTGGGCGGTTCAGGGTGAGGGTGGCGACATGGCCGTCGATCTCGTGTAGCACAAGGCGCTCGTCGGACATAGAACCTCCGCATGGGCTCGGCAGTGAGTCTTGGGATTACCGGCGTTGACTGGACACCATGCTACCCGACGCATGGCCAGTCGTCAACGCAGGAATCGCGGGCAGGCGGCCTTTGTCGGGGGAGCCGAGCCGTTGACAGCCCCGGCGGGGTGGTGCACGAAACAATACGCCGCGCGAACTTGCTATAATGCTAAGGGGACGAGTATGTACAAGCGACGGAGAGCATGACACAGCCTGAGCATCGAGGCAGGCCGCTACCGCGTGAAGATGGCAGGCTTCTTGCAAATACGAGCGACATTCCCGCCCTTCGCCGACGCCGCCTGCGCGCGATTTGGGTATGATGATACCCAGCGGAGCTCGCGCGTTTTACCATCAGGTGGAATGCACCATGTCTTCTGTTGAGCCGACGCCCCCCCCCCTGTCCGCAACGTCGCCTGGCGTTGCGCAGGCCTTTATCGCCGCCGACGGGCGGATTGTTGCGGCAAACGAGGCCCTGGCGACACTCGTAGGGCGCCCGCTGGCGCAACTCGTCGGCCTGATTGCCGCCGACACGCTGCCAGCCCTTATCCCCTCGCTCGCCGTGCTGCTCCCGCGCGTGCTGGCCGATGACGAGCCCCTGCTAGAGCTGGAGGCGCGCGAGGCTCAGCCTGCCTCTGGCGCGGCCCGCCGCTGGCTGCTCTCACTCATCCCCGTTCGCTCACGCACCGGACATAGCCTCGGCGTGGATCTAGAGCTGCGCCCCTGGGTGCTGGCGCTGAGCGACCAGACCCCCGACAGCGCCCCCGTGGTGGCTGCTTTTGTCACCGACCTCACCGAGCTGAAGGCGGTCAAGGCCGAGCGAGCGCTTCTGCTCCAGGTGGCCGAGCAGGCCCGTAGCGAGGCTGAGCTGGCTGCAATGCGCGCCGTAGCCATGCTCTCGCTCACCGCCGCGCTCTCCAGGGCACTCACGCCAGAGCGGGTGAGCGAGGCCGTGATCGACGAGGCCTGCGGCATCTTCGGCGCCATCGCCGGGGTGGTGATGCTGTTCGACCCTGCCCAGGACGCGCTGACCATGGTGGGCAGCCAGGGCTACACCGGCGAGCTGCTCGATCCCTGGCAGCGCATCCCGCTCACCCAGGCTACCGCGCTCAGCGACGCCGCCCGGCGCGGCGAGCCCGTGCTGATCGGCTCGCCCGAGGCCCACGAGCGCGAGTACCCGCGCCTCAGCCATAACTATGCGTCGATGGGGATACGCGCGCTGGCCGCGCTGCCGCTCCAGCTCGACAGCCAACTGATCGGTGTGCTTGGGCTTACCTTCGACAGCCCGCGCGTCTTCGACGACGAGGAGCGCACCTACCTAATGACCATGGCGGGCCTCTGCGCCCAGGCCCTTGAGCGCGCCCGGCTCTCGGCCGCAGAGCGCGCCGCCCTCAGCACCGCCGATGAGGCCCTCGCCATGCTCGATATGGTGATCGACTCGGCGCCCATCGGCATGGCCTATGTCGACCACGAGCTGCGCTACCGGCGCATCAACCCGCGCCTGGCAGCCATGAACGGCCTGCCGGTGGCGGCCCACATCGGGCAGCGCGTCCGCGAGCTCTTCCCACAGGTCGCCGCCACCTGGGAGCCACAGTGGCGTCAGGTGCTTGCCACCGGCGAGCCGATAACGGATCTGGTGCTGAGCGGCGCTATACCGGACGGCAGCACGCGCTACGCCCTGGCGAGCTACTACCCGGTACGCGTCGGCGACGGCGCTGTGCTCGGGGTGGGCATCCTGGTTAGCGACATCACGCAGCAGCGCGAGGCCGAGCAGGAGCGGGCGCGGCTGCTGGCGAGCGAGCAGGCGGCTAGAGAGGCGGCCCAGGCGGCTCAGGCCAGCGCCGAGGCCGCCGTTCAGCTGCGCGACGCATTCCTCTCCGTTGCGGCCCACGAGCTTAAAACGCCGCTCACCTCGCTGCTAGGCCAGGCCCAGTTGCTTGAGCGCCGTCTGGCCAAAGATGGGCAGCTCACCGAGCTGAACGAGCGCTCGCTTCAGGTCGTGGTGGGCCAGGCCCGTCGCCTGAGTCATCTTATCAGCGACCTGCTAGACGGCGCCCACCTGGAGCTTGGGCAGCTCGCGATCAAGCGGCGCCCCCTCGATCTTGCGCGGCTCACCCAGCAGTTCGTTGAGGAGCTGCAACCCACTGCGCCCAGCCACAGCTTCCGGCTGGAGCTGCCCGAGGGCCCGCTTACGGTGCTGGCCGACCCGATACGCATGGAGCAGGTGATCCAGAACCTGCTCAGCAACGCCGTGAAGTATAGCCAGCGCGGCAGCGAGGTGCGCGTGGAGCTGCGCCGCGCAGACGATAAGGCGCTGCTCACCATCCACGACCAGGGCGTCGGCATTCCCGCCGAGGCCATCCCACGGCTCTTTGAGCGCTTTTACCGCGTGGAGAGCAGCGAGACGGCCAGCGTGAGCGGGGTTGGCGTAGGGCTCTATGTCGTGCGCGAGATCGTGCTGCTGCACGGTGGCGCCGTCCGTGTGGACAGCATGCCTGGCCAGGGCAGCAGCTTCACGGTGGAGCTGCCGCTCGGCGGAGCGGGCGGGGATCAAGCGAAGTGATGTCCGGCGAAGGTATGAAAGGCCCCTCTCCCGTTCAGGGAGAGGGGTTTGGGGTGAGGGCTGGCAGCTACAGCGCGCGCTGCTGCGCGGCCATGGCCCGCTCGATCAGCAGCGGCGTGCTCTGCTCCACCAGCTGGGCTGTCTGCTCCTCCTGCTGAAGATTCTGGCGCAGCAGCGTGGCGATCTCGTTCTGGCCCATGCTCTCGGCCGATGTCACCAGCCCCCGGTACGAGGCGACCTCGTAGTGCTCCACCTTGGCGATGGCGCTGCCGATCACGCAGTCGCGCACGGCGGGGTTCATTTTGCTCTCCTCCAGCCCCTTCTGGCCCTCGATCACCAGGCCGGTTGCGGCGTCGCACTTCACGCGCTGGGGCGCGTTGCCGAGCTGCTGGTAGATCTGCTCGATGTTGCCGATCTGCTGGTGGGTCTGGGCGATATGATCCTTGATCATCGCCTTCAGCTCGGGCGCCGTGGCATGCTCGTGCATTGTCTGCTGCGCCTCCAGAAAGCGGTGCTCGGCGTCGTAGATGTCTGCAAGGTCGTGGACAAACTTCTGCTCGAGGGTCGCGATTGTCATAATTGAGGCTCCTGTTGCTTCACGTCGCTGTGTGCCCGCCTCTCTATTGGCGGCCTGTTCTGCATATGGCAATGACTGTGCCAGGGGTGAACGCGGGCTGAGCGCAGCGTTTTTCTACCTCACGCCGCTCTCAGGCGGCCCTCAGCAAGCGCATGCTATACTTGGGCGATTGTTCGTCGGCTCCCAGTAGCCCTAGCTTTAGATGTAGGTACTATGTTTCGCGACCGATATGCCCGACGCAGCTACGGCGGCCGCCCCGTGCCGCGCCGCCCGCTCTTCCCGCGCCTGCTGCGCGGCCGCGCCACCCCGACGCCTGGCCCCAAGGTGGGCCGCCTGGGCGCGCAGGCGCTTGGCGCTGTGCTGCTCGGCGCCGCCGTGGTGCTCTTTGCCGTGCTTGGCATCGCCTATACCGCCTACGCCAGCACCGCCGCAAGCCTCAAGCCGCGCCTCGCCGCCCTCGGCGAGCGCAAGCTGTTCCAGACCTCGCGCATCTACGACCGCAACGGCACGCTGCTCTATGAGTTCTTCGACGCCGGCAAGCGCACCAATGTCGCCATCGGGGAGATCTCGCCGCTGCTGATCAGCGCCACCGTCGCCATCGAGGACCAGAGCTTTTTCACCAACTCTGGCATCGACCTCAACGGCATCGCCCGCACGCTGCTCAACAGCCTCCAGGCCGGCGAGGAGACAGGTGGCGCCTCCACGATCACGCAACAGGTGATCAAGAACAGCGTGCTCACCGTGGAGGAGCGCGCCCCTGAGAAGCGCTACGAGCGCAAGCTCAAAGAGATTATTCTGGCCCAGGAGCTCGACCAGCTCTACGCCAAGGATGAGATTCTCGAGATCTACCTGAACGAGAACTTCTATGGCAACCTGGCCTACGGCATCGAGGCGGCCAGCGAGGTTTACTTCGGCGTGAGCGCCCGCGACCTTACGCTGAACCAGGCCACGCTGCTGGCCGGCCTGCCTCAACTGCCAAGCGTCTACAACCCGATCAACTATCTGGAGCGCGACGCGCAGGGCGTCTATCTGGCTGGGGTTGCGCTGCGCGACGGCTGGCTTAGCCCCGACTACGCCTTGCCCGCTACGATCAGCGCGCCACGCTGGCGCCAGGTTGCCGTGCTGCGCCGCCTGGTGGATGAGGGCTCGGTGCAGGAGCGTGTGGCCCGCGCGGCCCTCGCCGAGCCACTGCGCTTCGCCGCCCAGGAGGTGCCGCTCAACGCGCCGCACTTCGTCTTCTATGTGCGCGATCTCGTCCAGGAGCGCTACGGCCCCGAGCTGCTCTTCGGCGGCGGCCTGCGCATCACCACGACGATCGATCTCGACATGCAGCGCATGGTGCAGGCGAAGGCCGCCGAGCGCATCGGCGAGCTGCAAGAGCGCAACATCCACAACTCCGCCGTGGTGGTGATGCAGCCCAACACCGGCCAGATTCTGGCGATGGTCGGCAGCATCGACTACAACGCCGTGACGGCCACCAGCACCGCTGGCGAGCGCGGCAATGTGCTCGACGGTCAGGTGAACGTGGCCACCCGCGAGCGGCAGCCCGGCTCGGCCCTCAAGCCCTTCACCTACCTCGCCGCCATGGAGCGCGGCCTCACGCCTGAGTCGGTGCTCTGGGACGTGCCCACCGAGTTCCCGATCTCTGGCAGCGGCAGCGGCGAGTGGTACACGCCGCTCAACTACAGCGGCCGCTTCAACGGCCCGGTTCGCATCCGCAGCGCCGTCGCCAACTCGCTTAACATTCCCGCCGTCAAGGCGCTGCGCTTTGCCGGCATCCAAGAGACGCTGGACCTACTCGACCGCGTGGGCATCAAGAGCGGCCTTAAGCGCGGCAAGGATTTTTACGGCCTTGCGCTCACGCTCGGCGGAGGCGAGGTGACGCCCCTAGAGCTGACGACGGCCTACAACACGCTCGCCAGCGGGGGCCGCTACTACGCGCCCGTCTCTGTGCTGAAGATCACCGACGCCAGCGGCGCCGTGATCGAGCAGTTCCTGCCCAACCGCGGCCAGCAGGTGGTGGAGCCCGCCCTCGCCGCCATTATGAGCGACATGCTCAGCGACGACCGCGCTCGCCAGCCGGTCTGGGGCCTAAACAGCCCGCTCAAGCTCTCGCTGCCCGCCGCCGTGAAGACCGGAACAACTAACGACTGGCGCGACGCATGGGCAGCCGGCTACACGCCCTTCGTCACGGTGGCCGTCTGGACGGGCAACAACAACAACGAGCCCACCGCGAAGGTGGAGAGTCTCACTGGCGGCGGGATCATCTGGCGCAACGTGATGGAGGAGTTATTCGTCTGGATCAAGGAGCAGCCACGCTACACCGCGCTCTTCGCCGCACCCTACCCGGATGGCGTGATCCCAAGCAGCTTTAGCCTGCCCGAGGATGGCAGCGTGCAGCGCCGGCCGATCTGCGCTCTGCCCGGCAGCTTCGGCGGCTACAGCGAGGAGCTGTTCACCAAACCCATGCTCACCAGCATGATCTCGCCCACTGTGCGCCTGGAGCCAGGCCCCGCGCTCGACCAGAAGCTCGCCGAGGTGAAAATTCCCTGCAACGCCTTCCGCAAAGTGACGGTGGTGCGCATCCCCGCCGAGCAGGATTGGACAGCCGACGGCCAGCTGCTGATCAGCGCGCCCGCCCAGCCCGCCGAGGGCGAGGCGAGTACAGCGCCCGCCGCGAGCTACTGCCGCCCCACCGACGGCCTGGTCTACCCCGCTGGCCTGGCTCGCGAGGTCTTTATCTGGAAGACGCCGAAGCTCGACCCGGACATGCGTGAGCGCTTCGAGTGGCAGGGCGGCGGCGCCGGGATCAAGCCCGACGAGCTGCCTGCCTGCGAGGCGGCCATGTTCGAGCCGCCTGTGCCGGTGGCGCCTGTGGCTGGCGCCATCCTCATGCCCGACCTGAAGCGCCTCGGCGAGAACCAGGCCAGGGAACTGCTTGCCAGCCTTGGCGTTGGCCCCGGCCTGGTCTATGTGGATTACCAGACTCGCGCCCAGATCCCAGATGTATTCGACCAGTTTGTGCCCTACTCGGTCGTCAGCAGCCTACCCGCAGCAGACGACTGGATCCTGCCCGGCACCACCGTGATTCTCGGCGTGCGCGCGCCCGAAGATGCCCCGCAGCCTCCGCCAGGTACGGCGCCCACAGCGCAGCCGCCAGCGCACTCCGACACTCCTCCGGCGCTGCCCACAGCGCAGCCGCCCGAGCCAACAGCTGTGCCGCCCCTCCCGCTGCCGCCAACCCTGCCCCAGCCGGTGCCGCCGGGCAGACCGTAGCCCGGACGCCCACGAACGCACCTTTGGACCACGAACGCACCTTTGGACCACGAACGCACCTTTGGACCACGAACGCACCTTTGGACCACGAAGCCGCGAAAGGCCGCGAACCACCACGAAACCGGCCACTTCGCGCCGTTCGTGCCACTTCGTGCCGTTCGTGGTCCAGACCCTGTCTCTTATACACATCTGACGCTGCCGACGAATAGAGAGGTGTAGATCTCGGTGGTGGC
>ENA-ORBV01009669-ORBV01009669.1-microbial-mat-metagenome-genome-assembly--contig:-NODE-9669-length-15713-cov-42.106869_pt1 | contig 15713 bp, 13 predicted proteins | sample MGYA00237777_ERZ505514 | MGnify/ENA primary metagenome ERZ505514 (study PRJEB26160, sample SAMN06269048) | microbial mat metagenome | isolation source: Oligotrophic lake microbial mat | place... | reverse complement strand
CTGTGTGGCCATTCGCTCCAGAGATCCTTGGGCTTGAAAGATGTTTTTTGCGAGCGACCCCCGAGTCACCGATCAGTTATTCTGCTCGCCGCAGCGGCTTGCATCAGTCGGTCTCTTCGGATCATGTGGGCCGCTTCATCGCCTGTTCACTATCAGCGACTTTGCTTGCCTTGGTGATTGCGAGCGCACTGCTGACGGCGATCAGCGCATTGATCGGTAATCTTGATCTAAGCATCTGGTACGATCGTGTTTTGATACCGCTCGTGCTGTGGCTGGTGGGCTTGTTTGTCGTAGTCTTTCGATTTCTATCCTATCTCGACAGTCGCATTCGGCTTGAAGGTTGGGAGTTGGAGTTGCGATTGCGGGCCGAGGGACAACGCGTGCAAGCGGCAATGAATCCACCGAGTGCGGAATCGATCGCCAATCCTGAACAGGTGCTAACATGATGCATGGTTGCATGCGAGCGATTTTGATTCTTTGTGTCCTGTCCGCATGGGGCGTGGGCAGTGCGCAGGGCCGATGGCATCAGTTGCGTCAGTTCGCCCTTACGCGACTTTGTGCGGCAGCGCTATGGGTACACCGGACCGGCAGAGGTCATCGAGAACGCCGTCGACCGGCGGAAGATCCAGGATCTGCTCGAAGACCACGCGCTGGCCCAGGATGCGATGGACGCCCGCCAGGTCGCACGGGTTCGCGAGGACATGGAGCGCGCCGAGGCCAAGCGGCTGCAGCCGCACTACATCGAGTCCTTCTTCCTGGAGGCGTTCACGCAGCTTGGCGGCGCCATCCGCCAGCGTGAGCCGCACCGCTATGAGGTGACCCACGTGCCAGCGCCGGTGCGCAACCGCGACCGGCTGATCGGCATCGGCGAGCCGGTGCTGCCGCGCTACGAGCGGATCGCCTTCGAGAAGGCGCTACTGACCCCACAGGGCCAACCCCTGGCCGCCTTCGTCTGCCCTGGCCACGCGCTGCTCGATGCGACCCTCGACCTGATACTGGAGCGTTACCGCGACCTGCTGCGTCGCGGTACGGTGCTGGTCGACGAGCGCGACGTGGGGACCGCGCCGCGCGTGCTGTTCTCGCTCGAGCACGCCATCCAGGACGCGAGCATCCTCAAGAGCGGCGAGCGGCGCACGATCTCCAAGCAGATGCTCTACGTGGAGCTGCACGCCGACGGGGCGCCCCGCAGCCTGCACTACGCGCCGTACCTCGACTATCGGCCCCTCGCCGAGGGCGAGCTGGACATCGACACCCTCCTGTCGCGCCCGGAGTGCGCCTGGATCACCCGCGACGTAGAAAACAACGCACTCGGGCACGCGATCGCCAGCATCGTGCCCAGCCACCTCCAGGAGGTGAAGGGCCGCCGGCTGGCGCTGATCGCCAAGACTCGTGCAGCGGTGAAGGACCGGCTGACCAAGGAGATCGGCTACTGGGACCACCGCGCCGAGGAGCTGAAGGCCCAGGAGCAGGCCGGCAAGCCCAATGCGCGCCTGAACTCGCAGGAGGCCCGCCGCCGCGCCGACGAGATGCAGGCCCGCCTCCAGAAGCGCATGGAGCAGCTTGACTTAGAAGCGCAGATCGCGCCGCTGCCGCCGGTCATCCTGGGCGGGCTGGTGGTGGTGCCGGCCGGGCTGCTCAGCGCGATCAGCGGGAAGCCGCTCCCGGCGGCGACGCATCCCAGCGATACCCAGGCCTCCGCCGCTCGGGCGCGCGCGATCATCATGGAGGTCGAGCGCGGCCTGGGCTTCGTGCCGGTTGACCGCGAGTTCGAGCAGCTCGGCTACGACATCGAGAGCCGCGACCCGACCAGCGGCAAGCTGCGCTTCATTGAGGTGAAGGGCCGGGTTCAGGATGCGGAGACGATCACCGTCACCAAGAACGAGATCCTCTACGCGCTGAACACGCCAGATGCCTTCATCTTCGCGATGGTCGCGTTCCTGCCTGACGGCAGCCACCGCGTCCACTACCTACGCCGCCCCTTTGAAGACCGCGGCATCACCACGAGCTTCAATGGCGCGAGCATCAACTTTCCCTTCGCCGACCTGCTCGCACGGGCCGCTGCGCCACGGTGAGGCAGCGTAGCAAAGCGATCCTCGGTAGGGTATGCTACAGGCAGCGAACGTAAGCGCACACGGGAGGACTATCATGACAACCCAGGAGCAGATCAAGCGGCAGATTATCACCCTGCTCGATGCGCTCCCAGCAGAGCGACTTGAAGAAGTTGCTGACTTCGTCGCATTTCTTTACACAAAACACACCCCACATCAGAGCTTGTATGCCCCAATCAAACTTGGCGGCCTGTGGCCCGCTGTGGCGATCAGCGATGCGGATATCGCCGAGGTGCGTCAAGAGATGTGGCGCGACGGTGGGGAGTGCGAACAATGACGACCCGCGCCTATCCCCGCGATCCGAGCCCAAGTGTTGCACGCCGTGCGCTGCTGGAGCAGGAGATCCAGCGTTTTATGCCGCTGATTGAGCAACATCTGAAGCCTGAGCGGGTTGTCCTTTTTGGCTCGCTTGCCACTGGTGAGACGAGTACATGGTCAGATATCGATCTTGTGATTGTTCAGGAGACCAACAAGCGTTTTCTAGATCGAATCAAGGATGTGATTCGCCTGTTGCAGCCCCGCGTTGGCGTCGATATTCTGGTGTATACGCCCGCTGAGTTTGCCCAGCTTGCGACACAACGCGCATTTGTGCGCGATGAGATTGTGGCTAAAGGACGGGTGCTTTATGAGCGAGGATGAGCGCTGGCTGCGATTTGCGCGTGAAGATCTGACGATGGCGGAGCTGGCATTGCATGCCACGGTCTTCAATCAGGTCTGTTTTCATGCGCAGCAGTGTGCCGAGAAGGTGGTGAAGGGGTTACTAGTTCGCCAGGGTCTGACTCCGCCGCGAACGCACCGGCTGAGTGATCTCTTGCCCTTACTCACGCCCAACCCACTTGCGGCGCTGAGCCTCGATCTGCAATTCCTGGATCGCTTCTATATCCCAACACGCTACCCTGATGCCTTACCCGGTAGTTTGGCGGAAGGGATGCCCAACGAGGCGGACGCCCTTGAGGCGCTGGTGCTGGTTCGGCAGATTATGCAGGTGGCAACGGCCGCAGATGAGCAGAAAGACGGATCATGAGTCGGCTACACCCTGCTAAGAAGCTGATCGAGGTCGCCCTGCCCCTGGAGAAGATCAACATCGCCAGCGCGCGCGAAAAGTCGATCCGCCACGGCCATCCATCGAATCTACATCGCTGGTGGGCCAGACGGCCCCTGGCAGCGGCGCGCGCGGTGCTCTTCGCCCAGCTGGTCGATGACCCCTCGGCGCACCCCGAGCTGTTCCCCACCGAGGAGGCCCAGGAGGTCGAGCGCCAGCGCCTGTTCCGGCTGATCGAGCAGCTGGTGCTCTGGGAGAACACCACCAACGAGGATGTGCTCCAGCAGGCCCGCGATGAGATCTGGACGAGCTGGCGGCGCACCTGCGCCGAGAACACAGACCACCCGCGCGCCGCCGAGCTGTTCGACCCTGAGAAGCTGCCGGCCTTCCACGACCCCTTCGCCGGCGGCGGCGCCCTGCCGCTGGAGGCCCAGCGCCTGGGCCTGGAGAGCTACGCCAGCGACCTGAACCCGGTGGCGGTGCTGATCAACAAGGCGATGATCGAGATCCCGCCGAAGTTCGCGGGCCTTGCCCCGGTGAACCCTGAGACGCGCAAGGGCAACACCCTCTTCGCCCGCGAGTGGAAGGGCGCGCAGGGCCTCGCCGAGGACGTGCGCTACTACGGCCAGTGGATGCGCGACGAGGCCGAGAAGCGCATCGGCACGCTGTATCCCAAGATCGACGTGACGGCCGAGATGGCCCAAAACAAAGACAACCCCCGTCCCGACCTCAAGCCCTATGTGGGCCGGTCGCTCACCGTGATCGCCTGGCTCTGGGCGCGCACGGTGAAGAGCCCCAACCCGGCCTTCGCGCAGGTGGATGTGCCGCTCGCCTCCACCTTCATGCTCTCCACCAAGGCGGGCAAGGAGGCGTATGTCGAGCCGGTGATCGAGGGCGGCGGCTACCGCTTCACGGTCAAGGTGGGCAAGCCGAAGGATGCGGAGGGGGCGAAGAACGGGACGAAGCTCTCGCGCGGGGCGAACTTCAAGTGCCTGATGTCAGGCACGCCGATGGCGGGCGACTACATCTACGACGAGGGCAAGGCGGGACGCATGGGTGCGCGGCTGATGGCGATCGTGGCCGAGGGAACGCGAGGGCGCGTCTATCTGGCTCCGACGCCGGAGCATGAAGCGGTTTCGCTCAAAGCCAAGCCTGAGTGGAAACCTGAATTGTTGATGCCGAAGAACCCCCGATGGTTCTCGCCACCTGCGTATGGACTGATGACCTACGGCGACCTCTTCACCCCGCGCCAGCTCGTGGCGCTGACGACCTTCTCCGACCTGGTGGGCGAAGCGCGCGAGCGCATCCGCCGCGACGCGCTCGCCGCCGGCCTGCCCGACGACCCCAAACCCCTGCGCGACGGCGGCACCGGCGCCACCGCCTACTCCGACGCGGTGGGGGTGTATCTCGGGTTCCTCGTCAATCAAGTTGCGAACCACTCATCGTCTGTGTGTGGCTGGAACTCTGCAAACGCCCAGATGCGTGCGGTCTTTGCTCGACAAGCGATACCGATGGTCTGGGACTACGCAGAGAGCAATCCATTCTGCGATTCGTCAGGAAGCTTCAACAACCTGTACGAACGGCAAGTGAAAGGGTTTGAGGCGCTTGGCGATGGATTACCAAGCTTCGCAAGCCAAGCTGATGCAAATCGGCAGACAACATCCAGCGACAAGCTGGTTTCCACCGACCCGCCCTACTACGACAACATCGGCTACGCCGACCTGTCGGACTTTTTCTACGTCTGGCTGCGCCGGTCGCTGAAACCCACCTTCCCTGATCTCTTCGCCACGCTGGCCGTCCCCAAGGCTGAGGAACTCGTGGCTACGCCGTATCGCCACGGCAGCAAAGAGAAGGCGGAAACTTTCTTCCTCGACGGCATGACGCAAGCGATGCACCGCCTTGCCGAGCAGGCACACCCAGCCTTCCCCGTCAGCATTTACTACGCCTTCAAGCAGTCTGAGAGTGACGAAACCGACGGAGCCACGAACACAGGCTGGGATACATTTCTCGCCGCAGTAATCGAAGCGGGCTTCGCCATCAGCGGCACTTGGCCAATGCGCACGGAGAAACAAGGCCGCGTGATCGGCAACGACACCAACGCCCTCGCCTCCAGCATCGTCCTCGTCTGCCGCAAGCGCCCCGCCACCGCGCCCACCGCCACGCGCCGCGAGTTCGTCACCGCGCTCAAGGCCGAGCTGCCGCAGGCGCTCGCCCACCTGCAGGCGGGCAACATCGCGCCGGTGGACCTGGCGCAGGCGGCCATCGGCCCGGGCATGGCGGTCTACACCCGCTACGCCAAGGTGCTCGACGCCGAGGGCAAGCCGCTCAGCGTGCGCGAGGCGCTGGCGCTCATCAACCAGACCCTCGACGAGGCGCTGGCCGAGCAGGAGGGCGACTTCGACGCCGACAGCCGCTGGGCGCTGGCGTGGTTCGAGCAGTCGGGCTTCGCCGAGGGCGAGTTCGGCGTGGCCGATGTGCTGGCTCGCGCCAAGAACACCAGCGTGCAGGGGCTCGTGGACGCCGGCGTGCTCGCTTCGACGCGCGGCAAGGTGCGGCTCTTGAAGCCCGAAGAACTCCCCGCCAACTGGGACCCCGCCACCGACCCGCGCCTCACCGCGTGGGAGGTCGTCCACCAACTGATCCGCGTGCTCGAAGCGACGATTGGCGGCGGCGAGAGCGCGGCGGCGACACTCGTCGCCAAGCTCGGCGCCAAGGCCGAGACCGCCCGCGAGCTGGCCTACCGCCTCTACACCATCTGCGAACGCAAGAAGCGCGCGGCCGAGGCGCTCGCGTATAACGGGCTGGTGCAGAGCTGGCCGGAGATCACCCGGCTGGTCCGCGAAGGCGGCACCCCGAAGTCGGCGGAGCCGGCGCTCTTCGGCGAGGAGTCGTAGTCGGTGACCGAGCGAAGACCATTGGTCGTGGTGCTCGCAGGCCCGAACGGGGCCGGCAAGAGCACGAGCGCGGCGCGATTGCTTCGAGGCGCACTTGCCGTGGAGGAGTTCGTCAACGCGGACACGATTGCACTGGGCCTCTCCGCGTACCGGCCTGAAGATGCCGCAATCGCCGCCGGGCGTGTGATGCTCGAACGGTTGCGGTTTCTGGCCCGCCATCGCCGCGACTTCGCGTTCGAGACCACGCTCGCCGGACTCGGTCATGCCCGTTGGCTCCGCAAGCTCCGGGCCTCTGGCTGGCATGTGCATCTGATCTTCCTTTCCCTGCCGGAACCGGAGCTCGCCATTGCGAGGGTCGCGGAACGGGTGCGGCGGGGCGGACACCGAGTTCCTGAAGATGTGGTCCGACGGCGCTTCCGCGCCGGACTCGGGAATCTCTTCGAACGCTATCCTGCCGTCGTGGACAGTTGGCAGATCTACGACAATGCCGAGCTCGCGGGGCCGCGTCTGATCGCCTCGCGGGGAGCGGGGCTGCCGCCTGAGATCGCCGACCGGGTGTCCTACGACTCCCTGAAGGACCATCGATGACGACGACTTCCGAAGGGCCCCCAACCCCAGCCCAGCGCGTCGAGGACATCCCTCGCATTCTGCGCGCCTTGCGCGAGGCAGTGCAGGAAGCAATCGCCGATCACAAACGTGCCGGCTGTCCCGTGGCGGTCTGGCGCAATGGTCGGGTCGAGTGGATTGCGCCCGAGGACATTCCGCTGCCCTCCCCCACAACGGCGAACGAGTGACCAATGGCCCTCAGCAACCAGGAACGTGTCGGCAAGGCGATGGAGTTTCTCCGCGAAGGGCTCGCTCCCTTCGCCGAGCGCGAGTTCAAGAGCGCTCATGCAGCCCAGGCGTCGGACGCCGCCCGACGCTACTTCGGCGATGATCGAACCGTCGGCAAGAAGCCCATCGCCGACTGGGATGTCGCGGCGCTCCTCAAGCTCATGTGGGAGGCCTGGAACGATCTCTTCGGCAAGACCCTGGGCCGAGCCGAGCGATCGCTGGTGCAGGAGCTTCGCGACGTCCGCAACAAGTGGGCCCATCAGGAGCCGTTCTCGAGCGACGACGCCGACCGCGCACTCGACTCGATGGCCCGCCTCCTCACCGCCGTCTCGGCCCCGCAGGCCGACGAGGTGGGCAAGATGAAGATGGAGCTGCGCCGCCTCACGTACGACGAGCAAGTGCGCGGTGAAAAGCGCAAGGCCGGTGGTTCGCTCATCGAGGCCGCCTCCGCCGGCAACCTGAAACCGTGGCGCGAAGTGGTCACCCCGCACCCGGATGTCGCCAGCGGCCGCTACCAGCAGGCCGAGTTCGCTGCCGACCTGTGGCAGGTACACCTGGGCGAAGGCAGCGATGAGTATCGCAAGCCCGCGGAGTTCTTCCGCCGCACCTATCTCACCGAGAGCCTGAAGCGCCTGTTGGTGGGCGGCGTGCAGCGCATCGCCGGAAAGGGCGGCGACCCGGTGGTGCAACTGCAGACCAACTTCGGTGGCGGCAAGACGCACTCGATGCTGGCGCTCTATCACTTGTTCTCGGGCGTCGCTCCGAGCGAACTGGCCGGTGTGGACGCGGTGTTGGCCGAGGCGGGGGTCAAGAGCCTGCCGACTGCCAAGCGCGTGGTGCTGGTGGGCAACAAGATCTCGCCTGGCAACCCTGCCACCAAGGCCGACGGCACGGTGGTGCGAACGCTTTGGGGCGAGCTGGCGTACCAACTCGGCGGCAAAAAGGCATTCGCGCGCATCGCGAAGGATGACGAGAGGGCGACCAACCCTGGAGACGTACTGCGCGAGCTGTTCGTCGAGTACGGTCCGGCGTTGGTGCTGGTGGATGAATGGGTCGCGTACGCCCGCCAACTGCACGATCAGGGCGACCTGCCCGGCGGCAACTTCGAGACGATGTTCACCTTCGCCCAGGCGCTGACTGAGTCCGCCAAGCTCGCGAAGAACTGCTTGCTCGTTGTGTCGCTGCCGGCCTCGGACACGTCGGGCTCGCCGCACACCCAAGCGGACGACGTGGAGGTGGGCGGCATCCGCGGGCGCGAGGCGTTGGACCGGCTGCGCAACGTGGTGGGCCGGCTCGAATCGTCGTGGCGGCCCGCGACCGCGGAGGAAGGCTTCGAGATCGTGCGGCGGCGGCTGTTCGAGCCGATCGCCGGCGAGCAGTTCAAGTACCGCGACGTGACGGCGCGCGCCTTTGCCGACCTGTATCACGCGCAGGCGGCGGAGTTTCCGCCCGAGTGCAAAGGCGCCGAGTACGAAAAGCGCATGCAGGCCGCGTACCCGATTCATCCGGAGATCTTCGACCGGCTCTACAGCGACTGGTCCACGCTGGTGAAGTTTCAGCGCACGCGCGGCGTGCTGCGGCTGATGGCGGCGGTGATTCACAGCCTGTGGGAGAAGGGCGACAAGAACCCGCTCATCCTGCCCTCGACGATCCCGATCGACGACGGACGCGTGCAGTCGGAGCTGACGCGCTATCTCTCCGACAACTGGGCGCCGATCATCGAGAAGGACGTGGACGGTCCGGGCTCGCTGCCCATGAAGATCGACAGCGAGGTGCCGAACCTGGGTAAGTTGCACGCGACGCGGCGCGTAGCGCGCACGATCTATCTCGGCTCGGCGCCGACGGCTGCCGCGGCGCACCGGGGGATCGAAGACCGGCGCGTGAAGCTCGGTTGCGTGATGCCGGGCGAGTCACCGGCGGTGTTCGGCGACGCGCTGCGGCGGCTGGCGGCGGCGGCGACCTATCTCTATCAGGACGGTCCACGTACTTGGTATGCGACCCAGCCCACCGTGACCAAGTTGGCGGAGGACCGGGCCGAGCAGCTCAAGCGTGACCCGGACAAGGTGGCGAATGAACTGGACGCGCGGCTGCGTGCTGACCTGAAGAAAACCGGGGACTTCTCACGCATCCACCCGCTGCCGCGCTCAGGCGCGGACGTACCGGACGATCTCGACGCGCGCCTGGTGGTGCTGCCGGCCGAGCATTCGTACAGCAAGGACGGTGGGAGCGCCGCCGAGACGGCGGCCAAGGCGATCCTGGAGTCGCGCGGCAACACGCCGCGCCTCTACCGCAACACGCTGGTGTTCCTCGCCGCCGACAAGGTGCGCCTGCAGGATCTCGACGAGGCGCTGCGCAAGTACCTCGCGTGGTCGTCGATCCTGACGGAAAAGGTCGTCCTCAATCTCGACCCTCACCAGGTACGCCAGGCCGAGACGCAGCAGCAGGCCGCAGACGGCGCCGTGACCGCGCGCCTGCCTGAAACCTACCAGTGGGTCTTGGTGCCGGAGCAGAAGTCGCCGCAGTCGGCGGTCGCATGGAGCGCCATCAAGCTGACCGGATCCGACGCGCTCGCCGTGCGCGCGAGCAAGAAGCTGCGCAGCGACGAGCTGCTGGTGACGAGCCTGGGCTCGACGATTCTGCGCAAGCATCTGGATGACGTGCCGCTCTGGAGCGGCGACCACGTCGCAGTGAAGCAGCTCGTGGAACACTTCGCGCGGTATCTCTACCTGCCGCGGCTGGCCGCGCCCGAGGTGCTGATCCACGCCATGCGTGACGGCGTGGCGTTGCTGACCTGGCAGTCGGACACCTTCGCCAGCGCCGAGAGCTACGACGACTCGGCGAGCCGCTATCGCGGCCTACGGGGCGGCCAGGTGGTCAATCTGTCGGCGGACAGCGCGGGGCTACTGGTGAAACCGGATGTCGCTCGGCGACAGATGGACGCCGAGGTCCCGCCGCCGGTCGTGCCGAGTGGGATGGGCGTCGGCGCCGGGACGGGAGGTTCGGTCGCGGCCGGTGGTTCGACGGGGATACCAGGCGGGCGGACGGACGGTGCGACTTCGCCGAACCCCGCGGCGTTACCACGCCGTTTTCACGGCACGGTGGAACTGGATCCGGCGCGCGTCGGACGCGATGCGAGCCGTATTGCGGACGAGGTGATCGCACATCTCGCCGGACTCGTGGGCGCCAAGGTGCGCGTGACGCTGGAGATCGACGCCGACATTCCCTCGGGTGCTTCAGATCAGGTGGTTCGGACGGTCACCGAGAACAGTCGCACGCTGAGGTTCACCAGCCAGGGGTTCGAGAAGGAATAGCAGTGCACCGACAAGCGCCCCCGGCCTCACTGCCGGCCGGGCAGCGCCTGACAACAGCATGCAGTTGACGGCGCTGCGCGCCGCCGCTGAACCGGAGCGTTGCACAGGACTTTGTGGCCTTTCACAACAAAGAAGTATCCATGACTGACTTCACCGAACTCAAAAAGAAGCAGCGCGCCACGTGGGCGCTTGGCGAGTACGACCGTATCGCGGACGGCCTGACGATCTCGACAGATCAGACGCTGCGCGTCGCCAAACTCCGTCCGGGTGAACGCGTGCTGGACCTGGCGACCGGCACGGGCATCACGGCGATTGCAGCGCGCGAGCGCGGCGCCAAAGTGACAGCCGTGGATCTGACGCCGGAGCTTCTCGCGGTCGCGCGAAAGAAGGCCCAGGATGAAGGTTTCGGCGACATCGACTTCCGGGAGGGCGACGCAGAGGCGCTACCGTCCGCGGACGCGAGCTTCGACGTCGTGCTCTCCACATGTGGCCACATGTTCGCGCCCGATCAGCCTAAAGTTGCGGCCGAACTTGCGCGTGTTACGCGTCCGGGAGGCCGCGTAGCATTCCTCGCGTGGACGCCCGAAGGCGGGCTGGGTGGATGGTTCCGCATTACCAACGAGCATGTCCCACCACCGGCCGGTCTCGCGAGTCCCTTCAACTGGGGTGATCCCGAGAAGGTGCGTCAACTACTCGGCAACGCTTTCCGCGACCTCTCGTTCGTATCCGGGGACTGCCCGCAGTTCGGCGGTTCTCGACACGCTACGGCCCGACCGTCCGCGGCGCCGCAAGCTGCAGGGCGGTGCCCGGGAGGCCCTTCGCAGCGACCTGATCTCTTACCTCGGCGGCTACCGCGCTGCGGACGGAAAGGTGCGTTGGGGACGCGAATATCTCATCACGCGCGCTGTTCGCGCGTGAGTGACGGCATCAGTTTCACCTTGCCAGGACAGCCGCGCACTCACGACTTCGCGTGCGCACGCGACGATGTGTGCAACCAGCGGAGGCTCTCGTTCGCGTACGCCTCGCGATCGAACCGGAAACACAGCTCGTCGTAAGTCCAGTGCAGCCGTTGCGGTTGGCGGAAGCCCGACCAGAGGACGTGATCGTTCATGACGTGAATGCGTCCTTCGAGGCCCCAGCAGCCGGCCTCGCCGCAGTCGACGCACGTCAGGAGAACGGACCACAATCCCCCCGATGGCGAGGACGTGAGTGCCGTCCCGAGCAGCCAGCCGGCGACGTCGCGTACTTGCCCGGCCTCGAGCGCGCGATACGCACCGGCTTCGCTCGGGTGCGCGACCGATTCCAGTTCGGCGCGTCGTGCCAGTTCGACGAGGCCGACGTCATCCACGTAGAGATGGATCAGGCGTTCGTCGGGATGCTGAGCAGCGCTGGGCTCGATTCGCAGGACGTTCATCACGGGACGCTCACATCGCCGGAGTCGATTTCGTGGGCGTCGCGCTCAAGCGCGATCGCGACACCAGCGCACGAACCTCTCGACGCCGTCGCGCACCGACGTGTGCGGGTGGTAGCCGAGCTTCGCGCGCGCCTTCGACACGTCGGCGTACGTCACGAGCACGTCGCCGGGTTGCATCGGTTGTCGGTCGAGGATCGGCGTCTTGCCGCACGCCTCGCCGATGATCCCCACCAGCTCTTGCAGCGACGTCGTTGCCGATTCGCCCAGGTTGTAGATCTCATAGCCCTCGCAGCGATCGAGCGCGCGCACCACCCCGTCCACGATGTCGTCGATGTACGTGTAGTCGCGGCGCGTCGAGCCGTCGCCATAGAACGGGATCGGTTTGCCCTCGAGCGTCGCCTTCACGAACTTGTGGATCGCCATCTCGGGCCTTTGACGCGGGCCATAGACGGTGAAGAAGCGCAGGCAGCTCGTCGGGATGCCGTACAGGTGGTTGTAGGTCGAGCAGTGCAGCTCGCCCGCGCGCTTCGTTGCCGCGTAAGGCGAAACGGGATGGTGGATGTCGTCGACCTCGCGAAATGGGACTTCGGCGCGGTCGCCGTAGACGCTCGAGCTCGAGGCGAAGACGAAGCGCGTTTTCGGCCGTGTTTTCAGCGCTTCGAGGAAGTGGAGCGTGCCGCGCACGTTCACGTCCTCGTAGTGGAGCGGATCGAGGATCGACGGCCGCACGCCCGCCATCGCGGCAAGGTGGATGATCGCGTCGAACCGACCTTCGTCGAGCAAGCGCGTCACGAGCGAGCGGTCGCGGATGTCGCCGGTCACCACCGTCGCGTTGGGAAGAGCGCGCAGGTTCGCGCGTTTGATCGCGGGATCGTAGTACTCGTTGAAGTTGTCGAGCACCGTCACGCGGTCGCCGCGCGCGAGGAGGTTCTCCCCCACGTGACTGCCGATGAAACCGGCGCCACCCGTGATCAAGACGTTCAGGCCCATCGCGTCACTCCACCGTCACCGATTTCGCGAGGTTGCGCGGCTTGTCGATGTCGAAGCCCTTCAAGTCCGCCATGTGGTACGCGACCAGTTGCAGCGGGATCACGTTCAGGATCGGCGACAACCATTCGGAGCACTCCGGGACGAGGACGTGCTCGTCGCTCTGCGCGATGCTCTCCTTGTCGCTGCCGATCGCGATGACGTGGCCGCCGCGCGCGCGCACTTGTTCGAGATTCGAACGCACTTTCTCGGCGAGCGGACCGGCGCTGTTCACGACGAGGATCGACATCGCCGGTTCGATCAGCGCGATCGGGCCGTGCTTCATCTCGCCGGCGGGATAGCCCTCGGCGTGGACGTAGCTGATCTCTTTCAACTTCAGCGCACCCTCGAGCGCGATCGGATAGTTGATCCCGCGACCGAGGAAGAGGAAGCCCTTCTGGCCCTGGTTCTTCTGGGCGATCGCGCGCACTTCGGAGACTGCGCGTTCACCGAGAAGGCTCTCCATCTTCGGGCGCAGGAGGCGCAGCTCCGAGACGAGTTCGCGACCTCGTTCGAGGGAAAGGACGCCGCGCGCGCGACCGAGGCGGACGGCGAAGAGGAACGCCGCGACGACTTGAGCGACGAAGGCCTTCGTGCTCGCGACGCCGATTTCGGGGCCCGCGTGGGTCAGGATGGTCGCTTGTGCCTCGCGCACGAGCGTGCTGCCCACGACGTTGCAGATGGCTGCGGTACGCGCGCCCAGCGTCTTCGCGAGACGCAGCGCAGCCAACGTGTCCGCGGTTTCGCCCGATTGCGAGATCGCGAGCGCCAACGTGTTGTGCGCCAGCACCGGATCGCGGTAGCGGAACTCGGAAGCGTAGTCGACGTCGACGGGCAGTCGGGCGAGTCCCTCGATCAAGTAGCGTGCGATCCAACCGGCGTGCAGCGCCGTGCCGCACGCGACGATCTGCAAGCGATCGACGGCGCGCAACTCGTGGTCGGTGAACCCGGGCACGCCGAAGTCCACGTCGCCCTTGTCGAGGCGCAAGCGATCGAACGCCGTGCGTGCGAGGACGTCCGGCTGCTCGTGGATCTCCTTGAGCATGAAGTGCGGGAACGAGCCTTTTCCCGCCTGTTCCGGATCCCACTCGACGCGCCGCGTGGGTCGATCGACCCGTGTGCCGTCGATGCGCGTGACGATGGGCGCGTGTCCGAGCTCGAGCTCGGCGACGTCGCCGTCCTCCAGGAAGATCACATCGCGGGTGTGCGCGATCAGTGCGAGCACGTCGGATGCGAGGTACACGCCGTCCGGACCCGCAGCGACGGCGAGCGGCGGTCCCGATCGCGCGCACACGATGCGCACGCCTTGTTCACCTTGCGCCACCGCGGCGATCGCGTAGTAGCCGCGGACGCGCGCGAGGCTCGCGCGCACGGCTGATGCGAGATCCTGGCCGCGCGCCATCTCGCGACCGACGAGGTGCGCCAACACTTCGGTGTCCGTGTCGGAAGCGAAGCGCACGCCGGCGGCTTCGAGTTCCGCGCGCAACTCGGCCCAGTTCTCGACGACGCCGTTGTGCACGAGCGCGACGCGACCTTCCTGATCCGTGTGCGGGTGCGCGTTCTCGTCGGAAGGCGGACCGTGCGTCGCCCAGCGCGTGTGGCCGATCCCGGCGCGCGCGTTGTCGAGCGAGCCGTCGGACAGCACCTGCTCGAGTCGTTCGAGACGTCCCGCCTTGCGCCGGATCTTGATCGCTCCCGCTTCGAGCACGGCGACGCCGGCCGAGTCGTAACCGCGGTATTCGAGCAATCTCAGGCCCTGGAGCAGCGTCTCCACGACGCCGCCGTTCCGCTGGATCGCGCCGACGATGCCGCACATGACTAGCGACCTCCGGCCGGGCCAGCGTCGGCCAGCGCCACGCGCGAACGGAAGTGATCGAGCGTGCGCACGAGCCCGTCCTCGAGCGCAACTTTGGGTTCCCACCCGAGGATCCGCCGCGCCTTCGTGATGTCCGGTTGTCGCACTTTGGGATCGTCGACCGGCAATGGCTTGAACTCGATACCGGACTTCGAACCCGTCGCTTTCAGGACCGCCTGAGCGAACTGGAGGATCGTCATCTCGGCCGGATTGCCGATGTTCGTCGGCAAGTGCTCCTTCGAGTTCAGGAGACGCCAAATGCCCTCGACGAGATCGTCCACGTAGCAGAAGGATCGCGTCTGCGATCCGTCGCCGAAGACCGTCAGCGGCTCGCCGCGCAAGGCTTGGCTCATGAACGCCGGCAGCGCGCGCCCGTCGCGCAAACGCATGCGCGGCCCATACGTGTTGAAGATGCGGATGATGCGCGTGTCGAGGCCGTGGAATCGGTGGTACGCCATCGTCATCGCCTCGGCGAAACGCTTGGCCTCGTCGTACACCCCGCGCGGGCCGACGGGGTTCACATTGCCCCAGTAGTCCTCGCTCTGCGGATGCACGAGCGGGTCGCCGTAGCACTCGCTCGTGGACGCCAAGAGGAAGCGCGCGTTCTTCGCACGCGCGAGGCCGAGCGCTTTGTGCGTCCCGAGCGACCCGACCTTCAACGTTTGGATCGGCAGCTCGAGGTAGTCGATCGGCGACGCCGGTGAAGCAAAGTGCAGCACCGCGTCGACGGGTCCCGGAACGTGGACGTGTTCCGTGACGTCACGCTTCTCGAAGTGGAAGTGCGGGTCGGCGAACAGATGCTCGACGTTGCGCAGATCCCCGGTGATGAGGTTGTCCATGCAGACGACCTCGAAACCTTCCGCCAGGAATCGCTCGCACAAATGACTGCCGAGGAAGCCGGCGCCGCCGGTGATCAGGACGCGCGGTCGTGTCATGTTCATCTAGTCCCTGCGCCCAGAGCCGGTGAAGAAGTGCGCACTCTCGCGTCGCGAGGCGACGCACCGAGCTCGTGAAAGCGTGTACGCTCGTATTCTCCACCGGCTCCGAGGGCCCGTGAGGAATTCACGTGCGACGGGCCGCGGAAGCGGCGCCAGCAGCGTGTGAGAGCGTGTAGGCTCGTATGGTCCGCACGCTCCGAGAGCCTGTGAAGTCTTCACGGGCGACGCGCCGCGCAGCGGCGCAGATGGTGTCTGAGAGCGTGTAGGCTCGATTTCTTCACACGCTCTCAG
>ENA-ORBV01009668-ORBV01009668.1-microbial-mat-metagenome-genome-assembly--contig:-NODE-9668-length-15715-cov-4.091188_pt1 | contig 15715 bp, 14 predicted proteins | sample MGYA00237777_ERZ505514 | MGnify/ENA primary metagenome ERZ505514 (study PRJEB26160, sample SAMN06269048) | microbial mat metagenome | isolation source: Oligotrophic lake microbial mat | place... | reverse complement strand
AAACGCGACTGGACGAACTCGACGATGTTGTCTCCACAACGGCGAATTCGCTGATTGCGTTGACAGTTGGTTGCGCCCGTTGTCACGATCACAAATTCGATCCGATTCCCCAAAAAGACTATTACCGGATGCAGGCCGTATTCTACTCCACGAAGGCAGAAGAGAGACCGCTGGTCACCGATAAGCAAGTTGAATCGCACAAGGCCGAGGTGAAGCGCATTCAGGAGTTGCAGTCTCCTCTGAAGCAGGAACTGGAAGCGCTGATCAAACCTTACAAGGACGCCTATATTACCGAGAAGAAGGCTGCGCTTCCCGAGTACATGAAGCAAGCACTGGCAACTCCGGCTGAAGATCGCACGGACGGCCAGAAGCTGAACGTAGCGCAGATTGAGAAGACCCTGATGGGCACGCCTGAAACACTTCCCAATCGATTCAGTAAAGAAGCCAAGGCGCGCTATGACAAGTTGAATCAACAAGTGGCTGCGCTGGACAAACAGAAGCCGAAGCCGCTGTCGACATCGATGTCGATCACCGAAAAGAGCCGCGTTCCAGAGCCGAGCTACTTCCTCCACCGCGGCAGCCAGAAGGGCTCGGTCATGCAGCCTGGCGTGCTGAGTGTAGTGCAAGACAGCGAATGGCCTTTCCCTGCCCCGCCAGAGGATGCCAAGACCAGCCACCGGCGCGCAGGCTTCGCAAAATGGCTTGTCAATCGTGAAAATCCACTGACTGCGCGCGTAATGATGAACCGGGTCTGGCAGCATCACTTCGGAGAAGGGCTGGTGCGCACACCGAACAATTTCGGAAAGATGGGCGAGCGTCCTTCGCACCCTGAACTGCTTGACTGGCTGAGTGTCGAGTTCATGGAGAACGGCTGGCATTTGAAGCCAATTCACAAGAAGATCCTGATGTCTGAGCTATACCAGATGGCGAGCGACGATATAGAGGCAAATCTATCGAAAGATCCTGAGAACCGCCTGATCTGGCGGATGCCGCGCCGTCGTGTCGAAGGCGAGATTATTCGCGATTCGATCCTCGCGGTCGCTGGTTCGCTCGATCGGACGGTTGGAGGCGAACCGGTGTTCCCTTACATTGATCCTTCTCTGTTTCAGGCATCCTCCAAGCGAACCTGGAACGGCCGACCGGACAGCGACCCGTCCACATGGCGCCGTAGTATTATTTATCGAACCAGAACACCTTAACGTTCATACGGATATGGTTGACTACGTGAATGCTAAATCTCATATCCACTTACACCAACGTGTAGGTGATGTCTTGGTCTACCATCCGACTAATCGTTATGTACGTAAGATTGCTGATATGGATGCGAAAGTAAACGCAATCCGCTACTCAATACCTGAAGACGGAGGTGTGTATGAACGTGATGGTCTATTCTTGCAAAACGCAGGATAACTTGCCGCAGTGGGGTGGGACAAGCGGCGTTCGAGTGACCACCAGCATTTGGTAGCTCCGCGCTGGCCCGCCTGCTCGTGGTGATGGAGGCGTATCCGCAACTCAAGTCGGACGCGACGTTCATGCGCCTGATGGACGAACTCTCCGGCACCGAAAATCGCCTCACCACCGAACGGATGCGGTACAACGAACGTGTGCAGGCCTACAACACGCTGCGCCGGCAGTTCCCTTCGAACGTAACGGCCTCGATCTTCAGCTTTGAGGAATATCCGTACTACGAAATTCCCGACAGCGCGAAGGTCAATCCCCGCGTGAACTTCGGCAGATGATCGCGCAAGGACTGTTGCCGGAGTTCGACCAGGAGATGGCCGTCACCCGGCGTCTCCTGGAGCGCGCTCCTGCGCAGGCGTTTGACTGGACGCCCCATCCAAAGTCGTTCACGCTTGGACAACTGGCGACTCACCTGTCGCGGATCCCGCGATGGGGCGAACGCATTCTCACGCAGCCCGACTACGACGTGGTGCTCGGCAGCAGCCCGGCCCCTCCGGCGCACACGTCACCCGACGCGGTGCTTGAGGCCTTTGACCAGGCGGTCCACGCGGTCCGCGTGTTGATCACCACGCTCAGCGATGCCGAGCTGAACGCGCCGTGGCAGTTGAAGCGCAAGGGCGACCTGCTGATGACCGTCCCACGCATCGCGGCATTCAAGTCCTTCGTGGTGAACCACATGGTGCATCACCGCGGGCAGCTCAGCGTCTATCTGCGTCTGCAGGACGTGCCGCTGCCTCCCATGTACGGGCCCACCGCCGACGAGCCGTTGTGACGCGGTCGGGGCTGGTCGGCGCAGCCGGCCTTGCGCTGTTCCTCGTGCTCGCCGCTGCGAACTCCGGTGGCTACCGGTTTGGCGTCTCTGACCAGGCCTATTACATCCCCGCCATCCAGCAACATCTGGACCCCAACCTCTTTCCGCGCGACGGCGAGATACTCGACGTCCAGTCGCACCTGATGACCTCCGATGAAGTGATGGCCGGTGTGGTCGAGTCCACCGGCGCCACGTTGCCTGGCGTCGCGGCGGCCTTCTACGTGCTGTCGCTCCTGGTGTTGGCCGGGGCGGCCGTCGCGTTTGCACGTGGCCTCCAGTTCTCGTGGTGGACCGTGGCGGCGTTCGGCATTCTGCTGACGTTGCGGCACCGCATCACCAAGACCGGTGCGAATTCGCTCGAAGGGTACATGCACCCGCGACAGTTGGCGTTCGGGCTGGGGGTGGCCGCGCTCGCCTGCCTGTTGCGCGACCGCCTGCTGGCAGGCGTCGCGTTGGTGGCCCTGGCCGGTGTGCTGCATCCGACCACCGCGCTCTGGTTCGGGTTGGCGCTGGCCGTCGGTGTCGCGGTCCGTCGGCCCGCGTGGCGCGTCCACCTGATCGGCGCGGCGGCGGTCGCGGCGGCCGTCGCGACCTGGGCGGTCACCGCCGGCCCGATGGCCGACCGACTGGTCACCATGGATGCCGCATGGCTGGCGGTCCTGGCCTCAAAGGACTATCTCTTCCCGACCGGGTGGCCCATCGACGCGTGGCTGATCAACCTCGCGTACCCGGTGGTCATCTGGTTTACGTGGCGCGCCCGGCTCGCACGCGGACTCGCGGTGCCTGGCGAAGAAGCGCTGGTCTGGGGCAGCCTCGCACTCACCGCGCTGTTCCTGGTCTCCGTGCCTCTCACGGCGATGAAAGTGGCGCTGGCCGTGCAGTTGCAGATCACACGCGTGTTCTGGGTGATGGACTTCATCGCGATCGGGTACGTCGCCTGGTGGATGACACGCCACCATCGCGTCGCGGCCGCGGTGGTGGGCCTCCTGGCGGTGGCCTCCGCCGGTCGCGGGTACTACCTGCTTGAAGTGAACCAGCCTGAGCGCGAGATCGCCCGGATCGATCTGCCGGTGACGCCGTGGAACGAGGCCATGACCTGGCTCAGGACGCAGCCTGACGACTGGCACGTCCTGGCCGATCCCGATCACGCGTGGAAATACGGCGTCAGCGTCCGACTGGCCGCCACCAAGGACGCCGTGCTTGAGTCGGTCAAGGACAGCGCCCTCTCGCTCTACGACCGGGACATCGCCGCCCGCGTGGCGATGCGCACGCGCGATCTGGTCGATTTTGATCGCTTGACCACCCTGCGCGCCAGAAGCCTCGACGCCACCTACGATCTCGACGTCGTCATCGTCGAGGTGCATCACCTGCTGGATTTACCCGTCCTGTATCGCAATGAGCAATTTGTCATCTACGACCTCCGCTGACACGGCGTTCCTCCCCGCGCCCGGGCTCACGAATGGCCACGTGATGACGATCGCGGCCTGGGCCCGTCGTCGCCGTTTTGGATCACTTCCGGCGGTGCACACGCGACTGATTCCGGTGGATGCCGAGTCGCAGGTACGTGCCGACTGTTTCTGGCAGCCTGATCGTGCGGCCGCGCCGACGTTGCTGGCGTTGCATGGGCTTGAAGGATCCAGCGAGGCGCACTACATGTGCGGGCTGGGCGACAAAGCGTGGAGACGCGGATGGAACGTGATCCTGCTCAACCAGCGCAACTGCGGCGGCACTGAGCACCTGACGCCAGGGCTCTATCACTCCGGCCTCACGGCGGATCCGCTGGCGGTGCTTCGTACCCTTCATGCGGAAGTTCCGTTCTCGATGATCGCGATCGCCGGCTACTCCCTCGGCGGCAATCTGACGCTCAAGCTCGCCGGCGAATCGGCCTCGTCCACCGATCTGCCCATGGTGGCGGTCGCGGCCGTCAGTCCGACGGTCGATCTCTCCCTGTGTGTCGATGCGATCGAAGCGCCGGCCAACCTGCTCTACCAGTGGAACTTCGTGCGCGGGCTCAAGGCCCGCATGCGCCGCAAGGCCGTGTCATGGCCGGGGCGCTTCGACACGACGCCACTCGCGCGCATTCGCACCATTCGCGAGTTTGACGATGCCTACACGGCGCCGCATCACGGATTCGGCACTGCGGCCAACTACTACCAGCAGGCCAGCGCATTGCGCGTGGCGAGCAGCATCACCATTCCCGCGCTCATCATCGCGGCGGCGGATGACCCGTTTGTGCCGACGTCACAATATGGTCGTGATGAGATTCGCGCGAATTCCCACATCACGGTGAACATCCAGCCACACGGCGGTCACTGCGGCTTCATCGGCCGTCGCACCGTCGACCATGACGGCTACTGGGCCGAGGCCCAGGTCGTCGAGTTCTTGCAAAGAGCTCTCCCTGGCGGTCGCTCATGGAACGTCATGGCGAACACGCACGTGAACTGTGACGCTACCGCACCCGGGATCCGTTCTTGATGACGATGTCCACGCGCTGGAGGAGGTTGATGTACTTCAGCACGTCACCGCGGACGGCGATGATGTCGGCGTATTTGCCGGGCGTGATGGTGCCGACATCGGCGTCCTTCTTCATCATCAGCGACGGCCAGTAGGTCGCGCTGCGGATGGCCTCCATCGGGGGGATGCCCATCTCACGCACCCAGACGTCGAGCTCGTTCCACGTACTCTGACTGTGAAACTGTGTGGGGATCCCGCTGTCGGTGCCAATCAACAACGTCACACCGGCTTCGCGCAGTTGCGTGATCTTGCGTTTGAGTGTGGGCTTTCGTGCAGGCGTCAGCTGGAAGTAGCCGAGTTCGCCCGGCTTGCGCAGTGATTGACGGATGTCTGCGACGATGTCGGCGCCGAGGCCAAGTGTCCAGGACGGGTCGTCGAGTGACTCGGGGTTGTCGCGCAGGTAGTCGTAGTTGAACAGGCCCTGCACCGTGGGTGTCCAGTAGAACGGGCCCTTGCTCATCTGCGCGGTCCGCTCGCGAATGGCCGCCATCACATCCTCGGGGTATTCGGGTGCGGTCGCGAGCCCCGTGTGTTCGAAGTTGTCCACGCCGACCTTCATGCCCAGACGAATTTCTTCGGGCCGGTGCGAGTGGCCCACCACAGGCAGGCCGTTCGCGTGCGCCTCGCCCACCACGGCCTCGACCTCGGCGAGCGTCATCTGGTCCTGGTCAATGAGTTTGATCACGTCGACGCCGGCCGACGCCAACTTCTTGACCTTGGCCCTGGCATCGTCGACGCCGTTGACGCCCCAACGAAACTCCTCCGTCCCGGGGTACGGTGCTTTCTGGATGAACGGCCCAGACACAAACAGACGAGGTCCGGGAATCTCCCCTCGATTGATCCGCTCGCGGACGTTGATGCTCGCCTCGAGCGGCGCACCGAGGTCGCGCGCCGAGGTCACCCCCGCGCGGAGCAACTGATGCGCCGACGCCGGCATGATCTCCTTCTCGAATCGCGCCGGATACGTTTTGTCCCAATGGGTGTAGTCCGAGTGCCCGTTGATCATCAAGTGGACGTGCATGTCCCACAATCCCGGCAAGACGGACATCCCCTCGGTGGAAATGACCTGCGCACCGTCGGGAACCGGGAGGGTGCCCACCGTGCCGACGGCCGTGATCCGTTCACCACGGACAAGAATCACCGAGTTGCGAATCGGCGTGCCGCCAAATCCGTCAATCAGCGTGCCCCCGACCAGCGCCGTCACCGCACCCGCCTGCGGAGTGGCCTGCACCTTTGGACCCACCGACAGCACCACCAACATCGCCAGCACCCCGACCAACACGCCGCACATCATCATCCGTTTCATAGATCCCCCAAGACCTTGGATCTCGTGGCCCATCGCCTTCAGGTCCGTTGCCTCAAGCAGCCGCAACATCTCAAGCGCTGCCACGCCCTGGCCGTTGGGCGGGACGACCCAGCGCTCCCCCGTACTGGTGTGTCGGCCCCATCGACCCCATCTCGCGATACGTCCGGGCCAGGTCGGGCATCGTGAACCACTCGCCCGCCGCGACGGCCGCGTCTATCGCACCACCGCCACGCTGCAACACCGCGAGGCTCCCAAGACTACAGGAGTCCGCGGAACTCTTTGGCAAACTCGGGGCCCTTGCCGTCGTCTTCGTGTTTGAAATACACAAACGCATCGGTCCACTTGTCCTCGAACGTTTTCACGGTGGCGGCCCAGCGGGCGATGTCGTCCGGGCCGTAGCCCTCATCACGCAGCCGGAAGTAGCCGTGCCCGGCAGTCGCGACCAGCGGCGTCGTCTTGTCGCCCATGTCGGCGATACACAGTGCCACGTTGTGCGCCGAGAGCAGTCGGAACACATCGTCTGCGTGCCAGGACTCGTGACGGAACTCAAAGGCGGCACGCACATCGCCGGGAATCAACGCCAGAAACGCGTCAAGCTTCGCGACGTCCGCGCGGAAGTTCGGCGGCAGCTGAAACAAAAGGCACCCGAGGTGCTCACCCAGACCGCGCGCACTCTCGATGAACAGGGTCATCGACTCAGCGCAATCGGTCAGGCGCCGATCGTGGGTGATGCGCTTGGGCGCTTTCAGCGTGTACGAAAAGCCGTCAGGTGCCTGCGCCTTCCACCCGTCCGTCAGCTTTGGTGTCGGCATCCGGTAGAACGTGTAGTTGATCTCAACCGTGCGGAAACGTTCGGCGTAGTACTCGAACATTTTCGACGCCGGAAAGGGATTTGGGTAAAACGTGCCTTTCCATTCCGCGTAGTTGTACCCGGACGTGCCGACATGGATGTCCATCGGGGGCTACGATAGCAGCTCAAGCGGTCTTGCGGTAGCGCAAGGCGGCGATGATCAACACGGTTGTGCCCCAGGCCAGAAGGGCCGCGAACTGGGACCACAGGATGTCCCACCCGATCCCCTTCAGGAAGATGCCCCGGACGATCACAAGGAAATATCGAAGGGGTATGACGGTCGTGAACGCCTGAATCGGACCCGGCATGTTCTCGATCGGGAAGATGAATCCCGACAGGTAGATCATCGGCACCAGAAAGAAGAACGTCGAGGTCATCATTGCCTGCTGCTGCGTGGATGCGATGGTCGAGATGAGCAGCCCGAGGCCGAGGGTGCACAACAGGTAGGCCAGACATCCCGCAAACAACAATGCCGGACTGCCCAGCAGCGGGACCTCAAACCAGAAGACGGCCACGGAGACGACCAGCACCACATCGATGACGCCGATGACCCCGTACGGCAGCAACTTCCCCAGGATCAGCTCCCATCGTCCCAGCGGCGTGACGTTGAGTTGTTCGAGTGTGCCGACCTCGCGCTCGCGGACAATGGCCATGGAGGACAAGTTGGTCGTGATGAGCAACAGCAGCAGCGCGAGCACACCCGGGACCATGAAGTCCTTGCTCACCAGCTCAGGGTTGTACCAGACGCGGGTCTGCGCCTGAATGCCTGGTCGGGCAGCGCCTCCACTCGCGACGTCGACGAGCGCGCCGTTAAATTCGCTGATCAGTCCACCCGCATACGCCAGCGCCTGCCCCGATGAATTGGCATCGGTGCCGTCCGCGAGGATCTGCACGGTACGGGACGAGAGCGGTCCCGATCCCAGCAGGCTGTCACCAAACCCCGTGGGGATGATCACCGCGATCCACGCGTGGCCGGACTCGAGCGCCTCCCCCGCCTGACGCGGCTCGAAATATTCGTCCACCACCTTGAAGTAGCGGGAACCGGCGAACTGCTCCAACAGGGCGCGGCTCGACATCGATCGGTCCCCATCGACCACCACCATCGGCACATCCCGCACATCGGTGGTCGCCGCATACCCCAGCAACGTCAACTGCAGGATCGGGGCGATGATGACGACGCCGGCCAGGCGAGGGTCCTGGCGGAGTTCGAGGAACTCTTTCCAGACCAGCGTCCAGATCCGCCGCCACATGAGCCTCATCGACGTGCCAGCCTCAAGGACGCGACGCCGAGTACCGCCGCCGCGTAAATGACCAACGCGCCGACCGGCTGCCACAACGCCCAGATGTCCGTGCCTTTGAGCACGATGCCGCGCAAGGCGACAAGGAAATACCGAGCCGGCACAATGGACGTCACATATTGCAGCGGTTCGGGCATGCTGGAGATCGGAAAGATGAAGCCCGACAAAATGAACGTCGGCAGGAACGCCACGAGTGTGCCGATCTGGAACGCCACCTGCTGCGTCTCCGCAATGGTCGAGACCAGGATGCCCGTCCCCAGTGCGCCGACCAGAAAGATGGCGAGCACCACCAGGAGCGCCCCCCAGTTCCCACGCATGGGGAGATCAAACAGGGCCATGGCCGACACGATCACCAGCACGGCCGAGACTTGTGACAACACCAGGTACGGCAGGGTCTTGCCGAGGATAAACGCCGGTGTGGAAATCGGCGACATCTGAATCTGCTCCATCGTGCCCTGTTCTTTTTCGCGCACGATTGAGAGGGCCGTCGAGACGACGGCGGTGATCATCGAGATGTACGCGATGAGCCCTGGCACCAGGAACAACGCACTCCGCAACTCCGGGTTGAACCACACCCGTGGCTCGACTCCCACGAGCCGTACGTCGGACAGGCCATTCGCGAGCGAGGCTTCGCGCACCAGGCCATTCACGTAGCCCAGTACCGTGGAGGCCGTATTGGCGTTGTCACCGGCGAGCAACACCTGGATCTGGCCCGTGCCTCCCTGCTGTCGGACACGTCCGAAGCCCTCCGGGATCACCAGGGCGACACGCGCGCGGCCGCTGTCGAGCGCCCCGGCCACGTCCGCGTCAGCCACCACCGCCCCACGGTGATCAAAATAGCCGGACGCCACGAACCGGCTGACAAGGTTGCGACTCTCCGCGGATCCGTCCCGATCCTGCACCACCATCTCGATGTGGCGGATGTCGAAGTTGAGGGCGTAACCGTAGAGCAGGAGAAACATGGCCGGCAACACCAGCACCACCAGCAGGCTCTGTCGATCGCGGACGATCTGCCGTGCCTCCTTGATGGCCACGGCAATGACGTGTGTCAGGGAGGCCATGGGCCAATGGGCCAATGAGGTCATGGATCTGAGTGCCACGTCAGGGCCGCCCTTCCGAGCGCGCGCGAGTGACGACGTCGATGAACGTGTCTTCGAGCGAGCGTCCGTCAGCCGTGAGCGCGGCCGGGGTGCCCAGCACCGCCAACTGGCCGGCATGAATGATCGCGAGCCTGTCACACTGCGCGGCTTCCTCGAGATGATGGGTCGTCACCAGCACCGTGGTGCCTTGGGAGGCGAGCGTGCGAATGAGTCGCCAGAAATCGCGTCGCGACACGGGATCCACGCCACCGGTGGGTTCGTCGAGAAACAGAATCGGCGGTTCATGCAGCAGCGCACAGCCCAGCGCGAGCCGCTGGCGCCAGCCTCCCGACAGGGTGCGTGCGCGTTGGTGCTCCCGTCCATGCAGGCCCGCCATCGTGAGGACAAAGTCCCGGCGCGCCTTCAGGCGATCGCCCTCGACGCCGTACAGTCCGGCGTAAAACGTGATGTTCTGGTCGACGGTGAGAGGCTCATAGAGGGAGAACCGCTGCGACATGTAGCCGATGCGCCGTTTGACGCCTTCCGGATCCCGACCGACATCCACGCCGCCCACCACCGCGCGACCACTGGTGGGCCGCAACAAGCCGCACAACATGCGAATCGTGGTGGACTTGCCCGCGCCGTTGGACCCGAGAAACCCGAAGACCTCTCCCGTCTGCACGTCCATACTCACGTCATCAACGGCCACAAAGGCGCCGAATCTCCGCGTGAGATGTTCGACGTGAATGGCGGGCGTCACCGGATCGATGCTCCAAGGGTACGTTGCAGCCGTGATTCCGCCACACGCAGCGCCGCACGCAGTCGCGTCCGCTCCAGTGACGCGTCGAGCCACGCGATGTGTGCGTCAAGAACCTCAGTGCTGGTCGCCACCCCGGCGTCGTACCGCTCACGCATCACCCGATGCACTTCCACCGCGGCGTCGACCGCCTCCGACGAGGCCTCCACCGCCGCGCGACCGGACTCCAGGTCAAGGAGGCGCTGCACCACCTCCACGTCGAGCCGGGACTCAAACTCGCGCTGACGATGGGCGAGTGCCTCCGACTGGGCGAGTGCGAGCGCCCGATCCGCGCGGGCCCGGCCGTTGTCCCAGAGGGACCAGGTGACCGACACACCAAGGTCCCAGGACGTGTTCCAGCGATCGGTGCGCGGCACAAACCGTGAGTTGGGGCGTGCCGGTTCGATCCCTGCAAAGGTCGCCACCTGCGGATGCAGGGTCGCCATCGCCGCGCGCGCCGCGGCGGAGAAGGCCTCCCGACGCGCCGCAAACGCGTCCCGCTCCGCACGACCCGCCACAGCACGGGTGTAGTGATCGGCCACCTCAGCCAGCGTCGCTCCGCTGGTGCCCACGAGCGGCTGATCCACGGGCGTGGCCAACACCAGCGCCTGCCCCGCCGGAAGTCCTGTGAGGCGCACCAGCTCGCGTTCAGCCAGGGTTGCGGCCTGCGCCGACTGAATCCGCTGGACGCGCTGGCGCGCGCGATGCGCCTGCGCCTGCGCCACCTCGTGCGGGGAACTGACGCCGGCGTCGACCCGGGCCCGTACGTCGGTGACCCAGGCCTCGGTGCGCGCGAGTCCCTCGTCGAGCACCACCACCGTGGCACGCGTGGTGACCACCTGCCAGTAGGTCAGCGCGATCTCCATCGCCAGATCGGCCGCCACCACCTTCGCGTCCGCCTCTGCGGCCAGCAACTCACTCGACGCGGCCTCCACCAGCGCGTCCGTGCGGCCTCCCGTCCACAGCAGGTACATCACATCCGCGCGCAGTCGCCAGTTGTCGGGAATGTCCGGGAAGATGACGCGCGACCCGCCTCCCGGCAGCGGCACGGCAAACTCTTCGATGTGGTTCGTTCGCACGTAGCTGGTCGTGAGTGAGGCGGTCGGTCCCGACAAGGCTCGACGGCCATCCCGGCCGGCTGCCGCCGCCGCCTCCCGTGCCCGGGATTCCTGCACACGAGGCGACGCGGACAGCCCGCGCGTAATGGCGTCCTCGAGCGTCAGGACCGTCGACGGCTGCGCGGACGCGCCCGAGGCCAACACAGTGAGCAGCACGATGCACAACACGGCGCGGGTCATACGGTCCCTCCTACGGCAAGATCAATAAAGACGTCATCCAGTGTCGGCGTCGTATGACGAGGACGCACGAGGTCCTTGAGTTCGGTCGGGGTGCCCACCGCCAACAACCGGCCCTCGCGCAGCAGCGCGACGCGATGACACGTGTCGGCCTCGTCCATGTACGGCGTCGCGAGCACAATCGTCATGCCCTGTTCGTTGCATTCACGGATCAGCGCGCGAAACTCCCGACGCGCCACCGGATCCACACCCGTCGTCGGCTCGTCGAGAATCAGGACGTCGGGCCGATGGACCAGCGTGCAGGAGAGCGCCAGCTTCTGCTTCATGCCGCCGGAGAGCCGACTGGCCAGGCGCTCACGAAATGGTCGCAGTCCTGTGAGGTCCAGCAGCCGGTTGCGCTCGGCGGTGAAATCGTTGACGCCATGCAGGCGCGCAAAAAATGCAATGTTCTCGTCAATCGACAGATCGCCATAGAGGCTGAAGCGCTGGGACACATAGCCGATGGAGGCCACCGCCCGGTGTCGCACCTGGCGCGGATCGGCGCCATCCACGCGCACCTCACCCGTGTCGGGCTTGAGGAGTCCACACCACAACCGCAGGGTCGTCGATTTCCCCGCGCCGTCGGGTCCCATCAGGCCAACCAGTTCACCGCGATCGATGTGCACCGTCACATCGTCAACTGCCAGGGTGGCCCCGAAGGATTTCGAGACGTGGGTGAGCGACAGCGCCGGGGTCACCGTTTCTCCCAGACCACTTCCACCGGCATCCCCGGCTTGAGCACACCGTCGCGGTTGTCGACGCTGACCGTCACGCGATACACGAGTCGCGCCCGCTCGTCAGCCGTCTGCACATTGCGCGGGGTAAATTCCGCGCGAGGGGCGATGAAGGTGACACGGCCCGGCACCCGATGTCCCCCATCGGTGATGACGGTCGCCTCCTGATTGAGCTGCAGGGCGCCGATCATCGGCTCCTCGACATAGGCCGAGGCCCAGGCCCGATCGAGGTCCATCAGCACGAGGAGCGGGGTGCGCGGCGCAATCAGTTCGCCGGGCTCCACCAGGCGGGAGGAGACAATGCCGTCGCCGGCGGCGGTGATGGTGGCTTCAGCGACATCGGCGCGGACGATCGCCAGTGACGCGTCGACCGACGCCAGGCGCGCACGGGCGCCGTCGACTTCCTCGCGCCGGGCGCCCGCCTTGAGGCGTGCCACCGTTGCGCGCGCGGCGGTCACCCGTTCGGTCATCGCGGTCACACGTGCGGCCGCAGCCCGTCGCCGCGCCTCGGCATCGTCGCGGGCTTTGGTGGCGCCGGCGCGTTGCTCGACGAGACGCGCAACACGCGTGAATTCAAGTTGTGCCGCGTCGAGTTCGGCCTGGGCCAGCACGAGTTCGGCGTCGGCCGCGCGGGCCTGCGCCACGGCCTGGTCGATGTCCTCCGCGCGGCTGCCTGCCAGGAGCAGCCGCAGTTGTGCGTCCGCCTGCGCACGCTCGGCGGTCAGGCGATCGAGCTGCAGATCCGCGTCGGTGGTGGACACGGTCACGAGCACCTGGCCGGCGGCCACCCGTTCGCCCTCGCGTACGGCGACCGTCAGGACACGGCCGGCCACTTTGGACGCCACGCGAATATCGGTGGCCTCCACGTAGCCGGAGGAGCGCGGCGGTCCCTCCTGCACGGTTCTGCCACAGGCGGACGCGGTTGCGAGAACAAATGCGAGGACCACGGAAATTCGATTCATGCGGGGCTCCGGCCAGTGAGAGTAAGCGTCGCGAGTGTCATGGTGGTGACGTGATCGATCAAGGCGTCGACCGATCCGTCGGGCGTGCCGATGCCGGCGCGCTGCCGCACACGGCGTGTGGCCAGGACCAGCATCACCGGCGCCGCCACACCGGCCTGGACGAGAAAGGGGTCCACCTGGCGCCACACGCCGGCCTGCACGCCGTCGGTGAGGATGCCGGTGAGGTTGGCGAGCACCGATCGCATGGCGGCGAAGATGCCCTCGTCGATGTGGCGACCGTCGTCAGCAATCTCCCTCAGCCAGATGGCGGGGAAATGCGGGCGCTCCTCGGCCGCGCGAATGAGTGCCCCGACGTAGCCGCGCAGTTGCTGCTCTGGCGTGCCGCCGGTGGTACGCACCTGGGTGGTGGCGAGGGCGACGGCGGCAAACATGTCCTGGAGGATGGCGCGGTAGAGGGTGACCTTGTCGGCGAAGTGGTAGTAGAGCATCGCCTTGTTGATGCCGGCGTCGGCGGCAATTTCGTCGACCTTGGCGCCGTCGTATCCTCGGCTGGCAAAGGCCGCCGCGGCGGCGCCCCAGACCCGCCGCCTGGACTCCTCGGCGTCCCGAATTCTCCTGACGGCCACCATAACTAACTGGATAGTTAATACAACATCCCGACGACTGTCAAGCCTCGGGGCTTCGGGACCTCCGTACCCCCGCGCCTGGTCACAGTAGTTGCTGCAGCCGCTGATACCCCGCCCGGCTTACCTGCAGTTTGGTGCCGTTCTGGAGAATCGCCACACGGCTGTCCTTGGCATACAGCTCCACTTTGGCCAGTCGTTCGATGTTGAGGATGTACGACCGGTGGATGCGGACGAACCGGCGCGGATCCAGTTGCGTCTCGAGCTCCCCCAACGTCTGCTCCTTCAGATACGCCCGGCCCTGCGTCTGGAACGACACGTAGTCGTCCTGCGCCTCGACGTAGTCAATCTTCCCCACCGGCAGCACGTGGACGTCTGCGCCATCACGAATGATCACGCGCTCCAACGGGGAGCCGGGCCGGCGGGCCGCCTGCCGCAATACCGTCGGGGCCACCGCCATCGCGGAACGCGCACGCGCCCGCGTCACCGCTTCCCGCAGCCGGTCCACGGAACACGGCTTGAGCAGGTAGTCCACCGCATGGACGTCAAACGCCTTCAACGCAAACTCGTCGTACGCCGTGATGAAGATCACCGGCACGTTCCGCCCGATCACTTCCAGCACCTCGAACCCGTCGAGTTTCGGCATCTGCACGTCGAGAATGATCAAATCAGGCTTGAGCTCGGTGACGGCCTTGATCGCCTCAAACCCGTTCGCGCACTCGCCGACAATCTCGACGTCACCCACGGCAGCAAGGTCCTGACGCACCGCCATCCGCGCCGGCTCCTCATCGTCAACGATCACCACTCTGAGAACAGCGTCAGCACTCATGTGTCATGGCCCCATGGCCCCATGGCCTCATTGCCCCATTGCCCCATTTCTTCATGGCCTCAATTCTTCGTATGGCCACGTCAGCGACACGCGATACGCCTCGTCGGACGGTTCAACGGCCAACGCCGCCCGATCGCCAAAGGCCGCGTGCAGCCGGCGACGCACGATGTCCATGCCGAATCCGGTGCCGCGCCGCCCGCCGTCGGGATCCCTGGGGTTGGACACTGTCAGCCAGACCAGCGCACCTCGCGTCTCGGCGTGAATCTCCACCACGCCGCCCTCGAGACACGTCGCGATACCGTGGCGCACGGCGTTTTCCACCAGCGGCTGCAGGAGCAGCGGCGGCACACCGGCGGTGCCATCCACCGACGACGCGATTATTACGCGGAGACGATCGCCGAAACGGACGCGTTCGATCTCCAGATACTGCTCCGTCAACGCAAGCTCACGGGTCAGCGTGATGCGCGGCACTGCGCCGAGCGTCAGACTCTCGCGCAGGAAGTCCGCGAGTCGTTTCGTCATCTCACGGGCCCGCTCCGGGTGGGGCGTGATCAGTCCGGAGATCGCGTTCAAACTGTTGAACAAAAAGTGTGGATCGACCTGCGCCCGCAACGCGCGCAGTTCCGCTTCGCGTGCAGCAATCTGCGACTGGAGTTCACGCCGGGCGAGTTCGGCCCCGCCTTCGACCGCCTGCACGGTGTAGTGCACCGTCACCGACATCAGATACGCCATCCCGCCAAAGCCGGCGAGCAACGTCACCAGCGGCGTGCCAGGCGTCGGCGGCATCCCGATTCGGCTCAGGCTTCCCCACCACACCTGGCCGAACGCCGCCCACACCGACGACGCCACCACGGCGGCACCAACGGCGCTGATCGCCACCCACCAGACATTGGTCCGCGAGATCGGCATCGCCCGGCAGAGATACCACGCCGACAGCGACACCGGCACGGCCAGCAGACTCAGCGGCACGGCGAACACCAGCGCCTGCGTCATCGTCACGCCGAACATCGTCCGCGTCAGCAGCGCAATGAGTCCACCGGCCAGGGCCCAGCCGACGATGTGCAGTTGAAGCCGCGGCGTTACCACTTGTTGGCTGCCACCCCCGCGTTGGTCTTGAT
>ENA-ORBV01009667-ORBV01009667.1-microbial-mat-metagenome-genome-assembly--contig:-NODE-9667-length-15715-cov-5.293324_pt1 | contig 15715 bp, 11 predicted proteins | sample MGYA00237777_ERZ505514 | MGnify/ENA primary metagenome ERZ505514 (study PRJEB26160, sample SAMN06269048) | microbial mat metagenome | isolation source: Oligotrophic lake microbial mat | place... | reverse complement strand
GGGCGAGGAAACGCACCTTGCGCGTCGGCAGCACGGTGCGCTCGCCGATCCACGCCTGGTCGATCTGGGGCAGCACACTGTTGATGCCGACCACCGGCTTCCACGACAGGATCGGTTCGGGATGGAGGTAGCCCAGGCGCGACACTTGCCCCGCAGAGCGCGCCGGCCCGAGCATCTGGTACCAGTGGCCGCCATCCCAGTTGTTCAGCACCAGGCCGCTGGTGCCAGCGCCATTGGCGAGGTTGAACGCCACCGCGTAGGTGCTACGCCGCTCGATCGCCATGCTGCGCGCCAGTCGCAGGGTGGCGGCCAGTTCGCGAGCACTGGCCTCGACGGCGATGCGTTTCTTGTCGGCGGTAGGGATGTTCAGCGCCAGGGCCATCAGCGTGACCATGATGGCGATGACGACCAGCAGTTCTATGAGGGTAAAGGCTTTCATCGGCCAAGCCCTTTGTCGTACGGCGAAGCCGACGGATTGTCGCGATTGGTTAGATCGTCGCGCATCCAGGCGAAGCGGCCATCGGGACCGGCCGACCACAGCTCGAGGTCGAGGTGTCCGCCGCGCGGGGCGTAATAGCGCCGGTCGCTGTGGAACCACGAAGACGCATCAGGCAGGAAGGTGGCATCGGCTGGCACGCCGGTAACCAACTGGATCCGGCCATTGCCGAGCAGCGTGTAGTTACCGCTTGCCGCGAGGCCGTTCCACGGGCCGGTGCCAGTGGCGAAGCCCTGCGGCCCGAGTCCGAATCCGGTCACCGAGGAGATGCGGATGGTCTGCAGGGAGTTCGACGTTGATTCGAGGCGCAGAGTCAGGGGGCGGGCCTTGGGTATCACCTGTCCGACCTGGATGACCGGATTCCCCCAGGCGTCGAGCACCGCCTCTCCGCGCATAGCGCTGGGCTGAAGCTCGCCGGCCAGGTAGTCGTCGCACCAGCCGACGGCGCCGCCGACTTCGACCGGCGTCAGTAGCGCATCACCGGTGAGATCGGCGTGCAGCGTGCTGCCGACGGCGATGAACCCGCCACGGAGATTGGTGGCCCCGGCCATCACCGCATCCCGGGCGCGAGCGGCGGCCATGCGGTTGAGCGTTGCGGCCGCCCGGCGGCGATCTGGGTTCTTGAGATTGCCGTAGCTCTGCGTGATCGCCACCAAGCCGGCCAGCGGCACGTAGGACATGCGGAAGGTCAGGTTACTGGGCAGGCCGGTCTCGGCGGTGGCCGAGTTGCTGTTGATGTCCTGGCTATAGCGGTATTTCTCGGCCGCTGTCGCAGCCAGCGCGAGAATGGCGCTGCGGTCGGCGTCGCCCAGCGCCCGGCCAAGGCGCCGGACGAGATTGTTGGGGAAGGGGTTGCCCGCGTCGACTGCGTCGGGATAGGTCGCCTGGTAGGGCAGTACATCGACATCGCGCTGGAACTGGCGGGCGGCGGCATCGACCTTGCGCAGGATGGCCTCGCTGTTGCTGCGCTTGGCGGAGCGCTCGGCGAGGAGCAGCAAAGGCATAACCAGGGCGATGAGCATGGCCAAAATGGTCAGCACGATGAGCAGTTCGACGAGGGTGAATCCCGCAGTGCGCATGACTCTGCCGCCTAGGTAAAGATACAAGTATGAGACATTAGTTGCAACTAAAATATCACGTATCACGGCAGTTGGTGTGACTGAGGTTCATTGTCACTATCTTGCACCTCAATCGTTAAAGGAATCATGACAACTGCTGCCATTCTATCCATGTCGTTGCTCGCCGCCATAGCTTACGCTGGGGAGGCGTACGCGGTGCAGGTGGAACGCTGCGAGCCGACCGCCTACCGCGCCGTCTTCGCGCCAGATCAGCCCCTGGTATGGACGGTCGAGCTGCGCGCTGCCGGAGCCAGGCCCGCAGGTGCGCTGCATTGGCGCCTGCACGACCTCGACGACCGCGAAGTGGCCGCTGGCGATCTGGCCGCACCGGCCCTGGAGCCGCAGGCGACGGCCACGCTGACCCTCGATGCCGGGCGCCGGCCGCCCGGCTGGTGGCGGCTGTCCATCGCCACCGTCGCCGATACGCAGCTACAGCCGACCCGCTATGCCGTGGTCATGCCCCCGACCCGGCCCAAGGACCTCAAGGCCTCGCGCTTCGGGCTCAACGCGCATGGAGTCACCGACGACGAGCGCGAGATGGAACTCTTCGTCCGCCAAGGAGCCGGCTGGGTCCGCGGCAGCCATCTGTGGCATGAGGTGCAAGCCTGGAAGCCTGGCGAGGACTGGCACGGCAAAGCGTACAATTGGAGCAAAGGCGACGCCGCGCTGGCCCGCCGCGAGGCGGTCGGACTCAGCACCATGGGGTCGTTCGGCTTCTCCGTCGCCTGCGCCTCATCCAAGGATCCGAACCACAAGAACTGGTGGGGCCAGTCGTTCACCGCTCCCGACGACCGCAGCGACAGCGGTCCGTACTACGCCTACGTTAAGGCCGCCGTCGAGCGCTACCGCGGTCGCATCGCTTACTGGGAGCAGTGGAACGAACCGGACCTCGACAGCTTCTACAAGGGCAGCGCCAGCGCGTATGCCGAGACCCTGGCAGCGGCTTTCCGGGCCGGCAAGGCGGCCGATGCGGAAGTGCGCATCCTCAACGGCGGCTGGTCCGGATCGCGCGGCTTCGCCCGCGTCGATGACATGCTCAAGACCGCAGCATCGGTACACGACGTCGCCGCCTTCCACGATTATAACAGTCCGATCGCCAAGACCCAGGCGGTGAAGCGCGCCTACCGCCGGGCCGGGGTTTGGCCGCGGCCACTGTGGAACACCGAATGCGGCAAAGAACCGTCCCTGCGCGAGGACCGACCACTCGATCAGCGCCTGCCATACTACCGCGAGCAGGCCGCCGAGATGGTGCGGGCGATGACCGTCGCCGCTGCCCTCGGCGTCGAACGAACCTTCTGGTTCTGCTGGGCCTGGGAGCCCTTCGCCATGCATGTGGCCAATGGTCCGCGTCCGGTCGCCGGCGGCTATCGCGCCTTGGCCGACCTAATCGACGCCCCGGTGCCGGCCAAGCCGCTGGGCACCGTTGACCTCGGCGCTGCCGCCCGCGGCACCTTCGCCTTCGCCTTCGAGCGCCCTGACGGCCTAGCTGTGGTGGCGTGGCGCGATCCGGCCGCGGCGCGATTCGGGGTCGGCGTGCAGACCATCACTCTGCCCATCGATGCCGGCGCGGTCGTCGTGGTGCAGGGAAGCGACGGCAGGACCATTCCGGCCAAGCCTCGCTCAGGGATGCTGGAGCTGACTCTGGCCGACGAGCCGCTGCTCATCCGGGCCGACGGAGCCTGCGCCGCCTTACGCAAGGCGATCGGCTGGACGCGGCGCTACGCCTCGGTCGATGGCGTCCTGGCGACTGCCGATTTCGGCGCCAACTCCCGGCTGGTCAACCTGGACGTCGAGCCGGTGGCGCGCACCGGCAGCGAATTCGCCGGGCGTGTGGCGGCGGCCAGCGACAAGAAGGACGGGAAAAGCGACCGCGCCAAGTTCTACGTCTTCTGCAAATTGCCGACAGACCTAGCCTGGGAACGTGGCGACGAGTTTGGCCTGCCGCGCACCCCGCTGCGCCTGCGCGTGACCCACCTCGACAACGGCAAGGGCGCGATCGGCGTGCAGTACGGCGACGGCCGCGAAGCGCGGATCGAGCGTGGCAACACTGGAACCTGGAAGACCAGCATCGTCGAGCTGCCGGAAGGCGGCAGCGGGCACAGCTTCAGCTACCACAGCAACTTCCGTCTCTGCTCGTACGGCTGGAGCGGCGGCGAGGATGTCGTGGTCGAGCGGATCGAACTGCTCGGGGAGTAACCCCGGCCTCCGCCGTCACGGCATCCACACCCGCACGCTCGCGCCCGCAACCGTCAGGTCCCCGGTGTCGCAGGTCCGCCCGTCGGATGGATGCGCGAAGGTCCACCGGCCGGTCGCCGGCGAGGTGAAGCCGTTGTAGACGAACAGGGCGCAGTGTGTGCCATCGGTGCGCAGGATCGCCCACAGTTCTGGGACGCCGCCGCTGAGCATTCGCGCCAGGCCCAGCCGGGTCAGCGCGGCGGTGTACATCGCGGCGTGCTCACGCTTCTGATGGATCCAATGCAGGCCGAGCAGGGCCACGCGGCCGCCGCCAGGCAGGCTGCGCTCCCAACCGCAGGCAGCCTGTGATACCTCCTCGACGGCGGTGCGCTCGGCACCGGGCGGCACGGCACCGACCGGTAGCAGCGTTCCCGAGACGAAGACATTGGGCACGCCGTAGGCGGTCAACTGCACCGTGTTCGACGGATTGCGCACCGGCTCAGCCGGATCGGCGCCGATGGCGTCGGCCAGGATGCGGCAGGGGCGGAGATCCTCATCGAGCCACGGCGCCATCGGCGCCAGCAGCAGCCGGCCTCCGGCGGCGAGGAAGGCGGCCACCTGGCGCTGCACCGCTTGCGGCAGACTCGGCCCGCAGCACAGCACAAGCGGCAGGTCGGTGGGGATAGTGACGTCGCCGTCGAGCAGCAGGTAGCCGGGCGACAGGCCGGCGCAGGCGGCAGTGATCCACGGCCCCTTGCGCATCATCGCCCAGGCATCGGCGGTGCTGAAGCCCAGCTTGCCACGTTCGGCATGCCAGCGGTGGGCGGTAGCGTGATCGTGGACCAGGGCGATGCGGTGGTCGATCACCGCCTCGGCTCCGGCCAGCCAAGCGTTGTGCTCGCAGAAGGCGTGAAATTCGTGCTGCGTCTGCCACAGCGCGCGCCGGGTACCGTCGGGCGCGACGCCGGCCCCGTAATCGTAGGTCACGCCGGTGGTGCCGGTGCCGGGGCGGTTCCAGCCGCCGGCGAAGACGTAGTAGTTCCAGCCCTTCATACCCCAGGCGAGGTTGGCCAGATAGGCGCATCCGGCGTCATGCGGGGTGATCGGCGGCCAGTCGCTGGCGCTGCCACCGGGCATCTCGAACACGCTCGGCGGATGGCCGTTGGCGTCCATTTGCGCGAGCGAGTAGGCGCACTTGCTGACGTATTTCGGAGTCGGGTGGTTCTGATCCCAATCCATCGACAGGTTGTAGTAGTGGTCGCCGCCGAGGACGAAGTTGCTGCCCAGCCGTTTCGCCAGCGGCCGTAGGGAAGCGTTCATGTACGGGCTGGCGCTGTTGTGAATCAGCGGCACGTCGATGCCGGCTTGGCGCATCCACCCGGCAAGCGTGACGCCGTAGTCGGCGATGCGCTCGTAGTAGAAGGTCATGTAGTCCTTGAACAGTCGCGTCGTTGCTGCGTCGCCCGCGCGTTCGACCGGCCGCAGCGCCGCCCAGCTAGTAGCGCTGGTAGCGTAGGCAGAGTTGGCTGCCGCCAGCGAGCCATGTCGCGCGCCCAGCCAATGCGCCCAGGCGCCGTCATCGCGTCCGACGCCCATCGCCTCGGGGTGATAGTCCCACGAGCCGAACCACTCGTGGATGCCGATCAATTCATTGTCGAACTGGACCGCTGCCACCGCTCCGCCGCGCGTCGTCTGATGCGCAGCGATCAGCGGCAGCACGCGGTCGAACCAGCGCCGGGTCAGGGCGAGGAATCCGGGATGGTTGTACGACATCGAGCTTTCGCGGATGTGCGAGCCGTCGAGTCGCTGCGCGCGTAGCTCGGGGTGTCCCAGGCACAGCCAGCCCGGCAGGCCGTCGCAGGCGAGTTCGGAATACTGGTACGGCCCTGGCCGGACCATGGCATGTAGGCCGATCTCGGCGCACAGGTCGAGGAAATGCTCGAGGTCGAGGTCGCCAGTGAAGTCGTAGCGGCCCTCCTCGGGCTCGTGCATCAGCCACGGCGTGTAAGTGGCGACGCAGGTGCCGCCGGCGTCGCGCAGGCTCTGCAGGCGGTCGCGCCAAGCGCTGCGCGGCAGGCGGAAGTAGTGGATCTCGCCCGAGACGAGGAAGGCGCGGCGGCCACCAATCCGCCAGGAGACGCGGTCGAAGGAGAGTTGTTCCATGCTACCAGCCTGCCCGGTGCGGAGCGGTCCGCGATGGCGCCGGCGGTTGCTGATTTAGCTTTTCTGGTCATCCTTGAGGCGTGCCGATTGCGCTCCGAGACTTAGCCCTGCGCCGCTTCGCCGCCCCTGGCGCCGAGCTGCGCGCCGGCCTGCTCGCCAAGCCGTCAGCCGCCGATGACCTGCACGGGGTGGCCGAAGAGGCGTATACGGCGGTGTGGATCCTGCGCGGAGGAGGCTGGTACAGCGACGCGCATGGCCGTGTCTGCGTGGGTGCAGGCGATCTTGTCCAGCGCCTGCCCGGGGTGCGTCACAGCACCTGGGGCGACGCGGCTCGTGAGTGGCTTGAGCTCTACGTCACCCTGCCTGGGGTGGTGTTCACGGCTTTGGCCTCAGTGGCTGCCCTGGACGGAAGCACTCCGGTACTGCGGCCCGGTCACGACACGGTGCTGTTGGCAGATGGCGAGCGCCTGGTCGCCAATCTGCGCCAGGCCAGCGAGGTGGAGTGGCCAGAGTTATGCGCCCGCGCAGTCGCCCTGGTCGCCGCCTTGCACGAGCGCCACCGCCGTCGTGCCGAATGCGATCACGATGGTGTTCTCGCAGCAGAGGGCTGCCGGCTCCTCGCTGCCGTCCCAGAACGGCCCACCCCGCCGGCTGCGGTCGCGCGGCAGCTTGGACTATCCTACGAACGCTTCCGCAAGATCTTCGCCGCCCGCATCGGACTGGCACCTGCGACGTACCAACGGCGTCGGCGTGTCGAAGCGGCATGCAACCTGCTTCTGGCCGGCGAGGGCAGCGTAACGACCGTGGCCGCAAGACTGGGATTCCCCGATGTCTACGCTTTCACTCGTATGTTCACGCGCGAGGTAGGGATACCGCCCGGAAGGTGGAGAAGGCGTGGTTGACCGGGCTGTGTCAGTGCCCGACTTCGCTGCCGACCCATGTGTTGGATTTCTACCAGTAGTAGCGCGTGCCCGCGTTCATCGCTGAATGAGTGGTCGGAGTCTTGGTGATGACGGCATTGGTGTCAGCCGACATGTCCCGCCACTCGACATGGCCATCCCCATACGCCCGGTTCGAACCGCGCAGGCCGGTCGAGGTGCGGTGGAAGAAGCCGGAACCACCGTTCCAGGCCATGACCACGCAGGCCGCGATGATCTGGTTGCCTTTGGGTGTCTTGTCGGTCAGTTCGGTATTGGACGAGATGCTGTGCGCGGGATTGGCGCGGCTTCTGCCTGTGAACAGCAGGTATCCCGGCATGTCCATGTACGATAGGCCGTCGACCGAGTTCACCCATGGATTGGCGCTCGGGTTGCGCTTCAACCAGGCCGGGCAGGCCCAAGTGGGGCTCACCCGGTAGGAGGTGGCGCCGGTCTTCTCGTTCTCCGGATAGTAATCCTCGATCAGCGGCACGCTGATCTCATGGATCCCCACGCTGGTCAGGGCATTCTGCCAGACGTGAGAAGGTTCGAACTGGCCGGCGCGCGAAGCGGTGGAGCGTCCCTCTCCAGCCTGCAGGATGGTCTGTAGCAGGACCCCGTCGTGATCCTGGGCATATCCGAGTGGCACCATCGCCCATTGCCGCAAACGCGTCGCGCAGCTGGTGCGTTCGGCCAGCTCGCGGACCAGGGGGATGGCCGACAGGATCATGGCGGCGAGGATGCCGATGATCGCCACGACCACGAGCAACTCGATCAGTGTGAACGCCCGACGTGCGATTGGCTGTCGGTCTATCGAATCGGCGTCGCAACTCCAGTCCTGTCGGCTGATTTTGGACATATCAGACATCCCCTACCAGTAGTATCGCGTACCGACGGTCATGGCCGAATGTGCAGTCGGCAGCCTGGCAAGGATGCTGTCGTGATCGGCAGACAACTCCCGCCACTCGACCCGGCCGTCGCCGTAGGCGCGGTTGCTGCCGGCCAGACGTCCGGATGCAGAACGATGATAGAATTCGGACGTACTCGGAGTGATGTTCCAATTGAAAGCGGTGCAGGCCATCATGATCTCGGTCGCCGACGGACGGCGATCCGAGATCTCCGTCTGACCCGAGACACTGGTGTGGTACGAACGGCTGCGACCGGTCAGCAGCATGTAGCCAGGGAAGTTCATGTAGGCCCCGCCGTACGACGCAGTCCATGGCGTCCTGCCGGCCACGCGCATATAGGCTGGGCAGGCCCAGGGCGAGTTGATGGCGAAGATGCCGACGCCGGCGCTTCGGGTACCAGTCTGCTGGATGTCGGGAAGGTATTCCTCAACGATCGGAATGGACACCTCGTTATTGGCCGGCGAAGCCTGTGTCGTCTGCCAGACGTGGGCGGGTTCGTACCGTCGGTCGCGTGTGCCCAGCCAGGGCTCGCCCTGGAGCATGGTCTGCAGCAGCATGCCGCGATGATCCTGGGCGAATCCCAGCGGCACCATCGCCCACTGGCGAAGACGGTTGGCACAACTGACGCGCTCGGCGATGCTGCGAATCTTGCTGATGGTCGGCATGAGCATGCCGGCGAGGACGGCGATGATCGCGACGACGATCAGGATCTCGATCAGGGTGTAGCCTGCATGGTCTTTGCACAATCGCATGGCGTGGACTCCACTAGTCATGGTATCACTGGTACGCTATTATTGTCTGACTAGACCAGTGAGTGTAGGTTGTTATCATAAAAACGTGCCAGTACTGATCCTAGGGAGCTCCTGGCTCAATCTATTCTACCCGAGACATAGACCGGCATGAGCCGTTCCGGGGCCCGTCTAGAACAGTTGGTGGCGGCACTACGCACGGATCTGCTCACCACCGAAACGCCTGGTCAGACCTTGCCGGCCGAGCGTGTGTTGGCCGCACGGCATGGCGTTGCGCGCGAGACTTTGCGGGCTGCGCTGCGCGAACTTACCCGTCTGGGCGTGATCGGTCTGCGCGAGGGTCGGCATGTCGTGCGAAAGGTGCGGGTGGAGGCCGGCAACGTCCTGATTCTCAGTCGTTGTGATCCGCAGCGCGGCCATCGGTTCGCTCCCGGATATGACGCAGCGGTGACCATGGCGGTGCGCGATGGGCTCGATCGGGCAGGAATGCGGCCGGTGCTGCTCAACCCAGATCGCCTGGCAGGGGATGGCGCATTGCGCGTGCTCGCGCGACCACCCGCAGCGCTGGTCATCGCTCCCGATGCCGCAGGGCATGCCGAAGCCGCGATGCTGGCGACTGCTTGCGTCAAGCGTGGCCTGCCAGTCGTCGCCGAGGCTGAACCATCGGTGCAACCGTGCGCCGATACGGTTCAGCACGACCATGTGGCCGGCGGCGCGGCGATCACCGCCTGGCTGATCGATCGGGGCTGCCGGCGCATCCTGCCGCTGTGGCGGCTGCCCGGACAGCAGCCGTGGCTGCAGCGCCGGACCCAGGGCTATGCCGCGGCCATGGTCGCCGCGGGACTGCAGCCGCTGGATCCAGTGCACACCGCAGATCTGCCAGCCGACAACAGCGGCGATCATGCCTCTTTCATGACCGCGGTGCGTGGCGTGGCTGGCGCGCTGCCAGAACATCTCTGCCGCACCCCGCGCATCGACGCGCTGCTGTTCGCCACGGATGCGCATGCCGTGCAGGCCGCGGCCGCGTTGCGTCTCTTCGGATTGGAACCAAATCGCGACGTGATGCTTGCCGGTTACGATGCCACTTGGCCGTGGGAACGCAGTCGTCGCTTCGAGCCGCAAGGTCCGCTGGTGACCTACGACAAGGACGAAGCTGGACTAGCCCAGGCGATCGTTGATCGCGTGCTTGGACGACTGGCCGACCCGGCGCTTCCGGCCATGAACAGCTATCGTCCCGGACGTCTGGTCACAGTCGATCTGGCCCGCTACGCAGAGCCCTATCGCGATCCCTGGGCCTGAGCCGCCTCCACGGTGATAGCGTCGAACCAGGCGAAGGCGGGCTTGCCCAGCGCCGGGCTCGCACCGACCAAGACGACGATCCACGGGTTGCTCGGCGTGACGGTGATCTCGACCTGAGTCCACTCGGTGGCGGTGACCGGGCGGCTGACTGTCTCGCTGCCGGCCAGACGGTCGAAGCCACACACCGACAGTCGGGCTGGCGCATGTCCGGTGGTGCGGATCTGGCCGCGGATGGTCACCGGCTGGCCAGGTACGATGCCATCATCGACCACCTGCATGGCGGCGATGTCCCATTTCCAACTGCCTTGATCGATGCGCAACGCGGATGCACCCTCTGCAGCCTGGTCGGTGGCCTGCCAGGTGAACTGCTTCTCCATCCACCCGGGCACATCGATATTGCGATCGGGGACCCAACCGGAACGCACGTCATTGGGTTCCTCGAAGCCGCCATTACGGAATCTAGTGGGCTTGCTCATCACCTTGGCGAGAAAATCCCAAGCCGGCTGCAGCCGTTCCCCTCCAACCCGCATCAGGGCCCAGTCAGGGGAATGGTCCTCGTCGTGGGTGAAGAGGATACCGTACTGGTAGCCCATGCGGTGCAGCTTGGCGCGATGCAGGGCCAGATAGTCGGTCTGCCACTGGCGGCCCTCGGTCCCCTTGGCCCAGCCCGTTGTCACGCCGGATTCGCTGCAGGCGACGGCATGTCGCACGCCGGCCTCGGCGAGAAACTCCCACGGTTTGTTTACGCCATGATCGAGGACCTGGGCGCCATAGACGTGCGTGCCTATGACATCACACACGCCGGCTAGGCCATGATCGACGATCATGGTGCGGAGATAGCCGCTATGCGGAGCGCTGACCGGTCCGGACTCGACGATGATGGCGGGATTCGTTTCGCGGGCGGCCTCAAACATCGCCCGGCAGAGCAGCACAGCAATGTCCGGCCGACCTGGCAAACCCGTACTGGCATCCTTGAGATCAGGCTCGTTGCCGCAGATGTAATGCCGCACGCGCTCGGCACCGGGACTGCTGAAGTGGCGCATGATGATCAGGCAGCGTTGCTTGTATCGCTCCATCCAGTCCGCCATCTCCGGCCCATCGATGGCGAGCTTGGCGATCTTGGCGATGTCGGAACCCCGCACATCCAGTTGCTCACCCCGGTAATTGATCACCCAGTGCGGTTCGAGGCGGGCTGTGATCAGTTCAGCGATGTGTGCATCGTACTGGCTTGGGTCGCCCTTGTTGCCGCCACAGCGGGCGATGCCGATGCCGACGGCTGTGAAGTCGCTGGCGATACTGCGGATCTCACCGATGTCGCCCAGGCCACCGGCGTAGCCGATGTTCATGCCTAGCCAGGGGGCCGGTTTGGCTGGCGACGATGTCGTGGTCGTGCCGCCAGTGCAGGAGAACCAACGGCTCAGACGGATGCCAGTCGGCGCGGTGCAGTCGAGCCGATACCAGCCGTTGGGGAGCCGGGAGGCGACAGTGATGGTGGCTATGTTTTCGCCGCGGGAGGGCACGGTCACGACGAAGTGATCGGAACTGCGCTTCCTGCCTGCTGCATCGGTGACGGTCCAGGCGATATCGTCGCTCTGTGGCTGGGAGGTACGATTGCGTGTGGATAACACCCAGCGGACCGGCAGTTCGCTGGCGAACACCGCATCAGCACGGTCAGGGCGTGCGTCCAAAGCCAGAGGTGGCAAAATGGTGCCGTTATCGACTAGTTTGCCGTTGCTGAAATGCTCAGGTGGCAGGTACAACCCGTCTCAGCGATCATCCATCAGAACAAGAACATCGTGCCCGCCAGTACCGTCCGGATCGCCGGAGAGGCGCAGTTCATAGTCAGACTGGTGTTCCCGTAGGCCAAGTCGGGAATCGCGCGGATCGCCAGACTGGGATTGCGCTCCAGAGCCTGCTCCAATTCGACAACATCCCCGCGGTGGATGGCGAGCACTGCCGGCGACATCCCGACCGGTAAGGGCGCACCGATGCGCAGCCGAAAATCAATGCCGACGTGCTTCGTAGTGTTTGTGCCGCGTTGCTTGGCCCCCAGCACGCTCGATAGCATGCAGACATCACCGTATTTGGTCGTCAGCGGAGGAAATGCCAAGTCGGCCGCCGTGGTCGTACAGAACCTGCATCCCATTTGGATCCAGGCATTCGCCCGTCACCAGTGCGATCGGACCGTAAGCCGAGCCGTTCTGGCCGTCTGGGTCCGCGCCGTGCTCTAGCAGCAACTCGGCGATCGCCCGTCGTTCGGCGAAACAGAACACGGCCCGGGCCAGGGCACGATCGAGATCGTGATGGGTACAGCTTTCCTGCCTAAGGATTCGCTGCACTGCCTCAATCTCGTTGCGGTTCGCCGCGTCAGCCAACAACGACGGGTGTGGTGGCGCATCTGTCAGATGCTCGCGGCCCTGAGCCTTGCTGCCGACCACGGCGGAGAGTTCGTCCCAATCACCGCAGCCATAGGCCAAAGGCCTTGGCGATTTGATGCTGGGCTTGCTGCAGCGAAAGCGAGAGCGACGGAGTTGTCCGGCACAGGCGTTTGGCCTGATTGCGAAGATGTTCCAGGGACGGATCGACCGGTAGGCGAAGGCGGCTCGGATCTGGAATCTGCACGGCGTCGAAGCCTGACTAGAAGCTGTAACCGAATTCGAAGTTGGTACCGATCTGATCTGGACTTCGCGCCACATCCAGCCGGAAGATCAGGTCGCGCTCCCACATAAAGCGGATGCCCAGACCGACGCTGTGGCGTATGTCGGATGTTGCGAGATTCGCGAGCTTGTTAGCCACGCTGCCTACATCGACGAATGGCGCCAAGCCGATGCGCTGAATCCGGACTTTGTCACTCAGACGGACGCCGCGCGGTACCACCCACAGGCGCCACTCTGCGGCCGCGTGCCAAGCGGCCTGGTCGGTGAAGCGGTCGGCGTGATAGCCGCGCAGGGTGTCGCTGCCGCCGAGAGCTGGCAGTTCTTGGAAGGGCAGGTCACCCCAGGCGGACTTGATAAAGCCGCCGAAGGCAAGGGTATCGGTCGGGGGATTCTCCTCGGCTCCCCGGATTGCCAGCCCAGCTGCTCCAGAGTCGTGGAATGGAGCCGGCAGCGCCTGGACGAATACGCCACTGAGGGTGGCGATGCCACCCGTCCGCCTCTCGCTGGCCAGCGGGGCCAAGTCGACGTCGAACGCCACGGTACCACCGTGGTACGGGCTGGATTCGCTATCACGCACGTCCCAGCGGACACCCGCACCGATCCACAAGATATTGATGCCATCTGATGCGGATGTCAGCTCAGTGTGCGAATCTGTGGTCGACGGAACTCCTTCCTGGATGCCAGGTGCCAGGTTGCGGTGACTGGCCTCCAGGCTGATGTCCGCCGTCAGATCACCATCTGCCGTCGGTACGCCATGCTTCAGCACGGCGGCAGCATCGGCAACCTCATCGGTGTAGCTGGTCTCGTCGTCAGCCGTCGTGCCAGCCCCGAAGCCAAAGAATCGACGCACAGGATTGCGCTGATATCCGCCCCTAAACGTCAGCGTCGACCGCTCTTCATAGATGACTCCACCGGGCACCTCGGCATGAGCCAGCTTAGTCCGATAGAATCCACGATACGTCTCCAGTCCGCCGCTGGTTCGCAAGGCGAACACGCCAAGCGCATGGCGTCGCCGCGTGCTGGCAGGCTCGATATCAACAAATCCGACTCCCAATCCAGCCCCGGTTGCCTCATCGAACGAAACAATGGGCACGGGAAAGGCGCTGACGAACATGCGATCCCAGAAGGGGCCGCCGATCAGCCGGTTGTCCGGTACATACCGCCAACGCGCAGGATTGTCGATCCCATCGGGACGAAGCCCGTAGGGTATGCGTCCATCGTCCTCCATGCCCCCTTCAGCAGCGCCAAGCAGGGACGTGCACAGCACGATGCATGCTGGTCGCATCAGTCTGGCGAAGCTAGCTATTGCTTGCCTTGACCTTCGCTTCGAGTTCGGCCCAACGGGCATAGAGCTGCTCAAGCTGGGACTGCGCCTCCGCCAGGGTGGTGCAGGCTTTTTCCAGACGCGGGGCATCAGCGCCAGCAGCATTCACTTCGGCTTCAGCTGCCGTGATCGCCTCGTCTGCCGCCGCGATGCGGTCTTCCATGCGCTCCAATTCGCGACGTTCCGGCTTGCTCAACCCTGCCAACGATGGCTTTGCAACCACCTTCTGAGCCGATGCCGGAGCCGGCGCACCGGCAGGCTGGCGGGATGCCGCGATGCGCGAGGCCAGATCCTCCCATTGGGCGGTATCCGAGACCCGGAACGCTCCACCCTGGCCATCAAGAGCGAGCAATACGGTCGAAGCGCGCTCCAGCAGCCAGCGGTCGTGGGTCACCAGGACGACGGCGCCGGGGAACTCTGACAGGCTCTGTTCGAGCACTTCCAGCGACGGGATGTCGAGATCATTGGTCGGTTCGTCGAGGATCAGGAGGTCGGCATCCTTGCGCATCAAGTCAGCGATTAGCACGCGCGCCTGCTCGCCACCCGACAACTTGCCGACTTCCAGATCGAGCTGAGCTGGACTAAAAAGGAAACGCTTGGCCCAGGCCGCGATGTGGATGCCGCGGCCCCGATAGGTCACGGTATCGCCGCTGTGGCACAGCGCCTTGCGCAGTTGCATGTGTGGATCCAACGCCTCGCGCCGCTGGTCGAAATAGACCACCTTCAAATCAACTGCCAACTTCACCCGTCCGGCATCGGGCGCCAACTGGCCGCACAACACCTTCAGGAAGGTGGTTTTGCCGCTGCCATTCAGCCCCATCACGCCCAAGCGGGTGCCCGGCGAGAGGGTCAGTTCGACATTGGCGAACAGCGCCTTGCCGCCGAGCTTCTTGGTCACGCCGTCGATCACCACTAGGTCGTTGGTGCGTCGACCGGTAGCGGTGAAGTCGATGTCGACGGTACGGGTCTGGCCGTTGCGCCACTTGAGCTGGCCAAGCTTGTCGCCGAGTTCGCCGGCGCGGTCGATGCGCGCCTTCGACTTAACCATCTGGGCGGCAGGATTGCTGCGCAGCCAGGCGACCTCACGACGCATGACGTTGTCGAGGACGTCCTGCTGCTTCTTCTGATTGGCAACCAGTTCAGCACGCTTCTCAAGAAAAGTCGCGTAGCCACCATTGGAGGCGAACATGCCGCCCGGATACAGCTTGTTGATCTCGATCACCCGGCTGCACACGCGCTCCAGGAAGAAGCGGTCGTGGCTGACCACGGTGATGGTGAAGCGCGCGGTCGCGAGCAGTTTCTCCAGCCACCAAATGCCTTCGAGATCAAGATGGTTGGTCGGTTCGTCGGCAAGCAGCAGATCGGGTTCGCGCGACACCGCACGCAAGATGGCGAGTCGCTTGCGCCAGCCACCGGACAGTTCGGAGACCCGCTGATCAAGTCGCGGGTTACCGACCTGACCGAAACCGGCCTCACTGAGGATGCGTGTCGCGCGATACTCACGCTCGTGGTCCTCACCCTCGGTGATGATGGTCAGCAACTCGCCGATCGGGGTCGCGTCCGCAGAAAAATCATCGCGCTGGGGTAAATACACCAGTCGCGTACCGCTGGCCAGGGCGACCTCGCCGGAGTCCGGGATCTCCAGACCAGCGAGAATGCGCACCAGGGTCGACTTGCCCGAGCCGTTCGGACCGATGATGCCGATGCGCGACCCGGCATCGATGCCGAAGGCGAGATCTTCGAATAGGGGATGGGCATCGTAGGCTTTGCTGATGCCACGGCACGAGAGCAGGATCGGCATGTCAGAAGCAGTCCAGGTTGCGGGTTCCGGGTCGCAGGCTGTCTCTTATACACATCTCCGAGCCCACGAGACTAAGGCGAATCTCGTATGCCGTCTTCTGCTTGAAAA
>ENA-ORBV01009665-ORBV01009665.1-microbial-mat-metagenome-genome-assembly--contig:-NODE-9665-length-15716-cov-10.221689_pt1 | contig 15716 bp, 6 predicted proteins | sample MGYA00237777_ERZ505514 | MGnify/ENA primary metagenome ERZ505514 (study PRJEB26160, sample SAMN06269048) | microbial mat metagenome | isolation source: Oligotrophic lake microbial mat | place... | reverse complement strand
ATGTTCTCGGGGTCCCCAAATGGTTCATCGCGATCTCCCCGCAAAGGCGGGCTCATTGCTGTGCATAGCTCAGGTGAAATACTAAAACTCCTCCAGGACTTTAGCGGCTCGCCGGAACGGCACCCACTAGATTGGATCAACAAAATCACCATCCAACTCTCTCGGATGGTGGAAGAGCGGGATACCGACGATTTCGGCCTGATCGACTGCTTGGAAGTCGTGGCCGATCCGGATTTCGAATCGGCCCTCCAACGGCACTACCGCGCGTTGTCATTGGTCGAAGTCGACACCGCTCGCCTTGTCCGCAATATTAAGTCGCTGATCAACTCAGCCTGGGCTGCGCTGCAAGCCATTCAAGACTCCGCAAACAATCAAGGAATACCGGGCCCTCTTCTGGACCAGCTGATGGCCGATACCGCTGCTGCCATGCAACCGGTGTTTGGCGAAGCCGTCAGCGGAGATGCCAATTTTGTACGGGAGCCAGTGGGGCACGACGCGGCGGCAACCCTCCAGCGAGCCTTCCTCTCCGCTCGCCTCACTTCAGTAGCACCTCTCTTCTGGGCAATGCATTGGATCAATTCCAATCGCCGCCTCCTCGTTTCCGGCCACAAAACGCGTGTCCCTGTTATCGCCGCCGATTCCCGCCTTGGCGGCGCGCATGTCGCCCACCTCGAATGCCGCAAGCTGCTCGATGGCTCATTGTCTGAATTTGTTGAGGATCCGAGTTCCGCACTCAACCCTTTCGGTTTCACCCTCTTGCAGACGCTAGAAAAAGCCTGGAGACTCGCTCCTCCTCACTCGGTCACCTGGCTGCTCGAAAGCTCCGGTGTGCCCCAAGACGGCAACTCCCTTGGCGGCGCCGCCGCAGTGGCCTTTCGCAAGGTGTTTCGTAATGAAGCCTACATTCCTGGATTCGTTGTCCTCGCCGCTCTGGGTGAGCAGGAAGAACTCATTCATGTCCATGAACTTCCCGCGAAGATACGAGCGGCACAACAGCGCCACCTCGTCAAAATCGTTATTCCCCCATTTACTAACGACCTGATCAAGGATGAGGATCGCCGGGAATGGCAGCACGCGCACATAGACCTGATCACTGCCGCTACCATCGACGAGGCGTGTCTGCGCACTGAAGGCTTTGGCTCGGATGGTCTGCCCAAAAGTCCTACTGGTAGGGTGCTCGAGGAGTTCAGCCTTGTTCGGGAACTCCCTACTGTCGCGGGTGTCCGACGCTGGCTCGCTGAAGATCACAATCACGCCAATCATCTTGTCAAGCTCTGGCCCTTTTCGGAGGATGAGCGCGACACCGTCGTGCGACGAATTCTTTGGGATCGCGAACTCAGAACCCTTTACCGCCTTTCCTCCTCCCCGGCGGCTGAAAAGACTTTGATGGTACTCCATACGGCCGGAATTGATCGGGCGGCAGGTTACTTCGTGATGGTGCTTACGGCCGAAGGCTACCTCACTCTCGCCGAGTGCATCGCCGATCGCACCACTCACAGCTGGCTAGCAGCGGACGCCCTGCGCACTAACAAGGGTCGCCGCAAAGTCTGGAGCGGGCTTAGCCGTATTGCCAATGGCCTGGAAGCTCTCCACAAACAATCACTCGTTCATTGGAATGTCATCCCGGAGAACGTTTTCCTTGTTAACGGTGGCGATTCCGATTCCTGGCGACTGGGGGGCTTCGAGTGGAGTAAGAGATTCGGCACGGATATGCCAGCAAACCAGGAGCCGGTCGGAAACTGGCACCGCGCCCCGGAGTATCGAAACGATCCCGAACAAACTCTCCGCCAGGAGCACGACTGGTATTCATTTGGCGTCCTCGCCGCTCGCCTCTTCTATCCATTTGAAGGACTTGCTAACCTCGAACCCGCCGTCATTAATAAGCAGCTCAATACGGCTATTCGCAACCAGCCGAATCCCCTTCAACCGATCGAGTCCCAGTTTATCCTGGATCTCATTGCCTCTGAACCGAAAGATCGCGCTCGCTTCGCGCACGACATCCTCACGAGCATTCGAACCATCTTCGAGGAACTTGCCGAGGATCCCCGCCGCGATCCCAACAACGATGCTCCCCTGATTCTTCGAATTGATCCTCGAAAGGACTCCCTAATCAAGGCGGCGACTGCGGCCGGGTTTCGGGCCATGAGCACTCCAGAGGCTGGCGATTCCACGACGCCCCAAAAAGAGATATACACGATCACTAACCTTCATCACGTGGCCCAATTGAAGGCTTGGATGAAAGATAACTTTCGGTCGGCAGCAATCTACGGTCGCCAGGGTTCAGACGAAGATCAGTTTCTCCTCGTCGGCCGTGCCGTCAATCTGATGATTGTTCCTAATGCGGAGGTCGCTACATGGAACGAGGCCTTCGCCGTCGCCCCATGGTCCTTGCAGCATGGCGGCCCATCCGTCGATATCAGCACCATTCCTCTCGAGATCGTCCACCTCCGCGAACCCGTTCAAGGGAATACCAGACGCTGGGATCCGCTTCTACCCAAAGAGCAAAAGAACCAAGGAATGTTGCGCGAATGCGAAGATCTCTGGAAGTTCCTCCGGTGTACCAATCAATTGGAGCTTATCCTCCGATGGGCCGAAGTCATACCTTATAAGCGGCTTGCAGCCCGCCCCCAGGACGCGACCGACCCAAGGTTCCCGCGCTTTCGGATCCAGTTCGACGAGAAGCGCATGTCCCCGGTTCTCAAGCGTTATCAGCGGACCGAGAACCCGCTTGTCGAATTCTTTCAGCGCGAATTAGAGGCCGGTAAACGCGATTGGGACAAGGTCGTTTTCAGCGTCGAACCTACCTTGCGTTGGCTCGAAGAGGAGCAGGGAGACTGGCGCATCGACAACATCGTTCGTCCGCGGGAATCCTCAATTAATCCCGAGGCTAAGCTCGGTTGGCTCGAAATCGTTGCGGGCGCCACCGGCGGTGGACCGCACCCGCCGCCGGAAGGCTACGTCCGAAGCTTCGGACTTCGCGGCCAAACACGCCTAATTGAGCGCAGACGTAAGGCGATCGACCGCTTGGAAGATCATACTTATCTATTGAAGGCCATCGCTAATCCTGGCCGTGTCTATATCGATACCCGCCAAGAGTCGTTGAATGCCTTGCCGGATCCAAAGGCTGTGGATGAGTCCAAGAAGGCAATCATGCTCGATATCCTTCGGACCAGGCCCATTTACGCCCTGCAGGGTCCCCCAGGCACTGGGAAGTCCACCCTTGTCGCTCACTTACTTCGCCAGATTCTCGCGGAAGATCCCGTCGCTCAGATCCTGATTACCGCCCAGGCTCACGGTGCCGTCGATGTCTTGCTCGAAAAGGTTCAGGATGTCTTCCTCGGCGAAAGACCGGAACGGAAACCCATCACAGTCCGACTCCTCGGTAGAGACCAAGATCCGAATGAAGCATCGAGCCCCGTCAACCAGGATGCCACCCAGGTCGGTCGGTCCAAATCTATTCTTGAGTATGCCATTGGAGAACTCTCTGCTCTTCCCAACCTTCACCTTTTGCAGCAGGAGTGGGTGAATCTCGCCACAAAGATGGCTCAGCAGGCCATAAGCGGCGAAGGTGGGCAGTTCACCGAGTTCAGCGAACTCGTCAAACGCGGTGCTCACTGCATCTTCTGTACCACTAGTTCCGGAGATCTGGAAGAACTCGCAAAAGGTGAACAGCTCTTCGACTGGGTCATCGTCGAAGAGGCCGGTAAAGTTCATGGTTATGACTTAGCGCTTCCCCTCCAGGCCGGCCACCGCTGGTTCCTCCTCGGGGACCATAAACAACTTGCCCCCTATCGAGAAGACGATTTCCAGAAAGCTCTCGGCAACCTGAAGTCGGTCGCGAATGAACTCAACTCTCTCTCCGGCATCGACCGTTCCCTCCTGGATCAGGACTGGCTCGACGAATGGACGGATAACAATCAGGAACACGATAAAGATGGCGGGCTATCCCCCTATCAGGAAGACTTCCAGAATTATGCCAAGGGTTCGATACGTATCTTTCGCGAAATTTACAATCGCGCCATTAAAGGAGCTAATAATCGACGCACCCTGACACAATCCAACGGCGCCATTGCCGGCTTCCTCTCCCAGCAATACCGCATGAATCCAAAAATCGGCGAACTCATTTCTTCGGTTTTCTATGAGGGCCTAATCCGCAGCGAGACTAGCGACGATCTTATCCACCAATTTGTGGAACCCGTAAGCGTTATCGGTAAGCCAATCGTCTGGATCGATCTTCCTTGGTCGAAAGACGATCCGGACTTCGAGGAACAAGAGCCCACCTACACTAACCCGAAAGAAATTGAGGCTATCGTCTGGTTCCTTCGCCGTCTCCGCTTTCGGTCACCTCCGTCTCCTGTTCAAAAGGTGGCCGTTCTCGCTCCCTATAGCCAGCAGGTCCGTGCGTTGAATCGCCGACTTCAGCAGTCGGATTGCGACCTTCCCTATGGTCTCGAATACCGAGATAGTCTGTTTGCTCGGCGGGGCAAAAGCGGAACCCGCCGCGCTCATACTGTCGATAGTTTTCAGGGCAATCAGGCCGACATCGTCATCGTCAGCCTCACCCGGAACAACATGAAACCCCCCATGCAACAACTAGAAGAACATGTCCGGCGCTCCGGTCTCGGCTTTCTCGATCAGGAAGAACGCGTCAATGTCCTTCTCTCTCGTGCCGAACGCATGCTCGTACTCGTCGGCAGTCTGAAGTTCTTGAAGCATCAGATCGCCGGCGCTGGCCCTACCGGATACCTCTCGAGTTGGCTCCGTCTCGTTCGCCGCTTTGAGGAGCTGGAAAAAAGCAATCACGCGGTCCGCATCGACGCTGCAACGCAGTTGGAGCAATTTAAAAAATGATAGTCACTGTGCTCGTTCCCGTCAGCCGTTTCAGGCTTCACTATGAACTCGGCGCCGGCCGCCCCTTCGGCGAGCTAGATCTCCTAGTCATTCGCGCCGTTGGGGAAGGCTTCGATCGCATTGACCAACTCACCGATTGTTTCCAGCTTCCCGCTCGTTTGCTGCTGGAAATAATGGTAAACCTCTTTCACGAAGGCTGGCTCACTTTTACTTTGAATGGTAGCCTTCGGCTTACCGAAATAGGTGAGATGGGCCGCCGGAAAGAAATCGAGCCTAGTAGCCACCGCGTGATTCCCCGTAATATGGGTCTTGTCCTGGAACGCAGCACCGGAGGAATTGTTAACAGCCAGGAACTTGTATCGCAGACTCAAGCTAAACTTGAGCGTCGTGGGGTCTGGGAGCGCGCCGTCCGTTTGCCCGTCCAATTTCAGGAAGACTTCATCGATCCGGGGCAGATCAAAGGCCTTATTCTCCGCACCGCCAGCGAATGGATTCGCAACATTCAAACGCCCCAGCAGACGTCCAAAGGCTGGCATTGGATTGAAACCAGAGTCGATCTCGAAAAGCAGAGTGTTGTCGGGGTGCCTGAATCCTGGAAATCGAGGCTTCGGGGCGAGATCCTGGCCGCCGCCTCCATAGCGGATGAATCATGCTGGTTAACTCCGCACGATCTTCGAGCCTTTGGGTCTCCACCCGGCGCCACTCGAAAGGTCGCCGAAGCCAGTGAGCCAGGATACAACCTCTTCCTGGAGGCCGACCGTGATCTCATACTCGGGGTGCACCTTCACCAGCAAAGACTCCTCGATGTTTTGGCCACTGCTTCCACCAGCGTCCTGCTCGTCAGTCCAACTTTGAATCCGGACCGGACACTCCTCGTCGCGATCGAAGCCGCCGCCCGCCGCGGCGTTGTGGTGGATCTGGTCTGGAGTCGTTCCCCGCGCGCCGCCGGTATCATCCAGTACCCCGCCTTACACGAACTACAGACGATCGCCGATCGTCTCCTTGCCGACGATCCTCAACCGCGCCTTCGCGTCAATGATCGACCGCTGCCGCTCGGTTCTTGCCTCCTAATTTGGGATCGCGGCGATTCCTGGTACGGCCTTATGGGTACCCATTCCTGGCTCGATCAGGTCGAGAACACGAACGACACTCTTAGCGTTTCTATTGGTCACCCCGCTCTCATCGGCGAGGCCTGCCTGTCTGTCGCAGCCACCATGGCTACCTATCGGGTTCATACCCTCACCGGGGGCGTATATCGGTGGCGTCAACTTGGTACCGAACTTGATCGTAAGCCATTTCCGCAGACCGCTGAACCGAACTGCCGAGTCCGCCTCGTACACAATCAAGATCTAGATCCGCTCCTCCAGGACCTTTCGATGACTGCTCAAATGGACCTAGCGATTGCCTCCTCCGTCGCAGCTCCGGACCGCTGGGCCGCCAAGATCGCTCAACGATCTACTCCTCTGGCCTCTCAGCCAAAATGGATCGCCCCCGCGCCTGCCACGGCTGCCGGCATTGATATCCAGGTTAGTTCTCGATGCGCCGCCGCTGGATTGGTGCTTGCCGATACAACCGCCGTGATCACCACCCGGCGTTGGTTCGATTCGAATCCAGACGGCGGCGGTCTCCGCGACATGGGCATTCTTATCGATGGCGGCCCTCTTCCCGAAAAACTACGAAAGTGGTTCTCAAATCAATGGAGCATCCGATGAACAATCGTTGGAAAACACATCTGGCTAAGATTCGCAGCATCTCCGAGTCGTCCGCCGACTGGGATAGTTTCCCCGAATTTGTTACCGCCTGCCAGGATCTGCTGCGCGAAATGGAAGAGCGAAGGTCCGGCAACAAAAGGCTACAGGCGCTTATCGATACCCTTCGCGGCGATTTCGCCCGCTTGCTCGAACGATTTGAATTCCAGGACGTCTCTGGCTGGTCGGCTCAGGTCGTCGTCGCCCATGGAGCTCGACTAATTGAGGACTTGGAATCCTTCTGCTCCATGCTTGCCGAGCGCCAAATCCGAGAATCTCAGTTCCCCGGCCCCGATGCTCCGATCCGCGAAGTCGATTGCCTATGCTTGGAACTGATCGATCTTGATTCACGCATCCGAAGCTGCCACGCCTTGATTTCGAAGCAGTTCTCCGCCACTACTGCGGAACCCGCTGAGGCTAACCCCCTTGTGCCGCCGTCGGAAAGTGAGCCCGAGCCCGTTCCTGACCCACCTGTCGATCCGAATCCGCCCCCGCCGCATGCTTCCCCTCCGCATCCTGAGCCGGAGGCGATTTCCGACGCTGTTGTCGATCCCGACTCAGGCCCGGCTACACCACCCGATCGAGACCCCGAACCCATTGCCCAACCTCCTGTCAATTCCGTTCCCGCTGTCGACCTATTGTCACCAGAAGGCACGACCGACCCCGACCCCAAGGCGGACCCACCCGTCCCGTCTATCCCCGAACCGCTGCCTTCGCCGAGACCCGTCGGTCCGGTACCGGATCCCCGTCCCTCGGAATTCGATGAGCCCGCGATAACGCTTTACAAAACCTCGCCATACTCCGGCAGCGAGCGCCTTTGGGAACTCGCTCGTGCTACCTCCGCTGATGTTCCTGGATTTCAAAAGCTTGCACTTGGGCTGCTTGCTGCCGGTGACATTCCTGGCGCCTATTGGGTCGCCAGGTCTCTTGAGGCCACCGGTTCCGCAGCCGAGTTCCCCTCTTCGTTTCTCGCTCTTCTTCAGGGCTGTCTATGGTTGCATGAGGTCGACGATGACGTGCTCGTCATCGACCTTCTCGATCAGCCCATTACTCCAGACAAAGTCCGGATCCCGATGGCCCGCCTTGCTGTCGGTCTCTGCGGAGCCACCCTCGCTCCTGGCTCCGGTCTCGACCAGTGGCTCCCCGAAACCCTTCCTCCGGCTCTTGACGAACTTGCCCAGGCTGCCCGCGAGTTTGCCTCCCACAAGAAATATCTGAACCCGCAGTGGTCCGATGAAGGGTTGCCCCCAGCCGAGACCCAGAAACCCTCCACTCGCGCCGAGGTTCTTCAACGAGCTCGGAAATGGAAGATCGAGGAACCCCAAAAAAAGCGTGGCAATGCCCTCCACTACGCTCGCCGCGTCTGGGTTGAATTAGTCAAAGGCCCATTACTGGAGTTAATCGATCTGGTTCAGGAAGATAACGAGAAAAACCTCGAAGAAGTTTTTGGTCGAGCCAACTACTGGGCCGATCGGGAGAGAGCTGTCGAAGAGATTCAGAAGAAATATAAAGGCGGCAATGCACTTGTCGGGGGGCCGCGGGAAAGTTTGGTCCAGGGTTGTCTCTTCGCCGCCGCCATTGCGCTAGCTTGGTGCCGCGCAGTCGAGCACCAAAGCCCTGATTTGATTGAAGATGGCCACGCTGCCTCCCAACGCAGCCTCGTTTCTTGTCTCACCCCTGCCCTCCAGCAAATAACTTCTCACCGGGGCGACCTGCTCACCGGTTTCCTCGCCTCGTGCGTCGAACGCGCCATCCGCCGTATTGCGGCCGCCGCCGGCAAGCCTCTGCCCGATCCTGTCTTCGCCGGCTGCGTTGAAGAGAGTCGCCGCGTCGGCGAGGGGGGACTCGCCGCATTCCTGGAACGTAGACTCCTGTGGGTCCCGGAGGTCCCTCGCAAATTTGTCGATGATATGCCACTCATCGACGACACCCATTCCATCGCTCGCTACCTGCGCCTCGCTACCGGTGAGGGCCGCACCCTGCATTCCGTGTTCGATCAGTGGCTCACGTCAGTGCGCAATCTCCGCATCGCCCAGCGCGTCTTACTGAACTTCGATTCCACCGCTCCTCAGCTTTCCCAGATCTCCCGTGAGCGTTTCCGTGAACACCTTGAGGCCTATCGTAAACAACTCCGTGATCGTCTCAACGGCGTTGTCTTTGAAGTCGAACGTGCCTTTCAAGACGGCTTGATCACTTCTGACGACCGCAGCCGTTATCTCGACATGATTGAAGGCATCGACGTCGAGCAGGCCATGGACTTCGGAGGTATCGAGGCCAACCTTGAATCCGGGATCGATACACCACTGCGGAATGCCCGCGAGGGGATGCTTGAAAACTGCCGTCGGCAATGGTCGGTATTGCGGGACAGCATGGCCTCAGCTTCACGGATCAAATCCGCTGACCGCGAGATCATTACGCGCCAGATCGAAGAGGACCTCCGTCGCGGAGATACCCGCGTCCTGGATGAACGCTTCGCTTCCCTGCGCGGCGCTCTTGAGCAGACCAATGATGGCGGATCCATTTGGGAGCGCCTCGGCTGGCAGACTGCGACCCAGAAACGAGACCTCACCGGGTTTATTGCGGTCACCCACCATCTCGACGTCCATCTTGGTGACACCCAGAACGCATTCGAGCTGATGTCACGCCGACTCGAGCGTGGTGACGATCCCCTCACCGACTTCGGTTTGAAAACGCCCACCGAAGCTCGACCCGAAGTGGAGCGTGCCTTCGCGGACTGGGCTGCGTTAGGGCGCAGTTTCGCCCTGCATAAAGGACTAGACATCATGACGCCGTATGTCGTCCGCCTCTTGCGGTTCCTCGGCTTCCGTTCCTCCGTCACAAATCCCGTCACCCTTATCGTTCATGGTCATGATTGGACCCTACTTCGGGCCGACTTTGAAGCCTCATCGGAGTCCGCTCGTCCGGCGTGGCCCTTTGGCTCACTCGCCAACGGCCGCCAGCACATCCTACTCCTTTCCAACCGGCCGTCACCCGCGCGCCTCCGCGAGATTTTCAATGAGCTTCGCGGTCAGTTGGCAGGTGTCGCCGTAATCGCCTTCTACTTTGGCGCTCGCACTCAGGCCATTCGCCGCAACTTTGGTGCCATCGCCCGCGAAGGCGCCATTCTTGCCGCCATCCTCGATGACTCCCTGCTTGCCTTCCTCGGCTCGCAACTCGGTATTCGCCTTCCCGCTTTCCTCAGCTGCACTCTCCCCTACAGCTCGTTCATTCCCTTCACGCCCGATGTTCGCGGGAACGTCGCTGAAGAGCTCTTCGTCGGCCGCAATGAACTGATTCAAGAACTCTGGGGTCTCGAAGGCACGTGCCTCATCTACGGAGGACGCCAGCTCGGCAAATCGACCGTTCAGAAACGTCTGCTGTCCATCTACCATTCTCCCGCCGACAGCCGGTTCGTCTGGGTTGCGGAAGTCGCCAACATCCTCGCGGAGGATCCGGCGCAGGGTACAGATGCCCTTTGGCTTGCCTTCAAACGTTGGATGGCTGAAATCGGTGCACCGACCAAAGACAGCCTTCCCGACAAAATCTCCGATCATATCGCGCATTATCTGAACAGCGATCTCTCTCGACGCATCCTGGTTCTTTTAGACGAGTCAGATCTATTCCTCGATGAAGATGCTGCCGAAAACTTCCGCCAGTTGAGGCGGCTGCGCTATTTGATGGAACGTACCGGCCGCCGTTTCAAAGTCGTCCTGGCCGGCAATCGTTCCGTGAAGCGCTTTGACATGATTCCCGACAATCCGCTCGTCCAGTTCGGCCAAGCCGCCGTCGTTGGCCCTCTCGAACCCCACGACGCCCGCAAACTGATTATTGATCCCCTCGCCGTACTCGGCATTCAGTTCGATTCCGACTCTACCCTCACCCGCGTACTGTCACTTTCCAACTATCACGCTGTCTGTCTCCACGAGATTGGCAAGACACTCATTCGCATGGTCCGCCGCCAGGCTGATTTCGACGTCCCTTACACTATCACCAGTCGTCACGTGGAAACTGCGTTTGCCGAAGAAAAGGTCCGCAGCACGATCGCCGGGATCTTCCTTGCTACCCTTAACCTCGAACCTGATTACCTCATCATCACCTACGCGCTTATTCGGGACGTCGAAGAAAATCGTGACTCCCACGTCGAACCCTATTCTGCCGCCGATCTGCTCGCGCTAGCCAGCGAAGCCTGGCCTGTCGGCTTTGTCGGCATGGCCGATTATGAGTTCTATCTCAGACTCGACGAACTTTGCGGTCTCGGCGTCCTCGTCCGCGATCACGAGGGGGGATATCGCCTCCGCAGTCCCAATCTCATTCGTCTCCTCGCTGGCTATGCCGACGCCCAAGCACAGTTTGAGCAGAAACGCAGCGCCCCCCGACCTCCGGCCCGTGATTTTGAAAACGAACATCTCCGTCTCGACGATCGTCGTTTCAACCCGCTTTCCGTTGCCCAGATGAAGGCGCTCAACATCCGGCAGACCGGGGTTTCACTGCTTTTTTCTTCGCCCGCACTCGGTCTCCCCGATTTGAGCGACGCCATCCGCCTCCTCATCCCAAAACGTGTCGAGGCCACATCCGGAAACGTCGCTGGCCGCACCAGTTTCGCTTGCATCCCCCCGGAATACATTTCATCCAATGGACTCCGCGAGTGGATCTCCCAACACCTGAACAATCGCAAATCTCACGATCGGGTCGTTCTTTACGCCGAACTCCCTCCCGCTGCTCCGATTGAAGCCTGGGTTAAGGAGGCACTCGAGGCCTGTAAGCGCCATTACTCTGCCAATCGGCTGATCCGGCTGCACATTGCCCTCGCCGGCGAGGCCCAAAACCGCTGGTTCAAACTCCCTGAAGCCTCCCGTGCCCACCTTACCGGGGATCTACTCGTAACGTGTCGCAAATGGTCGCATAGCGCCATCGGTGGCCGTCTGCAGGCCCTCGATTTTCCAGCAACCGACGCGAAGATCCGCGAGCTTGTCGTCGTCACGGGCGGATGGCCCTACCTCCTCGATCATATTCTGTTGAATGAATCTCCCAGCGGAGTGCAGGACGCGGTCAAGTCATTGGCGCAGGCTTTGTCTGATCCCCAAAGTCCGATCTTGCGGGACTTCCTTCGCTCGCTCAATCTGGGAAACGCACCGGAGGCGGTCACTGTCATTCGCTTCCTCCATGCCAACGGGTCCCAACCCTTCGAATACGTGACCGAGGATCTGATAGATGGGCTTAGCAACCATGAAATTGGGAATGCGGTGCAACTCCTTAGCTCCTTACAGTGCCTCAGCAGTTCGGAGACAGAGGCGATTTTGGATCCGGTAATCGCACGATTGCCGTATACGGCTCTCGATTTTTTACTTGCCGCAAGCAGCGCGGTAATGAAGGCTTCCTGAAGTCTTCAGCGATTCGGTTTGCCTCCGGCCCAAGCTGGCGCTGTAGGAGTGGCCATGGCAGCATTGCGCCGAACCAAGCGGAAACGGATGCAAAGAAGTCCCGTAACGACAGCGAAGGCAGCATGATAAGGTGTTCTTGGAGGTTTCTGGATGACTCTTCTTCGAAGGTTTTGCGTGTGTCCGGCGACAATTAGAAATCCCGCCGTGTTGCCCTCTTCCCTTCGTCCGCCTTCGGCGGGGCGTGTTGGTTGCGAGGTACAGCTCTAGCAGCGGGACAGCCGATGGTCTCCTTGAATCCTTTTCGTGTTTAAATTTCGTTTCGTGTCTTCTCCTCTCGAAGGTCTCCTATCGCGTTGCATTGGGGCTGTCGCGCTGTACTTTATGAGTGCACTGCACTTAGGGAACTAGGCGGTAGGTGATCTGGGCCACTGGGGCATTATAGGAGTGCAGCAGCAAGTCGGAGTGCAGCAGCAAGTCGGGGGTCTGTTGGCCCGGCGGCAGGTAGCCTGGAGGAATGAGCGCAGACGCCCCCTTCAAACGATTGATTCTTCGAGCCGTTCTCCGTAACGTGAGTCCCATGGTCATCCGCATCCTCGCCGTGCCCGACTCGCTCCTCCTCAACGAATTCGATGCCGTCTTCCGCGCCGTCCTCGGCTGGGAAAACATCGGCTTCCTCTTCCGCGTTCACAGCCAGGAGTTCAACAGCTTTCGCCGGGCCACGCGCTCCCGCACCCTGCGCGAGTTCCAACTGCGGCCCACCGAAACCTTCCTCTACACCTGCGGTGTCATCGATCTCTGGGAATGGGAAGTGCGGCTGTTGGACGTAGAACCCGGATCCCAGGATGATGACGCGCCGCTGTGTCTGGGTGGCCGGGGTGCCGCGCCACCGCAATTCTGCTGTCGCCCTGCACTGAATTCCTGGAATAGTACACGTTACTGTAGGGAAAGCCTGGAATCTAGCTAGGCGTTGTATTCATTGCCTGGAAGGATGTTGTAGTGAATCCCTGGAATCTTTCGCGGTTACCGGTACCGCCTAGAACAGGTGGTATCGCCTGCATTTCCGCCAATGCGTACGCCAACAGCAGACGCCAATGCCAAGCAAAGTAGCAGAGTTTCGCCTCCGGGATTGTCCGCCCTCGGAGCAGGATATCGCATCGTGGATCGCCGTCGGCCATCAAAAGGAACGGGGGTTCCATTAATGGTTCGAAGTAATTCCGCCACGTGATGCTCCCACCGGTCGCCACCAGATTGCTTGCTGGGTGTGTCTCGCGTCGTCCCGGTACTGGCGTTATCGGGAGTCCGCGCGGCGACTTCGCGGTGATGCCGAAGCCGGCACGCTCCGCAAATCCGAGAGACGTTGCTGCAGGAACAGAACTTGCTCGGTCAGGTCTTTGAGACCCAGCCCGTTTTTGAAGGCCAATAAGCTGTCGCACCTTCGACAAGCATTTGCCCGGCCGGGTCGCGACGGCGGACCGATTGACAATGGATCAACAACGAAACACTCTGGGCATCTCTCGTGCAGCCGCACGCAATGGCGCGCGCAATGCGTGACGAGTGCGCAGGTCCACTCTGACCGGATCCACACAAACCCATGGGATCGATCCATCTCGCCGAGACAGAGGGTGCAAAACGCGTACCGGGCTCTCATCGAGAGTGCTCGCCCGGCGTGACGAAAATCCATCGGCAGCCAGCGTAGTTGCCAACCTTTGGACCAATGAGGGAACTGATGAGAGTACTGCAGAGCGTTAACCCACGGGACTGATATGCGGCAGAACGCGGCGAGTGCGTTCGCCCACACGGGAGGAAGCTCACCGTCAATGCACCCAAGTGGGCCCAGTTCCCGGGCGTGACGACAGTCGAGCGCTCCCAATAACTCCATCAAGCTGAGGCCGTTGGCAATCGCGACGCGCAGCAACCATGAAGATCGCAACTCGCCCACGGCCGGCCGGGGCGCTACTGGTAACTTCGACGGAATAGACGAGAATTGCTCACGACGGGGAATCATTCAAACCGTCGCTCGCCGGCGGCGGCGGTCTGAAATGGAGACCAACGTTTCCGCCATTAGATTTCATGCAGAACACCACAGCAAACGTTAGCAGTCCCCGACCTTCACCCGTGGACATAGCGAAATTCGTGAAAGAAGCGCGGGCTCATTTCGAATGGAAACAGTTGACGCTTGCCCATGAAGCAGGTGTTACCGAAAAGACGATTGAAAGGATTGAATCAGGGAAGATGCGCCTCAGCGAAGAAACCCTGGTGAAAATTGCCAAAGCCTTCAAGCTGCCGGACCGATTTTTTATTGAGCCAGGTTATTGGCCTTCCGATGAAGAATTGGAAGCATGCGCCCGTGAAGCAAAAAGGGTCTACACCACTGCCGAACTTCATCCCATTACAGCCCCTCTTGACCTAGACAATATATTGAATGCAATGGCGTACTTGGTTCATGGGGACGTAGAAGACGGATTGGCCAAGGCGTTGGCTTCGATTAAAGACCAGATTCAGGATGTAGGCGATATTTATACCGATGTTTCTCATACTGCGAGGCTCGATTATTGCCGAGGCCTGTTAGAGCAGTGTCGTGAGATTGAAGCGCACGGCTACACCGCGCAGTGGGGAAGCTATACTACGGATGAAAAAGTGAAAACCGGAGTCCTACTGTTTCAAAATACAGCTGGCTTGCCGCCCAATCGGCGTCCTCGGGTGGCTATCGTCCCACGTTCCATAATGGGCAACATCGCATAAATTTTTTTTCACCATGATTTCCTCTAATGCTTTTTGACAATGCCGTTGTGCTGATTCGCCTCCAACTGGAAGCGATTCAGAAAGGAAACCGAGTGAAAGCAATCCCCGTAGGCACGCTCTCCCCGGCGCAGCTTGCGACTATCAATGCCGAGCGGCAGAGGGAGGGTTATCCCCTTATCACCGCCGAAGTCCTTTTTCTGGGAACGCATCTTTACCGCAGTCGTGTGATCACAGACGGCTACAGCATTGAGGATGTAATTGCACAGATCGTCAGCGCCATGGACGAAAAAGCCAGCGTGATCGCCACCCCAAAAATGACCGCCATGCAAAACCAGCAACCACGGGCCGACCGCTATGGAAACATGGTGCGCGACATGGTGGTGTTTGAATGCACGACCCGATATCCCCGGCCCGAGCTTTATTCCGTCATTCCCAAGGGCGATCTTAAAAAGCCAAAAGGCCACCCGTGAGGATGGCCCTTCAGACTTTTCAGTTGAGCGGCTCGCCTGGGTAACAACTACATATCCAGCGCACCAGTCGCTCCATTTGTACTATATACCGAATACCGTAGATTTGCAACCGCCAGTCTTGTCCAATTCAAGATGAGCTTGAGCGAAGGTATTGATTCCAATACAAGATGAGCCCGGAGGTGGGCATGCTGGGGGGTTGAAGATCAGCATGGAAGATGGGAAGCTGATCACTCACTCCTGCGCAAATCACGCCTGTCCAAATTGTGTGTTTTTGACTAAAACCGCGAAAAGTCAATTTTGCTGGGTTGAGGCGGGCAATTGTCTCGATCAATTCGGCTGTTTGGGCTTACACCCCCATACCGGAACAAAGAGACGATTAGTACGGCGCTCGCGGAATCGGCAGTGAATCAGTTGGTGAGTAAACGGATGGTGAAGCAGCAACAGATGGTGCGCCGGGATAAACCGGCATGGAGTAGAGGATGAAAGAGCCTTACGAGAAAGGAATAGCAAACCACTCGGCCCCG
>ENA-ORBV01009664-ORBV01009664.1-microbial-mat-metagenome-genome-assembly--contig:-NODE-9664-length-15718-cov-3.853590_pt1 | contig 15718 bp, 9 predicted proteins | sample MGYA00237777_ERZ505514 | MGnify/ENA primary metagenome ERZ505514 (study PRJEB26160, sample SAMN06269048) | microbial mat metagenome | isolation source: Oligotrophic lake microbial mat | place... | reverse complement strand
CTCGGCGTTGATCCGGCATTCGATGGCATGGCCGCGAACCTGAATATCTTCTTGCTTGAACGCCAAGGGTTCGCCGGCTGCGATCCTAAGTTGCGTCTTAATCAAGTCGATGCCGGTCACCATTTCCGTGACGGGATGCTCGACCTGAATCCGCGCATTCGCTTCGATGAAGTAGAAGTTCTCGTTGCGATCGACGATGAACTCCACGGTGCCGGCGTTGGTGTAATTGGCGACGTGGACCAGGCGGACTGCGGCCGCGCAGATCTCGCGGCGCACCTTTTCGGAGATGTGCGCGGCGGGACTTTCTTCGATGACCTTTTGGTGGCGGCGTTGCATCGTGCAATCGCGTTCCCAGAGGTGTACGACGTTGCCATGCAAGTCGGCGACCACCTGGACTTCAATGTGACGCGGATGCTCGACGTATTTTTCCAGGTACACGCCGCCATCGCCGAACGCGGCCTCCGCCTCGGCCTTGGCCTGCGACAGCGCGGAGTTCAGCGCCAAATCGTTCGAGGCCACCCGCATCCCGCGACCGCCGCCGCCGGCCGTGGCTTTGATCAGCACCGGGAAACCGATCTCGTGCGCGATCCGAACCGCGTCCCTGTCGTCGGCGATCAATCCGTCGCTGCCGGGCACGACCGGCACGCCGGCTTCGCGCGCCAGCTTGCGCGCCGTGTTCTTGTCGCCCAACTTGAGCATCGCCTCGTGCGACGGGCCGATGAACTCGATATTGCAACTACGGCAAACCTCGGCGAAGTGCGCGTTCTCGGCCAAAAACCCGTAGCCAGGGTGAATGGCCTGCACGTTGCCGACTTCCGCGGCACTGATCACCCGATTGATCTTGAGATAGCTTTCCGACGCCTTGGCCGGACCAACGCAATAGCGCTCGTCGGCGAGATCAAGATACTTCGCGCCGCGATCCGCCTCGCTGAAGATCGCCACGGTCTCAATGCCCAGCTCGCGACAAGCGCGAATGATCCGCAAGGCGATCTCGCCGCGATTGGCAATTAGGATGCGTTTGAACATGCGTTGGAAAGTCGTAGACTCAAAGAATCAATGAAGCACGGAGGCGAAGGGGGAGAATGTCGAATGACTGAATGACGAATGGCGTTTGGTTTGCGAAGACTAAGAGCAGAAACTTCGACATTCGGATTTCGTCATTGATTCGTCATTCGGATTTCGACATTCGACATTGCCGCTCAGCGGCCTGCCTTACTTCGACGCCTCGACCTTATACAGCGGCTGGCCGTATTCAACCGGCTCGCCGTTTTCCACGAGCGTCGCGACGATTTTCCCGGTGACCTCGGCGGAGATCTCGTTGAAAACCTTCATCGCCTCGATGATGCACACCGTCGTCTCGGGGCCGACGTGATCGCCGACCTTGACGAACGCCGGCGATTCCGGATTCGCCGACGAATAGAAGGTGCCGACCATCGGGCTTTTGATCAGCTCGAAGTTGCCGTCGGCCGCCGGCGCAGCGACGCGAGCCGGCGATTCCGCGGACGGGCGCGGCGCGGACTCCACGGCCGGGGGTCGCATCGTTTCGACGACGACTCCCTTCGGCCCGCGGGCGCCACGCAGCCGGATGCGCGTGTCACCCTGTTGCAAATCGATTTCGCTGAGCTGGTGCTCGTTCATCAGCTCGACCAGCCGGCGAATCTTGCGAGGATCGAAGATATCGCCGGGATTGGTCGGAGTCGCGGACATAGGAAAGAACTCGCAAGGTATGCTGTGAGCGGGGAATGATGAATGCGGAATGATGAATGATAAATGTCGTAGAGACCGAGCGTCAGGCCGTTCCCCAATTCATCATTGATCATTCGACATTCATCATTTCCTTACAGGTTCAGCGTCATGGATTCCAAGGACTTGGGCAGCGTGCTCAGCACTTCTGCGCCGGATTTGGTGACCAACACGTCGTCTTCCAGTCTCACGCCGCCCCAGCCTGGAAGGTAAACGCCCGGTTCAATCGTCAACACCATTCCCGGTTCCAGCGGCCGTTGATTGGTAGAAGAGAGCCGCGGTTCCTCATGCACATCCAGCCCAATGCCGTGCCCTAAGCCGTGCGTGAAGTTCGCCCCAAAGCCAGCGTCGTGGATCACGCCACGGGCGACAGCGTCGATCTGCTGGGCCGTCGCGCCGGGTCGAATCGCGGCGATCGCCGCGCGGTTCGCCTCGAACACAACTCTATACACGCGTTCAAGTTTCGGCGAAATTTTAGCCGTCACCCAGAGACGCGTCAAGTCGCTGACGTAGAGCCCGTTCCGCGCTCCCCAGTCGATCAACACGAACTCCGCCCCCGCGATCGAAGCCTCACTCGCGCGGGCATGCGGCAACGCCGACCGGGCGCCGGCGGCAATTATCGGCGGGAAACACGAGCCGGTCGCGCCGAAGTGGCGGAGCGCCGCCTCGAACTGATCGGCGATCTGTTTTTCGGTTGCGTCGCCGCGCACGCCCGCCGAAACGAGGCGAAACGCCCGCTCGGCTTGCTCCACGGCGACGCGGATCGAGGCGATCTCTTCCTTGTCCTTAATCTGGCGCAGCTGTTCGACCAGGTCTGCCGCCGCCGCCAACGCCGCCTTGGGCAGTTTCTCGGCCAGTTCATCCCGCACCGCAACGGTCATCGTGCCGGCCTCGATGCCGATCGTCGCTGGCTTTACCGCCGCCAGCGCGGTTGACGTGGCCGAGGCCATCCGCTCGCCAACCTTCCGCAGATGCACGCGCAGCCCCGGGCATTCTTCTTCGAGTTGCGTGGTATAGCGCCCGTCGCTGATGAGGATTTCCTCACTCGAGCCGACCCACAGATACGAGCTGTCGCCGGTGAAGCCGGTGAGGTAGGTCACGTTGCTGGTGTGCGAAACCAGCAGCGACGGCAGCCCTGCCTTACGCATCAGGGAGCGCAGACGCTTGAGTCGGGATGGGTAGCGATCCATGACCATTCGAGCTGCCGTCGCAAAGGAAAGCCGCGGGGATTTCGAGTAACGACGCAAATCTAGTCGAATACCGCGCCGCCGGGCAATCGCCGGCGGCGCAGCACGCCGCATTTGACGTAGGAGCGGCCAGGCTATCGCGGATAGGCGAAGAATCCTCGCGAGGCGGACTGGTAGTATTCGATTTCACGCATTTTGAAGCGACCGTCCCACGGCTCCATCGCCCAGACGTACTCCGAGCCGTTAATTTCGTAGTGGCCGATCACATTGATGTGCGACGCTCCGCCAATGTGATAACCGAAGTAGATTGCTTTCCGCGGGCCGCTGGCGTTGTGCTTCAACCAGTCGTAAGTCAACGTGGCCGGGGCGTAGCTCTCGAAGACCATGCCGTTCCACTTGTGCGTCAGGTCGCCGGGTTCGCAAACGTTTTCCGGCGTGGCCTCGTCACGCATGATCGCCGCCAAGGCGCCGGTCGGCATGCCGCCGGTGAGCGGGCCCTCCATGGAGGTCAGATGGCTGTAGAGGGCGAAGACTTTCCCGGAACTCAATTGCGGACGGCCGCCGCCGCACAGCCTGCCCCAAAACGACAGGCATGCCGCCCAGCAGCCCATCTCGAAATCCTGTCGCACGGCTTGGGAAAAACCAATCACGGTGCCGAGATCCACTTCCTTCGGCTTGCCTGGCACTCCCGGAGGGGCCTCGCCCCAGACCAACTCGCTCCCCTTCGGCGGGCTGGCCGTAATCAGTCTTGAATCAAGCTGCCCCAGCGTGAGCGGGCCGACCTTGCCGTCCGGCGCGTATTGCGGCAGCGCTTTACGCTGAAAGTCTTTGACGCAGCGATCGGTTTCGTCGCCAAAAATGCCGTCCGGCGAGCCGGACTTGTGGGTCGAGATGGGCATCGACTGCCCTAGCTGCAAGAGCGCGCTTTGCAGTGTTTTCACGGCATCGCCGCGTTCGCCAAACTTGATCAACGCCCGGCCGCTGGCCACATCCTGAAAACGGGGATGGGTAAACCACTTCGATTGAAGAACCATGGTACGGAGCCTCTCCGCTGAAATCCGCCAAAGGGAAAAAAGAAGCGGCAGGCGCGATGAGACGATGGTCCTCGGGCAGCGGAAAAAAGGTCCGCCATCGCGCCCCGCAAAGAGATTATCGGGGCATATCAGGACAAGTTGCTCGAAATATCCGCGAACGGTAAAATTCGCGGTAGCAACCGCCACGGAACTACGCTTTAGGTCGCCTCATTCGCCACGCGGCCGAAGATTTCCACGGCCGTTTCGATCTGCTCCGCTGTGACGCACAACGCCGGGCAGAACCGAATTCCTGTGCGGCCGCAGCCGAGCAACAGCAGCCCGGCATGAAAGGCCTGCATCACCAGTTCGTACCGGCGATGCGGATCGGGCCCGTGCGGGCCGACGACGTCGACGGCCGTCATCAAGCCGAGTCCGCGCACTGCGGCCAGCGGCGCGCCGTCCGCGATCAATTGTTGCAAACCGGCACGGAGTTGCCCCCCGCGCTCAACTGCGTTTTGCATGTATTCGCGTTCCAACAGGTTGATCGTCGCCAGCGCGGCGCGGCAACTCACGGGGTTACCGCCGAACGTCGAAGCGTGGCTCCCGGGAGGCCAATCCATTACATCGGCCCGAGCGACTAAGGCGCCGAGCGGCATGCCGGAAGCGATCCCCTTCGCCAGACAGATCAAGTCGGGCGCTACGCCGAAATGCTCGCTGGCGAACATCTTGCCGGTGCGCCCCATGCCGCATTGCACTTCGTCAGCCACCAGCAGGATGCCGTGCTCGTCGCAAACCTGCCGCAACATTGGCAGGAACGACGGTGAAGGGACGCGGTAGCCTCCCTCGCCCTGGATCGGCTCGACAAAAATAGCGGCCACTTCGTCGGGTGGCGCGACGGTGAGAAACAGTTCTTCCAGTTCGTCGCGCGTGCAATCGAACCGCACGCGATGCACGCCCGCCAGGGACGGCCCGAAGCCGCGTTGATGAATCGACTTCGATCCACCCAGCGATAACGCACCATAGGTGCGCCCATGAAATGCGCCGTAGAAGGAGATCACGCGTTCGCGTCCGGTGTGATAGCGAGCCAATTTGAGCGCCGCCTCGACGCTCTCCGCGCCGCTATTGGTAAAGAAGACTCGCTTAGGAGCAGCGCCAGGCGCAAGTTTCGCGAGCCGTTCCGCGAGTTCGATCTCGGGCCCGTAATAAAAATCCGTACCCGACATGTGCAGGAACCGCTGCGCCTGATCGGTGATCGCGGCCACGACCTCGGGATGCGAATGCCCGGTGGCGGTCACAGCGATGCCGGCGGTGAAATCGAGGAAGATATTCCCGTCGACGTCCTCGACCGTGCAGCCGGAACCACGCGCCATCACCAGCGGATAGTCGCGCGTATACGAAGGCGACAACACCTGATCATCGCGCGCCATCCAAGCCGCCGCCCGAGGACCAGGCAGAGAAGTGATCAACCGCGGGGCCAGGATAGTTTCAGTTAATGCCATTGCGCCCTCGTAGGTTCAGCTTGCAGAAGCAGGGGGAAATGACGAATTTCGAAATCTGAATGTCGAATCAAATCTGAATGTCGAATGACTGAATGGTCCTTGATCAATCTGTTGTGGCACGGTCTCCCGACCGTGCCACGTGCGGCCGGGCGATCATCGGAAACGGAGACCTTCGGTCGGACCGGTGGCACGGTCGGGAGACCGTGCCACAACAATGGTCTCTCCTCTCCCTCACTCTATATCTGCGTCTCCGCGCCTCTGCGGTTCAATACAGCTCTCTCCTCTCCGTGTCTCCGTGACTCCGTGGTGCATTATTTTCTCACGTCGGCGCTCATTCCTTGCGCCATGACAATGTTCGTCGCGTGGTTCACCGTAAATGCCGTGCGGTGCGTGACGGCGTCGACGAGCGCTGCGGCTGATGGTTGGCCGTTGCCGCTGCGTTTCACGCCGCCGAAGGGCAGATGCACTTCCGCGCCGATGCAGGGCAAGTTCACGTAGCCCATGCCGTAGTCGCATTCGTCGCGGAACACTCGCCAGCGGCGATAGTCTTCGGTAATCACCGCCATCGACAACCCGTACGGCGTGTCGTTGTAGATGCGAATCGCTTGCTCGTCGTCGTCGAACGGAATCACCGCCAGGTGCGGTCCGAACACTTCTTCGCGCAACGTCCGCGCGTCCGGGCGATGTTCCTGCTGGTAGACAAATGGCATCATGAAATAGCCGTCGGCGTGGTTCGCGTCTTTTGCACGGCCGCCGTCAAGCAGAATCTCCGCGCCCTCGTCTTTGGCCAGTTGGTTGTACGCTTCGACCTTTTCCACGCCGCCAAGGTTCACCAACGGACCGGCGAAGCTGGCGGGATCGAACGGATCGCCAAAGCGCAGCGAGCTCACGCGAGAGAGCAAGCCATCGATAAATGGCGCCAGCAATTTGCGATGGACAATCGCGCGGCCGGCGGAAACGCAGCGCTGCCCGCTGGTTTTGAACGCGCTCAGCGTCACGGCATCGCACGCCAAATCGAGCCGGGCGTCTTCGCAAACGATCACGCCGCTCTTCGAGCCCATCTCACAAGCGCAGGTCTTATGATCAGCCTCGGCGGCCCAACGGCGGATCATCGACCCGACGTGATAGCTGCCGGTGAAGGCCACGACGTCGACTTCGGCGTGTCGCGCGAGCGGTTCGCCCACTTCTTCGCCAAGACCATGCACCAAGTTGATGGTCCCCGCTGGAAAGTCCGCTTCGATGAACAGTTCCATCAAACGCTGACCGATCTCGGGCGTTTCTTCCGATGGTTTGAAGACCACCGTGTTGCCTTCCAGCAAACTTGGCGCAAGCATCCAAAGCGGGACCGCGAAGGGGAAATTCCACGGCGTTACGACCGCCACGACGCCACGCGGTTTGCGCCGCTCGTACAGGTCCTTGTCCGCGATTTCCGAGGCGATCACCTGCCCATACGGCTGCCGCGCCGTGCCGCAGACGTACTGCACCATGTGCAGCCCTTCGATCACTTCAGCCCGTGCTTCGTTGAGAATCTTGCCACTTTCGCGCGAGAGCACCACGGCCAGCGCGTCGGTATCGCGTTGAATCAAACGCGCCAGACGATCGAAGAACTCGCCACGGCGGATGCGACTCGTGCGCCGCCATGGAATGAACGCCTCGCGCGCGGCGCCGACGGCCGCGGCGACCGTCGCGCGATCGCCGCGCGGATAGACGCCCAGCAACTCCGACGTACGCGCCGGGTTGCGGTTCTCGAACGTCGCGCCGGCAGCGTCCTGCCAGGCGCCGTCGATGTAGTGGCGGCCCGTCCAAGTGGTGGTCGCGGATGCGGTGGCCATGTTGTGTTGTCCTGCGCGCGGTTGCTCCCCAATAGCAACCATATGGCTGAAAAGGGCGGCGGCAAGGGCGCAGGAAAGTTGGCGCAAGTTGGCGGCCTCGGCTGACTCGCCAGGCGGCATTTTCGCTGCAGGCCGGACAATCGCGCCAGCGGGGACATCGCCCGCAGCCGGCGCAGACTGCGAAACCTTGACCTAGGGTTTCCTGAGCCACGGCCGCCCCCAGCGGGTGCTGGGCCGCTCCGCGTGGCGCTCGACGCACGGGAAACCGACGCGATGAGACCCACCACGATTCATGTCTTGCACTTGGCGTCGATGAGCGGCGCCGGCGGCGCGCACGGTGAGCGCATTCTGCACACCTGCCGCGGGTTGGAAAACCACGACGGCGCGCGGGAATTCCGCGGTTCCGTGGCGATGATCTCCGGCAAAGGCAGATGCGCCGCGATCATGGAGACCGCGGCGGAAATGAACGTCGATTGCTACGACGTTCGCCGCATCGGGCCTTGCGACCCGACGCTCTGGTTTCGCTTAGGGCGACTCATTCGCCGGTTGTCGATCGACATCGTGCATACCTACGACCGCGAGAGCCGCGCTTGGGCGTTGTTGCTGCAACCCCGGTTTCGTTTCCGCATGGTGGCCAACGCCTTCGAGCCGGAAGTGCATACCTGGGGCGAGCGACTGAGTCGTGAAATCGATCACAAACTGCTGCCGGGTTTCGATCGGGTGATCGCGGCGAACGCACACCTCGCGCGGCAGCTTTGCCAACTCGGCTGCCGCATGAATCAAATCGACGTCATTCCCGAACTGGAGGAAGCCATCTCCCCGCCCATCGACGACGCCAACGGCGCGCGGCTGCGCGAGCAATTGGTGATTCCGGAGAATGCCAGTGTCGTCGGCATCTACCTCGACGGCACGGACGCGGACGGCGCGCGGCGAATGGCCGACGCGGTGCGATATGCGCAAGGACGACTTGGCCCGATGTACGCATTGGGCATCGGCCCGGACGTGGAACGGCCGGATATCCGCACCGCGCTCTTGGGCTCCGGCCTCGCGCCGCGGCTGCGCATGTACGACATTGGCGACGACCTCGCCCGGGTTTGCCGCGCTGCGGACGCGATGATCTTCAACGGCGCAAAGGCAGGCCCGGCCACGCTCGAGGCGCAGGACGCAGGCACCACCGTGGTGGCGACCATCAGCACTGGCGCGACTGAGAACGACGACGACATGTCGTCCCACGTCATGGTCACCGCCGACGAGACCGGCGAGGTAGGCGCGGCTTTGGTGCAAGCATTGGGCCGCAAACGAATGTCAAAACGAGACGCCTCGGAACCCATGCCGGACGATCACGAGTCCGAAGACTTCGAGCGCACCGAACGCCTGATGGGCTCCTATCGCCGCGCGATGCTAGTGTGACTCGCGAACGTAGCAGTGCCAACACCAGCCCGTAGCGCCAGCGAGGGAGAGTTGACGTCGGTGAAAGCAACACGACCAAACTTTCAACAACCTCGTTTCGGGAACTCGAAGCAGCATCGTTGAGAGTTTGATCCGCAATAGAAGGCCACGTCCGCTCTCCCTCGCTGGCGCTACGGGCTGGTGTTGTTGTCGTTGTCGTCGTTGAGGGATTTGAGGTCCGCGCCGAGCTTTTCGCGCAGCTTTTGCATGCCGCGTTTGATGAGACCCGCGGTGGCGGCGGGCGACCGTTTGAAGTAGTCGGAGATTTCCGCCAGCGTCCAGCCTTCCAGGTGACGGAGCCGGACGGCTTCGCGTTGGTCTTCCGGCAAGGCCGTTAGGACGCGAGCCAGGCGAATCGCTTCTTCGCCGCGCATGGCGCGCTGGCTAGGGGACGAATGTTGCGCCGCGGGATCAAAGCGGTCCGCGCCCGAGGCGTCGTTGCCCTCGCAAGCCTGCTCGCGGCCTACGGCTCGCTTTTGCGTGGCGACGTGGTCGCGGACCAGTTGGGAGATGTTGCGTTGCAGGATGCGTTCCAGCCAGGCGACCAGTTCAGGCTCGCCGGAACCGAGGAACTGGATGAAATCGCGGCAGGCTTCGAGCATGGTCTGCTGGACCACGTCCGAAGCGTTGAATCGCCGTCCCAGCCGGGGGCCGATGCCCCGCGCGGCCAGAATCTGGAAGTACGCCCGATACTGATCCAGCAATTGCCCCAGCGCAACGGAATCCCCCTCCTGGGCCTGGCGGATGAGTGCGGCGAGTTCCACGTCGGGCTGGAGCATGCAGAACTTTACGTCGCGAAGCGGGGGAAATGGCGGGTAAACACGTCCGGCGGACGCCTGCTGGAGTTGATTATAATCGCCTCAAATACTTGCTTCAAAAGCGGTTACCAGTTTATATTCAAGATCGCTGATGCGAACGGCCATCCGGCCCCGCCTGCCGCTTTGCCCCGCCTGTGCCATCCTGTCGATCTCGCCGCCGATCCGGCGCGCATTCCGTCCTGGAGAGCCTTTGGATGAATCGCCTTCGCTGGTTGCCGGTGCTGGTTGCGATGCTGGGCGTTGGTTGGGCGTCTGGCTCCGCGCGCGGCGACGATGCCGTTGCTTCCGTGAGTTACTATCGCGACGTGCGGCCGATTCTCCAAGTCCATTGCCAGGGCTGCCATCAACCTGCGAAGCCTGGCGGCGGCGCGATTCTCACCGACCACGCGGGACTGCTCAAGGCGGGCGGCAGCGAACTGCCGATCGTCACGCCTGGCAAGGTGGACGAAAGCTCGTTGATCGAAAAAATCATTGCGCCGGAAGGCGAGACGCCGGCGATGCCTAAAGACGCTCCGCCGCTCAAGCCGGTGCAGGTCGACTTGATTCGGCGCTGGATTGAAGCCGGCGCGCCGGACGATACGCCCGTCACCGCCCAAGAGGTGATCGACGCCGAGCATCCGCCGAAATATGAACAAGCGCCGGTGATCACCGCGCTGGAGTTCTCGCCGGACGGTGCGCTGCTGGCCGTATCGGGCTATCACGAAGTGTTGTTGTGGAAGGCGGACGGCTCGGAATTGGTCGCGCGGTTGGTGGGGCTTTCCGAGCGTGTCGAGTCGCTCGCATTTTCTCCGGACGGAACAAAGCTCGCTGTGACGGGCGGTTCGCCGTCGCGTTTTGGCGAAGTGCAGATTTGGGACGTCGCGGAGCGCAAGCTCCTGTTTTCGCAGTCCGTAACTTATGACACGCTCTATGGCGCAAGCTGGTCGCCGGACGGCACGAAGCTGGCCTTCGGCTGCGGCGACAACACATTGCGGGCGATCGACGCCACGACCGGCGCGGCGGTGCTCTATCAGGGAGCGCACAGCGATTGGGTGCTGGACACGGTGTTCTCCGCCGCGGGCACGCACGTCGTTTCGGTGAGCCGCGACCAAAGCATGAAGCTCACGGAGTTAGCCACGCAGCGCTTCGAAGACAACATCACCAGCATTACGCCGGGCGCGCTGAAAGGTGGCCTGGCGAGCGTGGATCGCCATCCGACGAAGGATGAGTTGTTGATTGGCGGCGCCGACGGCATGCCGAAGATCTATCAAATGTTTCGCACCCAGAACCGGCAAATCGGCGACGACTTCAATAAACTTCGCGAATTCGAGGCGATGCCGGGCCGCGTGTATTCCGTCGCGTACAGCACGGATGGCAACAAGATCATCGCCGGCAGCAGCCTTGACGGGACCGGCGAAGTGCGGGTGTACGACGCCAACGACAGCCATTTGATTTCCAAATTGAAAGCGGAACCTGGGCCGGTGTTCGCGGTGGATTTGACGCCGGATGCTGCGATCGGCGCGGCGGCCGGGTTTGACGGCAAGCTGCGAATTTTCGATGCGGCGACCGGCGAGGTGAAGCGGGAGTTTTTGCCGGTTCCGCTGGTGGACGACGGTGCGGTGGCGCTGAAGGGCAAATAGTGCGAAGTGGTGGATGGGGCGAACATACACGCTCCGAATCGAATGCGAAAAGTTGAGCCCCTACGGGGCGGCAGGTAATAGCCAGGGGTGCGAACCCCTGGTGTGTGTTGCGGCCAAGGCGTTATGAGCCCCGACGGGGCGACACTTTGCAAGTATTCTTTGTGTCGCCCCGTTGGGTCTATGGTAACTCACCTTGCTTCAGTCCAGGGGTTCGCACCCCTGGCTATTACCTGCCGCCCCCTTCGGGGCTTTGCGGATTCTGGTCAATACACGAGGTTGCCATGAACGATACTCGGATGCTGTTCCACTTCGTGCTCGCCATGTTGCTGCTGGGCGTTCCGCGATTCGCGTCGGCGGATGACGCCGCTACGGCCGAGCAACTTGCGCCGGGCATGGAATTGGTCGAGCTGACCGTGAATCCCGCGGAGATCGTCTTTGACGATCGTTTCGACTACTCCCAACTGCTGGTGACCGGCAAGTTATCGACCGGCGAGGAGTTGGATGTTACGCGCATGGTCGAAGTGCAGGCCCCGAGCGAGTTCGTGGAAGTTTCGCCGACGGGCCTGGTGCGGCCCAAGCTGGACGGCGCGGGCGAGTTGCGGTTCAAGCTGGCCGGCAAAGAGGTCGCCGTGCCAGTGAAAGCAACGGGCTTTGACGCCAAGTTCGACGTGAGCTTTGTGCGGGATGTGAATCCGGCGCTTGGCAAGTTGGGTTGCAACGCCGGCACGTGCCACGGGGCGAAGGACGGCAAGAACGGATTTAAGCTCTCGTTGCGCGGATACGACCCGATCTACGATCACCGCGCGCTGACGGACGACCTGGAAGGACGGCGATTCAATCGCGCCGCGCCGGATCATAGTTTGATGCTGTTGAAACCCTCCGGCGTTGCACCGCACGTCGGCGGCGTGTTGATGCATCCGGGGCAGCCGTACTACGAGTTACTGCGGATGTGGATCGCGCAAGGCGTGAAGCTCGACCTCGATGCGCCGCGCGTGAGCGGCATCGAGATCATTCCGCAGAATCCGACGCTGCCGCTGCCTGGCATGAAGCAACAGATGAAGGTGCTGGCCACGTACACGAACGGCCAGGTGCGCGACGTTTCGGCCGAAGCGTTTTTGGAAAGCAGCCTGACCGAAGTGCTGACGGTGGATCGCGCTGGCCTCGCGACCGGCGTGCGCCGGGGCGAAGCAGCCGTACTCGCCCGCTTCGAAGGCTCGTACGCGGCGACCACCGTGGTGGTGATGGGAGACCGGAGCGGCTTCGAGTGGCAGCAGCCGGTGGTGCAGAATCATCTCGACGAATTAGTCGACGCCAAGTTGCAGCGGTTGAAGATTTTGCCAAGCGAGCTCTGCACCGACGCGGAATTCCTGCGCCGCGTACGGCTTGATCTCTGCGGCGTACCGCCGACGCCGGAGCAAGTTCGGGCGTTCGTAGCGGATGAGCGCCCGTCGCGCGAGAAGCGCGATGAATTGATCGATCAACTCATTGGCAGCCCGGAGTTTGTCGAGCATTGGACGAACAAATGGGCCGACATGCTGCAAGTGAACCGTAAGTTTCTCGGCGAGCAAGGCGCCACGGCGTTGCGAAACTGGATTCGCCAGGCGGTCGCGACAAACATGCCGTACGATCAATTCGCCTACGCGGTGTTGACGGCGGATGGCTCGACGTTGGAGAACCCGCCGGCCGCATATTACAAGGTGCTGCGCACGCCAGCCGACACAATGGAGAACACGACCCAGTTGTTCCTCGCCGTGCGGTTCAATTGCAACAAGTGCCACGACCATCCGTTCGAGCGCTGGACGCAGGACCAGTACTACCATCTGGCCGCGTACTTCGCCCAGGTCACGCGCAAGGATCATCCGGACTACGCGGAGCAACGCATCGGCGGCACCGACGTGGAGTTCGGCAAGGCGCTCGTCGAGATCGTTTACGACCAGGATTCCGGCGAAGTGACGCACGACCGCACCGGCAAGATCGCCGAGCCGAGTTTCCCGTATCCCACGCCCGGCTCGGAAGCGGAAAGCGCTTCGCGGCGCGTGCAGTTGGCTCGCTGGTTGACGTCGAAGGACAATCAATACTTCGCGAAGAGCTATGTGAATCGCATTTGGAGCTATCTGCTGGGCGTCGGCATCATCGAGCCTGTGGATGACATCCGCGCCGGGAATCCGCCGTCGAACCCCGAGTTGCTGGAACGCCTCACGAACGACTTCGTGGCATCGAACTTCAACGTGCGGGAGATGATGCGGACGATCTGCAAATCACGGACCTATCAATTGTCGATCGTCACGAATCGCTGGAACGAAGACGATCAGACGAACTACGCCCATGCGGTGCCGCGGCGGTTGCCGGCGGAAACGCTGTACGACGCCCTGCAACAAGTCACCGGTCACCGGCCCGCGCTGCCTGGCCTGCCGGACGGTTCGTTGGCCTCGCAGCTTCCGGACTCCGGCGCCAAGGTGCCGGATGGGTTCTTGGAGTTGTTCGGCCGCCCGCCGCGTGAGAGCGCTTGCGAATGCGAACGCTCTTCCGGTGTCATGCTGGGGCAGATGTTGAACCTGGTGAACGGGCCGACCTTCGCGGAGGCGATCGGCGCGCCGAGCAATCGCATCGAAGCGGTCGTGCGCGAACATGCGGACGACGCCAAGGTCGTCGAGGAATTGTTCGTGGCCATTCTGAATCGCGTACCGAACGCGGCGGAAGTCGCGATCGGCGTCGAGGCCATGCATGGCGCGCAGGTCGATCGCGAACAACTGACGGAAGCCTTGGCAACTTACGAACGCGACGTACTGCCAGCCAATCAGGCCGCCTGGGAAGCGCAACAGGCCGCGCAAACTTGGACGCCCCTCAATGTCGAGAGCGTGCAGTCGGCCGCCGGGACGCAGTTCACGTTGTTGGAAGACGGCTCGTGGCTGGCGAGCGGCGGCAATCCGGACAAGGAGCAGGTCACGATCAAAGCCAGGACGCCGCTCGAAAGCTTGACCGCGATTCGCTTGGAAGTGTTGCCGGATGACTCTTTGTCGGCGCGAGGGCCAGGCCGCGCGGTGAACGGCAACTTCGTGTTGAGCGAATTCCGCGCGTCGGCCGCGGCGGGTGAAGGCGATGCGACAGGGCTCTCGTTCACCGTGGCTCAGGCCGATTTCTCGCAAGATGGCTGGCACGTTGGCGGCGCGATCGACGGCAACCCAGCCACCGGCTGGGCGGTAATGCCGTCCTTCGGGCAGCAGCACACGGCGGTCTTCGAGTTAGGGGCCGACGTGCAACACGCCAACGAAGCGGCTCTGACGTTCGAGCTGGTTCAAGAATACGGCGCGCAACACACCATCGGCCGCTTCCGGCTACTCGGCACCACGGCCGCGCGGCCGGTACGCATCGAGGGGTTGCCGGGCTCCATCGCGGCGATTCTCGCGACACCCAGCGCGGACCGCACCGATGCCCAGCGCACCGAATTGGCCGCGTACTATCGCCCGCTCGACGAGCAACTGCGCGTACATGAAAAAGCGCTGCAAACCATCGGGCGCGACGCCGCCGAAGCCCGGCTGCGCGGCGCCCAAGACCTCGCCTGGGCCTTGCTGAACAGCCCCGCGTTCTTGTTTAATCGGTAGGGAGGAAGTAGGTGGAGTAGTTAGTAGGTGAAGTAGGGCGGATGCGCTGAGCTTCTCCTGATCACTACTTCACCTACCAACTACTTCACCTACTCTCTACTCCACCTACTTCCCCGAGACTCCCTTCCGTGGCCCGTCTTTGCTTCGTTTCGAACGGGAAGTCGATCGAACGCAATTTGCAAGGCGCGTTGATCACAATCGGCCGGGCCGAAACGAACGACATCGTGCTGGCGGACCTCGCCTCGTCGAGCAAGCACGCGCAACTGCGGCGCGCGGAGGACGGCTGGTATGTTGAAGACCGCGGGAGCCGGAACCATACCTTCGTCAACGGCTACCAGGTGGAGTCGCACCGGCTGGCGGACCGCGATCTGATCCAGATTGGCGCGTCGGAGTTGACGTTTTGCGCCGATCCCGAGTTCAGCCTGCTGATCGACGAGGAAGAGATCGCCGACGCCCTGGGCAGTTCGGTGGTGCATACGCGGCGCGTCGATGAGGAAGCGGCGCAATCGCTCGACCTGACGCGGATCGTGCAATCGCTCAAAGACCATCGCCGGCCCGCCGCGGCGGGAGCGAAATCGGAATCGCTCGACCCACTGGCGCTGGCGGAGGCTAAGCTTCTGACGTTGCAGCGCGTGAGCGAAAAGCTGGTCCACGCCGTCGACGGGCAACGGCTCAACGAAGAGATCCTGCAGATCGTGCTGGAGCAGACGCGTGCCGACCGCGGCGTGTTGTGCCTGCTCAACGCCGAAGGCAAGCCGGTGCCAATTGTTGCACATGGTCTGCAGCCGGGGGAATCGGTGCGGATCAGTCGCACCGTGCTCAAGCGGTTGCTGGACGAACGGTGCGGACTCTTGATCTCGCCTGATACCAGTTCCGCGGGAGCCTATGCGACGCTGGATCAGATGGGCGTCACTTCGGCGATGTGCGTACCGCTCTGGACCGGCGAAGAAATCATC
>ENA-ORBV01009662-ORBV01009662.1-microbial-mat-metagenome-genome-assembly--contig:-NODE-9662-length-15719-cov-4.794911_pt1 | contig 15719 bp, 15 predicted proteins | sample MGYA00237777_ERZ505514 | MGnify/ENA primary metagenome ERZ505514 (study PRJEB26160, sample SAMN06269048) | microbial mat metagenome | isolation source: Oligotrophic lake microbial mat | place... | reverse complement strand
CGAGTCGTTCCGCTGTTTCGGCGACTGAAAAGAAGTGCCCCAGGGGATCGCGATTCGATTTTGACGTCATCACGGCCTCCTTCGCTGGCGCACAGGCGTGTTGGATCGGACAACGGGTTTCCGGTCGGAACAATCCGGGCTGCTATCGGGAGTGGGGCAGCCGGCATTCAACTGCTCGCGTGCCGCCTGGCGCCCGAGGAGACGCGCTAGACCGACAAGTGCGATGCGGTCACGAGGTACGACCGAGGTCTGCGCTTTTGGGGGCGCTGGTGTGCTTTGCTGAGTCCTGGCGCGCACAGAAAAGGCCTCGCGGTAAGAGATCACGAGGCCTGTTCTAGGTGCTGTTCGGAAATTGCCGCTAGGTCGCTACCTAGGCTAAGTGGTGACCCTATCTGTCGGCCGCCCCTTTTCCTCTTGGCCGAAACGCTTCCAAGCCCGGCGGATTGTCGTATCGCTGCAGTTGAAGAACTCGGCTGCCTCCTGAATACCAGCCTCGATAGTGCATTGCTCGCCTTGAGCCCGCTTGGATGTCACCTGATGCCACACCCATCGGGCAATTGCGCGCTCACCAAGCAGCTGATCCAAGTTCTTGGAGATTGGATTTTTCCCTTTGCCTCCCTCAAGGCCAAACGCCTGACCGACTGGGCCACCCTCGCTCTTATACCGATCCCAGGCTTCTCCGAGCGCTGCGATCCAGATCCCGTTCTTCCCCGCGAATCCGGTGTTCTGCGTCCAGTTGTAGGTGAACCGCCCGCTGACAGTGGGTGCCCAGCCCATGTCGTTGGACAGACGCTGGTTCTTGGCGGCGTCGAACCGGAGATCGGCGGCGATGGCATCGGGGTCACGGTCGATGGCGATCACCTGGCAGTTGGCGCGATCGAGCATGGCAGTGGTGTAGCCGCCGGCGCCGAAAGTGCCGTCGACATAGCGGCCACCATCACGTGGCTGCAGCGCGTCGATCACCTCGCGCGCGAGAACGGGGATATGTCCAGCGGCGCCGCTCATGCGTCGCCCCTCTCTGAATCCGAATTGGCGAGGCTGCGCACGAACGCCGCCATCTTGTCGCGATCGCCGTCGCGGCGGGCCTGCCAGCGCTTGGGGTTCCACATCTGGAACTTGTCGCCCTTGCCGACCAGCATGACGCCGGCGTCGGCGTCGAGGGCCTGGGCGAATTCGGCCGGCATCGAGAAGCGGCCGTCCGGCTCCATGGCGATGGTGCGGGCGCTGGCCGAGAGATAGCCGGCGGGATCGAAGGCCTCGTCGTCGAGCGACACCTTGAGCGAACCCTTGGGGCCGAGTGCCTCGACGCGGAGCCGCTCGAGCATGGCGTCGAAGCCCAGACGCGAGTTTCCGTTCACGACGCCCGGGACATTGGGTGAGTGGTAGAGGACGAAGGCCTCGCGGTCGTCGGCCGGCAGCTCGTCGCGGAAGGCGGCGGGCAGCAGGACCCGGCCTTTCTTGTCGAGCTTGATCAGGATTTCGGACCGAAAGGCCACGACCCTGTCCCCCTAAATCCACGACAGGTGCCCCACGCCCCTGCGGATCCCTGTTTACGGGATGCTATGGGATATCATGGGATTTCCCGGGACGCAATGTCCAAAAGCGGGATTCGGCGAGGAATCTGAAGGCCTTAGCGACAACATCTATTGTGCACTATTGGTTAAAAACCACAACAGGTTGAGATTTTGCTCGATTCGAGCAGGAAATGCGGGTCAGACGGCCTGTAAGCCGGGTTCTGTCCTCACCCCGGCAAGCCGGGACGATGGATGGCCATTCCTCTGGGACGTCCGTTGCCGAACGCCTCGCGCGACCGACCCGGGCGACGACGCGGAAACCCCGCTGCCGGTTGCCCGGCGTGTCACCCCTATTTGGTCTTGCTCCCGGTGGGGTTTGCCCTGCCGCTTCCGTTGCCGGTCGCGCGGTGGGCTCTTACCCCACCGTTTCACCCTTGCCTGGCTGGTTTACCGCCCGAAAGCGGGCCAACCCGGCGGTTTGTTTTCTGTGGCACTTTCCCTGGGGTCGCCCCCGCCGGACGTTATCCGGCACCGTGTCTCCGTGGAGCCCGGACTTTCCTCACCGCCGCGGTTGCCCGCGACAGCGCAGCCATCCAGCCGTCTGACCCGCGGGCCCTAGCTAGGCGGCTCCCCCGACCTGGTCAAGCAGCCCGGCCAAACGAGTCCGCGTCTCGACGTCGGGCATGCCGTCGACCTGGGCTGGCCGGAAATGCCGCTGGAAAGCCTTCACGATGTCCTTGGGCGGCACGGCGATCGGCGGCGCATAGCCGAAGCGCTGGAGGGCCTTGTGGAAGTCGCCATCGAGCGGCCGCCCGCCGGCTCTCGGCCACAGCCCGACCCCTGCCGCAGCCAAGCTCGCCCATGGAAAACGGAGGCCGGGATCGATCTTCCGCTTGGGCGCGATGTCGGAATGGCCCACGACGTTGCGCGCTTCGATCGCTGGATGGCGCCCTAGGATGGCCTTGCAGAGTTCAATCAACGCCGCGATCTGGCGCGGCGGATAATCGTGGCGATCGCCGTGCAGGTTCACGATCTCGATGCCGATCGACGTGGTGTTCAGCGCCTCGCGGCCACGCCAATGCGAGCGGCCGGCATGCCAGGCGGTGCGATCCTCGGGCACCAGCCGGTAAGCCGTGCCGTCCTCCGCCAGGACATAGTGTGAGCTCACACGAAGCTCGCCCGCACCGTCGCAGAGAATGTCGAGCGACTCCTGCAGCGGCAATTCGGTGTAGTGCAGGACCAGCACATCGACGGTGGCATCATCGGGCCGCGGCGCGTGATTGGGCGACGGCTGCTCGACGATGTTCACGGTCAGGCCGCCACCAGGCCGCGTTGGCGCCTGAGGCGGTCGTAGGCGTCGTTGATCAGGGCGAGCTTGCGGTTGGCGATGGCGATCGCCTCCTGGGGCAGCCCTTGGGCCATCAGCCGATCGGGATGGTTGGCGCGGACCTGGCGCAACCACGCTTCCCGAATCTGCTCATCCGTCGCGATCGGATCGATGCCCAGGATGACGCACGGCTCGCATTCGACGACACCCGACGCCGACGCCTTCGCGCGCTCGAAGCGGGCGCTGTCGAGGCCGAAGATGCGTGCCACCTTGGCGAGATAATCGGCCTCCGCGACGTCGATCGCGCCGTCGGCGCGCGCGATGTTGAACAGGCCCTCGATCACGCCTTCGAGGATTTCCGGTGCATCCGGGAACAGGTTTGCGACCTGGCGGGCATAGGTCTCGAAGCCGGCGGCGTCGCGCTTGGCGAGATCGAAGAAGCGCTCGACGCTGCGCTCCTCGCCCGGCGGCACCTGGAAGAACGCGCGGAAGGCGGCGACCTCGATGTCGGATACTTCACCATCGACCCGCGCCATCTTGGCGCCCAGGGCGATGACACCGATGGTGAAGCCGATCTGCAGGAGGCCGGGATGCGTGCCCGCGTCCGCCGGCGCCACGCCCAGCAGCGCGCCGATCGACCCACCGATCCCGAGCTGCGCCGCCTTTTCCGCGATGATGTCCCAGATGCTCATGTCCGCTCGCTTACAATATCAAGGAACCGACCGCCACGCCGACCAGAAGGCCGAGCGCCAGGCGGCGATAGAAGCGTTCGCTGGCCAGCGGGAACAGCCGCTCGCCCAGGAGGCCGCCCAGCATGACAGCCGGTGCAAGAACGAGGCCGTGCACGCCGGTGTCCCAACCGATCAGGCCGCGCGAGGCGAACACCAGGATCGCCGCCAGGTCGACAAAGACGAAATAGGTCGTGAGGTTGGCGCGCACATGCGCCGCCGTATTCTCACCCGCGAGGTAGTAAAAGGCGATCGGCGGACCGGCCATGCCCGACACGCCATTGAGAAAACCGCTGGTGGCGCCGGCAGCGAGAGTTGTGACCGGCCGCGGCCGACCGGGATATCGCCAGCCGCTCGCCAGCAGGGCAACCGCCACCAGAATAATGGCCGAGATCGCCCAACGCATGGGTTCGGGCTCGGTCAGCGTCAATACGTGGGTGCCGATGGGTACGAAGACCACGGCAGCGGCCAGAAGCAGCCCGAGCTGCCGCCAATCGACCAGGCGCACCACGGCCGGCAGCAACGGCAGGGCGACTGCGATCTCGAGCAAAAGGCATAGCGCAATACCTACCGGCGGGCCGTAGAGGGCCGAAAACACCGGAGTCATCAACATCGCGGCGCCAAAGCCCGCGAATCCGCGCACCATGCCTGCAATGCAGGCAACAGCAGCAGAAATGAGGAATGAAGAAGCCAACAGATCAGGCATGACAGCCGGTCACGCTAGCATTGCCGGACTGTCATTCGAGCATCATATAATGGAGGCCATGCCCTCAAAGAATCTCGCGGTTTCGACCGTGCCGCTCCTCATGCCGTACATCCAGCGGCGGCCGGAACTCGAAAGCGGCGTGCGGCCCTTCAAGCTGGTGTCCGACTACACGCCGGCGGGCGACCAGCCCGAGGCGATCAAGCAGCTCATCGCCGGAGTCGAGGGTGGCGAGCGCGACCAGGTGCTGCTGGGTGTCACCGGCTCGGGCAAGACCTTCACGATGGCCAACGTCATCGCCTCGCAGAACCGGCCGGCGCTGGTGATGGCGCCGAACAAGACGCTGGCGGCGCAGCTCTACAGCGAGATGAAGGGCTTCTTTCCGGAGAACGCGGTCGAGTATTTCGTCTCCTACTACGACTACTACCAGCCCGAGGCCTACGTCGCGCGGACCGACACCTACATCGAGAAGGATTCGTCGATCAACGAGCAGATCGACCGCATGCGCCATTCCGCTACGCGTGCGCTGATGGAGCGCGACGACGTGATCATCGTGGCCTCTGTCTCCTGCATCTACGGCATCGGCCCGCTCGAGAACTATCAGAAGATGACCTTCCGCCTGCACAAGGGCCAGAAGATCGATCGCACCACCCTCCTCAGACGCTTCGTCGAACAGCAATACAAGCGCAACGACAACGCCTTCCAGCGCGGCACCTTCCGGGTGCGCGGCGACACGGTCGACCTGTTCCCGGCCCATTACGAGGACAAGGCCTGGCGCTTCGAGATGTTCGGCGACGAGATCGAATCGATCACGGAGTTCGACCCGCTGACCGGAGACAAGACGATCACCCTGTCCGACATCATCGTCTACGCCAACAGCCACTATGTGACGCCCAAGCCGACGATGCAGAAGGCAATCGACCAGATAAAGGCCGACCTCAAGCAGCGGCTCGACGAATTCAACCGCGCCGGCCGCCTGCTCGAGGCCCAGCGACTCGAGCAGCGCACGAATTTCGACATCGAGATGATGGAGACGACCGGCGCCTGCGCCGGCATCGAGAACTACTCTCGCTATCTAACCGGCCGCAAGCCGGGCGAGCCGCCACCTACCCTGTTCGAATACTTTCCCGAGAGCTCGTTGCTGATCTGCGACGAGAGCCATGTCACGGTGCCGCAGATCGGCGGCATGTTCCGCGGCGACTTCAACCGCAAGAGCGTGTTGGCCGAGTTCGGCTTCCGCCTGCCGTCGGCGCTCGACAACCGGCCGCTGAAGTTCGAGGAATGGGAGGCGCTGCGTCCGCAGACGACCTTCGTCAGCGCCACGCCCGGCCCGTGGGAGATGGAGCGCACGCAAGGCGCCTTCATCGAACAGGTGATCCGCCCCACCGGCCTGATCGATCCGACGGTGATCATCCGGCCGGTCGAGAAGCAGGTCGACGACCTGATTGCCGAGTGCAAGGAGTCCGCGAAGAAATCTCAGCGCGTGCTGGTCACGGTGCTGACCAAGCGCATGGCCGAGGACCTGGTCGAATATCTCCACGAGGCCGGCATCCGCTGCCGCTATCTGCACTCCGACATCGACACGCTGGAGCGCATCGAGATCATCCGCGACCTGCGGCTGGGCGCGTTCGACGTTCTGGTCGGTATCAACCTGCTGCGCGAGGGCCTCGACATTCCCGAGTGCGCGCTGGTCGCCATCCTCGACGCCGACAAGGAAGGCTTCCTGCGCTCGCCGACCTCGCTGGTGCAGACGATCGGCCGCGCCGCGCGCAACATCGACGGCCGGGTCATCCTCTATGCCGACAGGATGACCGACTCGATCAAGTACGCGATCAGCGAGACCGACCGCCGCCGCGCCAAGCAGGTCGCGTACAACGAGGCCAACGGCATCACGCCCGCGTCGATCAAGAAGAACATCGGCGAGATCCTGCAGTCGACCGCCGAGCGCGACCACTACACCGTCGACACCGGCGTCTCGGGTGATGTGCATCTGGTCGGGCACAATCTGCGCAGCCACATCGCCGATCTCGAGAAGCGCATGCGCGCCGCCGCCGCCGATCTCGAGTTCGAGGAAGCCGGCCGCCTGCGCGACGAGATCCGCCGCCTCGAAGCCCACGAGCTCGAACTGCCGGGACAGGCCGCCAGCGCCAATGTCGGCGTCCATCTCGGCAAGATGCAGCACTCCCGCGTCTTCCGCGGCGTGCGCACCGGGTCGGGTGCCGGTGGCCGGCCGGGACGACGCAGCGGACGATAGGAGACCATGATGCGCCGCCACGCCCTTCTCTGGCTGCTTGCCTTCTTGTTCGTCTGGCCGGCAGCGGCGCAGGAGCAGATCGTGAAGCTGCCGGGGCCTGGTGGCTCGACGCTGGTCACCCGGGTGATGCAGCCTCCGGGTGAGGCACGTCGGCCGCTGGTCGTCATCAATCACGGCTCGCCGGCGGACGGCTCGCAGCGCGCCAAAATGGAGCCGCCGCGCTACTCGGCGCTGTCGTCGTGGTTCCTGGCCCGCAGCTATGTCGTCGCCCTGCCGCTCAGGCGCGGCTACGGCGAAACGGGTGGGGCCTGGGCCGAAGGCTACGGCCGCTGCGACACGCCGGATTATTACAGCGCGGGCCTGCAGAGTGCGGCCGACGTGCAGGCCACGATCGACTTCATGCGCACACAGCCCTACGTCGCGGCGGACCGTACCATCGTCGTCGGCCAGTCGGCCGGCGGCTGGGCCACGGTGGCGCTCTCCAGCAAGAACCCGCCGGGTGTGCCGGGCATGGTGAACTTCGCCGGCGGTCGCGGCGGCCACCAGAAGCTGCCGGGCGGCGGCATCGGCAACTGCACCCCGGAAGCGCTCGTCCAGGCGGCGGCCAGGTACGGCGCCACGGCGCGCGTGCCGCTGCTGTGGATCTACGCCGAGAACGACAGCTTCTTCGAGCCCGCCCTCGCCAAGCGCATGGCCGCCGCCTACGACGCGTCGGGCGGCAAGGCGACTTTCAGGCCGGTCGGCGCGTTCGGCCGCGACGGCCACAGCCTGGCTGGCAGCGACAGCGGCGCGCCGATCTGGCAACCGCTGGTCCAGAGCTTTCTCGCCGGGCTCAAATAGCGGGCCCGGTTGCGGCCCAGATCGACGACAAGATTTTCGACCCCCCGCACGCCGGAAAGCCAACAAATCCAGTCTTTTCGCCCGTTCCCCGGGCCCACCTGAAACGCGCGTGTGTTGAGCCCAGCGTTGGGCCAGAGTCCGAGATATGCCTTATTCCATAGGCTTTTAAGAGACTCCCGATTTCTTCGTTAACACCAGCCCCGGCGCGCCTGTGCCCAGGCGTCGTATAAGTGTCTGTTCGCACATCGTTATTTGGTGTGGCGTTGAGACGGGGCCGTTCTTGGGACTGTCCACGGGTCAGGACCTGCGGCGGCTGCACCCGGGGCTCAGGGCCTGTCCCGCGGGCGTCCCGCGAGGGGTCGTGCCGAAATGGAAAGGCCGGCGCAGTCCAAGCGCCAGCCTATCGAAATTACTAGCATAAACCTGCGGAACTTGCAACTATTCTTCGCTCAGCGCGCTCTCATGCCAGTGCCGCAGCAGCAGGTGCGACAGCAATGACAGCAGCAGGTAGATCGCGATGCCAGCTGCCGAGATCAGCACCAGGGCCGCGAACATGCGCGGGATCCTGAGCTGGTAGCCCGCTTCGAGGATGCGATACGCGAGGCCCGAGGCGTTGCCGCCGGTGCCGGCCACGAACTCCGCCACCACGGCACCGATCAGCGCCAGGCCGCCGGAGATGCGCAAGCCCCCCAGGAAGTATGGAAGAGCGGCCGGCAGCCGCAGATGGACCAGCGTCCGCCAACGGCCGGCGCCGTAGAGCTCGAACAGGGCCAGCAGATTACGGTCGACCGAGCGCAGACCGAGGATGGTGCTGGACAGGATGGGAAAGAACGCCACAAGCCAGGCGCAGATCAGCAGCGACAGGTCGACGTCGTTGGCCCAGGCGATGATCAGCGGCGCGATCGCCACGATCGGCGTCACCTGCAGGATGATGGCGTAGGGAAAGAGCGACAGCTCGACCCAGCGCGACAGCGAGAACAGCACCGCCAGCAGCACGCCAACCACGACCGCGGCGGCAAGCGCCTCCAGCGTGATCCCGAGCGTCACCCACAGCGCCGGCGCGAGCGTGCCCCAGTCGGCCACCAGGGTCCGCGCGACCACGACCGGGCCCGGCAACACATAGGGCGGGATCTCCGCCAGCCGCACGACGGCCTCCCACAAAGCTAGCATGACCAGGCCCATGACGACCGGCGCGACGACACGGGCGCTCATGCCGCCGCCCCCTCCTTCGCCATCGCCTCGCTGAGGCGGGCCGAGGCCAGGCGGCAGAGGGCGGCATATTCTGCCGAGGTGTCGAAGGCCCCGCCGCGCGGATAGTCCGCCGGAATGGCCAGTTCCGACAGGATGCGGCCCGGCCGCGCACTCATCACGGCGATGCGCTGCGACAGGAACACCGATTCGAACACCGAGTGCGTGACGAACACCGCGGTGAAGCGCGTGCGCTGCCAGAGCTCGAGCAGGTCGGTGTTGAGGCGGCGGCGCGTGATCTCGTCGAGGGCGGCGAAAGGCTCGTCCATCAGAAGGAGCTTGGGCCCGGTGACCAGCGCCCGCGCGATCGACACGCGCATCTTCATGCCGCCGGACAATTCGCGCGGATAGCTGCGCTCGAAGCCCGCGAGGCCGACGTGGCCCAGCGCCTCGGCCGCCCGCGCCGCGCGCTCGCCCCGCGCCACGCCACGGAGCTTGAGCGGCAGCTCGACGTTGGCGAGCGCGGTCGCCCATGGCATCAGCGTCGGCTCCTGGAAGACGAAGCCGATATCGGGCTTGTCTCCGGGCCTTTCACCCTCTGCCCATTCGATCGTGCCGGCGCTGGGCGGCGTGAGGCCGGCGATGAGGCGCAACAGAGTGGACTTGCCGCAGCCCGACGGTCCCAGCACGCTCAGGAATTCGCCCTGCCCGATCTCGAGCGACGCGCCGTCCAGCGCTTTCACGCCGTTGGCAAAAACCTTGGAGACACCGCGAACGCCGACGAGTTGCATCGGCCCTAGGGCAGAACGAGGTCGATCGTGGTCGCCCACACCGGCATCGGCAGCGTGTCGCGCACGGCGAGGTTGGCCGGCAGCGCCTTGCGGTCGCCGACCTTGCGGAACGGCAGCACGAGATCGGCGCGCACGCCGAACACCGCGTCGCGGTCGAGATAGGCATCGTCCTCGGGAAAGAACTCGGTGATCAGCGGCCGGCGGCCGGGCGCCTGGACGATCATGTGCAGATGCGCCGGCCGCCAGGCATCGCGCCCCAGCGCCCGCAGCATGTCGCCGGCCGGGCCGTCGTCGGGCACCGTGTAGGAGACCGGCCGCACGGTGGAGAAGGCGAAGGTGCCGTCGTCGGCGACGGTGAGGCGGGCGTGATAGTTGGTCGGCGACTGGTCCTTGTCCTGCTGGGCATAGAGGCCGTTGCCGGCGTTCTGCCATAGCGCCAGCACCGTGCCCTTGGCGGGAGCGCCCTTCTGGTCGACGACACGGCCGCTCACCACCAACGGCTCGCCAACCTGGCCGCGCCATAGGTCGCCGCCGTTGGCCAACTCGGGCGCGCCTTCGATATGGAACGGACCCAGCACCGACGACGGGGTGCCCTGACGGTCGGCGTTCACCATGTCGACCAGCGAGGAGACGCCCAGCAGGTCGGAGAACAGGATGTATTCGTTGCGCTTGTCGTCGGTGAACCGCGTCGCCCTTGTGAGCGCATCGATCGCCGCCCCCCATTCCGCCTGGGTCACCTTGTTCTCGCGCACGAAGCCGTGGAGGTGGGCGGCGAGGCCGACCAGCAGGTCGCGCGTGCGGGCCGAGGGTGCATTCTTGGCATACTCGGCGAAGGCGCCGCTGATCGTGTCGGGGGTGAGATTGCGCATGCCCTACTCCTGCTCGATGCCGGTCTCGGCGACCAGCGCCTTCCACTTCGCGACCTCGGCGGCCGTGAAGTCCGCCAGTTCGGCCGGCGTGCCGGCATACATCTCGAAACCCATGCCGGCCAGCTTGCCGGCGACGGCGGGATCGGCGAGCGCCTTGCGCGTCGCGGCATTGAGGGTGTCGACGACGGCGACCGACGTGCCGGCCGGCGCGTACATGGCGAACCAAGTCAGCAGCTCGAATCCCTTCAGCGTATCGCCGACCGGCGGCACGCCGGGCAGCAACGCACTCGGGCCGGCCGAACTGACGGCGAGCGGGCGCAGCGTGCCGGCGCGGATCTGGCCCAGCGCCGCCGAGAGGTCGATGAACATGAACTGGACCTGGCCGCTCAGCACCTCGGCCATGGCCTGCGGCGGGCTGCGGTAGTTGACTCTGGCGACGTCGAGGCCGAGCCGCTTCACCAGCGTGGCCGACGGCAGCAGGTTGCCGCTCGACCCCTGGCCGTAGTTCAGCTTGCCGGGCTGGGCGCGCGCCGCGGCGACCAGCCCGGCCACGTCCTTGTAGGGAGAGTCGGCCTTGACGACGAGCACCTGCGCGATATGGCCGAGCCGGGCAATCGGCGCAAAGTCCTTCACCGGGTCGTAGGGGATGCTTTTCAGCAGCGACGCGGCCGCAGCCTGCGTCGTCGCCGAGCCGATCAGGATGGTGTAGCCGTCGGGGGCGGCCTTGGCGACCTGGTTGGCGCCGATCGAGCCCTGGGCGCCGGGCTTGTTGTCGATCACGATCGGCTGGCCGAGCGTCGTCGTGAGCGCATCGGCCAGCACGCGGGCGAGATTGTCGGTGGCCGTGCCGGGCGCGAAGCTGACGACGAATTTGACCGGCCGGTCGGGCCACGCCGCGGCCGGCGTCGCGAATAGCACCACAAAAAGAATTCCTAGCGCCCGGCTCAGTCGCATCGCCTTCTCCGGCCTAACGGGTCGTCCTCAGGAGCTGGTCGTAGTCGGCGCGCAGCAGGGCGAACAGCAGATGGTCGGCCCACTGGCCGTTGATGCGCAGGTACTGGCGCGCCAGCCCCTCCTCGTGGAAGCCGACCTTGGCCAGCACGCCCTTGGAGGGCTCGTTGTGCGGCAGGCAGGCTGCCTCGAGACGGTGCAGCCGGAGGTCGTCGAACACGAACGACAGGGAGGCCCGGAGCGCGTCCGTCATCAGGCCCTGGCCGGCGTAGGGCTGGCCCATCCAGTAGCCGACCGCGGCGGCCTGGGCGACGCCGCGCCGCACGTTGCTGAGGTTGATGCCGCCCACCAGCCGGCGGGTGTCGTTGGTAAAGACGAACAGCCCGTAGGCTTCGCCCGCCCGCCATTCGCGCACCTGCTGGCGTAGCCGGCGGCGGAAATGGTCGCGTCCCAGCGAATCCTCGGGCCAGGTCGGTTCCCAGGGCGTCAAAAAGGCCCGGCTGCGGGCCCGCAATTCGGCCCATTCCGCCCAATCGTCCATGCTCGGGGCACGCAGGAATACACGCCGGCCGGCGATCCGGGTCATCCCCGACAGGGACAGGGGAACATCGGCGAAACGGAACATCTTGGCGCCATAGTAACGCAGGTTTAGAATTGTGACATGTTTTCCGAGCCTTGACGTAGGAAATTGAGACCGTCGGCCGCGGCCGGAATCTCAATTGTGCCGTTTTGGAAAGGCAAATCGGAGTATGTACGTGTACCAGGCTTCAATCTTTCAGGACGTCGATCATGGCAAATGAGACTGGGCAAGGTGTCGGCCAGAAGGGCCGCTTCTACCTGACGAAGCACATCTGGCTACCCCAGGAGCCGCTCGAGAACTTCAATCTCAGGCTTTCGGACATGATCCTGCGCAACATGCCCAAGCTGCCGCTGGGCGGCGAGGACGCGATGCGCCAGTTCCCTATCCTGGGCGAACTCAAGAAGAGCCACGACAAGATCAAGGCCGATCTCAACTACTTGCTCAGCCACCACGAGGAAATTCCGGCGCTGCACGAGGTCCATCCCCGCGACCTCTATGTGCCGGGCCGGGCCTGGCGGACCTTCCTGCTCAAGCTGTGGGGCCACGAGGTCAAGGAGAACACCGCCGCGGTGCCCGACACCTACGAAGCCATCAACCGGATTCCCGGCGTCCATACTGCGCTGTTCAGCATCCTGGCGGGCGGCGCCGAGATCGAGCCCCATCGCGGATCGGCCGCCGGCGTGGTGCGCTTCCATTATCCGCTGATCGTTCCGACCGAGCCGGAGAAATGCTGGATCGAGATCGGCGGCCACCATTTCTTCTGGAAGGAAGGCGAGCCTCTGGTGTTCGACGACACGCGCGAGCACTGGGTGAAGAACCAGACCAAGGAAACCCGTGTCGTGCTGATCATCGACTTCAACGCCAACATGCCGTTCCCGGTGAACATCTACACCGGCCTGCGCTACAACCTCGTTCGCCGCAGCGCCGAGGTGAAGAAGGTCATCGAGCGCGCCTCGATCGGCGTGCCGCCGCGCAACCCGGTGGTGCAGCCGACGAACGGCCTGATCAGCGGCGCCCGCAGCACGACGGCGGTGCCTGCCACCGCCCGCAGCGACGAGCGGCACTGAATTAGAGTCATGGGAGCGCGCCACTCCAGTGGCGATCATGAATCATGAAAAGAGGCGCCACTGGAGTGGCGCGCTCCCGTGACTCCGAAAGGCTGGCACTCAAGCGGGTACCTGCCTCATTTCGATTCGCCGGAGAGCGTGCAGTTTCTAACGTTTCGCCTGTTCGACAGCCTGCCAGCCGAGGCGATCGAAAAGTTGAAGCTCATGGTTGCGCCGGTTCCTGACGCCGACCGTGATTCTTTCCTCGACGACGGATTAGGGAGCTGCTGGCTGCGTCAGCCAGAAGTTGCAACGATTGTCGAAGACGCATTGCTTCATTTCGACGGAACACGATATCGGCTGATCGCCTGGACGATCATGCCCAATCATGTGCGTGCGCTCATCGAACCGCGCGATGACTCCCCTTTGGGAAATATCGTCAGCTCCTGGAAACGCTTCTCGGCTCGAATGGCAAACCGCGTGCTCGGCCGCTCCGGACCATTCTGGCAGGACGACTACTGGGACACGTACATCCGCAACGAACGGCATTTCGAGTCGACAGTCGCCTATATTGAGAACAATCCGGTGAAGGCCGGCCTGGCGAAAGACATCGCGGAATGGCCTTGGACTCACATCCGACGATGAGCGCCACTGGAGTGGCGCGCTCCGATGACCGTCAAGAGAGCGCGCAACTCCAGTTGCGCTCGTAAACCCTAAGCCGCGAGTCGTGCGGCGATCTTGTCGATGCTCTCGAGGGCGTCGATCGGACCGAGCGCGGCCAGGGTCAGTTCACCCTTCAGCAGGCGCCGCGCGACGCGACGCACGGCGTCCTGGTCGACCGCCTCGATGCGGGCCACGATCTCGGCGTAGGGAATGGGCCGGCCGTGGACGATCAGGTGGCGGGCCGCCTGCTCGCAGCGCGCTCCGCTCGATTCAAGGGCCATCAGCGTGCCGGCCTTGATCTGGTTGCGGGCGCGCACCAGCTCCTGCTCGTTCAGCGTATCGGCGACACCGACGAACTCCTCGCACACCGCCGGCACCAGCTCGCCGAGGTCGTCTTCGCCCGTGCCGGCATAGATGCCGAACAGACCGCCGTCGGCATAGGCGGTGTTGAAGCAATGGATGCCGTAGACCAGACCCCGCTCCTCGCGGATGCGCTGGAACAGGCGCGAGGACATGCCGCCGCCGAACAGAGTCGAGTAGATGGCGAGCGCGAAATAGTCGGGATCGCGATAGCCGATGCCCTCGCAGCCCAGCACGAGATGCGCCTGCTCGAGCACGCGGGTCTCGCGGCCGTCGCCGCCGACATAGCGCAGCGGCGTCGGGATGATGGCGTTGGCCGGCGTGCGCGGCACCGAGCCGAAATGCTTCTCGGCGAGATCGACGATGTGGTCGTGCTCGACACGGCCCGCCGCCGACAGGACCATGTTGGAGGCGGTGTAGTGGCGAGCAAGGAACGCGAAGAGATCGTCGCGGCCGATCGCCTCGACCGAGTCGGCCGTGCCCAGCACCGGGCGGCCGAGCGGCTGGCCGGGCAGCGCGGTTTCCTGGAATTGGTCGAAGATCAGGTCGTCGGGCGTGTCGAGCGCCTGGCCGATCTCCTGGAGGATGACGCCGCGCTCGCGCTGCAGCTCGTCGGGATCGAACACCGAGTTGCGCAGGATGTCGGAGACCATCTCGACTCCCAGCGCCACGTCCTCCTTGAGGACCGACGCGTGATAGGCAGTGATCTCCCGCCCGGTGTAGGCGTTGAGGCTGCCGCCGACGTTCTCGATCTCTTCAGCGATGGCGCGGGCGCTGCGGGTCTTGGTGCCCTTGAAGGCCATGTGCTCGAGCATGTGGGCCATGCCGTTCAGCTCGGCGCTTTCGTGGCGCGTGCCGCAGGCGACCCAGATGCCGAGCGAGGCCGATTCGACCTCGGGCATCTCGTCGACGGCGATGCGCAGGCCGTTGCCCAGCGTGGTGACCTTGACTTCGCTCATGTGCGAACCTTGCTCCGTGTCGCGGGTGCGGCTGCCATCCGGCGTTCGTCGATCATGGCTTTCAACTCATCGATGTCGTTGCGCAGGCCATCGACCCGCTCGGCGCGATCCATGAGATCGCCGAGGCGCGCCGGAAGCGGCGGCCGCACGCCGGTTGCCTTCTCGACGGCGTCGGGAAACTTGGCGGGATGCGCCGTCGCCAGCACGACCATGGGAATGGCCGGATCGCGGCGATGCTGCTGGGCCACGACATAGCCCACCGCGGTATGCGGATCGATGATCTCGCCGAAGCGGCGGCGGCAGTCGGCGATGGCGGCCAGAGTGCCGGGCTCATCGACGCGACCGGCATCGAAAAGCTCCCGCACGCCCGTCAGCGCATTGGCGCCGACTTTTAGCGTGCCGGTGCTGCGGAAGGCGGCCATGGCATCAGCCAGGGTCTTGCCGTTGCGGTCGTAGAGGTCGAACAGCAGGCGCTCGAAATTGCTCGAGATCTGGATGTCCATGCTCGGGCTGAAAGTCGGCACGACCTCGGTCATCGTCATGCTGCCGCTCTCGAAGAAGCGCGCCAGGATATCGTTGCTGTTGGTGCCGACCACGAAGTGCGAGATCGGCAGGCCCATCTGCTTGGCGGCATAGCCTGCATAGACGTTGCCGAAGTTGCCGCTGGGCACCGTGAACGCCACGGGACGCTCGGGCGCGCCGAGCTTCAGGGCGGCCCAGAAATAGTAGACGATCTGCGCCATCACGCGGGCGAAGTTGATCGAGTTCACCGCCGTCAGCGCATGACGGTCACGGAAGGCGAGATCGTTGAAGCAGGCCTTGGCAAGGTCCTGGCAGTCGTCGAACGTCCCTTGGACCGCGATATTGTGGACGTTGGGCGCCGACACCGTCGTCATCTGCCGGCGCTGCACTTCGCTCACGCGCCCCTTGGGGAACAGCATGAAGA
>ENA-ORBV01009661-ORBV01009661.1-microbial-mat-metagenome-genome-assembly--contig:-NODE-9661-length-15720-cov-5.735217_pt1 | contig 15720 bp, 13 predicted proteins | sample MGYA00237777_ERZ505514 | MGnify/ENA primary metagenome ERZ505514 (study PRJEB26160, sample SAMN06269048) | microbial mat metagenome | isolation source: Oligotrophic lake microbial mat | place... | reverse complement strand
GTGATTGTCTAGCTAAGTTGATTGAATCAAAACCGAGGCGAAAAAAAAGGAATTCTATTATTATGCGTAGCGGGAGGTGTTCTACTAGTACATGGACTGGAATTCTTACTGCCCTGTATGCACTATGCAGTCAAGGAATGACCCTATGTGTAGCCTGTGCCACTACTCAGCTACTAGCTACTTAGCTAGCTATAGTAGTAGTTGTATCTAGTATCACTGTCTTCGATACAACAACACACTGTCTTCAATACAACAACACTCCTACTATATAGCTACAAGTAACGAAGAACACTCCTTGTTCCTCTCATTTTCAAACTACCCCAAAAGGATCGCTGATATAACAACAACATGTCTGGTCTTCCTCCGCCACAGTTCTTTCGCTGCAGCGTCCTTTGGATCTTGGTATGGCTCACATGCTACCTCATCACGGAAAGTCGAGCCGAGTACTTGGAAGACCGGGCCAAGATTGTCGTCATTAAAGAGGCACCATCACCAGCAGTGCCCCCTACCGTCCAAGCAGAGGATGCCTTGTTTGCCATTAACGAATCGGGCCCCCACCTGTCGGGACAACACTTTGTAATTACCGTGGTTGCAACAGATGATTACGTTAACGTCCAAGACAACGAGGACGGCAGCCTGGAATTTTCAGGCTATCTCGTGGACATTCTCAAAGAATTGGCACGAGAAGATCGTGGCAATTTCACCTATGAGCTGCGGACGCCCAGTGGCTATGGTGCCGGATGCAATCCTCGTCTCACTTGGGATCCCAACAACGCGACTCAAGTGGACGAACATGGTGAGACCCTATTACATCCCGAGACTTATGCCCCCGAATATCGTACTCAGTTCCTCTGTGGGGAAGCCGATACCAATGAAGCTGCACATAGTGGCACGGGCCTTTCCTTCAACAATATTCCCCCCTCGGTCAAATCGGACTTTTACTGGGCGATCATTTACATTACTCCCGAACGTCTCTTGAAAAACAAGTTTCTGATTCCCTATCAACCCCCCACCAAAACAACCTTGGTCATGATGGGGGCCGTGACCCATATTATAGATATACCGGATTTGGTGGAGAACTATGCGGGGGTGTACAAAGTGTGTGGTTTGGCCAATACAGCCTATTTGAAAAGTTTGCAAGTGAGTTTCCCCCAACTCGCCATCACAGGAATCGTTATGGAATCGGAAGATTCCGCGCACGAGAACCTGGCGGATGGAACCTGCGACATTGTGATCTTGCCCAGTGCTGGAATTCCCAGTTGGATTTATAAATACGCCCAAGAAGGGAAATGTTTGATTGATGGAATGGTACGTTCTGACTGCGCGTTCTGGTCCAAATGGAAAACGAACTGACTGACTGACACGCTCACTCGTTTCTGGTCCTTTTTGCTTTGCTTTCGGCTGTGGCATTCATCCTACGACTACCACGTACATATATAGCCCATCGGTATTATTGGAGAACCCTTGGATTATGGGCTGAATCATTTTGCCTTTGGGGCTCGCGTGGACATTCCCGACCCTGTTATTTTGACCTTAAATTATTGGTTGCAAGCCTTAATGGCCTGTTTTCCCGATGATCCCAATGGACATTGTCCTGCCGGACAAGGCGGCGGTAGTTTGAGTGAATTGTTTCGTGCTAATTTCGTGGGAACCGGCAAAGAATGTGGTTATGTGCAATTTCCACCACTACCCAAAGATGACAACTTGCATCCTGGTATCATTGCCGCCATTGCCATCACACCCGTCATTGTCATGTTGGCCTTGGCCGTGGCCTATCATGTTCATCGATTGCGGGTCCAAGAACAACGCATGAAAAGACGATTCATTCAACAGCTTGCCCGCAACATTGAAATTGGGGAGAGTGCGCGGGCCATCCCTGCCGAAAAATTGCTCGAAGCGTACAAACACATTGGGGGTGACGATGGTGTCATTAGTAAAGTCGATTTGGCACAATGGTTGAATGACTTGCACATGGACTTCATGTCAGAACGGGATTTTGATCGATTGTGGGGTGCCATGGATATGGAAGGAAAAGGAACAGTGGATACCATTGATTTTACGACATTCTTGGCCGAATGTTCTCCTCAATTCAAACAAGTCCAAAAAGAATACGAAGAAATGCCCGTCAGTGAACGACGGAAACTGGCCTGTCGGCGACTGACCAATATCAGTGACATGGGCGAAGAAGAAGTACGGCAAATGGAACGACGAAACAATCGACGGAGTCGAGCACCGATCAACACTGGGAACTCGAGTATCAAACTGGATGTTCAGGATCACCAGCGGTTGCATGCAAGGGGAAGCATTCTCGAAAGTGTTCGAAACCTCTTTCACCAGGATTCCTACTCATAGGATGCGATAACACTAAGGTAAAAACTACTGTTTCGAGAACAACTGAGCTTTAGATTAGATTTAATAATTGCACTAGCAGACTAGCCTAAAAGACAGCTAGCCTAATGTGTGTGTCGTAACCAAAAGAGTCAACCGGCCCACTAAAGCTGTCAAAATAGGACATAATGTGAGGCCCAGTTTCATAAGACTCCCCTGCTAGTGACTCGAGACTGGCCCATCAAAAGGCTGTCACACTCCCTTGCAGACGAGAGTCACTGCCACCACCCTAACATTCTTTCATGGAAGGGTTGGTGATGGGGTCCAACACAGCGGCATCACCAAAGACTCCAGGGTGCAAGTTTTGCCATGTGAACATGAAGCCGGGATTGCATTGCAGGGCTTTTGATGGTCAACTCTTTGCAACAACAACAGCGACGGCACCATGGACAAGTTCTGCGAGCAGCCTCGCGAAGAGTGCCATCCGAGAGGCAAACAAGACGATCAGGAGTCTGACGAGCTTGAGAGAGAAGAACCCAGGTGAACTTGGCCGTCACGCAAGTGCGAACGACACCAAGCTTGTTCTGAACAGGCATCCGATGAGTGTGGTTGAAAAGTTGAGCTTGTGGAAGCTGCCCAGCGTTGATTTGTGTCGACGAGTGCTGAATTTGCATGCAAACAGTGAGGAAGTGAGATTGAAATTTAGCAGAGCGGGACTGGCCCAGTCGATGCTGTCAGTTGATTTTGATGCGGTTGCAGCGCAGCAGCAGGGGGGTGTGGTGGCCAATCAACGTGATGGGCTGGCCCGGAGTTGATGTGAGACAAAGAATTGCAGATTGTGGTTTCTCCAACACAAGCAGAGACATTGAGAGCATGGCAAGCATGTCCCGGTCACTTGATTGGAAGGGCGCAGATGTGTGAATGACAGGAACATTCCGAACATGTGCGCGACATGGAAGTGGACCACGGACAGATCGGAACACAAGAAGAAGACACAACAAACAAATGGAACAAGCGTTGATGAAGATTGCCATCCCATGACTCGAATGACTCTGAATTGTTCCGTGGGAAGACCATTGGCAAAGACATCAGCCTTCTGTTCTTTGGACCTGATGTGCTCAGCAATGGTGCCTTTGGCCGCATCAATTTCTGATCTGAAGAAGTGGTGCTTAAGGGATGAACATTTGTTGCTTGCAAACATTTTTGGCACATTGACAAGGGAAATGGCTCCAAGATTGTCCTCAAAGACTGTGAAGCGAACGAGGCTTCCAGCAATGAGTGGCAGGTTCATCTTTCACTCCTCACCTTTAAGAGGACTCGCAGAGGGAGCAGTTCTTGCATTGCCATGCTGAAGGCAAAAGATTCTGCCGCGGTGGACGAATGAGTGATGTTGGTCTGAAGCATGCTGTGCAAAAGCACGGGGCAGCCAAAAAGAGTGAGAACAAATGCAGTTCAAGATTCAACTGACACGGGATCCTGTTCATCCTCATGGCCATGAAGTCCGCAAAATCAAGCATGGACACAGCAGTCAAGGCCCTCTTCCGGTTCCGGTTTGAACATGATGCACAAAGCACGTGTGCTGATCATGTGTCGGATGATGTGTTTGACGCCTGACCCTGAGATTTGCGGGGAGAGTGACTGAAATGACACACTTGATGGGCGGCGAATTGGATGTCGGGACGAGTGTTGGATGAGAGGCAGAGGAGCATGCCAACAGCAGCAGGACAATTCCATTCTTCTGAAAATGTTTCGCTGCCCTTGTCAGATCCCAGTGGAATGGTGGAAGCCAGAGTGTCTTTGCCTTCGGTGTTTGCCATTCCGGTGTGGTCAATGACCTTGTCGATTGGGCTCTTTGGGGACAGATGAATGATGTCTCCAACAGTGTCAAATTCAATGCCAAGGAAGCTGCAGATGGCTCCTTTGGATTCATGCTAAAGATCATGTCCCAGGTTCTTCAGTTTCATCTCGTAGGATTCAATCAAATCATTGTCGGGGCACAGCCAGATCTGATCATCACAGCAGTTGACAACAATGATTTTCTCAGGTTGATGAAGGAAGAGAAATGGGTCAGACTGAGAGGGTTGAAATCCGAGTTCTTTCATGCCGCGGGTGAGGTGTTCGCAGAAGCAGAAGAGTTTTGGAGAATCGACTTGGCACATTCGCGGCAAGATGTCCTTTCCTTCATGTCTAGCTGGTTGGCAGCATTGAGGAAGCTCCATGTGCAGTGGATTGTTGGTGAGTTGAGGGCTTTGGCAAAAGGCAAGAGCAAAGTCTGTCTGACGAGACTTCCAACCATGCGTTGCAGCCATGCGGAGACCTGTGCAAACGGTGGGCCAGCCAACCAGCGGACTGTGTGGGACACCTTCAGATGCTTGCAAGTCTCCGTGGCAGCACCATCTGGATTTGAATTTGCTGAGTCCTCCAGAAGCGAGGCGCTTGATTGGTTGCACCCAAGTTCCAGGAACAACCTTGGTTCCAATTGGGATGCTGCTTTGCAAGACGACCTCCCAAATGCATCTTGGAGCAGGCCACACCACTGACGCTTTGTTGCGAGATGATCTGTGAGGAGAAGCGACAGAGGCTGGGGAAGGAAGTGCAGCAGAATGGTCGGCCCCGAGTCCACGAAGGATGTAAAGGTGCTGGAGGAGAAGGTGGAGCAGCATTGGGACGAGGTTGACCAGAAGGATCTGATGGCAAAGTAGAATCTGTTGGGGGAGGATCTTCGAAAGTGAATTCTTCTCTTGAGTCCTTGTCCAAGGAGTTTTGCCAGGTTCAGTGACGCTCTTGCCTTATCCTAGTCCTGTGACAATTGCCAAGCTTCTGTTTACTTTCTGAAGCTGTTGGCCATGATGTTCATGACATTTAGTAATTTAGATCACACAAAAAAATAGGAGATTAGGGAATTACTGTAGCTAGGGGTCCGGCACATTGCTTTGCTCTCACCCGTGTGACGCACTGGCAGACTGCCCCTATTCCTTTTGGTTTTGCTCCTCCTGCTTATTCTCACCACCGCGTTGTTCATTGGGGTGCATTCGGCTGGATGCGCCGTCTGCATCATGATTGATGCGGGTTTCTCGTCGCAACAAAAACTCGGCGGGACATGGCGCCCCACCGCCTTCTTCCTGTGGTCCACGTCGTTTCATTCCTCCAGCGGCCACGGCTTTGGGAGCCACTACTGCCATGAGGACACTGGGTGGATTTTCGGCAATCCTTTGGGCTATCAATCGCGATGCTTCTTGTTCGACAAAATGCAGCTGGTTCTGTAGCACTAGAGCTCGACACTCTCCATCATCTTGTCGTATTTTCTTTTTTTGATCAATGATAAACTATCCACCATGGCATACAACGCACAATAAAAAAATTGAGTCACAATATAGCCAGCACCCACTGATATGTCTTCCAAGAATAAACGATCGATTTGCAAGTTCCGTACCTTCCCAAGAATGTTCATAACCTTTTTATAATAGCCATGCTCGCCCTTTCTACTAATTCTGTGAACATGACCCCCGAACTGCTGGATCAACCTTCCTTCGGTTCCTGGCTTCATGTCTGGGTCTGAAACCAATTAAAAATTGGGAAAAGTGAGCAAGGAATCTCTTCTATACAATCGAATCACAAATAAAATCACTGAATGCATGCATGGCTTGATTATAATTACCTATGATGTGAAGGCAAGACCAATCATCGAGATCCACAAGTTGTTCCGCTTCTTGAATGAGTGCTTCTCCCTGAATAAATATTCCAAACTTGGCCCGGGGTTTGACCTCTGGCAAAAGTGAGAGCAAGGACCCAATCGCTGCACCTTGACCAATGCCTAGAATGCCCCAAAAGGGCATGGAGGTCCATATTTGTTGGAGCAAACACAGTGAGGCGTCCAATCCCAGCATTTGTTCACCCTCGCCCTCGCCTTTTTGGGACTTGGTTTCGTACCACACACGATCGGATTCTCCGCCGACCGAAGCGCAGAGAGGACTGCCAATTATATTTATGCGAAACCATTTTGAATTGTTATAGACAAAGAAGACGTGAGAACGAGTGCTGCAAATGGAATGCAGTCACATCAAAAGTTCAAGCAACGATAGCCTTCCTTCACTTTGCCCAGCTTTTATGTTCAAACCCTTCGGGAAAAACACAGGACAGATGGATGGATTCCAAAAGTCATCTACAGTCCACAAAGAAAATAAATAAAACCCACGTACCTGTTAATGTACACCAAATCAATCCCGTGCTTCTGATAGAGCCGATCGCCTAGCCTCGTCAACGTATTCTTGAGAGTACCGGCACTGGAATTTGCCTCGTGCAAACACAAAATTCGTAGGCCAGTCATCGGTCCATCATGAAAGTCTTGTTGTTTCGTTTCTTTCGGTTCGCGGTGATTGCTTTGTTGTTGGGATGACCCACCGTTGTAGTCGGCGGCGGGCGTCTCCTCATGGTCGCTACTACAATTTGTCTCTTCCATTGCCATGCAAGAGTACAGAAGCGAGCGGCATCAATCCAATCCAGTTATCCGTCGCAATGGTAACTGGAAAAGGGAAATGCTCGCGTTCTCTACAGACGATTTGAATCAATCCGGATGGACCGAATTAATGCAGCAACAAAGGACACCCTCCCTTCTTCTTCCAACCGCACTTGCGATGTGAGCGATGATCGCTTCTGTGGATTGTGTTGGCTTCCCGTCTCGTGCGATTCGAAGTGCTAGCTATGATCTTGTTATGTACAAAATAGATGTGATCTTTTTACGGAATCGTTAGATGTTGGATGTGTTTGTCGTTTAGGGGGTAGATCTATCACAAGAACTTAAATTAGATCAACGTCAACCTTGTAAAGAAAGAGTGAACATTCGTGTTGGAATGAACAGCATATTATTATCTCCTTGTGTGGATTGGCAGCGCTCATACTGTACGTACTGTCACGCGTACATTACGGTGGGCCCGGTGTTTCTGGCACCGGAGCTAGGTAGCTAGCTAGCTAGCTAGTGCTACCAGACGTACTACTAGCTACTCCAGTAGTAGCTAGAGCTACTAGCTAGCTACTTAGCTAGCTAGCTAGCTACCACAATGTAGAAAATACGATCCAATCCGATGACAAAATGACTCCGTCGATTTTTATAGCTTGGGACGAATCCCAATAATTAAGCTATTGGGTTGAGGTTACCTAAGGTTGCAGTCTAGCCTCAGGGCTAGCTGGTAGCTGGATCTCCGCTGTGCAGAAGGTTGATGTTTTCGTGGGGAAAAAAGGTTGTACTAAGGAGGCTACTGTAGACAAAGCTAATATTATAATCCGTACAACTTAGTAGAGTTAGAATGTAAAAGTAACATGTAGATTGCTGCTTGCGCTTCTCAAATACATCATTAAACTTTGCGCAACTTTGACTCTCGCGTCCGCCAAACAAGATACGGAAGACGCTCTTTGATGGATGATGACATGTAATATTTGTGTACGCCGTTTGTTCCCCCTTTTTCTACTTTCTCGCGCACATTTCGATCACATACAGCAAGACATTTGCTCAAATTCGACAAAGATCTGTTTTCAGTCGCAAAGTGGGCTCAATCCCCGGAGAAAACTAATCTCATCCCGCTGGGTTGCAACAGTTGCATTGAGATTGCTAACCTTGTCTTCTAGGACGGCAATTCTGTTGTCGTGCCCGGTTACAGCGACCGTGAGAGAGTCGACCCTGTCAATGAGATTGTCGATTTGCCGCTGCTGGTCGGCCCTCGCGACCTTGGCTTCGTCGAGCTCCACTTGGGTTTTCCTGTGTGCAACTGCAAATGAACCGCACAAAGCATAAATCTCTGTCATCTGTACAACTCGGAGCCGATCTTGATAGTGTAATGCATTTCTTTCAGCGTTTTCGCGACGTTCGCGTTCAGCGTTAGTACGTTCGTCCAAGGGTACTCCGAAGAGATCCTTCCCAAACGTACTAAGACTCGCGGCAGGAATATGGTTGACGGTGCTGTATTGCCGAGATTCTACAAGTTCCGACAAAGTGGTTGCGTTGAGGTCATAAATGTGGTCAAACTCGCCCTTCCGCTTTTTCGCATTCGGGCTTGGGCGTGGCGTCTCCTTGCTGCATGGCGACTTCGGCGGTTTGCCTTGGGGGCTACTATTTGTTGCCATCGTTCTGGTCGCCCGGTCAGGATACTTTTCTCGAACGGCTTGCTCCTTTTGGAAGTGTCTTACTCGTGCGGTTGCTTTCTCTACTAGGAGACTGTGATGAAGGAATGATTGCTCTTTTATCGTTGACACGATGATTCCTATGAAACGAAAAGCGTGTAACGAAACGAAAGCGTGTCTCGACCGTTGACGAGGTGCAGCGCCGGCCCAGAAATTGGCTCAAATATGTCATTCACGAGTCATACCACTCACGCACGAAAGAAGGGTCAGATGAGCGACGTACTTTAATAATGGGTTATGAGTGAGAATTTAGTTTTAAGATACATTGTTGGATTTCATGGACTCCAACGATCGACGACAATCACAAATGAAGGGCACGCTCGAACGTTGGTGTCCTCTCCAAAGTTGCAGCCTGGCTACTACTGCTAGCTAGACTAGCTAGCTAGCTGTGTCACCATTCTTACCTTGTGGTATCCACCATACAGTACTCTGTGTGTCATTAGATTGTTGGCAAGGATGATGATGATGATGGCAGATGCAAAGAAAGCATCTTCATAAATACAATCATCCCAAACCAAAGGATCCCGATGGAAGGTCTGTTTTGGAAAGGATAAACACAAACTTTGACAGCCTACAAATTGAGTACATTTCACCAAGCAGTATTCTAGAGGAGCAAGCATAGCATAATGAAGAAGAGGAATCATCGTGGCAGTTTCATGCCATTGATTCCGGCACAAGCGAACAAGCGTCGATTTCCACCAGGTTGTCCTGTGCTCGTCGTTGTGAAGGATACTAGTGCGTCAAGTAGTCCTTGGAAGGATGGTGGACCAAATCGGGTAGTCCACGCTGCCACGGTGGTGCAAGTGGGCATTCAATTGCCGTCTAGTAGCAGTAGTAGCAAGAGCTGTCCCGAGAAGGATCATGTCCTCTATCAAGTTCAACTTCTCATGGAAAAGGATCATTTACAAGGTGATGCTGTGGTTGCCAATGATAGTCCAGGAGGACCATCCAGTTCGTCTATCACTCTCGTGGTGACAGAGCAAGAATTGCAATTTGCTCCCCATACTCCTATTTGGTTCCAACATTATCATGAAGAGATGGGTGACTTACTTTCCGAGGATGAAGATGAAGGTACAGATGGGAGCGACAAGAAGCAGCAACCACCACAACGATCTCCTGCGGTTGTACTGGGAGCCGAATATTACCCCATTTCGGATGAAATAGCAGAAGCCGTCACGGACGATGATTCTTCGACGTTCTATGCCATGAGCACTGCAACGACCCTGTACTCGATTCAAATCGAACAACATCGAAACCATGCTGCCAAAACAACCATTCTTCATGGAATTCTTCCTCAGCAACTATCCTTTCGTTTCGAAGTTCCTGGCAACGTTAAATGTGATGAAGAGGAAAAGGCTAATGCGGCAAAAAAGGCAGCAGCAGCAGCAACTCCTGAGCTGGAAACCAAGGCCCGTAGTTCACAACAACAAAAGCTAGAAGAACAGCAACTCATGATGGTGAATAGGATCTGTGATGGTCGTCCAAAGGAAACCGTTCGTCGTCGTCGTCTCCATGATGAGTCATCCGAGGCAACAGAGCCTACCACAATCCGATCCGCATGGAATGAGGAAACTACTAGCAACAAGAACCCCAATAGCTATATCAACCTTTTACAATCGAACCGACACTTGAAAAATCACAACGATCACGCTCATGGCGCGACCAACGGAAGTCATGATCATACTGATTGGAAGAAGCAGAGTCCTATTGCCACTGCCAAGCGACCTCCACCACTGCCGCAACTTGCAGGACACTCCATGAACGAGAAGCTACAACAAAGACCTCCACCTCCACCACCACCTCCGCGATCACTACTGCGAGGACAACAACCCACGAAAGAGCAACACCAAAATGGGGTAGCAGCTACCAGTAGTGCGACGACGAGGAGCCCAGAACGACAATCGCAGCGAGGACCAAAACTCACCAAAGAGCAACAACAATATGTGGCAGCCACTCGTACGAACAGGAAGCCAAGACCAGCACCACATCGTTGGGGTACTATGGGAAATCGGTATACTGGTTCTTCCTCACGACCGCCTTCGCGGCCGACAGCAAATCACTCCTCGCCAAACGGTAGACAGCAACAACAGCAACACGGAAATCATGATCATAATACTCATCATCACAATCAGCATCATCATCATAATCGTGGCGTTTCATCATCATCGTCGTCGTCATTCCATGGAAGCAATGATCGCAAACGTCCCTATCGGTCCAATGAATTGCAGCAGCAACAGCAGCAGCAGTATCGAACTCCACCTCCTCGCCATAACAATGGACGGCAAAATCATCATCCACATTACCCAAATCACCACCCTCATCATTCCGACAGTCGAAAACGAGGCCGACATGGATAGAATCCATTTCGGTCGCGAAAAAACAAACAGTAACAGGTAGATTTTGTAGTACCGGTGCCGACGAATGAAGGAGTGAATCTTTCATATCGCGGTTTGGGAAGGGTACTTTTTTTCGATTTCTAAAACTAGTTATATTTATCAACAAAATAGTTATATTTATCAACGCAAGCCATGAATCAACCGCAGTCCAAAAACAAACGTAATAATGCATTTTGATGTATTGATTAATAGCAATAAGAAGTAGTATCCGTTGCCTTCTTTGTGACAGCAGTCAATCATGCATAATCCACCTTGGGTTTCATGATTTATATTTCAGCCATGACCGAATGACATCCTTCACGGCCGTATCCTCTGGAATATCTGAGCACACGCGAGGAGATTGTGGGTGCCCTGCTGGTTGATCACGATGTGCATTGGCAATTGACGGCGGTGTGGTTGGATCCGGTGAACGTTTGGCTTCCTGCGTCGCGTCGCTTGTGGCTTTTTCCGTTATAATGGGGCCGCCCAGGGAGCTAACTGGCAAAAGGGCCTCTTCTATCGCGTGTGCCTCCTCGGGGGACAATCGGTGACCAGGATTCCGCCTGCAGCGTTTACACATTTTAGAACAATAGCCCGCCAGGTGGTAATGCAGACAGAACCTACCAAGCACTGACGTCGACCAAGTCTCCTTCCTGCAATAGCCTTGGCTGTTGAGCCAGTACATAGCATATCCAAAATCGTGGCGGTTTGTGATGCGAATGAGGCGAAACGGGTTTGGCTGGTGATTTTCAGTGGCGGTACCCGGTATACCAGCAGCGTCTAAGCTTCGGTTCCTGGACTTGGCATAAATGGGGCCCCCTGGGCTCATGGCTGGACGGAGAACGTTTTCTAGCCGCATTGTCACCTGGACTGTCAGATCCCTGTGGCTACTGGCCTTTCGACAATTTATGTTATCTCGACAATAGCCAGTCAGATGAAAAGGAAGGCAATAAGATTGGTATATTATTTCCCATACTCTGCTTTCATCGCCGTAGTGATGCACCAGCTTCTCGTATGCCACTTTCAAACGGTGCTTCCTCCTGGTAATATTTCTAAAGGCGTGTGGCTGCAGGTTGCGAAGAGCGCCATCAGGAACTAGTGGAGTCCCAAATTGTTCGAGGTCATGTTTGTATTGTTGAATAGTCTTACATTCTTTTGTTGTGTGAGAGCACTCGCCATGAAGTGCACATTGGTACACATCGGCGTCGACTGAATGGCGTTTCTCGGGCATTCGTTGCTTGATGTCGTAAAGGGTCTTACATTCTTCAGTTGTGTGATTGCACGTGCCGTGAAGTGCGCATTGGATCTCAAATTTCCGGCGCTTTGCAGGAATACTGCCGCAAACTTCGAGAGATTCATATGTACCCAAAGCTTCAACTGTGGCACCCGGTTCCGGTTCATGAGCCGAAACAAACGAAACACGCCTCTTTCGTGGCACCGTGACAGAATTGGTCATTATCGGACCTTCCGAGCTCGTGAGTTGTCGAAAAGTTTCCTCGAGGTCCTTAGATTCTTTTGGAGTCAAGTCGCGGTGGCTGTCTTTGCATGGGCACGTTTCATTTTTTACACAAAAACCCGTAAGATGATATAGTAAACAGGGACGATGACCCACACGCGATCGCAACAATTGTTTGGCACTGTCCACGCCAAATACCTTGCGAAGCTCAACCAGAGCATCCCGAAAGTTGTGTTTGGTTGTCACAGCAATGTCCTTGAACGGGTTTGGCTGGAAATTGTGGATAACACCTTGGGGTATGTCGTCATTTGTCTTTGTCGGTGGATTGTGGCCTTCATTGCTATCTGTTGTTTCTCTCATGGAAATAATGGGAGATTCTGTTGAATTGGTAGGTGAGCAGATTGGTCCAATAGCGCGTGAAGCTGATGGATGGTGAAGTTCGCGATTTTGTTGTTGAGAACGCTCTGTTTCTCTCCTGGATGCGTCGGAAGATTCTAATGAATTGGTAGGCGAACATATTGGCCCGGTGGCACTAGAAGCTGATGGATGACGAAGGCAATGACTTTGTTGTTCTTGTTGAGCAAGCTCTGTGGAACAGTCCATTCGCTCGTGACCACCTTTGCTTTCTGTCGAGCTAGGAACACGTTTGGGTTGCTCTCGCTGTGCCTCAACAATATTTTCCTTTGCGGGAGGAGTGGTGGCATGGGAAGATGCATTCAGCGAGTTCTTTCGGGGTGCGCTGGGCATATTCTCCAAAGTTCGAGAGGGTGTATTGGATGATGTTTCAACAGATGAAGTTTGGGAAACGCTCCGTGGTGCGCTGGGCTTATTCAAAGCTGCCATCGAGGGTGTATTGGAAGATGCCTCAACTGAAGGTTGGGAAAGCCTACGTGGTGCGCTGGGCGTTTTCTTCACAGTCATAGAGGGTGGTGTATTGGAAGATGCTTCAACGGTAGAAGTTTGGGAAATCCTCAGAGGTGCGCTGGGCGTACTTTCCACAGCTACAGAGGGCGTATTGGAAGATGTTTCAACGGTTGAAGTTTGGGAAACCCTCCGTGGTGCGGTGATGGGCTTGTCCAGGGCCATAGAGGCGGCAATATTAGCTTCTTCATCAGCTGAAGTCTCAAAAACCGCGCTTGTTGCTTGAAGGGGAGATGGCCCTCTCTCCTCCTTCACGTTTGCCTTCTCAATGCAACGGAAGCGTAGGCTCTTTGGCTTGATATTGAAATATACTCGTCTATCGTCGTCGTCGTCCATCAGCTTGATAACATAGCGTAGAGGGGGAGGCTGATCACCTCCCAGTCCATGAGTAGTTGACAAAACAATGGCGTGGAATTCCTCCTTTTTCGGTTGTCCATTTTGAGGACAGGCCTCCACCAAATCCTTCCCATTCATCCAAACCAGTGTCATGGGAGCAAACTGAAGGTCGGACTCTTTCAGAATTTTTGCTTTTTCGGCAAAGTTTATCTTGTACAAGTTGTCTCTATTTTTTGCCTCTAGATCCATTCCAACTTGTGTCACATTTCCTGAAATACAACGAAGTCTTTGGTTCTTGTTGGTGCTGCTGCTGTCTCTGGCTGCTGTGCCACTCGTGCTGGAAGGTGGTGCAGCCGAAACATTCGCACAATGTAACACTGTGCAGCCCACTGGGTATATAGCTGTGCTGGCAAAGTTTTCTGGGAGTGGAAAAAAATCCTTAGCGTTGGTGGTAGCAGCTGACTCCTTCGAGGATGCACGTTCCATTTTCACTCCTACAAAGTTTCCAATAGCAGTGCTGTGATCACCGCTGTCATGATTGATGATGAGCCGTCCACTTTTGACTCCCTTCTCCTCGCGCTTTTTCACTGGTCTTGGCAACACATGCGCCATGGTGTATGTTTTGCAAATAACAATTCTGATCTTCATACAGGACAGGATTCATTGCTGCACTGCATTCAATCCATTTGAACAGCCTTTCGCAACATTGGGTGTTACGTAATACCGCGCCAAAAGCAGAGCTAATTTTTTCAAAATAGTTTTGGGCATGTGAAGCTTGCCTCCGCCCTGCGTGCCAACATTTCCGTTCAGGCTCTCTGGATAATCGTGTTTCCGGTGCTGACCTGCATTGCTCCGAGTGCAACAGCACCAGTGTCTCCAAGAGACCTCACAGATGACACACCCAAGGAAGAGGAAATGAAAAGAAAGAGCAATTCAAAGGACAGGTGAAGGCAGACTAGACTACTAGGAGCACTGAAACTACTAGCACAACAGTGTCAGCAATGCTGGACCCATTGTTGTGAACTCAAAGATCAACTCTCATGGGAAAACTGCAGCTGGCAGGATCTCGATGCCACCCCTCATTGTCCACAGCCTGAGGTTGAGCATGCCAGTGCAAAAGCAGATTGGAACAGGAGCAGACAAAACAGAAGAAATTGGAACAAAGTCACATCACTGAACTCCTTCTGGGTTCAAGTGAAGATTTGGACACAAAAACACACAACTGAGCCACAATCGTTCAGGTTGTTGTTTGATCACAAAAGAAAGGATGCTTTTGGTCCCAGTTGGTTGGGGACTGACGGAGGCAGGCTCAGTGGGATTGGACAAGTTGGAGACATGACAAGGTTGGGGCAAGTGAGTGGTTAAGAGGTGTGTCGTGTAGCCATCCATTTGAGGATCTTAGAAGCGGTCATGGAGACATCTTGCAGATCTGATTTGGCAGCTTGTTTTCTCTTGTGTCAGTCTCTGTCTTGCAACAATGACATTGAGGAGCCAGTGTTGATGCAATGAGTTGACGTGTTCAAGAGACCAAGTGGATTGAGGTTGAAATGATGTCTGTCAGCAAGAGGTGAGGTCAGGGCATCTGTCAACAATTCATCAATGATGCCAGTGCTAGCACTGCCAGACCTGGCAGTCCACTGACACTGTGATTGTGCTGGAAATGAAGGAACCTGAAGGCAAGCCTCAAGATTTTCTTGTGCGTAGCCACAACTTTTTGGCATTGTCAAACATTGCAAATCATCATGAAATGGATGCTGACGGATGCAGCATCTTAACAAAATGTCTCAAGGAAAGGACAACAGCATTGAAAAAAGAACACACAAGTGGAGATGAAGGAGCAGATGGTTCAAAGAAAAACACAAGGATTGAGGTAGCCAAGATATGGCAGTTTGGCAATGCCCACCAAGAACATGCAGAGAGGAATGCTTCAATTGTCATTTAGTTTGCTGTTGCTGCTGGTGATGGTGGTGAACAATGGGTGATTCAGGACAGAAGAAGAAGTTGCTGAAGCATGATGACAAGTTTTGTTGAAGTGGTGGCATGATCATCTGACTGAAGAAGAAGAAGAAGAAGAAGAAGAAGAAGAAGAAGAAGAAGAAGAAGAAGAAGAAGAAGAAGAAGAAGAAGAAG
>ENA-ORBV01009660-ORBV01009660.1-microbial-mat-metagenome-genome-assembly--contig:-NODE-9660-length-15725-cov-4.275754_pt1 | contig 15725 bp, 12 predicted proteins | sample MGYA00237777_ERZ505514 | MGnify/ENA primary metagenome ERZ505514 (study PRJEB26160, sample SAMN06269048) | microbial mat metagenome | isolation source: Oligotrophic lake microbial mat | place... | reverse complement strand
ACGCAGCACCGTCTGCGCGTCGGCGACCTCGCGCACGACGCCGGCGGGCGACACCACGAAGGCGCGCGCTTGATCGTCCACGACGAACAGCCCGAGGCCCGGCAGAGCGACCGCGCCCGGGATGTTGCCGCCTCCCGTGCTCGCCGTCGCGACGAGCGCACCGTCGATCGTGTGCACGCACACATCAGCGCCGGCGACGAGATACGCGAGCGCGCCGTCCATGCGAACGATGGTGGCGGGCGACGCCATGCGCACGTCGCGATCGGCGGTGGGCAGAGCAGTCGAGGAGAAACAGCGGCGCACGCCGTCTGCGCTCGTGTCCGCGAACGCGCAGACGCCCGCGCTCTGCGGCACGAGGGTGATGATCTGCTTCACCAGAGCGCCCGGAGGACCCTCCCGCACCAACGCCAACAACCGCTGCACGCTGGGCTCGCTACCGGAGGCGGCTATCTCGAGGTTGCCGCTCGAGAGGTTGCGCACCCAGCCAGCGACCTCCATCGCTCTGGCCTGCTCCCACACAAACATGCGAAAGCCGGTACCTTGCACGCGACCGGCAACTTCAATATGCACGACTGGCACGAGCGAGCAGCGACGTGAGGATCAGGGCGAAAGGAGCGACGCCAGCACGCAAGCCAGAACTGCTTCCGGCGTTGCGTTAGCGTCCACGACGACGACAATCTCGCCCGCTTGCACGCGTCGCGCTACCACCTGAAGCATTTCAACCACGTGCGCCCGCGCTACAAACGCGCGCAACTCCTCGTCGACAGCCGGCATCTCGGCATACAGGGGCAACAGGTCCAACTCCAAACTCCCCGCGCCGACGGGCGGGACGAGTGCGATCTTGCGCGCGCCTGCAAGGGTAGCCGTAAGGGTGGTGGGCGCGACGGTACCAGCGACGGTCGCCGTGAGGCTGGCCGTCTGATCAACAGTCAGTGCGATGTTTCCCGAGTTTCCCTCGTCGTTCGCCGATTCGTCGGCGGACAACATTAGCGGCAACGCGTGCGCCCCCGGCGACGCGTGCGCCCCCGGCGATGCGGCATCATCACGTAGCGTGAGGTCGGGACCTGGAATCGGACGTGGTACCGCGACCAACTCACCGGCACTGAGCTGGAAGTCAGCCAGCGCCTCGTCGAGCAAGTCGTACTGCTCCACGGCTTCCGGCGGAGCGAGCGCATGGCCCTGTACATCCGCAGCGACGGGAATAGATACATCGTCGACGGCAATCACGGGGGCGTCGTCTGCAACCGCGTACACTGCGACTTCTGCAACCAACTCGTGTACTCCCGAAGCGCGATTCGGCGCTTCGCGAGCCACGACGTCCAATTCCACAACAGGCGTGGTGTCACGATCCTCATGGCCCGCTGAGGATCCATAGATGATGTCGTCGATGTCGCTGATCGTCGCGTCATCCTCCCCCGCCTGGAGCGCTACCGAGTCGAGCGACGAACTATTGCGCGACCACCTCTCGAGCGACGAGGTGTCGAGGGCCACCAAGAAAGCGACTGTCTCGCTCGACGGCTGCAAGGTTGACTGCGCTGTGTCGCAAGGCGCCGCCGCCGTGGTGTCGTCGGTCACATCATCGGACGAACTCCGCTCCACCACTTCGGACAGGGATTCGCGCCCGAGCTCCGGCGAGCCCGAGAGCCCGGCCGTCGCCGACTCCTGCTCCGTGGGCACCGCAGCCTCCATGGCTGGCAGAGTTTCGGATGATGTGAGCGCCGCCGCCGGATTGCTCGAGTACTCCTGCATCGGAGTGCGCTCGATCATCACCTGGGCGACGAGCGGAACCGCCGCATGGGTCGGGGTCGCCACGGTCGGCGTCGGCCGCACGCCTTGGTGGGGTCGAATCGCGAAGGGAGCCACGGCAGGTCGTCCTGTAGCGACTGGGCGTGAAGGCCCCTGCCCCGCGTCACGCGAGTGACCGCTGAAGGGGCGAAGCGCGGGACGCTTGGGAGCAGCGCCGGTAAAATCGTTGGGTACGTCAGCCATGGGAGCCGCTCCGAGACGCGATCGATGGGGGGCTCCGGCGGCCGACGTCAGCGCATTATTGCGAGGTCCAGCCGTGGGTACCCACAAGCGGGACGAATCGCACCGGCACGATGTCACGTCGCTCGACCCCATCAGGGAGCTTCGTCACCATTGTGAGCATCTGTTCGTGCCGGTCGCCAAGGGGAATGAGGAGAACTCCCCCAACCGCCAGCTGGTCGACCAGGGGCTGCGGAAGCTCCGGGGCCGCAGCCGAGACGAGAATGGCGTCGTACGGGGCATAGTCGCGCCATCCAATGGACCCATCACCTAACAGAAAGGAGATATTTCGGGCGCCACAGTCGCGAATTACCTCGCGCGCGCGTTCCATGAGCGCGGACACGCGCTCGATCGTGAAGACCTGGGAGGCCAGATGCGACAACAGCACCGTCTGGTAGCCCGAGCCGGTGCCGATCTCCAACACCCGCTCGGTACCCTTGAGCTTGAGCAGCTCGAGATAGCGGGCGTGAATCGTGGGTTGAGAAATTGTCTGACCTTGGCCGATCTGGAGCGCCGTGTCTTCGTAGGCGCGATGCCTTACGCCAGTCGGCACGAACAGGTGGCGCGGTGTCTGCTCGACCGCCTTGAGCACCGTGGGATCGAAGATGCCGTTGGCCTTGAGCACCTGCACCAGTCGCCTACGGGCGCCGAGGAATTCGGGGTTTACGGCGATTGCCACCAGCGCTCCGCCGCGTCGAGCATGTCGCGGTGCGTGAGGTCCAGGTGCAACGGCGTGACCGAAACGAATCCGTCTCGAATCGCCTGAAAGTCGGAATCTTCGCTTCCGGTCCAGGTGATCTCGCCGCCCCCGATCCAGAAGATTTGTCGCCCCCACGGGTCCTTCATGGGCTGAATGGAATTCGAGTACACCCGTCGGCCGAGTCGCGTAAGCTTGATGCCCCGAATCTCGTCGCCCCGTAGGGGAGGCAGGTTGACGTTGAGCAGCGTCCCCTCGGGAAAGTTGGGAAGGGTCGTCAGGTGTCGAAGCAGCGGGACCAGAAGCTCGACCTGTTCGTCCAGCTTGGCGATATCGGCCCGAAGGTCGCCGCCCGCGAACGAAAAGGCGATGGACGGAATGCCTAACGCCAGCCCTTCCATGGCCGCCGACACGGTGCCCGAGTAGAGCACATCCTCGCCCATGTTCTGGCCGTGATTGATACCGCTGAGCACGAAATCGGGGCGATAATCCATCAACGCTTCGACGGCGAGCATGACGCAATCGGTGGGCGTGCCGTCCACCTGAAAGCGCCGCTCACCACGTCGAACGGGGCGCAGGGGATGGTGGAGCGTCAGCGAGTGCGATGTCGCACTCTGCTCACGATCGGGTGCAACGACCGTCACGTCGCCAATCTGTTCGGCCGCGCGCACGAGGCAGTCCAAGCCGTGGGCAAGAATGCCGTCGTCGTTCGTACAGAGGAATCGCATGGTGAGGCTAACGGTAGCGTGCGACACGCCGTTGAGCTACGGCTGAGCTGCGACTAAGCCAAGGATGAGCCAAGGCTGAGCGACGGCGTCGCAGTTGGGTGTCAGGAGTTCAGGTCGCTAACGCGCCATCATGCTCGGAGGGCGGCACGCGCTCCGAGCCGTCGAGAATCGCGACAAGTCTCGTCAGATCTCGCTCCAGTTCGGCCAGCGTCTCGACCGCCAGCGCGTCGCGCGCCGCCACCTTGATCACACCGCCCTTCCGGTGTTCGTCAACCTTTTGTCGCGCCCCGTCGATGGTGTACTTCTCGCTATAGAGCAAGTGCTTTACGAGTTGGATCAGCTCCACCTCGCGACGCTGATACACACGATTGCCCGATCGATTCTTGGCAGGATTGAGAAAGCGAAACTGACTCTCCCAGTAGCGCAGCACGTGCGGCTTGAGGTCGGTGAGGAGGCAGACGTCACCGATGGAAAAAAACTCCTGGACGGGTTCGTCGTTCATGCGTCACGCTCCGCTCGCAGGTCGCGGCCCATGAGTGCAGCAATGGCATCGGTGGGGGCCTGTCCCTCGAACAGAATGCGGGCCACGGCGCTCACGATGGGCATGTCAACCTTCATGCGGGCCGCGAGCGCTCGGGCACTCTCGGTGGTGGCCACGCCCTCCGCCACCGATTCCGTCGCGGCCAGCACCTCGCGCAAGTCGCGTCCTTTTCCTACCTCGACTCCTACCGCTCGATTTCGGCTCAAGGCACCCGTACAGGTGAGCACGAGATCGCCCATGCCAGCGAGGCCGGCGAAGGTCTCGGCCCGCGCGCCTAACGCCAGACCGAGCCGAGTCATTTCGGCCAACCCGCGAGTGATAAGGGCCGCCCGGGAATTGAGTCCGAGCCCCACCCCCTCTGCCATGCCGGTGGCGACCGCCATGACGTTTTTCAACGCGCCACCGAGTTCGACGCCGACCACGTCGTCGCTGGTGTAGACGCGAAAGACGGGCGAACTCAGGGCGCGCTGCACGAGCGCGGTGGCCGCCGAATCTGTTGACGCCGCAACGACCGCACTCGGCATCCCCTTCGCCACCTCGATGGCGAAGCTGGGACCGCTCAGCGCCACCACCGGGCGTCCGGAAAGTTCGCTCGCCACCACATTCGACATGATCTCCAGCGAACCGCGCTCGATTCCCTTGGTCGCAACGACCGCCGTGATGCCAGACGCAACGTAGGCCGCGCCCTGTCGCACGACCGAGCGCAACACATGTGATGGCGCGACGTACACGACGAGCATCGCTCCGCCGATCGCTTCCGACATCGAGCTCGTCGCCCGGACCGCATCGTGCAGAATCGCGCCAGGCAGAAAGCGCGGATTGGCGTGCGTCGCGTTGATGTGTTCCACCACATCGGGCTCACGCGCCCACACGCGCACCTCGTGCCCGGCCTGCGCGAGCAGATGGGCGAGGGCACTTCCCCACGCCCCCCCTCCAATCACCGCCGCCTGCGTCATCAGCTCGGTCCCGGCGAATGTCCGATCTTCGATTCCTCGCCCCGGCGCAGTCGCCCGATGTTGCTGCGATGCGTCCAGATGACAAAGGCCGTGATCAGCGCCGACACGAGCGTTAGCGGAGCCGCCGGCCCCTGCAGCAGCAACACCGCGACGCTCATGGCCACCGCGCCCAGCATGGAGCCTAACGACACAAAGCGCGTGACAGCCACCACCGCCACGAACGTCACGAACGAGGCCACAAACGGAACCGGCGCCAGCGCGGCGAACACGCCGGAGGCCGTCGCCACCCCCTTTCCCCCTCCCTTGAACGCGCCGAAGTACGGTCGTACATGGCCCAGAATCGCCATGACGCCAAACGCCACTGGCCACCAGATGGTCGAGGACGCGCCCAGCAGCGCCGGGAAGACAAGCACGGGAACGGCACCCTTTGCTGCATCGAGCAACAGGACCGCGATCGCGGCCGGCGCGCCCAGCGCCCGATACACATTGGTCGCCCCGAGATTTCCCGACCCATGGTGCCGCAGGTCGATCCCCTTCACCAGCCGACCGGCAAAGAACGCGAACGGCGTCGACCCGATCAGGTAGGCCAGCAGGAGACCCGCAACGCGCATTTAGGCCACTTTTTTCTTGACCACGATGCGGAGCGGATTCCCCGTGAATCCCCACGCCTCGCGAAACCCGTTGTGCAGGTATCGGATATAATGCTCTTCCAAGGCATCCGTATTGTTGCCGAACACGACGATGGTTGGAGGCGCCGTCTCCGCCTGTGTGGCATAGTGCAGCTTGACCTCGCGGCCTGCCGCCTGCGGGGGCTGCACACGCGCCAGCAACTCTTCGAGCGTGCCATTCACCTGCGATGTCGTGATGCGCTTGTTGCGCTCCGACTCGACCTCGAGCAGGGTATCGAGAATTTTCGTGACCCGCTGGCCCGTTTTCGCCGACGTAAAGAGAAACGGCACGAACGCCAGGTACGGCGCCTTCTCGATGCACTTTTTCTGGAACTTGTGTGCCGTCTTGTCGTCCTTCGACACCAGGTCCCACTTGTTCACCACAATGATCATCCCGCGGCCAGCCTCCCAGGCCAGCGTGGCAATCTTGAGGTCTTGGTTGAGGATCTCTTCGGTCGCGTCGATGAGCAGACAGCAGATGTCGGCCCGGTCAATTGCTCGTCGCGTGCGCAACGAGGAATAGAACTCCACACCGTCGGCCACCCGCGACTGCCGTCGCAATCCTGCCGTATCGATGAACACGAGATCGCGTTCGTGATACCGCATGGGCGTGTCGATGGCGTCACGTGTGGTGCCGGCCACCTCCGACACGACCAGCCGGTTCTCGCCGAGCAGTCGATTGACAAACGATGACTTGCCGACGTTTGGTCGCCCGATCACGGCAATCTTGAGCGACGCGTCGTCTTCGGCCGGAACCTCAGGAATGTGCTGCACAATCACATCGAGCAGATCGCCCGACTGCTTGCCGCTCATGGCAGACACGGGAATCGGGTCACCCGCTCCCAGTTCGTAGAACTCGAAGTAGTCGGTGGATTTTGGGTCGTCCGCCTTGTTGGCGATGACCAGAAATGGTTTCCCGCAGGTCCGCAGAATATCGGCAATCCGGTGGTCGACGGGGTGCAGTCCACCCTTGGCGTCAACCACGAAGAGCAGCAGGTCCGCTTCCTCGATAGCCTGCGTCACCTGGCGACGGATTTCCACGTCCATCGCCGCACGCGGGTCGTCGTTGATTCCACCGGTATCGACCAGCCAAAACGCCGATCCGGCCCATTCGGCACGACCGAAGTGGCGGTCGCGCGTGGTGCCGGCTTCGTCGCTCACGATCGCCGTATTGTGCCCCACGATGCGGTTGAACAACATCGATTTGCCGACATTCGGCCGCCCCACCAGGGCCACCACAGGAAGATTCACGCAACCCTCTGGAAATCGTTAGGCGCCGAGCTGCGCTCGTGCTGCAGCACGTCGATGAAGTCGTACGATGGATACACGGGCATCGGCAGCGACTCACGCACCTCGATGAACGACGTGTCATCGAGGAAGATACCGTCTTCATTGATCGACTCGGCAGGAATCAGTGCCAAGTCCAGGTCGTGACGGTCGGCGAGCGCGCGCGAAATATCGGCGCCCACCAGGAGACCAGCCGTCGTCGTGGTGGAGCCAAAAAGGGAATTGACGGACGGAATCATCTCGAAATGCGCTCCGGTCGACTCCTGGAGTTGCCGCAGCAGATCCGGCATGATCTCGCCCATGGCCGTGCCCGTCACGATTCCGATCCGCTTCCCATCCAGACGGGGAAGCGAAGCGGCTCCTTCTCGAACCCGGGCGCGAAGGGCGGTAATCGAGCCGACTCCATTCTCGATCTGCGGAAAGTCGCCGTAGTGTTCGGCTCCGGGCAGCTCGCGCCCCGCCAGCAAGTACAGCTCGTCGGAGCCATAGACCCACGCGTGACCTCGTTCGCGGGCTCCACGCGCTCCCCACCTCTCCGTGATCCCGAGCAGGCCAAGCGCGCGCGCACGACTCATCGATTCCCCGGTGTACAGATGCGAGAACTGCGTCAGCCCCACGGGGACGAGCGCCACCGAGAGGCAGGCATCGCCGAAATTCCAGAGGTCGGTGAGAGACGCCTCGAGCACCTCGCCATCGTTGAGTCCGGGTACCACCACCATTTGTCCGTGAAACTGAATCCCCCCATCGACCAGTCGATTCAACTGCTCAAGAATATTGGGGACGCGCGGATTGTTCAGCAACTTCTTGCGCGCCTCCCAAGGCGTCGCGTGTACCGACACATATAGCGGCGAGAGCCGGTACTCGATGATCCGCTGAAAGTCGCGCTCCTTGAGGTTGGACAAGGTGGCGAAGTTCCCGTAGGCGAACGAGAGGCGATAGTCATCGTCGCGCACGTACAACGACTTCCGCAGTCCTTTGGGAAGCCCCTCGATAAAGCAGAACTCGCAGCGATTCGCACAGCGCCGGATCGTCGGCGGTTCGAGCTCCACGCCAATCGGTTCCCCTTCGGGGCGCTCGATCTCGAAGACAATCTCCTCGCCTCCGGGCAGCCGAACCGTTATCTCGAGTTCGTCGTCGGCAGTAAGGAATTCCCAGTCCAGGAAATCGTCGATCGCACGCCCGTTGACGGAAAGAATCTCCGTACCACGAACGATCTCGAGTTCCTGCGCAATACTGTCGGGGACGACGCGGGCTACGCGAACCATGTGCTCGAGAGAGACGAACCGGAGAAGGGCGCGGCACTCCGCGACTTCCCCCGACCACCGGCGGTCAGTCGGGGGTAACTGACCTCAAGGAACTTAGCACTTCGATACGCCGATATCAATGCAGCACATACACTTTGGTCGATTCGTCGAATGCCGCGCGCGAGCACCGAAGGGGCTGCTGAACGAAGGCAAACGGCGCGAACTCCTGAGAGCCCGCGCCGCTGTCGCTCGCCTAACGACTGCTTGTGGCGTTAGCTGCCCACCAGCGTATAGCGATACGCGACAATTCCCGCGCCGTCAGTCTCGACCCGAAAAGACTTCGTGCCCTTGGGTGCGACACCTTCGACAATCGTATCCTTCTCGCCCACCTTCGCACCCGTGGCATCGAGGAACTCGAACTTCAATGTGTAGCTCTTCGCCGCGTCTGTCGTATTGGCGACGCTTCCGGCCAGCGTGTGTTTCACACCGTCGTGGCTCCACAGGTTAAACGTCACCTTCACCGGCGCTTCCTGCATTCGCTTGAAGTACTTGAGCAACGAATCGTTTGCCGCCACATAGGCCTTGGCCTCGGGCGACGTCGCAGGCTTCTTTCCCGCAGCGTCCTTGGCCAGCTTGGCCTGATGCTGATAATAGAGCGCCCAGAGCTGGTAATTATCAGGGTTCTCGGGGTCAAGGGCGACGAGGCGCGTAAGTATCGCGCTGGACTCGTTCCACTTCTCAAGCTTCTGCAGCGTCACGGCGTAGTTGAAGAGTCCATCGCGCGACGATGCGTTCTTCTTCAGTCCCTGCTCGAACAGCGCTCCGGCGTCGGCGGCACGTTCGGCGCGCGCCGCGTTCACTCCGGCCTCGAACAATTGCTGATCGGTGTAGTTTGCCGGATTTGCGATCATCGTTCCGAACACCTTCTCTGCAGCTGCAGCGTTCCCGCTGGCAATCTGTGCCCGCGCCAGTAAGCCTTGCGCCTTTGCGTCGTCGGGGAACTCTTTGAGGAACGACTCGAGATAGGCCGAAGCGTCGGCGAACTTCGCGGTCTTCGCATCGCCGTCCATGTTGTCGCCCTGCGCCATGATTAGCTGGGCGATGTTGAGCATCACGTTTTGGCGCTCGGCGGCGATCGCGGTATCGCCTTTCATTAACTCCGCCATCTTCTTGAACGAGCCCACCGCGCTGTCAATGTCGTCCTTCGCCTGCTGCACGTTACCGAGGATGTTGTACGCAATGTATGAGAGCTTGTAGCCGTCGTACACGGAGAGGCCGCGCGTCACGAGGGTCGCAGCCTCATCAAGCTTCTGCTTGTTGTAGATGTTCACCGCCTCGTTCACCAGCGGCGCGAAGACGCGTCGCCGATTCTCCTCCGTCTCGGTCTTGCACTCCGCGTTGGCCGCTTCGACGATGTCGAACGCCGAATCGACCGCAGCCACCAGATCGATCATGCCGTCCGGATCGGTCGCGTAACCCACGGATCCGCGCCGGACGATCTTGGTGAGCGACGTGTCCCTCTCCGCCAAGAGCGACAGCGCACGCCCGAGGGTGTAGGCGCGCCCGGTCGGATTGACGGCGACGATCTTCTCCTGCTCCTTTGTCAGCAGGGTCACCGCCTGCAGAATCGACTTGTACTTGTCCTCCGGCTTTCCGATCGGCAATTCTGCCCTGGTTAGCGCGCTGGAGGCATCCTTCACTTGATTCGGCTTCTTTTCGTCGATCTCGCACTTGGCTTGCGCCACGGCAGACACCGGGCGAAGCGCTAGCGCGAGCGCGAGGGCAACCGAGAAGCGGAACAGACTCATTCGAAATCTCCTTGCATGTGGAGGCGCGATTCGTGCGCCGGCGTGAATGCTACCCAACCTCAGCTCACGCGTTCCGCCGCGTCAAGCGCGAGCAAGCTGATATCTCCCAGCGACCGTCCGGTCGCGATTGCCACGGTCCGTACATCGTCGTACTCCGGCTTCGAGCGACGGGCGCCGTTCGGCAGCTCGGCGATCTTTATCCGGACCGCGTGCCCGAGCACCTGGACCGTGCGCTGTTCGCGCCGCAACGCCCGGCGCTCGAGCACCGTGCGCCGGATGCCTAACGTGGTCGTGTTGGCGAAGAGGATATCTTCCATTCGCCGCACGTCCCCTTCCTGCACCAACGCCTCAAGCCGCGTTCCCACGCGTCCCTTCTTCATCTGCGTCGCGGTGAGCACCACATCCAGTGCCCCCGCCTCGCGCAGCACCTCCGCCGTCCCCGCCAGATGTTCGGGCGACATGTCATCGACGTCGGTGGCGAGCATCACCAGTCGTTCGATAGTGTCATCGGCAACCGACGCGTCGTCCGCCAGAATCACACGCAGGGCATTCGGGCGCCCCAGCAAGTCTTTGGAGCCCGCGCCGTAGCCGCTGCGAAGGGGAACGTAGCGCGACGGCGGCGGGCCGCTCGAGAGCACTTTCACCAAGGCAGCGCCGGTAGGCGTTACCAACTCCCCCGCCCCTTCAGGACCCGGGCGCACCGTATGCCCCTCGAGCAAACGGAGGGTGGCCGGAGCCGGAACGGGGAGAACGCCATGCGCAGCCTTCACAAAGCCGTCTCCGAGAGAGATGGTCCCACAGTAAACGCGAGAAACCCCCAGTTCGCTCAGCCCCCAGATCGCGCCTACGACGTCCAGAATCGCATCGACCGCACCAACCTCGTGCAGGTGTACGTCATCGGCGTCAACGCCGTGAATCTCGCCCTCTTCCTCGGCAATGGCGGCAAAGGCGCGCGCCGCCAATTCCTTTACCCGCTGCGGCACGCTCGCCGCCGCCACCAAGGCGTTGATCTCCGCGATGTGGCGACCGTGCGGCTGTTCCGGAATCTCGAACTCAACCTTTTTGCAACGTATCATCCCGCGCTGCACATCGCGCACTCGGACTTCCACACCCTCCAACCCCAGCCTTCCGGGCAGCGCTCCGAGCCACGCCGGGTCGAGCCCGACGTGGACAAGCGCGCCGAGCGTCATGTCGCCCGAGATACCGCTGAATGGATCCAGAATGGCAATTGGCACCGGGGAAAAATACACCAAAAAACGCCGTCGCGGCGATCGAGATCGAACGCGGCCGTCCAATTCTCGGATCGGCGAGCTCAGGCGCGATAACTCGCCCCACTCCCCGTATTGAATACCACCACTTCGCTATCGGAACCTAGGCGACCGCGTTGCACCAATTTGTGAGCGACAAAAAGCGCGGCGCCACCCTCGGGAGCCGCATCGATTCCCGTGGCGTGGGCCAGCCGCGCGGTGTAGTCGCGAATCTCGTCCTCGGTGGCACTCTCGGCATCACCCGCGCTCTCCCGTATTGCCTTGAGCACCAGGCGATCTCCCAGTGGACCGGGCACGCGAAGGCCACTGGCGTGCGTCGACGGATTCTCCCATGGGGTGGCGCGATCGGCGCCAGCCTCTAGCGCGCGCACGAGTGGCGCGCACCCCGACGCCTGCGCAACGATCATGCGCGGGAAGCGCTCGTCCGCGCTAATCCAGCCCCATCGTTTCATCTCGTGAAACGCTTTCCAGATGCCGATAACTCCTTCCCCACCCCCCGTCGGATAGACAACGGCGTCGGGGAGGCGCCATCCCAACTGCTCGGCCATCTCAAAGCCAAGCGTCTTGTTCCCTTCGGCGCGGAAGGGCTCGCGAAGCGTGGCGACGTTGAAGTAACCGGTCTCGTGCGCGTAGGCCACGCAGAGTTTTCCGCAGTCGCCGATGTGCCCGTCGATGGTGACCAGGTCGACGCCCATCGCCCGGATAATATCGAGGATGGGGCGAGGAGTCGTCTCGGGCGCGTAGATGCGTGCCTTGAGTCCGGCGGCCGCTGCATATGCCGCGAGGGCCGCCCCCGCATTCCCTGCCGTGGGAACCACGAGACCCGGCACGCCCCGCGCCTTGGCGCGCGTGACGGCTGCGCTCAGCCCGCGCGCCTTGAACGATGCGGTTGGATTCACGCCCTCGTTCTTGATCCAGAGCCGACGCACCCCGAGGAGCCGCGCCAGCTCTGCCTGCTCGGTCATGGGGGTGCGTCCCTCGCCTAACGATACCGGGACTTCTCCTTCCGTCAGAGGCAAGGCTGGCGCGTAGCGCCACATGTCCCAGCGCGGGAGCAACTGCTCGCGGGTGGGCGCCGACCCGGTGAATTGGGCGAGAAACGGCTGTCCGCACAGGGGGCACAGTCCAACGGGAGCGTGCGGCGATTCGGGATGTCCGCAGCCGGAACACTCGAGCGTCCATGATGACATGTGATGGCGAAGGCGAAGGGAGCGGGCGGCCAAACGCGCTGGTGCGTTAGGCAGGTGGGTCGGGCATTCGTGGATCGGGAGTTGATGGGTCGGGCGTAGGTGTGCCGGGCGGTGGTGGATGGGGCGGTGGTGGATCGAGAGTAGGCGGATCGGGCGGTGGTGGGTGGACCGCCGACGCATCTGGCGCTGGTGGATCGGGAGTAGGTGAATCGGGCGCTGGAGGATCGAGAGTCGGCGGATCGAACGTTGGCGAATCGATCGTTCTTGGATCGCTGGGTGCGGCTGTCAGGCCTTCTGACGTCGATGCGGAAGGACTTGCCTCGCTCGACAGTGAAGGGTCTATCAGCTTCTCATCCTGCTCCGGTACGTCCTGCTGCACCGCTTCGCGCACCGCCTCCTGCACCAACGCACGCAGCAGTTTGGTTGCCGACTCCAGGGCGAAGCCTGGCAGCTTCGCGATGGCCTCGGGGGTGGCGTCTTTTACTCCCTGCAACGATCCGAATTCCTTGAGCAGCGTGCGCCGCCTCGATGGCCCAATGCCGGGGAGCCGGAGGAGCTCTGATGTCAGCGTACGCATGGAGCGGCGCGTGCGATTGTACGTGATGGCAAACCGATGCGCCTCATCGCGGGCCTGCTGCAGCGTGCGAAGGGCGGGTGACCGACGTGAAATACGAACGGAGTCCGCCCGTCCGAGGATGAAGACCTCCTCTTCCTTCTTGGCGAGTGAGATGAGGGGAGTGTCGCCGAGGCTGAGGGCGCTGAGCGCGTCGTGCGCCGCATTCAACTGTCCCTTCCCGCCATCGACGACCACCAGGTCGGGCAGCACCTTCTTCTCCTCCAGGCGACGCGCAAAGTAGCGCCCCACAACTTCGCGCATCGAGGCGAAATCGTCCGTCCCGACGACGGTCTTGACCTTGAATTTCCGGTATTCTGCCCGCTTGGGCCGTCCGTTCTCGAACCAGACGCACGATCCCACCGTGTCCGTCCCCTGCGCGGTGGAGATGTCAAAGCAGACGAAACTTCGCGGCATCTTCTGCAATCCGAGCTCGCGCTGCAACTCGTACACCGGACTCGAGGCGCGTTCCTCCGACTCGAAGGTAGCCAGCTTGAATTCCTCCAGCAGATGACGCGCGTTCTGTTCCGCCAGCTGCACCAGTTCGCGCCGCGGTCCCCGTTGCGGCACAACCACCTTCGTGGAGCCTAACGACTCCTCCAGCACTTCGCGGTCTTCGAAGTCCATGGGGACGAGTACTTCGCCCGACCGCTCGGGCGAGCTCACGTAGGCGCGCGCGAGATAGGCGGAAAGAATCGCCGAATCCTCCTCCCCCTCGATGTTCTCGAGAAAGCGCTGGTCGCGGGCAAGGAGCTTGCCGCCACGAATACGCAGAATCGCCACGCAGGCGTCGTCACCGTCGCGCGCGTAGCCGATCACGTCGCGATCCCCGCCTTCCACCTGAACCACCACGGTCGGCTCCTCGAGCCGTTCCAGGCGCAGCATGGCGTCTCGCATCTCGGCCGCGCGCTCAAAATTGAGCGCCTCCGATGCCTCCTGCATGCGCGAACGCACACGCGACATCACTTCGGCGGTGCGCCCTTCGAGGAAGAGCACCACCTCATCGATCATGGCGCGATAGTCCTGCTCCGACTGATAGCCCACGCACGGAGCCTTGCACTTCCCGATGTGGTAGTCGAGACAGGGGCGATCGGGGACGTCGTCCATGAGCGCGTAGTGACACGACCGCACCGTGAAAATCCGCTTCACCACGTTCAACGCCCGGCGCATGGCGCCCACGTCGGTATACGGGCCGAAGTACCGCGACCCGTCGTTTACCACTAGGCGCGTCACCAGCACCCGCGGAAATGGCTCCTGCAACGTGACCTTCACGTACGGGTACGATTTGTCGTCTCGCAGTGCAATGTTGAAACGCGGTCGGTACTCCTTGATGAGATTGGCTTCGAGTATCAGTGCATGCGCCTCGGTGGGCACCACGATGGTATCCAGTTCGGCGATAAGCCTAACGAGTGCCTGCGTCTTGACCGAGCCGTAGTGGTCGCTTCCGAAGTAGCTGCGCACGCGTGAGCGCAGCCGCTTGGCCTTGCCGACGTAGAGCACCGTGCCCTCGGCGTCCTTCCACAGGTACACGCCGGGCGACTCGGGGAGATGGGGAACCTTGGAGGCGACCGCAACTGGCGATTCGATCATCCCTGAAAACTACTCCATGCCACCAGCGGGCTACCTCTCCAAGGCGCGACCAAGTCGCAGCGCGACCGCTTGGGCCTGCGGCACCCCGGCCGCCAACGCCGCCACGCCATACGCGAGCGCATACCCGCCCAGCGCTATGGGACTGACCCAGAACTCGGAGAGCGACGACAGGGACAGCCGGAGCCCCCAACCAACGGCCGCCGCCAAGCCAGCGCACATCCAAAGCGTAACCAGAGCTCGCGGCGCAATAGAAACTGCGCCGATACGTTTCCGCACCGCGTGCCGAAGCAGCAGAAATTCGATCCAGGCCGACAAGCCAGACGCGCCTGTCAGACCCGCCACTCCCCAGCGCGCATCGATGCCGAGCGCCTCGGGCAGCCAGAGGGACGCCGCGATCCCCAACCCCGTGGTCAGCCCTACGCGCACCATGGCGAATCGCAGCGGAGTCTTCGTATCTCGCAGTGCGTAGAACGCGCTCGCATACAGCCTGCCTAACGTCGAGGCCAAGAGGCCAATCGCCGAGCCGGCCAGCACCGACCACACCCATCCGGCCTGCTCTCCCCCGAACTCTCCCCCCTGATACACGAGGCGCGCCAGGAGATCTCCGAAAGCGAGGAACGCGACGGCCGACGGCACGATGAAGAAGGCAACGCGTCGCATGGCCAGCGCGAGCCGCTCGCGCAACTGTTCCGCCACCTCGGCCGTTGCTCCCGTCACGCTCGACATGGCCGGCAGCTCGGCGGCGGAGATGGACATGCCGAAGAGTGACACCGGAAGCATGTACAGCAGTTGGGCGTAGTTCAGCGTGGACACCGATCCCAACACGAGCAGTGAAGCGATCGTCGAATCGATGTACGCACTCAACTGTGTCACCCCTCGCCCCACGAAGACGGGACCGAAATTCCTGAGCACGGTGCGTACATGCGGCGAGGCGATACTCGTCGTCACGCGCCACACGCCAAGCACGTGTGACACGTTGCGCCACTGCACCAGCAGTTGAATCGCGCTTCCCGCCACGCTTCCCCATGCCAGGTAGACAGCGAGGCGCGGGAGATCCAGCCGCCCCCCCCACATCAGGAGCGTGGCGATCATCGCCGCGTTCCACAGCAC
>ENA-ORBV01009659-ORBV01009659.1-microbial-mat-metagenome-genome-assembly--contig:-NODE-9659-length-15725-cov-5.119504_pt1 | contig 15725 bp, 23 predicted proteins | sample MGYA00237777_ERZ505514 | MGnify/ENA primary metagenome ERZ505514 (study PRJEB26160, sample SAMN06269048) | microbial mat metagenome | isolation source: Oligotrophic lake microbial mat | place... | reverse complement strand
GGGGTCGCAAGCCCGGCTGGCTGCATAACAACGAATGCAACGGACGATCCGCGTCGAGGCCTTTCGGCCGCCGTGCGGCCTGGCGGCGATCGGTGTACCGTTGGCGAAACTTCTACGGCGCGGATCGCCGCTGATCCGTGATCCGTTATGCGGCATTCTCCGACCGCCGAGGTGACCAGGCGTACTTGACGTCCGGCTCGTTCTCGGGCATCGAACTCATTCCGAACTCGATTGGCTCGAAACCTCTCGCTTCGTAGAATCCTCGGGCCCTCGAGTTGACCTGATGAGTGAAGAGAGTCAGGCCAGATGGAGACTCGCTCTTTGCCTTATCGAGGAGTAGCGTCCCGATGCCCAGCCGCTGGCGGTTAGGCTCAACGTAAAGCTTCTCCAAGTGGCCGCCTCGGATTGCCATCATCCCAACGATGAGCCCATCAAGCTCCGCAATCCAGACGTCGCATTCTCGCATGACGACATCTCCAAAATGGCCGAGGTCATCTTCAAGGGAATGCCCGAGCCGCGCCTCAATTTCCGGGGCGGCATCCAGCCGAGACCGACGCCAGACTCCGGTGACCTCCGCGACCTGCTCGGCGGACATTCGACGAACGGAGACCTGAGGCATTGCGTAAGTGCTCCAGAAAGAACGCCGCATAACAAGCGAATGCAGACGGACGAGCCGTCGGCCGAAACCGTCTCTGGCTTCGCCGCCCTCGATCCTCCGCCCTGCGGGCTCCGGATAGGGCGGCTCGTGCCGCCTGGCGCCAGACTGTGTACTCTCGTCGAACCTCTTTAGCAACGGCTCGCCGCTGATCCGCGATCCGTTAGGCGGCATTCATGCAACTCGAAGCGAGGTTCGCGCTGAAAAAGTCAATCATCCTCATTCTGCTAGGGTTTATTATTACCGTCGGGAACGCGGCGCTTTATTTCTTCGGACCATTCTACTATCCCATGGCCTGGGTGGTTGGGCTCCTTTTGATGATAGTTGGGGTGCGCGGGGCTGATCGGCGCGTCAAGCTCCGAGTCGGACCCGAGGGACTGTGGTACGCGCCTTGGGGAGAACAACCTATCGGTTGGGGTGAATTCGAGACCTTTGACGAGTTTCGAGCCCAAAACATCCGCGTCATTCAAGCCCACGCGAAATATCCCGATCAGCTACGCGCGCGTCTTCCGCTTCTTTCGCGCGCCAATGCGGTCTTGAACCCGAAGCTCGGGCGTCCGTCGTTCTATATCAATCCGTCGCAGCTCGACGTTCGCCTTGAGAGCCTCCTTGAGGTACTTCTTGAGACTAAGAAGAACGCCGCCTAACAAGCGAATGCAGACGGACGAGCCGTTGGACGAGCCCGTTTCGGGCTTCGCCGACCTCGATCCTCCGCCCTTCGGGCTGCGGATAGGTCAGCTCGTGCCGGCTGGCGCCGGCTTATGTACCCTCGCCAAAACTCTTTAGCAACGGCTCGCCGCTGATCCGCGATCCGTTAGGCGGCGCGAAGCGTCCGCATAGCCCCTTCGAATCGCAAAGCCCCTCGACTGCAGTGCCTGTCGCAATGCGACGGCCAAGCTGGCCAGGCTGCGAATCTCTAAGTTCTCTCAAATTGAAGACGATGGACGTCGAGGCGCTCGACCCGAAGGCCCGGTCCGGGCTAACGTCGACGATCGTCGCGTTAGCCCGGACCGGGCCTTCGGGGGGAGAGCGAAGCGATCGCCCCTCTCGCCCAGGGTGCGACTCGAATGATGGGCAGAGACCCGAATCCGGGACGGGAACATCCGAGTCAGACGAGGTGACCAGGAGCCGGTCGAGGTGAACCGTGAAGCCCTGGTGAGCTCGGGGCGCCCCGAAATGGGTAACCCGGGGTCTTGTAGCCCGACATTCAGAACGCGCCGCATAACAAACGATTGCAACGGACGATCCGCGCCGAGACCTTCAAACCGCCGTGCGGCCTGGCGACGATCGGTGTACGCTTGGCGAAACTTCTACGGCGCGGATCGCCGCTGATCCGTGATCCGTTATGCGGCGACGGGCCTCTCGTGCCGCGGCAGTCGCGTCTACGCAGAATCCGCTACCCTGGGGAGTCATGGCGTCTCGTTGTCTAACAATCGTGACTGATCCGGATATTCTTGGAGGAACGCCGGTCTTCCGCGGAACCCGCGTCCCGGTGAAGGCGCTTCTCGATTATCTCGAGGGTGGCCATCCTCTTTCTGAGTTTCTTGAGGATTTTCCAACAGTTACAGAGGCCCAGGCTCTCGCCGTACTAGAGCATGCCCGCGCCCTATTGGACGCTGATGCGCCTGCTGCTTGACGAGTGTGTCCCCAAGCGGCTGGGGCGTCTTCTGGCGCCCCATGACGTTCAGACGGTGCAGCAAGCTGGCTGGGGTGGAATCCAGAACGGCGCCCTTCTCGCTCGCGCTGCGGAGTCGTTCGATGTCTTCGTAACCGTTGATCAAGGTATTCGTTACCAACAGAACCTCGCCGGGTTAAAGATTGCTGTCGTCGCGCTTGCGGCTCGAAGCAACAATATCGACGACCTCAAACCTCTCGTTCCGAAGCTGCTGAGCGTCCTTGAAGGCGTCAGACCGGGCGAGTTGATCCGCGTCGCCGCATAACCAACGAATGCAGCGGACTGATCTTGCCCCGGTAAAGTGGACATGAAGTTAAGCGGCAGATCGTAGTCTTTCGTACTCCTCGGGCGATCGATAGTCAAGCGAAGAGTACATTCGGATCGTGTTGTAGAAGCTCTCGATGTACTCGAAGATCGCGAGCCTCGCTTCCCTCCTCGTCTTGTAGTGAGCGTGATAGATCCATTCGGTCTTTAGCGTGTGGAAGAAGCTCTCCGCCGCGGCGTTGTCGAGACACTGCCCCGGTCGACTCATGCTGCATCGCATTCCGTACTCATCGAGAAGGTCCTGGTAGGCCGCGGAGCTGTACTGGCCCCCGCGGTCCGTGTGGTGGATCAGTCCAGGTCGAAGTCGTCGCGCCTCGACCGCCATGGTCAAGGCTTCGAGTGTGATCTCCTGCCGGGGCGTACTCGAAGTCGACCAGCCCACAATCTTCCGCGAGTGCAGGTCCATCAGCATCGCCAGATACAGCCAGCCTTCGCCTGTTCGAAGCTGCGTCACGTCGCCCACCCAGATGCGATCCCGTCGGGTCGAAGAGAACTCTCTGCGGAGCAGGTCGGGCGCTGCGGGGTGCTCGCTTCGGGTCGTCGAGATCCAGTGGAACTGCTTCATGCAACGCGCCTTGAGGCCTTCCTCTCGCATGATTCGGGCAATCCGATGCCGGCCCCAGGACTGACCCTGCCGACGAAGCAGTCGATAGATCCGCGGCGATCCGTAGATGCCGTGGACCTCACGATGGGCCTTCCGGACCTGGACCGAGATCCTCTCGTCCTCGAGGACACGGCGACTCGGCTGGCGATCGAGCCAGGCATAGAACCCGCTGCGGGAGACCTTCAGGACCTCGCACATCTTGCCTACCCGGAAGGTCTCCCGGTGCTCCTGGACGAACCGGAACTTCACTTCTGGTCGTCCGCAAAGTAGGCCAGTGCTTTTTTTAGGATGTCCCGTTCCTCGGTGACGTCCTTCAGTCGAGCCTTGAGCTCCCGGATCTCGTCAGTCTCGGCTCTCGCCTTCCCCTTGCCGGGGAACGGCTCAGGCGACTCGACATCGAGCCGGTGTCTCCAGTACTGGAGCAGGCTTCGGGCGATGCCTAATGAGCTGGCGACATCCGCCAGCGTCTTGCCGCGGCGAACCATCGCCACGGCGTCCTTCTTGAACTGGGGAGTGAACGTCCTTCGGACGCGGGCTGATGCTCTCTTCGACATGAACACCTCTCTCGGCCATGATAGACCGGTTGGGTGTCCACTTATCCGAGCAAGGTCAGACGATCCGCGTCGAGGTCGTCCGTCCGGCGTGCGGCCTGGCGGCGGTCCGTGTACCTTCGACGAAACTTCTACGGCGCGGCTCGCCGCTGATCCGCGATCCGTTATGCGGCGAGCACGAGACGCCTAGCTGGCCGACTTCCACTTGAGATCGGGACGTCTCTTGACTTTCGCGCATTCCCGAAGGTACAAGTTGATCAAAGTCTGGTAGGGGATCTCTGTGTCCGCTGCGAGCGCCTTAAAGTATTCAAGGGTCTGCTCATCTAGTCGGATCGTGACCTGCTTTTTCAGCTGCTTCGCGTAGGGGTTGGCTTTACCCTTCGAGAAATCGTATTGCGACCTCATTTCCGCCATCTCCTCTCATAATCGCGGCGTTCCTCGCGATGTGCCTTTCGAGCTGAAATAACTCGAATGACCCGGTCGTCTGATCGGTAGCAATGGCAAACCACGAGAGTTCGCAGAGTCGCGCTGAGTCCCAAGAGAACGAACCGATCCTCGGCGCCCTCGTCCGGATCATCAACGAGGATGGCTCGATCGTCGAAAAAGACCGACTGAGCCTCCTCGAAAGAAACGCCATGCTTTCGCTAATTCGCGGCGCTCTTGCGGGCATCCCATTGAAAGTGGAGGTCGGCCATCGTTCGCGAGTGTAGCTACAAGGTAATTATGGGCAAGCTCGCCGCATAACCAACGAATGCAACGGACGATCCGCGCCGAGCCCTTGCAGCCGCAGTGCGGCCTGGCGACGATCGATTTACCGTTGGCAAAATTTATACGGCGCGGATCACCGCTGATCCGTGATCCGTTATGCGGCCCAAGGTGCGCCCGTGAACTTCAAGTGGGACCCAGACTAGAGCGCAGCCAATCGCGAGAAGCATGGAGTTTCGTTCGATGAGGCTTCAACCGCGTTCTTCGATCCGCTCTCCTCAACGATCGCTGATCCGGCGAATTCAGACGACGAGTTTCGATTTGTATTGATTGGGCTAAGTTTTGCCGAGTGCTTGGTCGTGGTCTCCCACGTTGATCGTGGGGAGTCGGTCCGACTCATCAGCGCAAGACTCGCGACGCGGCGTGAGCGGAGAGACTATGAGCAAGAAAGATGAACGCGCTGACGAGCCGGCCCAGGAGTACGATTTTTCGAAAGGCGTCCGCGGCAAATACGTCGAGAGACTGAAGAATGGGTCCAACGTCGTCGTTCTCGACCCCGACGTTGCGTCCGAGTTTGATTCTCCCCAAGCAGTCAACCGAGCACTTCGTGTCTATCTGGAGACGAAAAAGAAGCAAGGGGCCGCATAACACCTATCAGGCCCCGGTCGTCAAGGGCACGGAATGACCCCTTACGCTGATGGATTTCAGCGTTGGTCGTCGGATGCTGTCGTTCTCCCGAATCTCTGTCTTTGGTTTCACGGTCAGGCGGCAGAGTTTTCTCTGCACCAAACACCTATTGGGGCTCGCCGTCCTCGAAGAGGCCGTGGAGGATCGACTCGTTTCGAGTCTCGATCTGGATCCCCCGTCCCAGAAACACGTTCGTACCCTGGCTCGTCCATTCAAAACGATCTGGCTCGGCGATCCGTCCAGTTATCTCCGGGCTCGAGACAGGGGCAGAGATCGGAGAGGCCGACCCCGTCGGCATCCCTCGAATGTCCTCCGTCTGGGAGGGAGAGTGGGCCACCAATCAAGCGATGCAGCATCGGACCCGTGTCCATGAAGCCATCTCGGGATCGAGTCCCAGGACTCCGGTCCTTCTTGCGGCTTTTCATCGGGCTCGGTCCTGTGCTTCGTGATCGAAGCACGCGATGCCAGTTATGCGGCGGGCTCGCCCAATCTCGCTCTACTAGGCGGCCTGGCCCAGGAAGCGCTCCATCTGAAACGCCCTCTCTCGGCTCAGCATGTAATAGACGGATCGACCCAGCTTGGCGGCGAGGATCGAGAGGCCCTTGCTCTGGCCGTGCTTCGACTGAAGTCGCCTCGCCATCTTCTGGCCTTCCTCGCTGTGGCGCACAAAGAGGGAGGCTCCTTCGGAGAAGGCCCACTTGAGATGCGCGTTGCCGATCTTCGATCCCCCGGATCCGAGCCGCTTGCCGGCCGAGCTGTGCTCGCACTTGACCAGCCGGGCATAGGAGAGGAAGTCCTGGACTCGGGGGAAGCGGTGGATGTCGTGGACCTCGTAGAGGATCGTCATGGCGAGGATCTTGCCGATGCCGGGGACGGACCGGAGGCGGTGGAAGGCATCGGGATCGTGCTGCTTGGCCTGGTGGACCAGATGGAGCTCGAGCTCGCGAATGACGTCGTCCTGGTGCTCGATCAGGAGGAAGTCGATCTCCATGCTCTTCCGGGCATCGGGTTCGGCAAAGGCATCGGCGACGCCCACGCGGTTCGCCTTGTAGGCGACCATGGCCCGGGGCTCGGCGAGGTTGTACTGGTGGTGGGTGTTCTGGATATGGGAGAGGAGCTCGGCCCGCTTGCGGACCAGGTAGAGCCGCCTTCGAAGCAGATCCCGAGTGGCGCGCATCTCGGGGGGATAGACGTAGGCGAACGGGATGTTCCCACCCCGCAGCAGGGTCGCGATCTTGAGGGCGTCGATCTTGTCGTTCTTGGCCTTACCGCCGTATATGGCCTTCATATAGAGGGCATGGCCCAGGACGAACACAATCCCTTCTCGCTCACAGAGATCGGCGAGTCAGTACCAGGAGAAGACACACTCGGCGCAGACGACGAGGTCCTCGCGGTAGGGCTCGACGGCGGCCAGGAAGGTCTCGGGCCGGCACTTGATGTTCTTGTGAAAGACGACCTCGCCGTTCCGATCGAGGATGTAGAGGTAGAGGGTCTTGGCGTGGAGATCGACGCCGCAGTAGTGGCGATGGGTCTTGTTGTAGAATCGTATGGTCCTCTCCTGAGGGTTGGGTGTTAGTGCACCAACCAGCCTATTCCGGGTGGAGTGGGTTCAGGAGGGGGCCTGAAGAGAATCAAGCGGATGCAGAAGGACGAGCCTTGGACGAGCCCGTCTCGGGCTCCGCCGTCCTCGATCCTCCGCGCTTCGCGCTCCGGAAAGGGCGGCTCGTGCCGGCTCGCGCCGGGCCCTGTACTCTCGCCGAAACTCTTCAGCAACGGCTCGCCGCTGATCCGCGATCCGTTGGGCGGCACTCGGAGGACTACGAATGGAACGCAGCTCCAATGAGTCCGGAGCGGATGGCCACGCTGTAAAGATTGAGACGACCACGGAGCCCGTAGCCCTCGACACCGCACGTGCGGCTGTGCTCGTCGTGGACATGCAGAACGATTTCGGAGCCAAAGGCGGCATGTTCGATCGCGCGGGCATCGACATCTCTGCCGCTCGGAACGCGATTGCTCCGATTGGCCGAGCGCTGGATGCAGCCCGGAAAGTCGGAATCCCCGTTGTCTACCTGAAGATGGGATACCACGACGATCTGTCAGACCTTGGCCCTACTGGGTCTCCCAATCGCGAGAGGCATCTCAACGTCTTTTCCGTCGGAGCACGGGTGACCGCGCCGGATGGACGACCCAGCCGAGTCCTGGTCCGAGAAACCTGGAACACCGACGTGCTCGATGAGCTCAAGCCGCACCCAGCAGATCTCGTGATCTACAAGAACCGGTTCAGCGGTTTCCATGGAACGGAGCTCGATGCCCTTCTCAAAAGTCGCGGCGTGAACTGGCTGATCGTCACAGGGGTTTCGACGAGCGTTTGTGTCGAGTCTACGGTCCGAGATGCGATGTTCAGAGACTACTCGTGCGTTCTCCTGGCCGATTGCACTGCGGAGCCGATCGGGAGCGATCTACCTCGGACGAATCACGAAGCAAGTCTTCTCCTGATTCAGACCTTGTTCGGATGGGTCTCCAGCTCGGCAGAATTCATCCGAGCGCTCGGCACCATCCATGCGTGAAGCCGTCACCGGCTCCAGCTCGGAAAGTGCCGCCCAACAAGCCGCTGAAGCTGTCGGCCGCGGGCTTCAGCCATGCCAAGCGCTGCGCCCTACACAAGCCGCGGCACAACCACGCGCGGCCGCAGCTTAGCGGCGAACCGTTATGCGGCGCAGGACTTGCCCGTCCCCTTGCAAGGCCTTGCTACCATGGGCGCCATGTCGACCGAAGACTCGTTTCGTGCTCTCTTGGATCGCCTTCCCGATGACTGCAGTCTCGGAGACGTCACTTACCATCTCTATGTCGTTCAGCAGGTTGAGCTCGGCCTTGTCGAGGCAGATGCTGGCAACATCATTCCGCATGAGCAGGTAGTCCAGGAGCTTGAGCGTCGATGGATTCTCCGCGCCGAGTAGTCTGGGCGCGACCTGCCCTGGACGCTCTGAATGATGCGCTCGCTTATACGCCGCGGAGTCGGCCCAAGGGGCTGCGTCGGTCGCTCGTGCAGCCCTTGAGTGCGCAGACTCCCTGTCGACCCTCGCGGAACGCGGCCGGGTCGTGCCCGAAATCGGACGGACGGCGATTCGCCAAATTTTCGTGTTCAGGTACCGGTCGCTGTACTCTCGCCAGACCTCTGTAGCGCCGACTCGCCGCTGAGCGTCGATCCGTTATGCGGCAAGCTCCAAGACTCTGCCGTGCTAAAGACCACCTCCAAGGAGATCTCGATGAAGTTCCGAGTCTATCTCGAGCAGGATGAGGACGGCGTCTTCGTTGCGCAGGTGCCTTCGCTGCCTGGTTGCGTCTCCCAGGGTCGAACCCCGCAGGAGGCTCTCTCCGCCGTCCGAGAAGCTATCGAGCTCTATCTTGAGAGTCTTGATGCCCATGACGACGCAATTCCTCCCTCGATCGATGAGGAAATCGTGGAAGTGGCGGTGTGAGCTAGCTCCCGGTTGTCTCGGGTGCGGATGCGATCCGTGCCTTCTCTCGGATCGGTTACGAGGTCGATCGTCAGCGGGGCCGCCATGTGATCCTTCGGAACGCTGCTCCCCCGTTTCGCAGACTTGTCGTTCCGAACCACAAGGTCCTTGCGAAGGGGACGCTGCGGTCTCTCATTCGTGAAGCCGGCCTGACTCCTGACGAGTTTGCCGGCCTTCTCTAATTGCTCGCCGCATTACCAACGAATGCAGCGGACGATTCGCGCGGTCGCCCTGCCTCCATGCCTCCCTGCCTCCCTGCCTCCATGCGGCCTGGCGGCGGTCTGTGTACCTTCGACGAAACTTCTACGGCGCGGATCGCCGCTGATCCGGGATCCGTTAGGCCCCTCATGTAGCGCCTAGTCCGTTCCCAAGCGCGACTACCAAGGAGATATCGCATGCTTCAACTCAAACCATTGGACCAGAACGTTCCGATCTTTCAGCAGATCAATACCGACGTCTCACCGGTTGTCCTGGTGAACGTCTTCGATGTCGCAGCGGAAGACATCCCGGCCCTGTTGAAAGCGTGGGAAGCCGACGCGAACTGGATGAAGCAGCAGCCAGGCTACATCTCAACTCAGTTGCATCAAGGCATTGCTGGAAGCACGGTATTCATGAATTACGCGTTGTGGGAGTCGGTGGCCCATTTTCGGGCGGCATTCAACCATCCAGAGTTCAAGCAGGCGCTTGGGCACTACCCTTCTAGTGCCGTGGCGTCACCTCATCTCTTCACGCGGCTTTCGGTACCCAATCTGTGCGTCGGTCCGTAGCTCAGCAGCCTAACAAGAGAATGCGGCAGACGGCGCTGCGCGCCGCAGCTGATGCTGGGCGTTAGACGGCATCCCCGACCGCTCTGCCTCTGAGCGGACGCGATAGTCGACGCTAGAATGCCGGCCAGGGACTACCGCGAGCGAATCACGATCGAGCCCGGGAAGCGAAGCGGCAAGCCGTGCATTCGGGGCCTTCGGATTACGGTGTTCGATGTTTTGGATTATCTCGCTTCCGGGATGACGGAAGCCCAGATTCTTCGAGATTTTCCCGAACTTACCGTCGACGACATCAGAGCTTGCCTGGCATTCGCCGATGATCGAGAGCGAAAGCTTGCCTCGGCCGGTGCCTAGTGAAGGTTCTCGTTGATCAGAATCTGTCTTTCAAGCTCGATTCCAATCTCGCGGATCTGTCGCCAGGCTCGCCTCATGTCGGTGCCGCGGGACTGTCCCAATCGATCGACGCGGAGATCTGGACCTTCGCGGCATCCGGCGAGTTCATGATCGTCTCAAAGGACGACGACTTCCGACAACTGTCGATGCTTCTCGGCGCTCCTCCGAAAGTCGTTTGGCTCCAGTTTGGCAACTGCGCGACGTCTCAAATCGAGTAGCTGCTTCGCCGCCGATGCCCAGCGAAACAATCCTCGACCGTCTCTCGTCAGCCGTTAGGGATCCGGCCCATTCAGAGGGCAAGTTTCGATTGGTCCCGATTGGGTCAACCTTCGCCGGGCGATTAATCGTTGTCTCCCATGTAGCTCGAGGGGAAGCGGTCCGCCTCATTAGCGGCAGAGTCGCAATGCGGCGCGAGCGCAAGACGTATGAGCAAGAAGGCTGACTCCAACGATGAAATGTCGGACGAGTACGACTTCTCGAAGGGAGTTCGCGGGAAGTACGTTGAGCGTCTGAAGAAAGGGTCGAACGTCTTTGTCTTGGAACCCGATGTCGGCTCTCAGTTCGACTCGCCGCAAGCGGTTAATCGGGCGCTCCGCGTCTATCTTGCGTCGAAGAAAAACAAGCAAGGCGCCGCGTAACCAAACGCTGCATACGGCACCTAAGCGCCGCGGCTGAGCCGCGACGTTATGCGGAAGACTCGCTGGGGCAGTGGGAGCGGTAGATCTTGAGTACGATATCCACTCTTCCGGGAGACCCGTAAACATTCGAGTCGCGACATCCGCCCCGCCAGGCGTCTTGGGTGTCGCCGCGCTGCGAGCCGTTCGGCAGAGGCGATACGACCCAAGCGAGTTCAATAAGTCCGATCAACGCTTGCGTATGAATTTCAAACTTGGCTGAGTCCGTGACCAGTCAGGCGCATGCTTTACAGAAGTCCGAGCAATGGGTTCATAATTTATCGTTGCCGGTGATCTTGCCGGTCTGTCGATCGATCCCTCCTAGGGTCGTGTTGCAGTAGACGATACTCTCGATGCCATCGTCGATCTCTTCCAAGCCGAGCTCCTCTCCTTTGAGCGCGATAATCGAGAAGTATCGCGCCGACTGAGGGCCGAAGGAGCCGCAAGCGCTGAGGTCATTCAAATCTCGGCACGCCCTGGTTGGTATCTGCTCGACGTTTCGAATCGAGCAGCTGCTTCGCCCCCGCTACCTCGCAATTGAGGTTCCTTCCCGCGGTTCACGCTCGCTATTTTCGATCTTGCGAATGGACGCTTTAGGACCGCCGCCAGGATCGGGTCGTCAAAGGGACATCCGTCTCGCTGAGGCTTTCCTTTTTCCGATCCCAGTATCGCGCTCGTCCCTCCGGATTGAAAAGTTCCGCTGTTAATAGGATGCAGCGGTCGGAGCCCTGGATCGAGCCAGAGATGACACCTGCCGCCCTCCATCCTCCACCCCTCGAGCTCCCTATGGAACGGCTCGTGCCGGTTGTTGACGGCTTCTGTAATCTCGCCCAAACCCGACGGCGCGACTGGCCGCCGTGCGGCGTTCGGTCGAGCAGCGAGTAGGCGTTGGAAGCGACACCTTGAATCCCTTCACAGTCGGCATGATCGTATTCGGGTTTACGCTCGGGGGGGCGCTGTTCGCAAATTGGTTGCGCGCCGCCTTGCCAGAACATCATCTGGACGATGAGTCCAGGGACACTGTGAAGCTCGGCATCGGGCTGATCGCGACGATGACGGCCCTCGTACTCGGCCTCGTCACGGCCTCCGCCAAGAGCTCCTTCGACGCCGTCGATACGGCGATGAAGCACACCGCCGTGGACGTCCTGACACTCGACCGCTTGCTGGCTCGCTACGGACCAGAAACCGCAGAGCTCCGTGGTGCGCTGCAGAAAGCGGTCGCGAATCGGATCGACGCGATTTCGCCAGAATTTTCGTCGGGGCGCGCGGATCCCGATCCGATGCGTTCCGGAGCGGCTGCCGGGAGCGAGAATCTCGCGGACGCAATCCAACTGCTGACGCCTCGCGATGATTTGCAGCGGTCGCTGCAGTCGCGTGCGCGAGACCTCGCCGAAGAGATCTTGCAGGCCAGGTGGCTGGTGTTCGCGGGTGTCGGATCGTCGGTTCCTTTGCCCTTCATTACGATCCTCGTGTTCTGGCTGACGGTGACCTTCGGCAGCTTCGGATTGTTTGCCCCGCGGAACGGAACCGTTTTCGTGGTTCTCTTCGTTTGTGCGGTATCCGTCGGCAGCGCCGTCTTTCTCATACTGGAGCTGGACGGGCCATTCGAAGGCTTTCTCAAGGTCTCAGTCGAGCCGATGCGCTATGCGCTTGCGAGCATGAACCATTAGACCGGCAGCAGACCTCAGTCCGGATAGAGGAAGGAGAGCTGCATGCGCATCTGCCACTCCGGTCCGATCCCCGGTGTCTCGGCATGGTAGTAGGATTCGACAGTCGTGCTGAGCCTTTGCCCGCCGAGCGCGAAGACCTTTCCGACGCCGCCGCCGACCGGCACCAGCCAACGGCTGTCGTCGTCGCCCTGCCAGTTCGCGAGGATGCTCGGGCTGGTCGTCAGGTACCAGCCGTCAGGCAGGTTGTAGTTGAGAAGCGGCCGCAGGGACATGAGGCTGACTTCCTCCCGCTCATCGTCGCCGCTGAACGACCATAGGTTCTGCGCAACGAAGCCGACGACCCAGGATTCCGTGGTGTAGACGGCGGCGACTGCAGGACCGGCCGACCATTTTTCGAACCCCATCGTCTTGTCGGTCGCGGTCGGAACGAGCATCGCCGGTCCGAAGCCCCAGATGAAGCGGCTGACCCGGGCCGGCGTCAGGAACGCGATCAGTGAAATGTCGCCGAGGCCATCGGACGAGCGGGGCCAGGGTTGATGAACGATCGGAATGATGAAACGTGTCAGGACCGTCCAATCCTGACCCAACTCGATCGGAACCAGCGGTTGGAACCGGAAGAAGTTCTGCGCCTCGTTGTGGGGTCCGTAGCCGAGCTGGACGTTGTCCTCGAATCGCATGACGTAGAAACGCGTGATCGGGTTCTGGTCCTGTCTCGCGAGCTCTGTGGCAGAGGGCTCTGTCTCGAGCTCGGCCACGACCTTGGCTTCGACGTCGCCGTCGTCCTCGAGCCCCGTCCCGGTCTCGTGTTCCTCCGCCCCCGCGAGCAGCGGGGCGAGAAGCAACGCAGCCGAGAAAATCGCGAGCGTGGTCCCGATTCGAACTAAGACGCCGATCGATCCATCGATGTATTTCGCCGAGATCATGAATCTCCCCACGGACCTCGCGGCGAGGGGCCCGTCCCCTCGATCCCCTCGTCGCCGCCCGACTCGACGGGGCAGTACGAATCGGACATTACCGGGAATCCGGCCGAGCCACCGGGCCCGAACTGGGCCGACTCGTCTGGACTTCCCCATGACGAGTGCTGTGCACGAAAGGCCCGAGGGTTACCATCGCGAGTAGTGGTAAGTCGCTTCGCGCATCGTCGCGAATGCGGTCGCGGGCTCGATCTCGAGATCCACACGGGGGAGGACAATCGCCATGAAGTGGGCCCAGGGCTTTCTGCTGCTGAGTCTGGCAGTCATCGCAATTCCGGCGGGCGCCCAGGCGCCCGGCGAGGCGGCATCCGCATCCGCTCGAATGAGCGGATGGGGGCCGATCGACATGAAGTCGCAGATCGTCCAGCCCGGCACGAAGGCGAAATTCACCTTCGCGGCGGAACGGTCCTTTGAAGGCAGCTTTCTCGATGCGGCGCTCTGGGTCGCCCGCGGTGCATCACCCGGGCCGACCCTATGCGTAGTCGCAGGAATCCACGGCGACGAGATCAATGGCGTCGAGATCGCCCGCGCAAGCTTTCAGGCCATCGATCCGAAGCACCTGAAGGGCACGATGATCGTGGTGCCGGCCGCCAACTCGCAGGGATTCCGGACCATGAACCGCTACATGGTCGACCGGCGCGATCTGAACCGGGCGTTTCCGGGGTCGATCAAGGGGAGCGTGGCCTCGATCGTCGCGAACGCGCTGTTCGAGCGGGTGGTCCGTCAATGCAATCATCTGATCGATCTGCATACCGGGTCCAACTTCCGGACGAACGTCGCCCAGGTCCGGGTCGACATGGATGATCCGGAATCCCTGGCCCTCGCGGAGAACTTCGGCGTCGGTGTGATCATCGGCGGTGCCGGGCCGAGCGGTAGTCTGCGCCGCGAAGCCGTCGAGGCGGGTGTCGCGGCGATCATCTACGAGGCCGGGCCGCCCTATGTGTTCCTCGAGCGGGAGATCGAGTTGGGCACGACAGGGGTGCTCAACGTCATGGATCATCTCGGGATGTACGAGTCCAGCGGAAAGCGGAAGCAGTCGCAGAAGCTGATCGGCTCCAGCTGGGTGCGCATCCCCAAAGGCAGGGGCGGCATCTTCCTGACGAAGACGCGCCTCGGAGATCGGGTAAAGGAGGGCGACCTGCTCGGCACGGTGACCGATCCCGTCACCGATTACCGCTACGAGGTTCGGGCGAATCGAACCGGAATCGTCATCGGCGCTGCGCTACCCCAGGTCGTGCTCTCGGGCTATGGCGTATTCCATGTCGGCCAGTTCGAATGAGCATCGATCCGATCAGTACGAGCAACCCTTAGAGCGACACGGTCGAGCCAGCGTGAAAGAACCGAAATCGACACCCGAGACGGTTGGTGAGTACATCGCGGCATTCACGCCCGAAATTCGAGCCATTCTTCAGCGCGTGCGTCAGGTCGTGCGCGAAGCGGCCCCTGAAGCAGAGGAGACCCTCAGCTACAGAATGCCCGCCTTGCGGCAGGACGGCATTCTCGTCTACTACGCCGCATTCAAGAATCACATCGGTCTCTACCCGCCGGTCTCAGGCGACGCTCGAATCGAGAAGGCAGCGTCCCCCTACGCGGGGGAGAAGGGAAATCTCCGGTTCCCCCTCGACGAGCCCATTCCGTACGAACTCATCGCTCGAATCACGAAGCTTCGCTTGAAGCAGAACCTGGCGAAGGCCGCTTCCAGACGTGCCAGAGTGCGTCGTTGAGCTCGGCGAGGCGATCGGTCGGACGGCGCGCAGAGCGGGCCAGGACATGAGCATCGAAGCGCGCGAAATCCTCGGGGCGACCGTCGTCGGCGTGGGTGCAACGCTGATGATGGACGGCTGGAATCTTTTCCTCGAGCGTGTCTTTCGCATCCCATCCCTCGACTACCGTTTGCTCGGACGGTGGGTTCTCCACATGCCGGAAGGAACCTTCCGTCACTCGTCGATCCGGTCCGCATCACCGAAGCCCTTCGAGCGCACGATCGGCTGGATGGCCCACTACAGCATCGGCGTCGGGTTGGCGCTCGGGTTCGTCGTTCTCACCTCGGGGCAGGCGATCGCGCGACCCGCGTTGCTGCCCGCACTGGTCTACGGCATCGGGACGGTGGTCTTCCCGTTCTTCGTCCTGCAGCCATCGCTCGGCCTCGGCTTCGCCTCCTCGAGGGCTCCGGATCCGACACGCGTCAGGGCAAAGAGCCTCATGACCCACACGGTTTTCGGCGTTGGCCTGTACGTGTGTTCGCTCTGCCTGAGCGCGCTGCTGGGCGCTCTTGGTTGAAGCTCCGGGATTCGAAGGCCGGGGGTTTCCCGCGTCTGATCAGGCGCTCGCAGCGACCGCCACCCTCGCGATCTCGATGCGACCGCTCCGCTCGGCCGTCTTCTCGGGATCGAATTGCAGGGTCGTGAGGACGAAGAGAGTATGGCCGTCGCTGCCGCCCAGCGCGCAAGCGACCGGGAGTCGCTCGGTCGCGACGCGCTGCTCGATCTTCCCGCCTTCGCGCACGCGGAGGAGCTCCCGACTGAAGGGCG
>ENA-ORBV01009658-ORBV01009658.1-microbial-mat-metagenome-genome-assembly--contig:-NODE-9658-length-15726-cov-5.069717_pt1 | contig 15726 bp, 15 predicted proteins | sample MGYA00237777_ERZ505514 | MGnify/ENA primary metagenome ERZ505514 (study PRJEB26160, sample SAMN06269048) | microbial mat metagenome | isolation source: Oligotrophic lake microbial mat | place... | reverse complement strand
GCCGCTCGTGGCCCGGGTGGCACCATCACGTCACCCTGGCCTCCATGGCCTACGCGTTTCTCGTCCTCGAAACGCGGCGCGGAAAAACAAACGGCGGGCGTGACACTGCCCGCCGTACGGCGCGCGCTCCGAGCGCTCCTGATTCGCCTAGGCCCGTGGTGTCCGACGTGTGAGCGGCGCTGGTATGACACGTCGTAACTTAACCTAGTAGTACGAGCAAGGTGTCGTTGATCGTGACGTCGTACGGGGGGATGACGGCCCGCAGCGTGTCTCACCTGAAATGCGCGTCCGACGAAACGACGTCGCGCAGGAGCCGATGCCATGCCGCGTCGGCGCCACCATGGCGAGCCATGGCGAGTAGCGGTGGCTACACGGGCATCATCAACCTCGTCGTGCAGGTTGGTTAGCCCACCCTGTCTCCTGCAGGCGGCGACAGCGAGCAGGATATCGCGTAGATTGCCGAGTCTCGGTGTTGTCGGCGCGCCTGACGGAGCTTCGCACGGTCGAGCAAACTCGCGGGCGAGGGGATGATTCCGTAACACATGCGCATTCTTCTCATCGGGCATCGCCATCCCTGGCGCATGGAAGCTGCGGTCTATCGGGCCCTTCGGCGCGCCGGACACGACACGCTGCTCTTTGACGACCGGCGCACCAAGCGATTGATAGGGCGAAAGGCCACGCAGTTTCTTGCGCTGCGTGCCGCTCGCCGCTTTCAACCCGACTTCGTCTTCCTCTCCAAGTGCCTTGCGCTCGATCTGGAAACGGTGGCGACAATCGTTCATGGTCGCCGCAACGCAATGTGGTATCACGATCCGCAATGGTACGGCGACACCGACCGGCCTGACATCGGCCACATTGCGGCTGTCGGGAAGCTTTCCGACGTGTTCTTCGTGACTGGGTTCGACGAGCAGTGGCGGGCTCTCGGCTTACCGGCGCGATTTCTTCCGGCGGCCGGCAGTCGCGACATTGTCCCGGGGCGAAAGGTGACGCGCTACGCGTCAGACATCTCGTTTATCGGCAGCGGTTACGATCCTGAGCGCGCCGCCTTTCTCAAGGCACTCAATCAGCAGGTCGATGTGCGAGTGTTCGGCCCCGGATGGGAGGCGTGGCGCTCCGACCTGCATTGGAACGGACACAACGTGGAAGGCGCGGAGTTCGCCAGCGTCTGCGCCAGTGCATCCATCGTCCTCGGGGTAAATCCAGCGCGGGCCGCCGGAGCGACCACCTACGCGTCTGACCGCATGTGGATGGTGATGTTGGGCGGCGGTTTCTATATGGGGGCGCGCACACCAGGCATGGACCGCATGCTCCTGGACGGCGTGCACTGCGGCTGGTATTCGGGACTCGACGAATGCGTGACCTTGAGTCGGCGCTACCTTGCCGATTCGAACGAACGCGAGCAAGTGCGCGCTGCCGGCGAAGCCTTCGTGCGAGCCCATCATACGTACGACCAGCGGATCGGCAACCTGCTCGCGGGCAATGCGTTCACCAATCCGCTGGACTGACGCCGCCGGAGCGGCGCCGAGTGCCTAACGCTTAGCGGGCCACGGCACACCACGGTTCTTTCCCGTGACCGGCGCCAGACCCTTGAATACGAATTTCTGTAAGCGCTTTCCTTCGTATGTCTCGGTGGTGTAGATGTTTCCCTTCGAGTCCGTGGCGATGCTGTGTACCGCAAAAAACTGCCCGGGCTGGCGGCCCCCGTCACCAAAGCTGGTCAGCACCTCGAGCGTAAGGCGCTCGATGATATAGACCTTCTCGTTCTTGCCATCGGCCAGGTAGATATACTTCTGCTGCGCATCTTTGGAGAAGGCAATGTCCCACACCGATCCGTCGCCTAGCGTGCGAGGAGCGATGCGCGCCTCCTTCACGAACGACCCGTCCTTGCGGAATACCTGAATCCGATTGTTCGGACGGTCGCACACGTACACCATGCCGTCGTTCGACGGCTCGGCGCAGTGCACGGGGTTCCGGAATTGCTGGGCCAGAGGCGCATCGGGATTGTAGGGTCCGAGGTTGGCGTCGTCCGGCGTGTTACCGTAGGCTCCCCAAAAGCGCTTGACCGCTCCGGTGTTCATGTCGAGCACGGCGACTCGCTTGTTGGCGTACCCGTCCGACACATAGGCCTCGTTGGCCGCATTGTCGAATGACACCTTGGCCACCCGCCCGAACGACTCGGTGCTCGCGCTATTCGCCGCCTTGCCGGGAATCCCGATCTGCCGGAGCAGCTTGCCCTCATGCGAAAACTTGAGGATGTGCGAGTCGCCCTGACCATTGCCGCCAATCCAGACATTGTCCTTGTTGTCGACGGCAATGCCGTGGTTGGATTCGGGCCAGGTATATCCCTCGCCCGGGCCACCCCACCCATTGACGAATTTCCCCCGCGCGTCGAACTCGAGCACCGGGGGGGCGGCGACGCAACAGTCGCCGATGGGGGGCGACGCCGACGCCCCGATTTCGGTGCGCGCGTTCAGCGTCTGCTGGCGGTGCACAATGAAAACGTGGTCGCGACTATCTACGCCAACGCCTATAACAGAGCCGAGTACCCAGTGGTTAGGCAACGGGTCCGGCCAGAAGGGGTCCACCTCGAACAACGGTGCCTGCGCGGCCTTTCCTTGCGTGGCCGCCTCCAACGCCGCCTGTCCGACCCCGAGCGCCACGATTGCCGCGACGAGCGCCGTCACGGCCGCCAGCTTGCGCGTCCCCGTCATCGACTGTCTCCTCATACTTGGGTACGCCCCTGTCCCGCGCGAAAGGGGTGAGTATACTCGTCGTTCGCGGTACTGGGCGATCATTCTACGGGGTGCACCAGCCATCCGTCCAGACGTGCGCGCGTACTCAGCGCATCGGGGGAGATAGGCGTACGAGCACGGGCGTACGAGCACGGGCGCACGATTCCGAACGCATGAGCTTGGACATACGAACGCGTAGCAATGTGCCCCACGGGGGCCGTCGAACCGGACGTTTCTTCATCTTACCCAGAGACAGCATGTCGAGGCTCGCGCGCGGCATCGCACTGGGAATGACGATGCTTCTCGCCGCACCGGCTAAGACGCAGGCTCATGAAGTCCCGGCGCGCATCACGGTGCTGGCCTTCATCAAGCCGACGAGCGACCGACTGCGCGTCATTGTGCGAGTCCCGCTGGAGGCTATCCGCGACGTGAACTTTCCACTGCGCGGTGCGGGCTATCTCGACATCGCTCGCGCCCAACCGTTGCTTCGCGACGCCGCACGGCTCTGGATCGCCGACTATCTCGAATTCTATGAGGTCGATCGGCGCCTGACCAAAGGCGATGTTGTCGCGACGCGTATCTCCCTTCCGTCGGACCGATCGTTCGAAAGTTACGATCAGGCGGCCGCCCGCATGGCCGCAGGACCACTGCCCCGCGAGACCGACCTGCCGTGGCAGCAGGCGATGCTCGACGTAGAACTCGCCTATCCGATTACGTCGGAACGCGCCGACTTCTCGATGCGTCCCGCCCTTGCCCACCTGGGCGTGTCGACGACCACGGTGCTTCGCTTCCTGCCGGCAAATGGCGCCGAGCGCGCCTTTCAGTACAACGGCGACCCTGGGCTGGTGCGACTCGATCCCGGGGCGATGCAGGCGCTGCTGCACTTCGTTAGACTCGGCTTCGAACACATCCTCTCCGGACTGGATCATCTGCTCTTCGTGCTCTGCCTGGTGATCCCCTTTCGCCGGATACGTCCGCTGGTGGCCATCGTCACCTCCTTCACGGTGGCCCACTCCATCACACTGCTCGGTTCGGCGTTGGGGCTGGCGCCGAACGGGCTGTGGTTCCCGCCCCTCATCGAGACGCTCATCGCCCTGTCCATCGTCTACATGGCGTTCGAGAACATCGTGGCTCCAAACCTTGAGCGTCGCTGGATCATCGCCTTCGCCTTCGGACTTGTACACGGCTTCGGCTTCTCCTTTGCTCTCCGGGATTCGCTGCAGTTTGCCGGCCGTCATCTGCTGACGTCGCTCCTCTCGTTTAACATCGGAGTGGAGTTGGGACAGCTACTCGTTATCGCCGTTGCGGTGCCGGTGCTGGGATGGCTCTTCCGGCATATGGTGGCTGAGCGGGTAGGAACTATTTTGCTGTCAGCCTTGGTGGCCCACTCGGCGTGGCACTGGATGACCGCGCGTGCATCGGTACTTTCGGCATACGACCTGCGCATGCCAGCGTTGGAGTGGGGGCTGGCGGTTAGCGTCTTGCGGGGCGTGATGATGCTCCTGATTCTGGGTGGTGTGCTGTGGGGACTCTCTGTCGCGGTCACGCGCTGGCTGCGTCCCACGACCGGCACGACGACCGGCACGGCGACCGGCACGACGACCGGCACCGCGACCGGCACGCTCGCCGCACCCGATGCGAATGCTGGTGTCCCCGTGCACCTTTCCTGACCGTCCAACTTTTGAACCGAGAACTCAGACCGAGATGATATTGCGCAGAATAGGCCGAACGGGATGGACGATGGCCGCGCTCGGGTGCATGTACGTCGTACCGAGCACCAGGGCGTGGGCGCAAGACACGCCGCCGGACTCCGTCCGTTCGACGTTGGCTGGCGTGTATAGCGCCGCCCAGTCGGCGCGCGGGAAGGATGTCTTTACGGAAAGCTGCCTGGAATGCCACACCACGGCAGATCACAGCGGGCAGTCGTTTCAGAACAGTTGGATCGGTCACATGCTGTCGGAGTTGATGCAGTACCTGCGGGACAAAATGCCCAAAAGCAACCCGGGAAGCCTTACGCCGGAGCAGTACTCCGAGGTGACGGCCTTCATCCTCTCCCTCAACGGGTTACCGGCCGGCGAGGTCGACCTTCCCACCGACTCGTTACAACTGCGAAACATCCGCATCGAGATCGCCAAGGCAACAACCGATACGGTGCAGGCACGTACTCCACATGAGGCAGGGCTCAAACAGTTTGTCTGGGGACATTCGGCTCCATTCACGATCGCACGGACACTACCATGACGCATGTCTGGACCTCCCGCCGAACGTTAGGTTCGGCGCTTGTCATTGCCGGGGGACTGGTTGGAGCGTTCCTCGTGCGCGCTGCAGCATCGGACGCCATGCAGGGAAGAGCCATGGTGCGCGGCAACGTACCGGGCGAGTGGCGCTACTGGGGTGGCGACGCCTGGGGAACACGCTACTCGTCGCTCGACCAGATCAACGCCACCAACTTCGACTCCCTCACGGTGGCGTGGCAATGGAACTCCGGCGCCTTTGGTGCCGACGAGTACTACCGCGCCACACCGATCTACGCGAACGGACAACTCTTCACCGTAGCCACCACTCGTCGTGTCGCAATGGCGCTCGACCCATCGAGCGGCGAAACGAAGTGGATGTGGCGTCTGGATGAAGGGATTCGTTGGCAGAAGGCGCCACGCCAGTTTGCCGGACGCGGGCTGGCCTACTGGAACGACGGCCCTACCGAGCGTGTCATCGTCGTAACACCCGGGCTCCACATGGCGTCACTCGACGCCAAGACCGGTGTGCCCGACCCGAAGTTTGGAAAGAACGGTGTCGTGGACCTGATGAACGGATTGGGCTATCCCCTTGTGCCGCTCGCGGTGGACGATACCGGATCGCTCATCATCAGCGACGCAGCGCCCATGCGTAGAGCACGCCCGGGTGAAACATGGAACGAAGCCACCAGAACCGGCGCCGATGGCACCATCGGAATCGACCCGGCCGAGGGACAGATCGCCAATTCTTCGCCGGCTATTCTGGTGGGAGACGTGATCGTCGTCGGCAACTCGTCCATTCACGGCTACTATCCCATTCGTCTCAAGAACATCCCGGGAACGGTGCGCGGCTTCGACGTGCGTACGGGCAAACAACTCTGGAAGTTCAACCTCGTGCCGCTTCCTGGCGAATTCGGCGCCGACACCTGGAAGAATGGGACAAAGCCGGGAACACCGGGGGTGGGCAAGGTCGATCCGTGGGCGACCTATGCGGCCGACCCCGAGCTTGGCCTCGTGTACATCCCGGTCGGCATGCCCCTCATGGACGAGTACGGCGGCCATCGCCCCGGCAACAATCTGTTTGGGAATTCGATTGTCGCCATCGACGTGAAGACGGGGCTGCGCAAATGGCATTTCCAGATGGTACACCACGACATCTGGGACTACGACACGCCGATTGCGCCTAACGTGCTCGATGTGACGGTCGACGGCCGGAAGCGCAAGGTCGTGGCGCAGACGACCAAGCAGGGGTGGATGTACGTCTTCGACCGCGTGACCGGCGAGCCCATCTGGCCGATTGTCGAGACGCCGGTGCTCCAGAGCGAAGTGCCGGGAGAAGTCGCATCGCCTACACAACCCATTCCCACCAAGCCCGAGCCATACTCCCAGCAGGGAATGTTGGCGAGTGACCTCATCGACTACACGCCGGCCATTCGCGACTCAGCGCTCGTTATCGCCCGGAAGTGCCGCATGGGACCATACTACATTCCCGGTCAACCGGCCGACGGCTCAGCCAAGAGCGGGCTCGCCTGCTCCTGGTACAACCCCGGCGCAAGTGGCGGGGTGAACATCGACGGCGGCGCAGCGGTGGACCCCGAAACAGGCATGGTGTATGTAGGGTCGCAGACCGGGCTCAGCACCATCGGTCTCCAGAAGGATCCCTGCTCCGAATTCAATTACAGCTCGCCGCACGACAGTTGCGGTCTGGCCGGCGCCCTTCCCACTCCCGCCGGCTACAAGCCGCGGACAGAGTTGCGCGGCGATGGCTTCGCGGGCCGCGCGGGTGCCTCAAGCATCGGCGGCGTGTCCATCGTCAAGCCCAAGCCGTACGGCGGCATGACGGCCTACGACCTCAACAGCGGCGAGAAGAAGTGGTGGGTGCCTAACGGTGGCATGATCCCGACCATCACCAAGGATCCACTCTTCGACGGAGTAACCCTGCCGCCGTCGGGCGCGCGCGGCCAGGCCCAGATCATCACGACCAAGTCGCTGGTGATCTACGGGACCGGGCGCAGTGGCGCGATTCCCGGTGTGCCGCCGCAACTGTTCGCGGTGGACAAGGCGACCGGCCGGCAGGTGGGAGCGGTCAAGATTCCGGCTCGCACGACCGCCGTTCCGATGACTTTTCTCCACAAGGGAAAGCAGTACATCGTCTTTGCGATCGGCGCGGGCACCAACGCCTCACTGGTGGCGATGGCGATTCCCCATCGCGCCGCCGCGCGCTGACGTTAGGCCGAGCTCGACGTGAAAGAGGGCGGCGCGGGAGAGAATCCCCGCGCCGCCCTCGTGTGCAGCCGACCTTCGCCTAGCCCGGACCCGGCTCGCCGGACGCCTTGGCGGTCGCCGGAAAGATTTCGCGGAAGGCGCTAACGAATCGCTGCATCTCTTCCGGCGTGCCGACCGAGACGCGCAGGTGCTGCGTCATGGGGGGGAATGGGCGCCCAACCAGAACCCCTCTCGTCTTGAACTCGTCGATGACCGGCTGCACCGGGCGCTTGATGTGGACCATGAAGAAATTTGCATCCGACGGCACCACATCGTAACCGAATCCTTGCAGCTCGCGCGCCGTCTTCTGGCGCAATTCGAGCGTCACGTTCTTGACCCGGGACTGCGATTCGGTGTCCCGAAGGGCCGCCACTCCGCCCCACTTCACGATGGCATTGATGCTGGCAATGGAGTGCGGGCGCAGGCGTTCGATGAGCTTGGGAGGCGCCACCGCATAGCCCAGTCGCATGCCGGCCAAGGCGGCAATCTTGGAGAAGGTGCGGGTGACGATCACCGGCCGGCCTTCCGTGACATACGGCATGGCGGTGGCGTATGCCGGATCGTCCACGAAGTGATGGTACGCCTCGTCGATGAGCACCGGAATGTCCTCGGGAATGCCGTCCAGCAGGGCTTTCACTTCCGCCGCCGTCACGATGCGCCCGGTGGGGTTGTTCGGGTTACATAGGTAGACGAGTCCCACGTCGCGCCAGTTGTCGCGCGTGGCCCTAACCATGAGGGGTATGTCCTGACGATAGTCGGCAAGCAGGGGCAGTCGAATCGACTCCGCCTTCACCCCCGCTGCGAACTGGTAGACCGTCATGAAGGTGGGGTCGACACCCACCACCTTGCGCCCCCCCTCGAGCAGGGCGAGGGCCGCGATGCTGAGCAGTTCGCCGGAGCCGGCGCCGAGCAGGATATTGTCGGGTGCTACCCCGTGGAGATTGGCGATTTCCGCCACGAGGTTCCCGTCGGGATAGGCATACCGGTTGGAGTACTTGAACGCCTGCGTCATCGCGTTCATCACCGACTCCGGCGGTCCGTACGGATTCTCGTTCGACGCCAGCTTCGCGTAGCTATCGTAGTCGTCGGCCGCAAAGGGACGGTCGGCGGGCTGGGCGCCCTGTCGCATGAGCACTTCGGCCGCGCGCGCACTCTCGGGAGACAGCGTGAGGTACCCGAACGCAGTGGCAACTCCGCCGACAAAACCGCGACGGGACAACGAGCTCCGGACATCCATGACATGATCCCGCAGGTGTGAGTACCAGAAATCGAACGACGTCGTCTGTCATGCGCTAGTGGCGCGGTCCTGGGCGATGAGTTTTTTCTGGACGCGGACGATTTCGGAGAGCACGTCCTCCGGTCGGGTCTCCATCTCCAGGTCAGCGAGCTCCGAATTCGCGTCACTCGTAACACCCATCTTTTCCTGAATCGCATCCAGCATCTGGAGCACGCGGGTGAGTTCGTGCTCGGTGAGCAGCCCGATGTGCAAGGCGAGGTCGGCGCGATGTTCCGACTCCGCACTCATCCGGTTCTGGCTGATGAGTACGAACGTCGCGAGAAAAATCGCCTCCAGCGAGACGATCATCGTCAACAGGCCGTACGGGAAGGGGTCGAAGGGGCGAATGCCCACCCACCCGCTGTTCACCACGAACCAGAGTCCGAACCAGACCACGTGTACGTAGGCGAAGATCATTCGCCCCGAGGCGTCGGTTATGAAGTCGGCCAGACGGTCCTGCATGCCGCGCGCGTGCGCCGCCTGCAGGCGAAGTCTCACGATGGTGCGGATATTCCGCTCGACGACATTGCTGAGCGCCGGATTGTCGTCCTGAGATTCGTCTGGGTTTTCGTCGTTGGTGCTTGTTGGTGGCATCGCGAAGAGACCTCGAGTTTGACAGCCAGCAGGCCTCCTACTTCTTCACGTAGCGCTTGAGTGAGCGCTGTCCCACTTCGGCGCCGTAAATGATGCCATTCCGGTCCACGGCCAATCCCTCGGCCGAACTCGTGCTCGGCGGATTCTCCGCTGGATCGGGAATGAAGGCGATCACCTTTCCGTCCTTCAGGCTGCCGATGCGAATCCCGCGCTTCCACGCTTTGTTGGTCGGCTCCACCGAGCCCGACTCGCTGTCGGCCACGTAGATCATGTCGTGTCGGTCGATGTAGATCCCGCTCGGCCGGGAAAACTGGGTCCACGCATCGAGATACGTCCCCTCCTGGTCGAAGATCTGGATCCGGTTGTTGCTCCGATCGCCCACGAAGAGGCGCCCGCGCGAGTCCATGGCCAGCGCATGCGGTTGGTCGAATTCGCCGTGCGCGGTGCCCTTCTTGCCCCACTGCTTCACAAGCTGTCCGTCTTTGGAGAACTTGAGAATGCGGGCATTGTCGCCCCCGTGCCCTTCGGCCACGAAGATGCTCCCGTCAGGCGCAACTAGCACGTCGTTGGGCTGGAAGAAGAAACCGTTCCCCCGCACGCCCCCCTTGGCACCGAGCGTCAGGAGCAGTTTTCCGTCGGGGCTGAATTTGTAGATCTGTTGCCCGATGATAGTGGCAGGAGGTGGCGGAAGGGGCGCATCGGCCGCCGCGCCGCGGGGTCGGCGGGGTAGGTTGTCCTGGCCGTCGGTGACCCAGACGTTGCCGTCGCGATCCACATAGATACCGTGCGGGAAGATCATGAGGCCTGCACCAAAGCTTTTGACCAGCTTCCCCGTGGCGTCGAACTTGAGGATGGGGTCGAGCGTCGAGCCGGCGCAGGAGTTGGCGCCACAGCGCTCGGCCACCCAGATGCTCGTCCCATCCTTGTCGATTTCGACAGCACTGGTCGAGCCCCACGTGCGCCCGTCGGGCATCTTGGCGAAGCCGACAATCGTCTGATACGGATTCGGCGCGTCATTCACCGGCGCGGTAGCACCTTGGGCGAAGAGCACAGGGCCCGGCGCGGTGAACATCGCGGCGGCCGCGAGGGTGCATGCGCGAGCGGCAATCGTATGGCGAGCAGGCACGGTTTTTCCTCTGGAGGTGGGGGTGCGCCGTTAGGATAAAGGCAGGCGCAGCCGAGCGCGAGACTGCCGCAGCACCCGACTCGGACATTCATCGCGGGAGGGTGGCCGAGGGACTAGACTCATGATCGAAAGGGTGTTATCATGATAGTGCCCCTTTCTCATGATACCGACATGCCTGTCAAGCGAATCTCCGAAGCGGCACCGGTCCAAGTCTACCTTGATCGCTCATCTCGCGATCGGCTGGCTCACCTGTCGGCAAATCTCGATCTCAACAAGTCGGATGTGCTCCGGCGGGGGCTGCTGGCCCTCGAGCGCGAGATGCTCGACCCTGCGGCACATCCTGCTCTCCGGCTGCTCGGCAGCGCCACCGAGAACACGGACGCGGCATTCACGTACGATGTAGCCCGAGAACACGACCGCCTGCTGGCTTCGGTCAATGAGCCGACGCCGGGCAAGCCGCGCCCCAAGGGTCCGAGGAAAGGGCGTGCCCCCTGAGCTTTTTGTGGATACGTCGGCGTGGTATCCGGCGGTCGTGCGTTCCCACCCGGATCACGTCGCGGTGGCCGGCGCGATGGCGGAGCGTGTGAGGCGCGGAGTGCGCATCGTAACCACGAATCTCATTGTGGGAGAGACGCACGCGCTACTGCTGCAACGAGCGGGGCGAAACGCGGCGCTCCAGTTTGTGCAGACGGTACGGGAGCCGCCGATTCTGATCGTTATCAGCTCGGCGGAATTGGAGCGCGATGCGGTGGCGCAGTGGCTGGAGAAGTTCGCAGTCCAAGACTTCTCACTTGTAGACGCAGTGAGCTTCGCGGTGATGAAGGGAAGGAAGATGGGCGACGCGCTGACGCTGGACCGGCACTTTGCGGTGGCGGGGTTCGCGATGGTGCCGGGGGGGAGCAAGAGGCGTTACTCCGGACACGACTAACGCGCGGCAGAAACGATCGATACGCTGCGCAGGTGGCAAGCAGCACGAGGTGAGCCCGAGTCACCCCGCTACGGTGACTTCCACCAACAGCTGCTCCTCGCCGACTTCGTCCGGCGTGAAGAACAGCCTCCGCACCGCCGTCGTGAGCGGAACGGCCAGCAGCGCACCGGTGGGACCAAGCACGTAGGCCCAAAACAGGATAGCCGCAAACATCACGAAGGGACTGAGGTCGAATCCCTCCTTCAGAAAGCGCGGTTTGATCACGTTGTCGACCACGTTGTTGATGACCACGAACGTCGCGACCAGGATCAGGGCTCGAGTGGGACCGAATTCGAGCAGCGCGAGCATCGCGGGCGGGATCATGGCTAGGACAAATCCGATCCCGGGCACGAAGCTCAGCACGAGGGCAAGCACGGCCCACAACACCGGCAAGTCGACTCCGAGCAGCACCATGACGAGCCACACCGCGACCGCGAACATCGCGCCGGTGACGAGCGTGTTCCGCATCGCCGAAACGTTCACCAGTAGGCTGGCTCGCCGAACGGGAGACGCTCCAAGGCGGTTGCCCTCAATGCATCAGCGAACGTATGCTCCGTCTGTAGCGACAACGGGCGGGAGCGCCGGTTCCGTCCCTCGGCGGGCCGAATAGTCGCAGTTTTCCTCACGAGCCCTCGCCCCCGCTTTGCGGATCATCGGCAACTCACTCTTCGGACAACCGAGCATGGAACGCACGAAGATGCACACGATCGCACGGCGCACCCTACTGGTCGCGTCGATTGCCGGGGCACTGGGCGCGTCCGCGACCGCTCAGACGCCGACGGCGCCGTCACCTATCGGGCGGTGGGACCTGACCGTGACGGGAGCATTGGGTACGTACCCGTCGTGGCTCGAGGTCACGCTGTCGGGGAATCGCACGCTTGTGGGACGATATGTCGCCGCATCGGGGAGCGCGCGACCAATCTCCCGCGTCGAATTCAACGACGGCAACATGCGCTTCGCGATTCCGCCACAGTGGGAGGCCGAGAATGGCGACCTGCGCGTGGAGGGGCAGATCGATGGAGACCGACTGAGCGGCACGCTCGTGACACCGGGTGGCGAGCGACACACCTGGACTGGCGTGCGAGCGCCATCGTTGGTGCGTACGGCAGCGCCGAGGTGGGGCGCACCGATCCAGCTTTTCAATGGGAAAACTCTCGCTGGATGGGAGACGCGCGGTGGCTCGAGCCACTGGCGCGCGGCAAACGGCATACTCACCAACAGTGCCGGCGGTGCGAATCTCGTGTCCACGCGCACTTTCCGCGACTTCAAACTACATCTCGAAGTGCGCTATCCTCAAAAGGGGAACAGCGGCGTCTACCTGCGTGGCCGCCACGAGGTGCAAGTGGAGGACAGCAGCGGCGACGAACCGAACTCGCTCAAGATCGGTGGCGTGTACGGATTCCTGCCGCCTAACCAGTCGCCGGGTACAAAGGCCGGTCAATGGGTGACGTACGACATCACGCTCGTCGGGCGCCGGGTCACGGTGGTGATCAACGGAACGACCATGATTGCGGATCAGATTATCCCGGGCATCACCGGGGGGGCGTTGGACAGCGACGAAGGTGCGCCGGGGCCGATCTATCTGCAGGGCGACCACACCGCGGTGGAGTACCGCAACATCCGACTGACACCGGCTCGCTGAGTCGCACGGGACATCTATCTCCTCACTCCTGCGAGGTCGAGGGGAGTAGCACAGGAGGCGTTGGGGGCCCGAACGGTCGCATCGACGTGCGTGAGGCCGGAGAGGCGCTCGGCCCTCGCTGCGACTGGCTAGCATCGTTCGCCGCGTGAATTCCCTGGCCGAATCGACAACGTCGGGGGACACGCTGGAGAACCTCTGCGGAGGTCGCGGCACGCTACGACGCCATCTTCCGCTTCACCACCGTGACCCTGAGCTCCGTGGGATACTTCTTCGAATGATGCACCACGTTGGTTGCAGTGACCCCGGTGACTTCGTCGAAGTTCTTCCCTCCGGTGTTCATGTTGCGATCGAAGCGCGGGAAGTTGGAGCTCGAGACCTCGATGCGTAGTCGATGACCGACCTCGAAGTAGTTGCTCGTGGTCATCGGGCCGAGAACCACTTTGTACACCTTCCCCTTTTCCATGAACACCTGCTTCTCGTATCCCGCGCGGTAGCGTACCCGCAGGATGGTCTCGTCCAGGTTGTACACCCGGCCGTCGGGATATACGTCCAGCAGCTTGACAGTGAAGTCGGTGTCCTTCACGTCGGATGAGACGTGCAGCGTGAGTTCCACCGGGCCACTTACTTCCATCCCTTCCGCGAAGGGCTCCGTCGAGTAGACCAGAATGTCCTTCCGCGCTTCCATCTTCCGCTGGTCGAGCGAGCCGCCGATCACCGCGTTCCCGGTGCAGCACACGTTGCCGCCGTACGACGGCACTGGATGCATGGGATCGTAGGTGAGGGCGTCGGGGGTGTCGGTTGCCGGCGGTTTGGACGTGAGCCGGCCGTCGCCGGCCGCCGAGTTGGCATTGCCATTGCTCGACAGGAAGTAGCGGAGCGTTTCGGCCCCCTTGGGCGGCCACGACTCCGACGACTGCCAGCGATTCATCCCCATGGTGAAGTAGCGCACCTTGGGCAGCGTGTCGAGGAGTGCCGACTTCTCGCCTTTGAGAAAGATGTCGAACCATCCGTAGGTAAGCGCGTCGTAGTTCAGTCGCGCGTCGCCCATGCTGCGCTCACCCACCACCGTGTTCTCGGTCGCGCGCTTGTAGGCGCAGTGCAGCGTGGGGGCGATGACGGCGTACTGCTGGTTGGCGATCTCGGGACGCGCCGTTTTCCGCACGTGGTTGTACGTCGCGAGGTTGGGGCCCACCGAGACATCGTACCACGACATGAACCAGAGCCCCGGGACATTGATCACCATATCGTCGTGGAACAGTCCGCCGCGATACCACGCCGAGTCGTTAGGCGTGCGCTTGATCATGGCGCCGCCGGTGGCGATGCCGGGCATGGAGTCGGCGAACACTCCCTTTGGCCCGTCAAGATTTTTCATGATGTCCATTTCCGGCAGGTGGCTGAGCGCCTTGGCCCAGTCGACCTGGGGCAACTGCTGTGATAGATCGAACGACTTGGAAAGCGAACGAGTTCGTCCTGCGTGAGGCCGGGTGGGGGCATGGGACGATTCTGGTTCTGCTCCCCGTACAGCCAAGCGATGAACAGCATCTGGACCGCGCCGCCGCGATACCAGTTGCCCTGTTCATAGTACGAACCGACTCGCCCCACGCCCGCGCCAAAACCTTGCGGAATGATCGTCCCGAGGCCTTTCGGGTTCTGCGCCGCCACAGCCATCTGCCACTCGGCGGTGGACGAGCACCCAATCAGACCCACCTTGCCATTGGACCATGGTTGCGACGACATCCACGCGATGGCATCCACGCCGTCGGTGAGGGGCGGACCGAGAATGTCGTAGTTTCCCTCGGAGAAGAAGTGGCCGCGCTCGTTCATGTCGACATACGCGTAGCCGCGCTTCACCGCCTCGAGGCGCGACGAGATGTCGGAGGGAGCGCCGAGTCGGACGTCCCACCAGTTGAAGTTGTAGGGCGTGCGAACGAAGATCGTCGGTACGTTGCCACACCCCGTCACCCCTTCTGCAAGAAACTGGACTTTGGCACCAACCCTCGCAAGTTCTGCACGTTGCACTCGATGTCATCTTCGGGGTCGGTAAGGCGGATGTCTGCGATTGCCCGGATTTCACGCGCACCCGTCCCTGCCGCTTCTGCGGCGAGGCGCGCAGATTCCCTCCAGACCATTTTTCCGTGTTTCCTGGAGTCCTCTTGTGCGCCGAATATTCGCTCTCGTCCTGCTCGCCGCCTGCATTGGAGCGCCGGTCGCCACCAACGTGGCTCCCGAGTCGGGTGCAAGCCCCGGCGCCGTCTGGCCCGACGAGGGCCCGCTTACGTGGTCGGGCCGCACGACGAGCGCTGACATCTCGGCCAACGACCTCCGGACTCGCCTCTATCCCTTCGCACACGACTCCATGCGGGGGCGACGAATCGGCGAGGTCGGGAATTACAGGGGCACGACCTACATTGCCGCCGAGTTCCAGCGACTGGGGCTCAAGCCGGCCGGCGATAACGGGACCTACTTTCAGGACCTCGCGTTTGGTCCCATTGGATTCGACGTCGCCGAGTCGCGCCTGGAAATCGGTGGCGCGGCGCTGGTGGTCAAGTCCGACTGGATCCCGATCGCCCCTCTGTCCGGCGGAGGACTGTCCGGAACGACCGCCCTCAGCGCGGTGACCACGGTCTTCGCGGGGCGCTGGGGCGACACGACGACGCTCGATCCGTCGCGCTTTCGCGACCGAGTGGCGGTCTTTCTCGCCTCGCCTAACGCACCCGGTAGCGACGCACCCACTCGTCCACCAGTTCCTCTTCTCCGCTGCGACTCGGTGCCTGACAAGTTTGGCGCAGCGGCCGCTGCCCGCGTCGAGGCCGAAGTCGCGGCCCGTGGCGCGTCGGCAGCGCCCCGTCTTCCTTTGGTTCCCGCCACGACGCGCGATACGCGTGCACAG
>ENA-ORBV01009657-ORBV01009657.1-microbial-mat-metagenome-genome-assembly--contig:-NODE-9657-length-15727-cov-6.849393_pt1 | contig 15727 bp, 18 predicted proteins | sample MGYA00237777_ERZ505514 | MGnify/ENA primary metagenome ERZ505514 (study PRJEB26160, sample SAMN06269048) | microbial mat metagenome | isolation source: Oligotrophic lake microbial mat | place... | reverse complement strand
GGTCGTAAACGCGCTGCCACTCGCCGGGCAGCATCCTCACCATCCGGCCCAAAAGGTGCGAGGCCAGGTGCTCGACGTGCACCCAGGGCAGAATCAAGTAGGGGGTGTTGTAGGCGATGAAGCGGATGTTCCGCCTTCGAGCCGTAGCCGACCAGCCCAGATAGCGGTCACGCGGCGCCAGGTGACGCGGCGCCGAGCTCCAGGCCAGACACGCCACTCGGTTGCTGATGTTTGTGACCAGCTTTGATAGGGAGAGAAGCCATGCGGCCCACAGCCACCGCACTCGCGATACTGTTTTCTGCAGGCGCCGTTGCCCACCCGGGCGGCCCGCAACCGCCATCGGAGGTTCGGAACGGATCAGAGATCCAGAGAGTCGTCGCGGATCTTTGTGGAGCGAAGCTCGTGCTTCCGGGGGAAGAGGGGTCGCATGGCGGGGCCGCCGCAATTCAAGTCAAATGCGAAATCATTGAAGGCCTGGTGACGAAATGCCACTTCAATCATGTGGTATTTGAAAATCAGCTCTACGACTTCGAAGACTTGAAACAACGCTATCGAACAGGAACCGCGACCGAGGCGGCGCTCTACAACGCCGTGGGCGGACTGTGGTCGACCACGGCCGAGATTGAGCCTCTGCTTGGGCTGCTGCACAGGAAAGCCTTGGCCGGTGACGTCATTCTCAGCGTGCGAACGGCATCTATACCCAGAAGAGTCTGGGTGTTGAGATTGTCCAGGTACTGACAGCGCCGCGACGGGACACGTGCAGGGCAAACATCGACCGCCTGACCTCCTGGCGGTTCGACGATGACCATCCTTACAGCGCTGATTTCAAAGGTGCCATCAGCGCCTGCCTGGACGAGGCCATGATGGCCGCCGCCCGTGCAAGGCCCGCGAATGCGCGCGTCGGCCTGTTCGCGGCCAGTTTGGAAAGCTATGTGAAATTCACCGACGACGACTCTTTCAATCCGCGTGATCGATTGATGCACGAGAATCTCGCGGCCGCCCTAGGCACCCTGCCGAGCCACACCAAGACCGTTGTCTGGACTGCCAATGTGCACGCATCAAGAATTCCCCACGATGGCGCCAAGCCAGCCGCCAGCTATTTCGATAGCGCGGACAGAAAGTCGATAAAGAGCATCGGCATCGTCGCGGCCTCCGGAGCCTATGGCCGGCAAGGGAGAAAGCCAACGCCGCTCCAACCCGCGAGTCCGGGCAGTCTCGAAGGAATGGCCCCGGCCGCTGACGGCGCGGAGAGCAACTATCTTTCTGCGCGACAACTGCCCGCCTACAACAAGCTCCCGTCCAGGCTGCTTGGCTATGGCGGCTACCGGAGCGGCGAATGGTCGCAACTCTTCGATGGCGTCATCATCTTGAAGCGCGAACGGCCGCCAGATTTCGTCAGGCCGCCGAAACCAAGAGCGTAAGGGGTCGCTTCCATCAGTTCTTCAGGATGGCGATCGGGGTCTTGCCGAGGGTTGGCGCGGGACGCCGAACTCGACGTGGATGCTGACGCCGGGTGCGGGCCAGCGACGACTAGAGTCAAGGCAAATATCTCGACCTGCTCGACCCTCCCCACTTTCAGACGCTGCCCCGAGGACTTCCTGCAACGAGTCAAGGGGAATCTTGACCCAGTCGGTCCTCCACTTCCGCCCGGTCGTTGCAGCCCGGAAGGGCTGCGGTGGCTTGGCCCGAGGCCAGGCTGGCGTTCTAGTAGGGGCGGCCCTCGTGGCCGCCCTGCGAGATCGGAACGGCCGGGCACCCACAAGGGGTGCCCCTACGCTTCGGGAGAAGGGCCCCGCCCCCCATGGCTGGCCAGGCTGCGCGCTCGCCCTTGCTGCCGTGATCCCCGCACTGGTTCTCGTCGCCGAGCGCCTGTCGCCGGAGCACGCGGCTCTTCCAGCAGGGCGGACCGCGACCAGGTGAGCGGCAGGGCATCCCCCAAGGGAAGGCTTCGCGCCCTCGGTCAGTTCGCCGGGCGCAGCCAGGTAACGGGTGATGCTCAGCGGGTTCTTCACCACGGCAAGCAGTTTCATCCGCCCCTGGCAAGCGGGGCGATCGGCGTGACGTCAAGATGGCCCGGACGGACGACGCCGATGACGATGTCGTCCCGGTCGGATGATGCGGCAGGCACCGTCGAGACGGCTTCGTGCTGGACCGGGTCAAAACGTTGACCGAGCGGGTCAACTCGCGTGACGCCGAGCCCTTCCAGCGTCGCCAGAAACTGCTGACGCACCAGCGCCACTCCCTGCACAAGCGGGTCGGGCGTGTCGGTCTTGCTCGCACCATTGTCGAGCACCTCAAGAGACGACACAATCACAGACCGACGACTTCGTTCGACGTCTTTCTGGATCTCCTTGCGAAGACGCGCGCGGGCCTGGTCGAATTCGTCCGACCCTCCGCGATGCTGCCTTCGGGTATGAGACGAACGCCCTGAACCACGCGCCGAAACGCGGGCGTTTGCGAAATCACCTGCACGGTCCACAGTTTGCCGTCATCTGGACGAGTCGGGAGACGTCCTTCAAAGGCGCCGTCCGAGTTCGACCGCATGGACACCCTGAGCGCGACATCGTCTTCCCCGCCGACTTGGTGGCGCAGCTACACCCCAAGCGCGGAGAAGACGAAGTCGCGTGGCCGATCTTTGTTCGCCGATCAAGATCCGATCGGCTTTTCTTCGGTGCCGACCGTGAACCTGCGGTAGTTCGAGTAGGTGGTGGTCTGACGAACGCGGAAGGTCTTGAAGATGAAGGCGCGGCCGGTGGCGATCGTCACCACGCGAAGGGGGAGCCAGACGTGATCCTCCACCGCGACGAACTCCATCTGAAGCGCGAAGGCCCCGAGCTTCACCCCGGTGGCGAGGCTGGCTTTGCCGCCTTCGATGTTGTGGGCGTCGATCCGCGCCACTCTGCGGTCGACCTCGTCGACATGAAGACGTCCGGTAAGAATCCGCGCGATGGCGTCCGAGCCCCGGCCTCCGGACGATCGACCCGTGGAGGCGGAGGCGAGAGGTAAAAAAGCGAAGACCAGTGTCTTCCGGCCCCCGCGTTCCTCGCGACCTACCGTCTTGAAGTCGAACGACTCGAGAAGCAGCGACAGCCGGATCCCCGGCTGCTCGCTCACGGTTCGCCCCTCGCCGATCGCCTTCGCGAGGGCCTCCGCCTTCCGGTCGACCTCCGACTGTTCCCGCGCGCTCAAGGCCCTGCCGTTTCGGGCCACCAGGCGTCGCACCGGACGGGTCTGCACGAAGTAGACCTCGTAGCGTCGGGCTTCCCGCGAGATGGCGTTCCCATTTTTGTCGAGGTTTTCACGCACCTCGTCCATGTCGTACGAATAGTCGTTGATCGCGGCGTCCTGGGGCCGCGGGTTCCGAAGAACGCTGCGGACGTAGGCATTGCCCTCAGGCCAAGCATCCTCCTCCTGAGCCACCGCGTGGGGCGCCAGGAGGAAGAAAAGCGCCAGACCAGGTGCCAGCAGTCTGTGGTGAAAGTCCGCCTCTCCCCCAAGGGAGGCTTCGCGCGCGAATGCCGACAGACTTTCGCCATGGGCTGCCAGCTTCAAGACTTCTTTGAAACGCGCGTGGCGATCGCCTCGGCGACTTCGCTCGTGGAGGCCGAACCCCCCAGGTCTTTCGGCATGTGTTTCCCTTCCTTCAAAACCGCGGTCACCGCGTGGCGCACCCGGTCGCCCGCCGCCTTCTCGCCGATGTAGTCAAGAAGCAGGGCGGCCGAGAGAATCAGCGCGATCGGATTCGCGATGTTCTTGCCTGCGATGTCGGGGGCGCTGCCGTGAACCGCCTCGAAAGTCGCCCCCTTCTCACCGATGTTGGCGCCGGGGGCCAGGCCCAGGCCGCCCACCAGTCCGGCACACAGATCGGAGACAATGTCGCCGTACAGATTCTCAAGCAGCAGCATGTCGAAGCGCGTGGGGTCGAGCACCAGCTGCATGCAGCAGTTGTCCACGATGATGTCGTCGTATTTGATGTCCGGGAAATCGGCGGCCACCCTGGCACAGCAGTCCAGAAACAGGCCGTCCGACAACTTCATGATGTTGGCCTTATGGACGGCGGTGATCCGCTTGCGGCCGTGGGTCCGCGCATAGTTGAAGGCGAACTTCGCGATCCGGGTCGAGGCCTTTTCGGTGATCACCTTGATCGACTCCACCACGCCGGGGACCACCACGTGTTCGAGGCCGGAGTACAGATCTTCGGTGTTTTCTCGAATGATGACGAGGTCGACGTTCTCGTAGCGGCTCTTCACCCCCGGCAGCGACTTGATGGGCCGGACGTTCGCATAGAGGTCGAGGGTCTTGCGCAAGGCCACATTGATGGAGGCATGACCGCCACCCACCGGAGTCGTGGTGGGGCCCTTCAGGGCCAGGCCGTTCTTTCGAATTGAGTCGAGCGTCTTCTGCGGGAGGGGCGAACCTTCGGTGGCAATGGCCATGGCCCCCGCCATCTGGGATTCCCACTTGATGACCACCCCGGTCGCTTCGAGCACGCGCACCGCGGCCGAGACGACCTCGGGTCCGATTCCATCGCCTGCGATCAACGTCCCTTTTCGGCTCATGCGCCTCCTTCGATGTGATTTTTCTTCAGGATTTCGAGTACGGCTTCGGGAGTCTCCGCCAACTGCAAAATGGACACTTCTTCTTCCCGCACTTTCCCACGCGCGACCAGTGCGCTTTGAATCCAGTCGAGAAGTCCCTGCCAATGGGCCGGATTTCCGGCGAGGATGATCGGGAACGGCTTGATCTTTTTGGTCTGAACGAGGGTCACCGCCTCGAACAGTTCGTCGAGCGTTCCGAACCCTCCGGGCATCACCACGAAGGCCTTGCTGTACTTCACGAACATGACTTTGCGCACGAAGAAGTACTTGAACGTGATGGTGTGGGTGAGGTACGGGTTGGCTTTCCCCTCGTGGGGCAGATGGATGGCGAGACCTACCGAATTCCCGTTTCCTTCCCGCGCTCCCTGATTCGCCGCTTCCATGTCTCCCGGCCCGCCGCCCGTGATCACGTCGTAGCCCGAAAGGGCCAGGGCGCGCCCCATGGCCCGCGCTCCTTCATAGTCTTCGCTGCCGGGTTTCGAACGGGACGATCCGAAAACCGCCACCCCCCGGTCGATCTCCTGCAGTTCGTCAATCCCCTCCACGAACTCCGACATGATCTTGAACATCCGCCAGGCGTCCTTGCCTGAGAAGTCGATCCCGGAAAAACCAATACCTTCAGCCATATTCGTCATTATCCCCTGCGGCCCGGCCTTTGGAACCTTTCTCCCCCCTGGGGCGTTAGAAGGGACAGAAGCACATGAGTTTCAAGGAGAAAAGCCAACATGTTTCAACGACTTCCGATCACCTGCGCTCTCGCCTTCGCCAGCATCGGCTGTCTGGTGAACGTCAGCCACGTCTCAAACCCGGACCGGTACTTCGACGAAGCGCGGAACGCGGCTCAAGCGGTGGCGGGCAAAGAAGGTCCAGCACGGGAATTGCGCGTTCTGGTCTACGACCCGGACAATCGAAAACTTGTGCGGGTCGAAGTGCCTCTGGGCCTGGTGCGAAAACTGGCCAGGAACGCCGACTTCGACTGGGACTTAGACGATCAGGATTTCTGCGACCGCTCCCGAAGCGGCTGCTCGGAAGCGCGGCGCAAACTCCGGAAGCTCCGCGGCACCGACCTGGACAAGCTCCCGCTCGGCCCGCTGGTGGAGGTCACCGAAGATGATGGCGAACGGGTCCTTGTCTATCTGCGCTGAGGTCGCCGAAGATCGCTCCTTGTGGCCCCGTGCAAAGGCAACGACGATGCGCATCTCCTTGCCCGCCTCGCGGCGGGGGAGGAAGAGGCGCTGTCTTCGCTCATGGCCCGGCACGAACGGCGTCTCTACGGTATCGCCTACGGCTATTTGCGAAACTCCGAGGACGCCCTCGAGGTGGTTCAAGATGCCTTCATCAAACTCTTTCAGCAGGCGCAGCGGATCGATTCCCGGGCCGAGGTGGGCGCCTGGCTCACCCGCGTCGCCATCAACGCCGCCATCGACCGCTACCGCCAGAAAAAGCGGCGGGGAACCCATGAAGTCGGGGTGGAGGCCGAAGACCTCCAGCACATTCCAGCGCGCCACCAACCAGGCGCCCTCGACCACCTTCACACTGAAGACTCGCGTCGGACCATCGAACGGGGCCTGCTCGCCCTCAACGAAAGGCAGCGCGCGGTCGTGACCCTGCGTCACTTTTCTGAGATGTCCCTGGAAGAGATTGCTTCCACGCTGGGTGTTCGCCTGGGCACGGTCAAGAGTTCGCTCAATCGGGCGCTTATCCGGATGAAGGCAACATTGGGGGAGGCTCGCGCATGACCTTCCTTCATTTCCGATTCACCCGGCGTCTGGGGCTTCTGGCCGCGGGTGTCCTCAATCCGACGGAAGCCTCCTTTGTTCGGAGCCACATCGAGTCCTGCCCGTCGTGTCGCACTGAGCTTCAGGGGTTGGAGCGGGCTGATGCGGCGCTGCGCGCGGACGCCGCGATCGGGCGCGCCTTGCCCATTTCCTCGGAAGCGCTGCAAACTCGCGTTTTCGCAAGGCTGCGGGAAGCGCCCTCGTCACGTCCAGTCGTCCCGGCTTGGAGTCTTGCCTCTAGCCTCAGTGCGGCGGGTCTCATCGGCATCGGCCTGCTTGCGGGGATTCTCGCGGCCCGCCTGGCGCCTCTGGTTCCCGAGGTCGCGCCCGTTCCGGTGGGGGTGTCCCTCGAAGACGCGGGCGAGACCGCGTCGAACAACGACGCCTTCTACGCGCGCCTCGAGAAAACCCATCTGCGTGCCGATGCCGCCCGGTACCTCGAAGACGCCCAGGACGTTCTGGTGCAGATGAGAGCGGCCGCGGATTGTCCGGACTCGCCCCAGGACAGCGTCGATGTCGCCCAGGAGGCCCGGACCAGCCGGACCTTGCTCAAGCGCCGAGCCGCTCTGGTTTCGGGATCGGGTGAAACCCTCCTGGCCGCGCGGGGGGTGATGGAGGAGGTCGAAGGCCTGCTCCAGCAGGTGGCCGAACTTCCCCAGTGCACAAGACGCTCCGAGGTGGCCGCGATCGCCCGCAACGTCGAACGAAAAAACCTGCTGATGAAAATCGACATGGTTGCCCAGGAGCTTGCAGCACCATGAACTTTCTCGCCGCCACACTGATCGTTCTCACCACCTTTCCCTTCGCCGTCGCCCTCTTGGAATCGGATCTCACCGAGGCCAAGGCCCTCTTCTTCGATCGCAAATACGAAGAGTCGCGGACACGCTGGTCGGAAATTGCCGCCCAGAAGGGCCCGACCAGCGAAGCCGCCACCTATTGGATCGCGCGTTGCAGCGAATCCCTGGGGGAAACCGATCGCGCCTTCCGCGAGTACGGAGCGTTTCTCGACCTGCCGCCCACCGACGTTCGTCTCGCCGAAGAAGCCGAGATCTCGCGCATTGGTCTTGCCACCAAGCTGGCGCGATCCGGCAAGTCTGGTTATATGACCGCGGTGCTTCGCTCGCTGGGAGATGACCGACCCGCGGTCCGGTACTTCGGAGCGTTGCAGGTGGGTTCTCTGCCGAACCTGACCGACGCCCGCAAGGCGACCGCGGTGCTGCGAGAGATTGTGAAATCTTCCAAGGACACAGACATCGTCGAGCGGGCGAAACTTCAGCTCCTGCGTCTCGAGCCCAAGAGCCTCGCGGAAGCGCCCCCGCCCACCTCCAGCAGGCCTTCGCCCACGCCAGGGAAGACCGTCCGTCCGTCGGAAAAGGAGCCGGTGGGCCCGGCCCGACTTCTGCGTATCCGGATTGCCAAGGGCGGAAAACAGACGGTGTCCGTGACGGTTCCCTTCTCCCTCGCCGAATTCGTCTTCGGATCGCTGCCCGATTCGGCCAAGCGAGGCCTGGAGATGAAGGGCTACGACGCCGATGGATTCTGGAAACGCCTGCGCACACTCAACATCCGCGAAATTGTGTCGATTGTGGGTGAAGACGGTGAGACCATCGAAATCTGGGTGGAATAACGCAAGGACACGGCCTAACCGCAATGGTCGAGGCGGCCCTCGTGGCCGCCCTGCGAACATCGGAAAGGCCGGGCGCACCCGAGGCCCCTGGCTTCCGACACCGGACTCTAAGGGTGCCCCTACGCGTCGGGAGGCCCCCGCGGAAGGTAAGATCACGGGGTGCCTTATGCATCCTGATCTAGTGACGCTAGTGGATCTCCACCATGCCGATGTGGAGTTGAGACGGTTTGACAGCGAGCTTTCCGCTCTGCCCCAGAAGAAGGCGGCCATCGAGGCGCAGATCGTCGCGGATCGCGCCGCCCTGGACGCGGCGAAGGCCGCCCTCGACGGCCAATCCAAGGATCGAAAGCGCCTGGAACTCGAGGTTCAGGACTTCGAAGCCAAGCGGTCGAAATACAAGGGCCAGCTCGGTGAAGTGAAGACCAACAAGGAATACACGGCCCTGCTCCACGAGATCGAGAACGTCGAACGCGAGATCCGATCCCGCGAAGACCTGATCCTGGAGGCGATGGAAAGGGTCGAAGGCGGCCAGGGGAAAGTGAAAGCCGAGGAGTCGGCCTTCAAAGGCGTGGAGGCGTCAAGGCGCGATGAGATCAAGCTCATCGAGGCGAAGATCCAGGAATGCCAGAAGTCCAGGGTCGAAGCTTTGGGCACCCGCGAAAAGAAAGTGATTTCGCTCAAGCCCGACCTGCTGGCCGAATACTCGCGCATTCTCCAGCGTCGCGGCACCGCCCTCGCCGAAGCCAAAGACGGAGCCTGCACCATGTGCCATGTGAAGCTCCGGGCTCAGGTCTACGTCGACGTGAAACGGAACGACACGATCATCATATGCTCGTCGTGTTCGCGCATCCTTTTCTTCAACGCGCCTCCACCCCAGGGCGCGGTTGAAGCACCCCTCCCTCACTAGGGCGTAATGTCAGCGCTGCCCGAACTCGTGATCCATATCGATGGCGGCTCCCGGGGAAACCCCGGGCCCTCCGGTTTTGGGGTCCACGCCGTCGATGCCCGAGGTGCTGTCGTGGCCGAGCACTTTGGCTTTATCGGCACCGCCACAAACAACGTGGCCGAGTACCAGGCTCTTGTGCATGCCTTCACCCTCGCCACCGCACGCGGCGCCCGGCGTATCGAGATCCGGTCCGATTCAGAGCTTGTGGTGAAGCAGATGAACGGCGTCTACAAGGTGAAGCATCCCGACATGCTCGTCCTGTGGCGTCAGGCCTCCACGAAGCGCCGCTCCTTCGAGTCAGCCGAGATCAAGCACGTCCGTCGCGAGCAGAACAAGGAAGCGGATGCCCTCGCGAACCGCGCCATGGATCTAAGGGAATCCCACCTTTCCGGCTAGACACCTTCCAAAGATCATGACGAAACTCAACAGTTATCTGGGCGGCTCCTGGCAGGAAGGGGAGGGTGAGGGCGAAGCCCTGCTGAACCCGGCCACCGAAGAAGTCCTCGCCTACGCTTCCGCGGACGGCCTCAGTCGATCCCTGGCTCTCGAATTCGCCCGGACCGAAGGCGGGCCGGCTCTGCGCTCTCTCACCTTCAAGCAGCGCGGCGAGCTGGTTCACAAGACCGCAGCCCTGCTTCAGAAGAATCGAGACGAACTCATCGGGCTTGCGATGACCAACGGCGGCAACACCCGCTCCGACGCCAAGTTCGATGTCGATGGCGCCATCGCCACTCTTCAGGCCTACGCCGAGATCGGCGAAGCACTCGGTGATCGACGCCTTCTCGCGGACGGAGAGCCCATCCAGCTCGGTCGGGCGCCACGTCTGGTGGGTCAGCATGTTCTGACCACTCGCCACGGAGTGGCGGTTCACGTCAACGCCTTCAACTTCCCGGCCTGGGGTCTGGCCGAAAAGGCCGCGGTGGCGTTGCTCGCGGGTATGCCGGTGCTGACCAAGCCCGCTACCAGCTCCTCGCTCGTGGCCCATCGTTTGTTCGAACTCCTGATCGAGGCGCGGATATGGCCCCGCGGCGCGCTCTCGCTGCTTCTCGGTCGTGCGGGCGATCTTGTCTCTCACCTCCAGGCCCAGGATTGCCTGGCCTTCACCGGCGGCGCTTCGACGGCGTCGCTGCTGCGGAACACGCCGGGCGTCGTCGAGCGAGGAACGCGGATCAACGTCGAGGCCGACTCCTTGAACGCGGCGGTCCTCGGGCCCGAGGCCACGCCGGATTCGGAGACCTACGATTTCTTCCTCAAGGATGTCCTGCGCGACATGACGCAGAAGGCCGGCCAGAAGTGCACGGCCATCCGCCGCATTCTCGTACCGGAGGCCCTGAGCGAACGTTTCCGCGACGATCTGGCCGATCGCCTGGCCGCGGTGGTGGTGGGAAATCCGGGGACCGACGGCGTGCGGATGGGCCCGCTCGCCACCTCGGCTCAGAAGGCCGCGGTTCTCGAAGGTCTCTCGTTGTTGGCGCGCGACGGTCGGATTGTTCATTCGCGGCCCGGCTTAAAGCCTGAGGGAGTTCCCGAAGGCCAGGGTTTCTTCGTCTCGCCCACGCTCCTCGAGGTTGAACCCGGAGCCGACGCTCCAAGCGTTCACTCGCACGAAGTTTTCGGCCCCGCGGCCACCATCGTTCCGTATGACGGTACCGCCGCTCAGGCGGTGGAGCTTGTCTCCCGCGGAGCCGGTGGGCTCGTCTCCTCGATCTACTCCGAGGATGTCCCCTTCGTGTCGGAGGCGACGCTCGGCCTCGCGCCGTTTCACGGTCGGCTCTTCCTCGGCAGTGTGAAGATCGCCGAATTGTCACCCGGTCCGGGGACGGTCCTTCCTTCCCTGGTTCACGGCGGTCCCGGTCGCGCCGGAAACGGAGAGGAATTGGGCGGCGAACGAGGCCTCTCTTTCTATATGCAACGCACCGCCATCGAAGGCGCGCGTCCGGTCATCGACCGGATCCTCAAGCAGGGAGGGGTTTCGTGACCGAGCTTTTCGTGAAGGATCTTTCCGGCAACGACATCTCCCTCGCCGGCATCGCGAAGAGCAAGCCCACCCTTTTCATTTTCGTTCGGCACTTTGGGTGAATCTTCTGCCGAGAGCAGGCGGTGCAGGTGCACCGCGAACGGGAAGCCTTCGCGAAGCTCGGCGTCCAACCGGTGGTGATTGGTCACTCGAGTCTTCGCTACGCGAAGGCCTTCGTGGATGAGACCCAGATCGATCTGCCGGTATTCGTGGACGAGAAGCGCGTGGTCTATAAGGCCCTCGAGTTCAAACGACCCTTTCTCGCGTTCCTTACCCCGAAGGTTCTGAAACGCGCGGCGGAAGCGCGCCGGAATGGTTTCAGCCAGCCCGGAGTTCATGGCGACGCTTTCCAGCTCGGCGGAGTTCTTCTGCTGATGCCCGACGGCTCGATGCCCTACAAGTATTCAAGCCAATTTGCGGGCGACCACCCCAAACTCGAAGACCTCAAGGCCGAGGTTCGCAAGGCGATGGCGTAAAGGCTGTTCGCTAGACCAGTTTGTCCATGCCCATGTGATCGCTGGTCCGCCGGTCGCGAATCACTTCGCCGGTGGCTTCAGTCTTATAGCGTTGGGCGTCGGCGGCCAGGGTCAACACCGTGACCGGCCTTCTTTTTCCGCGCAGGTTGAGGATGCCGACCGACTTCAGACCCAGGCTTTCAGGATCGCGATCACCGATGAGGCCACTATCGAACAGCGCCGAGCCGGGCAAGGCGCGATGTTCGAGGCGTGATGCCGTATTCACGGTGTCGCCAAGCAGCGTCCGGTCCTGCTGATAGAAGGGGCCGACCGAGGTCACGATCGTGGGCCCCCAGGCGACACCGACCCGGATTTCGATGGGCGCGATGCCGTGCGGCGCGATCTGAGCCGCGATCCGGCTTCGCGCGTCCAGGATGTCGGAAACCGCGGCCACCGCGGACAGGCCATTGGGAAAGAAACCCATGATGCCGTCGCCAATGTATTTAACGATTTCTCCACCGTGCTGGTAACAGATCGCGGCCACCACGGTGAAGTAGGAGTTGAGCAGGGCCACCAGTTGCGGAGGCCGCAGCACCTCCGAGGCATTCGTGAAGCCGCAGATGTCGACGAACATGACGGCGCGATCCACCACTTCCTCTATGCCCTCGGGGCCGCCCGGGCCGTCCTTGTCGATCTTGTCCCAGGTGGAAGGAGGGATGTAACGGCGCAGCACCTCCTGCATCCGCACGTTCTCCTCGTGGATAGCCTCGAGCTGAGTGTAGGAAGCCTGAACCTCCGCATTCTTGCGCGCGAGTTCGCGCTCGTAGTCGAGCCTTCGGATGAGCAGGCCCATCTGATCGCACAACGTGAGGAAGGCGGCCTCATCGGCGGCTTCGAGCGACTCCCGAATATCGTCCTCGATCACGAAGTAGCCGCGGAATTCGGGGCCGGAGAACACGGGGATCGCACAGGAGAAACGCGGAGCGTGGCCCAGAATGAAGCTCTGGCCACGAAGATGAAGGCTGCCGCCCCGCCTCACCCCTTTCGCCTGCAACTCGAGCACCTCGCGCATCAGGGGCGGGGCCTTCGCTCCTTGAAACGAAGGGCAGGCGGCTTCAATCGACCACAGCCCTTCGCCGTGTCTTTCCAGGAAAGCCGAGAACGCGTAGCCGGCGCGGGTCACCGCCGCCGCGGTCATCACCGATCGCGCCGCCCCCAGATCCGCGCGCTCGAGGGCCAGATGCACCACGTCGCGCACCATCTCGAGCCGGGACCGGAGGCGGGCTTCGGCATCGTAGGAATCGCGGTTCTCGAGCACGGTGGCGACGTAACCCGACAGCAGCGAGAGCAGATTCATGCTGTCTTCGGAAGGACGCTGCTCGTCGTCTGGATCCTCGAAAAGAATGTAGCCCCAGAGCCTATGAGCGGAACGGATCTCGACCAGACCATGATCACCGGGCTGAATATCCAGTTTTCGCGCTCGAGCCTCGGAATAGGCGTGAATGGGAGCCTGCCGATTTCCCCCGATGAACGTTCCCGGAACGAACGCGGCCAGGTCGAGCTTGAAGCCCCGCTCGAACGCCTTGAACAACTCGACGATCGGCACCCGGTCGGGCAGGTTTGTGGCTCCTTGAACCGCGGCGCGGGCCGCGAAGCGGTTGTCGGCCTCGGCGATGTAGATGGCGGCCCGACGGAAGGGCGTGATCGCGGACACCGCGCGCACGAACCGGTCGAGCAGTTCCTTCGAGTCGCCGCCGACCTTCAGATTTCTCGACACCTCCAGCAGGGCCACGGCCCGCCTTCGCATGCGTCGCCGCTCTCGGCCCAGTCGGGAGAGCCTCAAAGTCGCTTTCCGGAGCTTCTCGAAGTCGATGGGCTTCGAAAGAACCTCATCAATCGACTCACGAACGAAGCCGGTGAGAGCCTCCAGATCGAAAGCACCCGAGACCACCAGGATGGGCACGTCGAGGTCGGTCTCGCGAACGCCCTGCACAAAGTCGCGGCCGCTGCCGTCCTTCAGCAGGTAGTCCACGAGCACCAGATCGAAATCGTTCTGCGCATAGGCCCGAAGACCCTCAGCGACACCATTTGTCGATATCGGCTCCCAGCCCGCCTCGGCGTAGTACCGCTCCAGCAATTTGCGGAAGAGGGCGTCGTCGTCGACGATCAGAACACGCGGTTTCGAGGGAGCCACCTGGGCGATGTTACCGCCCGGTAGAATCGATTTTGTGGAACTCGACATCGATCCGCGCATCGCGTCCGCTCCCAAGGTCGAGCTACACCAGCACACCGATGGATCGATTCCAGTGGAGGTCACCTGGAATCTGATGCGCCACCACCGGCTGAACCCGGTGGACACCATCGAGGAAATGCGGCGGCGTCTGGAGATCCAGGAACACGAGGAAGGCACCCTCATGTCCTACCTCGACAAGATGCACTATCCGCTGTGGATCACCCAGTTCTACGAGAACATCTCCACGGTCACCGAAGCCATCGTGGACGAGGCTGCTCGCTCGGGCGTGCGCACCCTTGAACTGCGCTACTCACCGATCATCCACACCTTCGCGGGCCTCACGCCCAGGCAGTCGATCCGCGCCGTGCTTTCAGGCATGAACCACGCCAACAAGCGGCACGGAATGAAACTCGGTCTGATCGTGATCGCCATGCGCCAGCATGGTCCGCACATCGCCAAGATCCTGGCCCGGTCTGCCATCTCCGAAGCCCAGCATCTGCACGCCCGCACCGGTGTCGTGGGTTTCGATATCGCCGGCCCCGAAACCGGCAATCCGCCCCACCTCTTCGCAAGTTCGTACGAAATCGCCCGTTTGGGCCGCCTCGGCCTCACCGCCCACGCGGGTGAGGACGGCCCGCCCCGTTACATCTGGGAGGCGATCGATGGCCTCGGCTGTCAGCGAATCGGCCACGGTTGTTCCGCGGTTCAGGACGAGGCTCTGCTCCGGCGTCTCGCCAAGGATCGCATCATGGTGGAGTGCTGCATCTCCTCCAACCAGCACACCGGGGCGGTCAAGAAGGGTGCGCCTCATCCCATTAGAACGCTTCTGGAATACGGCGTTCCCGTCTCGATCTGCTGCGACAACTCCACGGTTTCGCGCACCAACCAGAACCTCGAGTGCGGGAAGGCCGCCCAGGAGATCGGCGTGGACGCCCTGCTTCAGATCCTCCGCGACTCGGCCGAGCACACCTTCATCAAGCCGGAAACAGCGCTGGTCGAAGGGGACGGCGACTGATCAGCGGACTCCGGCCCGCGCCGATGGCTGCGGTGACTTGGAGGGCCCGAGCCGCGATCCGGCAGGCTGCCGGTAAAACGACCCCTCTCCGCGCCAAGTTCATTGATCAACTCTCCTCGTCGCCCCATGCCGCGAGCGATCGTGATCCAGGGAAAGAACGGCCCCTTTCGAGGCCGTCTCGGTGCGACAGTGAGATTGCTTCGTGCCTCGTCTCGGGCGGGGCCTCGCAATGACGGACAACGCTACGCGGCGTGCTTGCCCTTTACGTTCTTCAATACCAGCTTCGACATGGACGGCTTCGACTTGTAGATCGGCATCTTTGCGACCTTCTTGAAGACCGGCGGCTTCGGCGGTTCGAGTCCAGTCTCGGCCTTGCAGTTCTTCAAGATCTCGGCGAGGGGCGGGCCCATGTCGAAGGGCACGGCCGGGCCGCGCTTGGACGCAGTGTCGGCGCGGAGTTTCTTCGTGGCTTCTTCATCCACCACGAAGGTCTTCATGTCTATGACGACACCGTACTCGTCCCGCGCTTTCTCCGGCGACACCAGGCGGAAGCGGACGTCCTTCTGCACGCGAGCGGTTTCGCGAGTCAGCGGATCGCCATAGCCACCGGCTCCCCAGGTTTGATAGAACAACTCGTCGCCGGGGAAGACCTTGACATGGTCGCACTTGCTCGCGACGTACTCGATCGAGCCATCGACCTTCTTCAGCCACTTCTTGCCGCGCATGGCCTTCGAGCCGCCGTTGACGCCCCACTGATAGGTGAGCCAGCGATCGTCGTGGATCGAGACCTCACCCTCCGCGAGGAAGTGATAGACCTTGAGCAGGCCGTTGCCGCCGCGGTGATAGCCGGCGCCCCCCGAGTCGATCACTGACGTATACGCCTCGACGCGCATGGGGTAGTACGTCTCCATGAGCTCGGCCGGCTGGTTGGTGAAGAGCGGCCACATGGCGTGACCGTCCATGCCATCCGCGAAGGGCCTCGCGGGGATGCCGCCGAAACCGATCTCGAACGCGTTGAACCACTTTCCATCCGCGTCGTAGCCGCTGTAGATCATGTG
>ENA-ORBV01009656-ORBV01009656.1-microbial-mat-metagenome-genome-assembly--contig:-NODE-9656-length-15728-cov-3.543991_pt1 | contig 15728 bp, 21 predicted proteins | sample MGYA00237777_ERZ505514 | MGnify/ENA primary metagenome ERZ505514 (study PRJEB26160, sample SAMN06269048) | microbial mat metagenome | isolation source: Oligotrophic lake microbial mat | place... | reverse complement strand
TTCGGCAAGGTCTCTACCTCCACCTCCGACGTAGGCACCACCGCCAACGCCGGCGGACAAGGCCTGATGAACATTACCGTCTCCTTCCGCTTCTAGTCACTTATTCGACCGCGTAGTGATTCGCAATCAGCTCCCCGATCCGGGCAATAGCATCTTCTAACTGCGCCGGCACCCCGAAGTGGTTCGCCGTAAATACACAAACGACGATGTTCCGCTTCGGACTTTCAAACACGCCGACGTCATTGCCAATGTACGGCAGAAAATCACCCGTCTTGTGCGCCACCCGAAAACCCGTGACGTACTTGGGCAACCGCGAAGAGTAGATCTGCCCCCGCAGCATCGTCATCATCTGCCCACTCGCCGCCTTGCTCACGGCCTCGCCCTTGGCGATCCGTTCCAGCAGCTGCCCCATCTCCCGTGCGCTCGATAACCCATATGGTGCCTTTCCCTCCCGATGGAAATCCGCTGCCGACTTCGCCTTCCTCCTGCACGGCTTCCACTTCCTGAAAGACGAAGGCGTGATGGCGATCATCCTGCCCCACGGCGTGCTCTTCCGTGGCGGTGCCGAAGAACGCATCCGCACCAAGCTGCTCAAAGACGGCCACATCGACACCGTGATCGGTCTGCCCGCCAACCTCTTCTACTCCACCGGCATCCCCGTCTGCATCCTCGTCCTCAAGAAGTGCAAGAAGCCGGACGACGTGCTCTTCATCAACGCCGCCGAGCACTTCGAGAAAGGCAAACGCCAGAACCGCCTCACGGAAGCGAACATCGCCAAGATCATCGAGACCTACCAATTCCGGACGGAAGAGGAGCGCTATTCCAAGCGCATCTCCATGGAGCGCATTGCCGAGGAAGGCTACAACCTGAATATTTCCCGATACATCAGCACGGCGGTAAGCGAGGAGGAGATCGTTCTGGAGGATACTCATGCCGATCTAGTCCGGATCGAGGAGGGCATCCAAAAGGCAACGCTCAAACACAATGAGTTCCTAAAAGAGCTAGACCTGCCTCTCTTGCCGTCGGCGGATTCTGGTTCGGCGATAAAGTAGAAAGTTCACGCATCCACGCTTCGCCGCGCCCTCGACTATCCACGCCCGCAAAGGCTTGAAGAATGGTGAGCCCATCCTCGAACAGCAAGACGGCAAGAAGCGCTGGGTGCAAGTGGGGGTGTAGTCATCGTAAGCAAAAATCAGGCGACGGTGGCGGGTTCGTGCCAGGCGAGGAGCCGCAGGGCGTTCAAGACGACGACGAGGGTGCTCCCCTCGTGCAGGACCACGTCGACACTCAACGGAATGACGCCAAACCCCGAGGCGATCAGGAGCAGGATGATGACGCCGAGGGCGATCACGAGGTTCTGGCGGATGATGCGCGCGCTGGCCCGGCTCCTCAGCGGGCGGAGGTTCGGCGATCATGTGAGTGCGGGATCGAGGCTGGATAATGCCAGACGCGCCAGCGCATCGGGGCCGATGGGTTCCTCCGGCTGCCAGGGCAGCCAGGCGGTGCGGGTGGCGTGCTTTTCCACGATCTCGCGCAGGTAGCGATGCCCGGCCTCTTCGCGGCGTTGGAGCAGCGGATCGCAGGAGCCGCTTTGGAGCAGGCTTTGGTTGATGATCCACGCAAACGGCTCAATGTGCGCGCGACGCAAATCTTCCTGCAAAGCGGTGGCCTCATGCACGGGCGTGGCTTCGGGCAGCTTCAGCAGCCGGGAGAAGAAACGGGAGTAGGGTTCACGCGGCGCGTGGCGGCGATGAGGACGACGAGGACTGCGATCGTCGCGAGGACGAAGGCGCCCGAGGAGGGCATGGCGAGCCACTTCAACGACTCCTTCGCGGCGCCCGTGCTGCCGAGTGCGGGGGCGCGAAAGCCGGCCCACATCCAAAAGATGGAGTAGCCGAGTCCACCCGCGCCGAGCGCGACGCCGATGGCGGCCGTCACGCGCCGGGAAGTGCCGAGCACGCACAGTAAGACGATCAAACTCAAGGCGGTGGTGCCCAGGCCACCCGCGTGCAGGTGGGCGCGCTGCATATAGGTCCACGACTTATCCAGCACGGCTTTGATGGCGGCGTCGTCGGCCTTGTAAACGGGGTCGCGCACTTCGGCGGCAGAGGCTTTCAAGCGGCTCTTGATGGCGTCCTCGTTGAGTCCGAAGACGATGCCCATCCCCTGGCCGAAGAGAAGGGTGAGAACGGCGAGCACCAAGCCGGCAGAGGCGGCGCGCAGGTGGGAGGTGAGGGGTTCGGAGATGTTCATAGAATGGATTGATGGATCTGGCTGCGGACGTGAATCGCGCGATCGGCTTGGCGTGGTGGGCTGGGTGTCATGGCTGGATGGAGCGGGTCAGAGGGTTGTGCCGAACAAGGCTCCCACGGCGGCGGTCAGGGCCATGGCCAGTGCGCCCCAAAAAGTCACTCGGGCGACAGACTTGCCGACGGATGAACCCCCGGCATGGGCGGCCACCGCGCCCAACAGCGCGAGGAAGAGCAGCGAGCTGCCGGACACCGTCCACGTCAACGCCGCCCGCGGCACGAAGAAGACCAGGAGCAGCGGCAGCACGGCCCCGACGGTGAAACTGCCCGCCGACGCGAAGGCGGCCTGCACGGGCCGGGCGCTCAGCGTGTCGGAGATGCCGAGTTCATCGCGGGCGTGGGCGCCCAGTGCATCCTTGGACATCAATTGCGTGGCCACCTGTTTGGCGAGGTCGGGATCGAGTCCGCGCGCGACATAGATAGCGGCCAGTTCGGCGTGTTCGTTGTCGCCATCCGCAGCTAACTCGCCACGCTCCCGGTCCAAATCGGCGTGCTCGGTGTCGGCTTGGGAACTGACGGAAACGTATTCGCCGGCGGCCATCGACATCGCCCCAGCCACCAGCCCGGCCAGGCCGGCGACCAGCACGCTGCTGCGGCTGGATTCGGCCGCAGCCACACCGACGATCAAACTGGCGGTGGAAACGATGCCGTCATTGGCACCGAGGACGGCGGCGCGCAGCCAGCCGATGCGATGGGTTCGGTGATGTTCAGGGTGTCTCATGGGCTAAGCACGGCAGACGTGTGAGGGAATCACTTTGCCGCCTCGATGATGGCGATGGTGTCCTTCTCCACCTGTTCGGCGATGACCTTCAAATCTTCCGATTTGGACAGGGATGCGAGCAACACCGTGGGCCGCACCATGCCGATCAAAGTCTTCCCGCCGTCTTGATAAACGGAAATGCGACAAGGCAGGGCGATGTTCATGCCCATGTCGGCGGCAAGCACGGCGGCGGCTTGCCTAGGGTTGCAGACTTCGAGGATGTGGCAGGCATTTGGCAAGTCGAAGCCCTTGCTCGCTAGGGTTTCTTTGAGGTCGTAAATGTGGAGCACGCCGTAGCCGTGTTGCTTTACGGAAGCTTGGAGATCGGTCACGGCTTGGGCCGGGGACTTGGTGGTTTCGGCGATGTATTGTGGGTTCATAAAGGAACGCGGAGTTCAGGAATGGCTGACCTTGAGATGGAGTGGGAAGTAGCGCGGGACGCGGCGGGCGTAGTCGGCGTAGCCCGCGAACCTGGCGCGCAGCAGCTTCTCTTCGAGTCGCGTCTTGGCGTGGAGAAAGAGGGTGAGCGCCAGTGCCAGGGCGAGTCCCGCGGGGCTGCTCCAGAGCAGCGCCCATCCGCAGCCCATGGCCATCATGCTCGCATTGAGCGGATGCCGGAGGCGGGCATAGATGCCGGTGGTGACGAGTTCGCCCCCGGCGCGCGGCTCGGGCAGCGGCGTGCGGTTGCGGCCCAAGTGGCGCACTCCCGACAGTCCGGTCCAAGCGGCGTAGAGCATCAAGACCGCGCCCAGGCCGAAGCTCAACGCAGGCGGCCAATGCCCACGCCTCCACGGTGCGATGATCGCGAGCGCGGCGAGCAGCAGCATTTGCCCAAAGACCCACGCGGCACCGCGCGGCCGTGAATGATTCACGCGTGTCATCATGAGGCTGGTGTCGCCGGGGTTTGGGAACTGAGGGCGACGACGGTGGCGCTGGAGGCAAACATGAGGATGGCGGCGACGACCGGGTTGAGGTGGGCCGTGGCTGCCAGGGTGCTGCCGATGACGTTGTAGCCGAGGGCGAAGGCAAGGATGCGGCGCAGGGTGCGGCGGGTGGAGCGGGCGAGCGCGAGAGCTTGCGGGAGGGCGGCGAGGGCGAGCGGGGAAAGTTCGCCGCCGGCACTGGCGCGCGCGGTGGCATCGCCCTCGGTGAGCGCAAGCGCGGCGGTGGCGGTGGTCATTGCTTCGCTGTCGTTGAGGCCGTCGCCGAGGAAGAGGACGCGCTCGCCGGATTGTTCGTGGGCGCGGATGGCGACCGCTTTTTCCGCGGTGCTGAGGCCGGCGTGGACGGGGATGCCGAGTGCTTGCCAATCCGCATCCGGGCTGGCGTCGCCGGTCATCAGCTCGACGCGGAAACCGGCGGCACGGAGCTCGCGGACGAGGCCGCCCACGGCGGGGCGCACGGTTTCTTCGAGTTGCGCGAGGCCGATGAGGTTGTCGCCGTCGAAGATGAAGAGTTCGCGATTGGCTGGGGCAGTGGCGCGAGCACGCAGCGTGGCGAGGGTGGTTTGGTGTGCGTCGGTGACGAGGAGTGAGTTGCCGATGGTGAGAACTTGTTCGCCTTCCGCGGTGGCGAGGCGGGCGCGGACGCCGCGACCGGGCAAGGCTTCGAGCGCGAGCAGCCGCTCGGTTGCGGCGGCGTCGAAGTGTGCGGCGAAGGGGCGCGCGACGGGATGGTCGCTGCGGCTCTCGATGAGCGCGAGGCGGCGCAGGAGTGCGGCGCGGTCGCCCGTCGCGGTGAACGCGCGGAGCTGCAGGTGCTCTTCGGTCAGCGTGCCGGTTTTATCGAAGACGACGGTGGTGACGCGGGCGAGCCGCTCGATGATGTCCGGGCTGGAGGGCGCGAAGCCGAGGGCGGCGAGCCGGTGCAAGGCGTGAGAGATGGCGAGCGGCACGCCGAGGCCGAGCCCGCACGGGCACGCGACGAGGAGCACGGAGAGCGAGTAAAAGAGCGCTTCGCCAAAGCCGCGGCGGAGCGTCCAGAAAAGCAGCGTGCCGAGCGCGATGGCGAGCACGGCGGGGAGGAACCACGCGATCCAGCGGTCGGCTTCGCGCTGCCAGTGGGAGCGGATGGCGAGGGCGGCGTCGAGGCGCGCGGCGAGGCGGTCGAGTTCGCGGTCGTGGCCGTCGTGAGCGGCGGCGACGATGAGCTGGCCATCGAGCGCGCGACTGCCGGCGAGCACGCGGTCGCCCGGCGTGCGCACGGCGGGGAAGGGTTCGCCGGTGTGCGCGATTTCCTGCACGTAGGCGGTGCCTTCGAGCACGGTGCCGTCCACGGGCAGGCGCTCGCCGGGGGCGATGAGGATGCGGTCGCCCGCGCGCACTTCGATGAGCGGCACCACGCTGGGCTGGCCGCAGCAGGTGAGGCGCGTGGCGGTGCGGAGCGACGCGGTGAGTTCGCGCAGCGTGGCCTGGGTGCGGCGCTGCTGCCGGCTGAGGATGATCGCGCCGAAGGTGCGGATGGCCAGGAGCACGGCGACGACTTCATAATAAATCGCGCCCGTGCCGGTGAGCGTGCTGTGCAGCGACGCGGCGAAGGCGCCCGCGATGCCGGCGAGGAAAAGCTGATCGAGCGTGAGCCGCCGGGCGCGCGCGGCGGAGAGGCTCTCCCGCAAAATCGGTCCGCCGAGCAGGGCGAAGACGAGCACGGCCGCGAGGGCGAGCGCGCCGTGGATCAGCCAGCGCGCGTTCCCGCCGATGGGCGCGAGATTTACCCCGAGGCTGAACTGCATGGACAGCCCGGCGACGACGATGGCCGCGCCGAGCCGCAGCCAGCCGATGCTTTCGGTGGAAGGCGTGGCGTCGAGCGCGGGCAGCGTTTCGCAGCAGGCGCTCATGGCCTCAGCGGGGCGGCGCTTCGAGCCGGGCGCGGGCGTTTTCGCGCTGAGAACGGCGGACGCGGCTCTCCTCGTATTCGTTCCAATTCCATCCACCCATTTGCGCAGTGAGATACAGGACGAGCCACAGAAAGAGGATGAAGTAAAAGTGCCGCAGATACCACGGCGTGCGCCGCCAGATCTCGCTCGGTTCGGGCAGTTCGCGCCAGATCGCGGCGTGGACGTGGCGCACGTTCATGTCCTGGCCGGGGTCGCCTTTGTCGCCGTCAGGCTTGGGAGAAGGAGTCGGGTTCATTTGGCGGGTGGTTCAAAAGCGTCGGGCGGCTCGCCCTGGCTGTGCTTGAGCGAAAGCAGGTAGGCGACGAGCGCGCGGGCGTCGGCGGTGGGGGCGACGCGCGTGCCATCGGGCAGGGCGAAGGCGTCGGCTACCGCGCCGTCTTTCACCGGCTCGAAGAGGAAACGAAACGGCGGCATGGTGGAACCCGGCGAGGTAAGCTGCGGATCGTAGAGATGGATGGAGTGCCAGCTCGCGGACGGGTTGCGGATGCCGATGTTTGCAAGATCGGGACCGGTGCGCATGGTCCCGAGCAGGGCGATTTTATCGCGCAGGTAGTCGCTCGAAACGGTGCGGCGTTCGCCCCAGCCGCGCTCCTGGTCGCGGCGGAAATGGCGCGGGCTCACCTGCTGGCTGTGGCAGTAGAGACAGCCGTTGGCTTGATAGACCTGCCGCCCGCGGTCGATCAGCGCTTCGTCGGCGGAGGACGCGGCGGGCAGTTGCGCGGCCTGCGCATTGTAGTGCCGGGCGGGCAGCAGCACGAGGCCGGTCCAGGCCGTGGCGAAGGTGATGAGGAAGCCGATGAAGAGGATGGTTGCCTTGTGCATGGGTCAGGCTGGATTGGGCTTGGCTGCTGGATTTGCGAAGAGTGTCGGCGTGCTGGTGGCACGCGCTTTTCCAAAAAGCATGAGGAGAAATGACGTGGCGAATGCGAGGTGGCCGACGGTCATCAGGACACCCGCCCAAGTGCGCATGCGCAGGTAGGGCAGCGTGCGCGCCACGATGTCGAGGAAGGGCATGTCGGGCTTTTGCAGATTCAGCCCCTGCTCGATGCCGCCGTAGCTGAGCGTGCCCCAGTAGAAGAGCACGCCGATCGCGCAGCTCCAGAAATGCACGCGGATGAGCGCCGCCGAAGGCCACTCCCGATTGAGCAGGCGCGGCATCATGTAGTAGATCGCTCCGAAGAGCATCATCGTGACGAACGCATACATGCCGAGATGCGCGTGGGCCACGGTGTAGTGGGTGAAGTGCGTGACGCGGTTCACGGCGCGGATGGCCGTGAGGCTGCCCTGCACGCTGACGAGCGTGTAGCTCATCGCCGCGAAGACGACGAAGCGCAGCGTGGGGCTCCAGCGCAGCGCGCGGAAATTGCCGATCATCGTGAAGTGATGGTTCACCGCGACGGTGAGGACCGGCACGAGCATCATCACACTCGCCGCCACGCTCACGCTGATCAGCCACGCGGGATACGGCCCGCCGATGAGATGATGCATCCCATTCCACGCATAGAAAAAGGCCAGCGACCAAAAGCCGATGATCGACAGATAGTAGGAATGGATCGGTTTCCCGAGCACCTTCGGGATGAGGTAATAGGCCGTCGCGAGGCCGACCGGCGTGAACCAAAGGCCGAGCACGTTGTGCGCGAACCACCAGTTGATGGGCGGCTGCGCGGGCGCGGCGACGGGCTTCCAGATGAGCAGCACCTGCGCGGTCGCGTAAAGCAGCGGGAACCAGAAGAGCGACGCGAACAGATACCACTGCGAGACGTAGATGTGCCCCGGCGGACGGCGGCGCATCATGTCCACGCCCTGCCACATCGCCACGGCAAAGGCCGCGAGCAGCCACGGCGCGGTGCCGGAGGGATATTCGAGCCATTCGAGCGAAGTGCTGCCGCCCGTAAGAATGCCCCACGTCCCCACGGCATTGCCGATATTCCAGAGCACCGCTGCGAAGTGCAGCGACCAGCCGTGCCGCAACGGCGCGCGGCACAGCCGGGCCATGATCCAAAGCCCCACGGCGACCGACGCGGCGGAGGCCCAGCCATAGACCATCGTGTTCAAATGCGCCGGGCGCACCCGCCCGAACGTCAGCCACGCATGATTCGCGAGGTATTCGGGATCGTGCAATTTCACCGACGCCGCCAGCGCCAGCGTGGTGCCGAGCAACAGCCAAAAAACTGCGCTGGCCAGCCAGTGCAGGAGCGGTCCACGCGCCGCGGCGTCGATGCGAATGCGCTCCTCGCGGCTGCGTTCGATGGCCACCGGGTCAATGCTGGAGTGAGCGGAATCGGTCATAATTTTGGGCGCTCCTGATTAGGAAACGAGTCCGAGGGCTTCCCCTCCGGCTCATCCGGAGAAAAGACGGTCTTCGCGCCGGCATTCAGGTCGCGGAACTGTCCGCTGCGCGCCGCCCAGCCGAAGAAGAACACTGCGGAAACCGTAAGGCCGGTGAGCGTGAGGAGGATGAGAACGAAGGAAAGGGTCATGGAGTGGCGTGGAAAAGAGAGGGGACATTGCGCCACAGATTGTAGCCGCCGACAACCCTCATCCCGGGGGCGAAGACCTGGCAGCCGGTGCCGAGGATCTGGAGCTTCATGGTTTGGTTGCGGTCTTGTCGCGGACGCGGATTGCGCCGTCTTCCACGTCGAGGATGCGGTCGAAGACATCGAGCGTGCGGGGGTCGTGGGTGACGACGAGCACGCCGGCGTGGCGCTCGTGGGCGACTTTGCGGAACAACTCCATGACCTGGCGGCCGAGAGCGCCGTCGAGCGAAGCGGTGGGTTCGTCCGCGAGGATGAGGCTCGGGTCATTGGCCAAGGCGCGGGCGATGGCGACGCGCTGCTGCTCGCCGCCGGAGAGCGCATCGGGGAGGTTGTGGGCACGCGGGCTGACGCCGAGATAGTCGAGAAGTTCGAGCGCGTGTTTGCGAGCTTCGCGCGGCGCGGTGTCGTTGATCTCCAGCGCGATTTGGACGTTTTCCAGCGCGGTCAAAAACGGGATGAGGTTGGGCTTTTGAAAGACGAATCCGATGTGTTGCCGGCGGAAGGCGCGGGCATCGACCATGGCGCGGGGGCCGTCCATGACGGGCTGGCCGCTGATGATGATGAGGCCCGTGGTGGGCGGATTGATGAGCGCCATCGCGGTGAGGAGCGTGGACTTGCCGGAGCCGCTGGGACCAAGCAGGCCGACGATTTCGCCGCGCTCGACGCTTAGCGTGGCATCGCGAATGGCGACGACTTCGGTGTGGCCGCGGCCATAGACTTTGCGGAGGTTGGTGACCTCGATGGCAGGCGTCTGCTCGGCGGGCGCGGTCATACGGCGAGGACGGTGTTGGGCTCGACGCGCAGCGCTTTCCAGATGCCGAGCAGGCTGGCGAGCGTGGAGATGACGACGACGATGAGGCCGAGCGAAACGAGGTCGGCATTCTCGATGAGCACGAGCCGGGGGAAGTAGGGAAAGAGATACAGGCCGATCCACCACGCGATGCCGAAGCCGCACGCGCCCATGAGCAGCGCCTGCTGGAGGATGAGACCGCCGATGACGGTGTTGCGCGCGCCGATGAGTTTGAGCAGGGCGATGTCGCGGATCTTATCGAGCGTGAGGGTGTAGATGATGAGCGCGATGATGATGGTGGAGATGATGATGAGCAGGGCGCGGAAGAGGCCGAGTTGACGGCGCGCTTTGTCCACCATGCCGGCGAGCAGCAGGTCTTTTTGCTCCTGCGTGGAATAGACGGTGATGTCCGGCCAGGTGCGGAGCGTGGATCGGACTGCGGCTTCATCCGCACCGGGCTGGAGGCTGACGAGCACGGCGCTGACCTGCGGCGTGGCGAACGCGGGGATGCCGCTGGCGAGTCCGGCGGCACGATCAAGGAGCAGTGGCTGGAGACGTCCGAGGTCGATCGCTTCCACGCGGGCGCGCCGGGCGGCGCGCTCCAGGCGCACGGCTTCGCCCGGCACGTCGAACTGGATCGCCATGGCGTCGCTGACGGTGAAGAACGCGAGGCCGTCGCCGCTCGTGCCGACGAGGCCGCGCGTCTGGCCGACGACTTCATAGACATCCTTGCCGAGCTTGATTTTCTCGCCCAGCGGCAGGCGGAGCGATTGGTCGGCGATCATTTCATAGTGCGCCTGGCGCAGTGGACGGCCGGCGACGATCGGCACCCATTCACCTTTGTCATCCGGCCACGCGAGTCCTTGCACGACCATGCGGAGCGGCTTGCCTTGATGCTCACGCTGGATGGTGTGCGAGACGAAGCGGCGGGCGCGCGCCACGCCCGGAACGGCGAGCACACGGTCTTCGAGATTGGCGGGAATGCGGGAGATTTCCGCGAAGGGTCCGCGGGTGCTGCCCTGCACGACCCAGAGGTCCGCGCCCACGCGATCGACGAGCAGCGTGGCTTCGTAAATGAGGCCGCGATAGATGCCGCCCATGCCCATGACGATCATGAGCAACAGGCCGACGCCCAGCGTGGTGAAGGCGAAGCGGCCTGCGTTGTGGCGGACATCGCGGACGGCGAGGTTCATGGCAGGGCGAGGCGCTGTCCTTCCGTCAGCGGTGTTTTCTGGCCGTCCGGCGGACGCACCACGTTGGCTCCGGCGTCCAATCCTTTCGCCACGGCGACCTGTCCGCTGCCGGTCAAGCCAAGCGTGATCTCCTGCCAATGCGCGTGGCCGTTTTGATTCACAAAGACTCCGGCGCGGCCTTGCTTGCGCACGAGGAATGCGGACGGCAGCACCACGGCATCGGCCTGGCGTCCCGTCTCGATGAAGGCTTCGGCGCGCTGGCCGATGGTCCAGTTCTTCGGCATCTCCGTGACACGGACATCGACGAGAAACTCACGCGTCTCGCGATCCGTCTCGCGACCGAGACGCGACACGGTGCCGGGATAGCTGCGACCCGGCTCGGAGCGGAAAACGATGCGTGCGGGCTGGCCGGTGGCGAGTGCGGGCATGGCGGTTTCATCCACCCATGCGCTGACCCAGATTTCGCCGAGCGAGATGATCTGCATGAGCGACGCGCCCGGCACGAGCACGTCGCCGGGATCGCGGTCGCGGCGGATGATGAGCCCGTCGTAAGGCGCGTGGATCTCGGTGAAGGCGCGTTGCTCTTTGCGGTAGAGGAGATTTTTCTCCGCCATGAGCACCTGGCCTTGCGCCTCGGCGATGGCGGCAGTGGAGCGCTTGATGTCGGCCTCGGCAACGCGGAGTCCTTCGGCGGTTTTGTCCGCGTCAGACTTTGCAACGGCCTTGGTCGCCAGCAGTCCCGCCGTCCGCTCGTGATCGAGCCGGGCCAGTGCGAGCACCGCTTCGGAGCGGGCCAGATCGGCGGTGACGCGCTCGGCCGTGCTGCGCGCCGCAGCCAGCGTGGCCTCGGCGACGGCGACCTGTTGGGTGATCTCCGCGTCGTCGAGCCGGGCGAGGAGCTGATCCTTTTGCACCGTGTCGCCCTGATCCGCGAGCACCTCCACCAGTCGTTCCTGAATGCGCGCGCCGATGGTCGTTTTCACCCGCGCCTCCAGCGTGCCCGTGCCCATGACTTCCCCGACGATTGCGCCCTTCGCGATCGTGTGCGCGACCGCCGGCGCCGGCGCGAACTTGAATTGGTAAACGGCGAACGCGACCAGCGCAGCGACGATGAGCGAGGTGAGAAGACTGCGGTTGGATGGTCGTTTCACGGCTTGATCTCTCCGTCGGAGGATTTGTTCTTTGATGCCTTTTCCGGCCAGTCCGCGCCCGCGTTGATCCATACCTTCAGCAACCCGATTTCATCGGGCAGCAGGCGATGCGCGTCGGCGTCCTTCATCCCCTTCACCTCGCCGGAAACGATGGCCAGCAACCGGCTGGCGTTCGCGTCACGCGGAACCACCAGCGGCTTTCCATCTCCAGGCGCGAAGAAATCCTCGCGCCGATCCACGCGAAAATTGGCGCGCTGCTTTTTGGGGCCGTGACAGCCGATGCAGGAGACCTCGAAAATCGGCATCACGTCCCGCCAAAAATCGACCGCTTGCGGAAGCGCGAGATCCGACCGGATGGCGGCCGCCGCCGGAAACTCGCGCAAAGGATGCCGCGGTGTTTCCAATGTCCGCACGCCGGTTTGTGAGGCCCAGGCGAACAATCCGCCCAGGACCAGGAGCGCGGCCACCGTGATGATCCCGGCGTGGAGCCGTTGAGCCGGTGCGGCTTGGGCGCTGGTGAAGCGGCGGCGGACCGTCGCGAAAATCCACTCCCAGTGAAGCAGCAGATGAACAAACAGCACCGCCAGCAACCCGATGCTCGCCCACGAATGGAGCGTGCCCCATTCGTGGCGCGACAAGCCCCACAACTCGTGCGTCCGGTTCGTGGACGGCGGCAACGGAAAGCGCAGAATGTAACCGGTCGCGATCATGAGCAGCAGCCCAGTCGCGGCCAGAAGGTCGATGGCCAGGTTGAGCGGGGTGCGTTTCATGGCCGATCAAGTCCGAGGGGGTGTGCTCAGTCGGGGATCCTGCTCCAACTCTTTCAAGTGCGCTGCATCGGCGCGGAAGCCAACTCCCAAGCGGGCCAGAATGTGAATTGGTTTATCGGTGGTCATAAGCTTGGCGGCGGTTTTCATCGCGGTGCAGCGGCGGTGACGTGACGAAAGGTGGTGTAGCCGCCGGAGAGATTGGCGGCGTCAAAACCATGCTGGCGCAGGAGCCGCACGGCATTGTGCCCGCGGGCGCCGACTGCGCAATAGACGGCCAGCGGTCGTTCCTTGGTCAACTCGCTGAGCCTGCTGCGCAGCGCGTTGAGGGGGAGATTGCGGGCACCGGGCGCGTGGCCGGCGGCGAATTCATCCGGGTCGCGCACGTCGAGCAGATCGAAGCTCGCGAGCTGCGGGCTTTGCCAATGCACGAGTGGGTCGTCGCCGCGCAGATGATTGGCCGCGATCATGCCCGCGAAGTTGATCGGGTCTTTGGCCGAGCCGAACTGCGGCGCGTAGCAAAGCTCGGCTTCTTCCAGATCGTAAACGGTCGCGTCTTTCTGGATCGCCATCGCGATCACGTCGATGCGCTTGTCCACGCCCGCCAATCCCACCGCTTGCGCGCCGAGCACGCGTCCGTCCGTGGTGCGGAAGATCAGCTTGAGATGAATCTTCTCCGCGCCGGGATAGTAGCCGGCGTGGTGTCCCGCGTGCAGGTAGATCTTCTCGTAGTCGGTGATGGCGGCGCGTTGCAGCACCTTCTCGCTCGCACCGGTGGAGGCGACTGCGAGCCCGAAGACGCCGCAGATCGCGGTGCCTTGTGTGCCGTGAAAGGCCGCGGGCCGTCCGCAGATGGCGTCGGCGGCGACGCGGCCCTGGCGGTTCGCGGGACCGGCGAGGGCGAGCAGCGTCCACGCGCCGGTGATGCGGTCGCGCACTTCCACGGCATCGCCGACGGCCCAGATGTGCGGGTCGCTGGTGCGCATCTGTTCGTCCACGCGGATGCCGCCGCGTTCACCGAGCGTGAGTCCGGTGGCTTTGGCGAGCGTCGTCTCCGGGCGGACGCCGATGGCGAGAATGACGATGTCGGCGAGGTGCGTAGGGCCGTCTTTTGTTTGCACTTCGAGGCGGCCATCTTTTTGCGCGAAGCCGGCGACGGCGGCGCCGAGGGCCAGCTTCACTCCTTGCGCGATGAGATGCTCATGCACCGGGGAGACCATCTCCGCGTCGATCGGCGGCATGACCTGCGGGAGCATTTCCACCACGGTCACGTCGAGGCCGAGGCGCTGGAGATTCTCCGCCATCTCCAAGCCGATGAAGCCTCCGCCGACAAGCACCGCAGACTTCGCGGCGTGCTGCGCGATCCATTCCTTGATGTGGCGGGTGTCGGGGATGTTGCGCAGCGTGAAAATGCCCGGCAGGTCGATCCCCGGCAGTGGCGGACGCAGCGGCGCCGCACCCGGCGCGAGGACCAGCGCATCATAGCGCAGACGGTAGCTGCGGCCCGCCGCGATGTCGCGCACCTCCACCTCGCGCGCCTCGCGATCAATCGCCACGACCTCATGTTGCGTGCGCAGATCGATGGCGAAGCGCTCCTTGAAGAGCGGCCCTTTCGCGACGAGCAGATCGTCCTCCTGCTCGATGACGCCACCGACGAAATAGGGCAGCCCGCAGTTGGCGAAAGAGGCAAACGGCCCGCGTTCGAGGATGATGATCTCCGCGGTTTCATCCATGCGCCGCAGGCGCGCGGCACACGAGGCACCGCCCGCGACGCCGCCGACGATGACAATGGTTTTAGGCGATGATGTTTTCATGGGAGTTCAGAAATGGAGGACGGTCGCGGGCGAGCAAACAGGCCGTAGCGTTCCCGCTTCGACTTGGCCACGCTCAAAACCTGAGCACCGCCCGCGTTGGGGCCTATTCGTTGGTCAGGATCACTTTCAACGCGCGCTCCCTTCCGGCGTTTCCAAAGGTGTCGTAGGCGCTGATGATGTCGTTCAGCGCGAAGTGATGCGTGATCAACTGCTTCGGCTTGAGGCGGCCGACCATGACGGTTTTGAGAAGCATCGGCGTGGTCACCGCGTCCACGAGTCGGGTGGTGATGGTGATGCTTTGCGACCAGAGCTTTTCGAGGTGCAAGGTCACACTCGTTCCATGCACGCCGATATTCGCGATGTGTCCGCCGACGCCGATGATTTCCTGGCAAACGCCGAACGTCGCGGCCACGCCGACGGCTTCGATGGCGACATCCACTCCCCGGCCCGCGGTCAGGGCCATGACTTTCTCGGCGGCCTTGCCATCGGTGCTGTTGATCACGTCGGTCGCTCCCAACTGTTTGGCGACCTCAAGGCGATTGTCGTCGAGGTCGATGACGATGATCTTCGACGGGGCAAAAAATTGCGTCGTCAACAACGCCGAAAGGCCGATGGGGCCGGCTCCAATGATGGCCACCAGATCTCCCGGTTTGACCGCACCGTTGAGCACGCCGCACTCGTAGCCGGTCGGCAGGATGTCGCTGAGCATCACCATGGCATCCTCGTCCGCGTCCTCGGGCATGGGGTAGAGACTCGTGTCGGCAAAAGGAATGCGGACAAACTCCGCCTGCGTTCCGTCGATCGTGTTGCCGAGAATCCAGCCGCCCTGCTCGCAGTGGGCGGGCATGCTGCGCTGGCAATACTCGCACCTTCCGCACGCCGTGATGCAGGAGATCAAGACACGGTCGCCCTTGCTATAACGGCTGCAACTTCCGGCCTCCTCGATGATCCCGATTCCTTCATGGCCCAGGATGCGGCCCTCCTCGACGGTGGCCAGGTCGCCTTTGAGAATGTGTAAATCGGTCCCGCAGATGGTGGTCTTCGTGATCCGCACGATGGCGTCGGTGGTCGCTTGCATCGTAGGCTTCGGCACGTCTTCCCAACTCATTTTGCCCGGGCCGTGATAAACGAGGGCTTTCATGGTCGGAGAAGAAGCCGGTGCTGGCTTCGCATGCGGGGCGCTGGTTCTCGTTGGCGGCGGGGCGTCTGGGATGAGGGTGTTCATGGCAATGACCAGCGTCGCTTCACCTCACCGCCCCGACCAATGCCTTCCAGGAGGGATCGTCATAGCCTGAGGCTATCCGCGAAGGCGAGTTGCGAATCGGCGCAGGGAAACTCTCTCGTGGAATGCAGTTCTGGCTTGCGTGGGCCGAGGCCTGGGTTGGTTCGCGCCCTCGCGCGATTAGCACGGCGAAGGATGGCGTGAAGTAGTCAGCGCCGCAGCCGCACGAAGGTCCGAGCGCGACGGGCGTCCCGACGCTGCCGGACAATGTGGCCGGTGTGCCCATCGT
>ENA-ORBV01009654-ORBV01009654.1-microbial-mat-metagenome-genome-assembly--contig:-NODE-9654-length-15731-cov-5.382394_pt1 | contig 15731 bp, 11 predicted proteins | sample MGYA00237777_ERZ505514 | MGnify/ENA primary metagenome ERZ505514 (study PRJEB26160, sample SAMN06269048) | microbial mat metagenome | isolation source: Oligotrophic lake microbial mat | place... | reverse complement strand
GTTCTATGCCTCGCTAACTGCCCAGAGAATGAAATGAGATTGGATGAAAACAATCTACAACTTGACAAGGCTGCAGGACAAGAATTGCAACGCAAGGTAAACTTCACAAGAGCCGGACGTGACCCTTGCCTCGCAGACGGATTTGTCATGAAGACTCTAGTTCTTGACAGAGAAAAGATGGATGACGCATCACCTCCTGAGAATGATGATGACTCAGTCAACACCGAAGTTGGCACTCCTGCAACAATTGAGGAAGCACCGAATCTGCCTGAGAACCATGATGAAGAGCTTTCAGATCCACCAATCAAAGGTGAGCCTAGTGAAGCACTCAAAGGAAAGCGAGTTCACAGAAAGAAGAAGGATGCCTTCCAAGAGAACCATCAGAGTGACCAAAATTCCGTTCCTGTTTGCCGAAGTTCAAGATCATATGGTGTGACACGAATGTGTGGGAGGCCCTAGATCCTGTTAAGTCCAAGCTCGATAAAGAAGTTGAGAAGCGAGTCCGAAGTTGCAGTCCTAAGCAGAAGAAAGAAGAAGTTGAATGACCCACATTGGACAGCAAAGGGCACAAGATCTGTAAGTCTGCTGTGGACAATCCTTCACTCAGGGATAAGCCTCAGAAGAAATGGACTGCTCAAGATCAGGACGACTTAGCGGACAACCTGAAGCATTGGAAACCAGGCAAAGAGAATCCTCTAAACGAACCTCTTAAGTTTGGAAAGAGGGCTCGACAGACGCTCAACCCCACAGAGACTAACTTGAAGCCAGAAGAAATGATCGGACATGCTTTCTTAATGCCTCCAACTGCTGATGGAAGCCACCACAGGGCCAAGATAATGGAATCCACACACAAAATGAAGGACAAAGCTCATGAAGATCACGTGCACATCAAGTTCAAATGTCTGGTCAACAATGACTTTGATGAAGTGGTGACATGCCATGACCTTGTCGACTTTGTTGAGAACTGCACCACTTGGGACGGAGTGTTAACTTTTGAAAAGATCCTATCCCATAAGAAGGTCAGAGCAAGCAACAAGGATCACCGAGGATCAGGTGCAAACCGTCTTGTTCTTTGGAGTACCGGAGAACAAATGTGGGAGCCACTACATGACAGAAGTGGCAAATCAGGTCTTTGGATTGATGACCCAGCCATGGTTGCCATTTAAGCTCCTGACAATGGACGTCTTGATGAACCAGGTTGGAAGCTACCATGACTCAAGAAGATCGCCAAGACCCAGAAGAAGTCAATCCGCATGGCGGACAAGGCTAAGCTGCACTCATTCCGCAGTGAGCCCATCCACATGTGTGACTTCCAAGTTACTCACAACCACACTGAGGCATTTGAACTCAATCGCATCAACGGCAACACTGTGTAGAGAGACGCCGAACTGACTGAGCTTAATCAGATTGATGAGCGAAAGCCTTTTCTTGACAAGGGAGTTGGATTCAATCCTGGATCTGGCTGCATGCGCATCAGAGCACAAATGGTCCATGCAGTGAAGCATGACGGTCAACACAAGACACAATTGGTGGCTGGAGGACATCTCACTGAGACACCTGTTGACTCAGCATGTTCCAGTGTCGTCTCCTTGAGGGGAGCAAGACTCCTTGCCTTCATAGGGGAGCTCAATGGCTTAAAGGCATGGTCGACAGGTGTTGGCAATGCTTATTTGGAAACACACACCAAGGAGAAGGTGCATGTTGTTGCAGGTCCTGAATTGGGTGACCGTGAAGGACATGTGCTTGTCATGTTGAAGGCACTGTGGGGTCTGCACTCAAACAGTTTGCGTTGGTCAGAACGATTGGCCGATGTGCTTAGAGAGATGGGACACTTCCCGTCCAAAGCCGAGAAGGACATTTGGATGTGTGGCAAAGGAGATCACTACGAGTGCGTTGCAGTGTGTGTTGATGACCTAATGTTTGCAAGCAAGGACCTTGAGACTGTCCAACTTGTCATGGCATTGATCGAGGAATGTCAGTTCAAGTTGAAGGGTGCAGGTCCTGCTGTGACTTCTTTTGAGACAAAAAGGGAGCACTGTGCTGTGCACCCAAGAAGCACATTGAAAAGATCCTTGAAAACTATCAACGACTCTTCGGCACTTGGCCTAAGCCAGCCACTTCACCAATGACTGCAGGTGATCATCCCGAATTGGACACATCAGAGCTACTTGATGAAGACAATCAGAAGATTTTTCAGTCATTGATTGGAGCTCTACAATGGGTAATTCAGATCGGCCCCTTTGACATCTCGACAGCAGCAATGACTCTCTCATGCTTCCATCATGATGCAATGCCAAGATGAGGACACTTGGATTGCATCAAGCGAAGCCATGGGCATCTTTCCAAGATGCGCCATGCTGCAATCAAGATCAGGACTGACGCACCTGACAATTCCAACATCCCAGTTGCACTCCTGCTGTGCTGATGCAAAGGAAGAGATTCCTTTGGGTGCTCCCAAACCAAAGGGAAAGCCGGCAACTGTGACATCGTTCTGTGACGCTGACTTGTGCCACGACCTCGTCAGTGGCAAGTCAGTTACAGGCATCTTCCACCAGCTCAACAAGACTCCTGTCAATTTGTGTTCCAAGTTGCAGTCAACAGTTGAGACTGCCACATTCAGTTCGGAGCATGGTGCCGCGAGAACATGCACTGAGCAAGTCATTGATCTGCGCCTCACACTTTGACACCTCAAAGCACCTATCAATGGGGCCACAATGGTGCTTGGTGATAACAAGTCGGTGATCAATTCAGCAGCCATCCCTCATTCCAAGATGCATGAGCGTTGGGTCGCATTGTCCTACCATCGAGTGCAATGTGCAGTTGCAGCAGGCATCATTAATGTTCACCACATCCCTGGGAAGAAAAATCCGGCCAATGTTGTAAGCAAACATTGGGACTCACCCTCTGTTTGGAATGCAATGAAGCCATCATTGTTTTGGAATTGGAAGTTGATGGCGCCAGACGCAGTGGGAACAAAGGAAGGAAGCAACATTGAAGACAAGGATGTTGCCGAATTGGTGTCAAAGCTTGATGCCAAGTGCAATGTGAAGGTCACCGCACATAGCAAAGGTCAAAAGAGCAATCGCAGTCTCACCAAGGGGAGTGACAAAGGTGCAATTTCATCCGTGATTCAGTCCAAGAATCTGAGTCGTGTCCCATGTTCTGGACCCAGAACTGCTGTGCATCCCAAGGAACAAGATGCAAGATTGAATCCGGCATACACGAAGGGAACAAAATGATGAGTTCCTGCGCCACATTTCATCACAATGTTGTGTAATCGTATGGACTTGTGGTAACCAGAACACATCACAATGATGAAACATGCGCGCTGTGTGATCAATCTAGTAATGAAGATGTTGATTTCATTTGGACATTCGACAAACATTGAGGTGTTTCCAGAGTGCTGTGAGACTCTTTCAAATTTGTGTAAAATCACATCTGCTTTGTTGGTGAAACGTCAAAGCAGGAAAGGTTTTTTTAAGGCATTGTCATCGTTTATCACCCCTTGTTTGTGGTTGATTTGATGGTGAAGAACCATTGTTTGTCCAAGATGTGTTAAAGGAGGTGAAGTTCATGAACCAGATACTAGTAGCCATTTTTGAGAGATGAAGCCAGTTGCACAATTGTCTAGCAACTCATTTGCTAAAACAATGTGAATTCTAATCAAATTTCAACACAGGGTTGATGCATGCCTATGTCTCTCCCTTGTCAAGCAGGGAGACAAGATGTTGCCATTATGCAATGTTGAGACACTTTGCTCCTGCATGCATGTTGTTGACCAATCGCATGGATAAGTTGTGACACATTTTTGTCAATGCTTTGGATGCTTAAGATCAATGATAGCTGCAATTGAAGAGTCATGAAATTGGTTCTCTTGCTGCAAAGTGTTATTGGACGAATTTGTCATTTACACACTGCAAAATCTCCAATGAGGTGACCGGGCATGGAAACAAAATTCAAATGAGAGGAATGTTGTGGGTTCCAATGAGACAGAAGCAGTGCACAAAAAATATGGCTGTGCTTGTTCAAAGCGCTGTTAGCATTCCACAAGGAACAGGTGCCCACATCGAGATGTTGGCATCTAGCAGCCCTGCAAACTTGTCTGAAGCCAACAACCAATTGATCCCTTGCATGTTTAACCAACATTGTGAGAGATGGACATTTTTACCCAACATTTGACTGGAGCTATGATGGTGATTCCCGTCTTTTAGACACGAATTGGCCAGACAGATGGTTTCTGTCACAGGTCGAAATCCGGGTGTTGCGCTATGTTGCATTCCACTTAGTTCCTCCGGCACTGATGTTGTGCTTTTTCGACAATCTTGATGACTGTGAAGAAAAGAAGCAGTCATTTGGATCTTTTGGAGAAGGCGTGTTGTGTGTGGTTCTGCGAGCGGTGGTGGGCAATGGTCAGAAACGAGCAGTTGATTTCCTTGGGGCCCGGTCAAATTTGATCAAAATGCACCTCAGTTTAATTTGTCACGAGTTGCTTTTTTTGTGACATGCACAAGCAATTGCCTTGGTGAAACATTGCAGTTGGAAACTTCAGACCAAAACAAACAAAATTGCAGACAATTGCGCTCTTGTTGACGAGTTGTTGGTGATGCAACAAGCATGTTTCAATCACTTTGACATTTCAGAACCCAACAAAAGCATGATCTGAAGCCACTGCATTGGCAGCAACAGCAGCAGAAAGTTGATTGACCACCACAAGTCTGATCATTGTGGGAGGTGCGGCAGACATTTGTGCAACAAATTTTCCATGCTTGGTTCTGGCATGCTGCCAGGTGCATCTGCTGTGCTAGCTAACAGCTGGCAGTCCCAGCTGTCAGTGTTGGTGCAGTGGGTGACATGGTTGTCAAAAACACACACCTACTAGCACATTCTGAATTCTTCAATGTCAAAGATGTGAATGAGAAGGTGATGTGATCTCTTGACAGGCAAATGCTCTTTTGCTGGTTCAGTTGTCAGATGCAGGATGAACTGCAGACAGCCACACGTGGTGATGACAGACAGACGGCAGCTTCACCTAGCGCCAAAGTCCCAAAAAGCATCAAAAGCGCCCATTTGGCAATCCGATGGATGATTCAATTGTTTGTTTTGTTCAACTGTTGAATGTCTCCAGTTGTGCCAGATCGAGAAGGATCTGCCGACATCAGTGAAGTTTTCCCACCAATGTTTGCTCACTGATGTCATCTGACATCTGCTTGAAAAATTGCAAAAGGGAAGTTACAAAATGGGAGATGATTGGGCCCCAAACAAGTTCTTCTTTTTGTGACAGCTTAGCTCATTTGCCAATGCTTGTTTTTTGACAGCCACAATCCACCATTTCACTCCAAATCTTGAATCAGTTTGTCGTGATCTTTGTCTCAGCAAGTTGTTCATTTGGTTTGATCCAAGTGAAAGACAATGTGAAGCTTTTTGTCTTGTCAAACAATTCAACTGTAGCATTTTGTGTTGCAGTTTGGATTGAAGGTGTTCAAAGTGTGTTGCAGGACATGATGACTTCACAATTGTCATCATCACGCTGGTGGTGACAATGTCATGCATGCAGCTAAAAAATCAGTTCAGCTAAAGCACAAACCATGCATGCCTAATGTTGTCCCTTTTTGTGGCTTTCGTAGTTTAAGGGCATGCACACATCAAACAATGGGAGCTGACACTGCCACACACGATGTGATTCTGTCAACAACCATGAAATTTGCTGCAACAATGACAGAGATGACCAGCATCAAGTCCGAGCTCGTTCTTCTCAGTCTTCAACATTCTTGTGATTTCTTAGCTTGTTTTTGTCCAAGAAAATATCACCTGTGTTTCCTCTGAAACCACCATTGCTATGTCATGGTCCCACTGTTCCTTGTTGAAAGCATCATTTGCTTTTGCCAACATTTCTGGTCTTGAAATTGCATCACACAACGTCACATTTCAAGAGCCCCAAGACATTGTGATTGTCCCATGCGTCATGCACATTGCATCTAGAGGGCACTCCCAGTGTCACATGTGCTTCACATTGATGTTGCGATGATCATTCTAAAATTTTAATGAAAACAATGCTTGTTGTGGATGTCAGCCCTGTTGAAATGACACTTTCAACTTCTTTTGAAGTCAGCATCATCCCAACCTTTGTCATTGATTCAACATCAAGCAACAATATTTATCCTAACCTTTCTTTTGTAAGGTGTTTTTTTATGATTGTCATAAATTCCCTCTAGAAGACTTCACATAAATCTTTTGCCTGGAATCATCAGAATCATTTCTGTAACAAGGGTTACCAAATTGCGGATCCCGTGAGTCAGTCGTGCTTCCGGGTCGCTCTGTAATTGAGAATCTGTGGAATCTAGAGCGCGAAGGTCGCGTGCTTGCGAGAAAATTTTTGACACCAATCCCGTCAGATTCGTGAGTGAACAATAACACGTGTAAACCACTAGTCAAATGTGTTGTTTTCATGCTGTCTTCTCTACATAATTATGCAATCAAAGTAGCCATTAGCTTGCAGTCGCCGCACTGTCAGCCATTGTGGTAGGCTTGTTGTTGAGTCTGCTTAATGGAGATACAAAATTCTGTTAAAATTGATGCGAACTGCGGACGAGGCGAACAAGTCAAACGCCGGCAACATCTCACCATTGTCGCCAGCCGATGGATGGAATTATTCATCTGTTTATCCCAAATTGCTGTTCCGGACGCTCCATTCATCTCACTGTTGCTCCAATCATCCGGATGCTTTAATCATTGGAAAGGACGCAATGGTAAGCCGCGGAATCAAAGTTAAGACTCGAGTTAACAATTGGCAACAGAAACTACAATACACTTACATCAACCGTCTGTCAATTTGAATGGAGCAGCTGATTGCTTCTGAAAGTACTTGTCTGCTTGTGCTTTGGCTGCTGTGACGTCAATGCCGGCATCTTTCAATCGCTTAAGCTCGAGTTCCTTTAGCATGTTCTTTCGGTCGGTGATTGATTTTGGGACCTTATCCGCGGCAACTCCTCGATGAAGCAATTCGGTCTTGAGGTCTTCCATGTTTCGCGACTTGACAAGCTTTCCATATGGGATCAAACCTGTTACTGCTGGCGTTTGCTGTTGAGCCTTTGCTTGCTGATTCACATTTGGCTTCTTGTGCTTGCTTGCTGTGCTGTCGAACTGCACTGTCTTTTGTGCTGTTCGCTCTTGTTTGAAATGCCCTTTCTTCGTCATTAATGCCTCAACCTTTTTGAATCTCTGCTTGTATTCGTCAGCAGCTGACTCTCGAATGTGAGGGTTGATCCGCTCCGCAGTTGATACGATGATGGCTCTGATCTTGTTAGCATTGGCTTCCTCCTTGGTCTTTGTAAGAGGCGTTGCAGACCGAATGACAGACATGCAGGTCCTCACATGCTCCGATCGATCCGTAGCAGAGACATTCTTGGCGTCTTTTACTCCAGATTCAACAAACTGCGTCTGTGATGGAAGTGAGCAATACTTGTAGTGCAGTTGCATGCGGAGAGGACGATGATCGGATCCCTCACTGCAATCTTTGTTACGAAGATCAACACCACGCAGAAGACCATCCGCGGCTTGTAGGGCAAGCGGACTACACTCTTGGTTATCATCAATTGCATCCCGAACAAACCGATCAAACTTGTTAAGATCAATCCGCTGGCTGTGTGCTTCCGAATCGAAATAGTGTCTCTGATTCGATGCGTCGTGCACAGTGGAAGCACCAAACGTTTCAGCTGTTGGCATGGCTGTCTTGAGGATGATTGCAGCAACAACCTTGGCAATCCCTGGTTCACTTATCATCGCAGCAGGAAGTAACTTGGGTGACAGCCAACGCATGAAGTGCTTATGCAGAGACTCGGTGCTTGCTCTCATAAAAAGATCGAGCTTCTTGAAGTGGACATTGTCGGGGTCGTGCCCTCTGATTGCTTCAAAGTAGTCAGCCATGCGCGAGGACGGTAGGCTTCGCATCTCGCGCGACATGAGATAATATCTCACAACAACATTGTGTGATTGGAAGCCATACTTGTTTGTAAAGTCAACACACTCTTGAAGCCAACGCAAATGTGGATGGATGTACGCATGGCTAAAGCTTCGAATGAGTGTCATGTCGATGAAATTGACAACGTTGCTCATCAATGAACACAGCCCAGAAGCAATTCGGTTGGCCTTGGAGTCACTCGCATAGACATTGATAATCGATTGACAGACATGATAGATCTGTAGATAGTAATCGAACACGTAAAGACATCCTGCCCCGACAGTCCACCACCTTGTAAGAATCGGCGCTGTCATCTTGCCACAGATAGTGCCTTTGTACTCAGCAAGTGTGTCGGGATGTGCTGGCGCCTCTTTCTTGAATTTCGAATGATAGGACAAGACGTTGGCATATGATTGGTAAAATGTGTTACGATTCCGATCGATAGCCAACATGTTGTCAAGGGCAGCTTCGTTGGTGATGACAGCAGCAGCATCAAAGTTATAGACAAACACACTGGACTTCCACAACATGTGTCTCCATTCTTCGGGGTCAATGGCTTCTTGTAGATCATACACCGAGTGTAGCATTTGCATGACATTGATCTTTTCTAGACCTCCTTCCCCAAACACAGCGACGACTGCGTTCCGGAGCTGTAGTTGTAAAGCGTGGATGCAGCAATTTGCAACTAAGTAGTCTTCTATTGGAACACATAAGTTGTTTCTGGCTTGTAGTGCATCGGCAAGTCCATCGAGTACACCTCCACCTCCACTGTCAGTGCCTTGGCCATGCAAGAGGTGAGTAGGATCCCCTTTATTTACTTTGAGCTTGTTCATCGACGCTTCTATAGCATCGGCGCATTCTGCGGTCGTTCCTCCGGAGGCGCCTATGTCAAGAACTTGTGTTTGTGCTTTGCCACGGTACCAATTCCACCAGCACAGGAACTTTACAAAATGGCTGACACCCTTTTTATTCCCCTTGTCGCATGCTGTATAAATTGGAATGTTGATCAACAACTTTGATAGTGAAATCGTCTCTCGAACGGCTTGATTGACTGTGTAATTTTGTAGGGTTGCATCGGATGGAAACGATTTTGGGAACGTGTCAAAGGGAACACCATCTTCGAACATTCCAGTGTCGCACAAGAATGCCAACACAATCAGCGGGAAGAGCCACTGTGCTGCGGAGAGTGCAAGTGCCGGTGCTGCGGAGGTGGCAATTGACCACAAGGCTTGAGAGAATAGACAGTTTGTTCGGTAGAGTTTGCGTCTGAATTTCGATTTGACACGGTCCGCGACATCGCATCCATTTTGCCAACGTTTGACATCAGAGACATGATATGTTCTGTGGTCTGATGGCAACATGAATTCAAAACACTGGCCTTGGCTCCAAAACGATTCTTTCACCATGGTTATATTTCGTGCCGGTGGTGAGGGCGTTGCTTCAATGGGAGCTTCGTTGTTGTCATTGTCGCTGTTGTTGTCATTTGTTGCAATTGGTGCTTCTTCGACTAACGCAGCTCGTTGAACATGCATTTCGGACTCAACGCATCCGATTATGTTAATGTAATGCTTGCAAAGTCTCTCTGGGACCGCGGTCTCTTCCATTCTCCATGCTCGGTAGCATTGATACTCGCGTGTCTTGTACTCGTCTCGTGGTTTCTTTTTGAATAGAAGGGCATCCCATCGCGCGCAACCATCGCATTTGAATGAATGAGGAATGCCATGTAGATCCGTGCAACATTTGATGTGTCGCAGACTTGTGCGGCTTCTCTTTGCAACAGGCTCGGAGGAAGCGTCATTGCTGTCATTGTTGAGGCAACGTGGGGGGATAGGAGACACAGATCGACGCGGATTGCGGCGCTTTGCGTCATCTTGCTTCGATCGTTTTGATCGATTATTGCTGCTGGTAGACATGATGAGCTACTAGCGCAGTGTCGCTAACGTTCTATCTCACTTTGAAAGCAAGGCTAGCTATGTGGATTGGTTCTATGTAGGGCGAAGATATCAGTTGAACAGCATTGTCTACATTGTTTAGTGATAAGACCGTGACAATGCTGAGTTTGGATTTGCTGTAGTGTCAGCACCAATGTCGTCTGTCGTGCACTCGGAAAAACGTTCTCAGATCGTGGAAACGGCCGTTTTAAGCTCGTGACTACCAGTCGCGAACTCCGAAACGGACGAAAATCGCACGGCCACACGGGCATACACATGGTTTTTTAACCTCATAACCCAATCTCCAACCCTAAAATTTGGTTAAACCCCTTGTAAAACTAATCTACGGAGGACACTAATTAGAGTCCCTAACAGCTACCTGACAATCGCAAGCTTCTGGCACTGACTTCCTTGTAGTCAAAGCTAGTTACCTTGTGGATGTTGCGATTGCCAGTTAGCTATTAGCTAGTTAGTTAGTTGCATGCGTCAGTGGGTTGATATCGCGTAGTTTGTGTGGATAAGGATGTGTCAGTTTCGCGGTGCTGGAATTCCTCGCGCATCGATACCTTCGCCCTCTAGTCTAGAATCTTGGACCAAAACTGGATTTATTGGCTACGTCAAATTGTTCGATGATCTTGTTCAACGATCTGCTCAACGTTACTAGCTTTCTACTAGCTAGCTAGTAGCTAGAAGCTAGTACAGTACCGTCCCTTAGATCGACTAGCCGAGCTACGCACTCGACCACGCACGCAGGGGTGCGAATCCGAACGGAGATTCGAGTTTTCGATTGCCACTCGAATGATATATTTAAATATTTTTTAACGGTCCTTCGATTGAAAATGCAAGGGGGCTATTGAATTATCGTAAAACGTGGCGTCGTCATTAAACTGACTTAAGGATGCTTCACAGTTGCCGAGCAATTCCTAAATCCACCTTCGGAACCGCGCGGCAGGGAAATTTGACAACCACGTTTCGCCTATTAGCAGGATTAGTAGCATTAGATAGAGGAGCTCTGTAATCTAAACGAATGCTCCGGCAGTTTCCCAATTGATAATGAGGACGTTTCGCATTGTTATTGATTCCTTCCTTCAAGTTTCATTGGTGATCCGTGAAAGCGTTTCGATCGTGTGAGTACCACTGAGGAAAAAGAAGGCGACGCATGTTGATTGCAATAATTTGATGAGAGTTTCACATAATTTCACAACTCTCAAAGGACGCATTATTTGCCGTATTATTTCTTTTCTTCCCTGTCTTGATTACCATGTGTCAACCGCCGCCGCAGGCCACTGTTTGCAATAAAGCTACTACTCCATGTCAGACGCGCCTGTGCCATATCTTTGAACGGCAAGTTCAACTGACACCTACTAACACTGCTATCGAGACGGTGGATGGTTCAACTCTGTCCTACCAAGAGCTCAATTCTGCTGCGGACCAAATTCGCGATGCTCTAGTCAACCCAGTGCGTTCAGGTGGCTTGGGGGTCAAACCGGGAGGACTGGTTGCAATCTTAGTTGAGCGGGGATCCCCAACTGTTTACGCAGCCATGCTTGGTATTCTTAAAGCAGGATGTGCCTATTTGCCCATGGATGTTTCTTTCCCTGACTCTCGTATATCCTTCATGATTGAAGATTCTGGTGCAGCCGCACTGCTCAGTAGCACCTCCACACGGGATATACCGGGCCTTTGTCTCCCCAAGTTAGTCGCCTCCTTCGTGCGCAGCAACGTCTCTCTTTCGCCTAAGTGGGAATTGTCCACAAAGAGTAAGCCGCTCTCCATGAAGCAGTTGTGTTATATCATTTACACAAGCGGTACCACTGGGACCCCCAAGGGAGTCTTGCTCAGCCAGGAGAATGCCATCCAATATGTAAACTGCTTACAAGATATCTTCCATCTGCAGGCTACGGACAGAGTCTTTCAGGGATACAGTACAGCCTTCGATGCCGCCTTTGGAGAGGTCTGGATGGCATTCTCGTCGGGCGCCAGGCTGGTAATTGCTTCAACCGAAACAATGCAGAACTTGACGGATCTTCCAACGTTTCTTCAAGAAAAGCAGATTACCGTATTGGATACAACCCCCACCAATCTTCAAGTAATGGATGCTTCCTCATCGCTTCCTCTCATTCATACTTTGATTGTTGGTGGAGAGGCCTGCCCCCGTTTCGTTGTGGACCGCTGGCAGCCAGGGCGTCGTTTCTTTAACATGTACGGGCCGACCGAAACTACGGTCTCTGCCACCATTGCTGAGCTACGCAAGGGTCAGCCCGTGACCATTGGTAACCCTCTCCCCGGCTACATAGTCTCCGTACGTGACGAAGCCCTTCAAGTAGTCCCAAACGGTGCAGAAGGCGAGTTGTGTATCGGTGGCCCTGGCGTGGCCATCGGTTACTTGAACCGACCTGACAAGACTGCGGAACGGTTTGTGACCGTCAATGGTGACCGCCTCTACCGAACCGGCGACTTGGTCCTCATTAATGAAGAGACTAAGGAAATTGTCTTCAAGGGCCGCGCCGACGGACAGGTGAAGCTGCGCGGATACCGAGTGGAACTTGAAGAGATTGAGACTGCAATTGCCGGAAGTCAGGGGTGCGCCCAAGTGGCTGTGACCGTGCAACTTAACAAGAACGACGAGAATCTCCAAGAGCTGGTAGCCTTTATTTCCGATTCAGAAGAAACGCCTTTTGACGTTCAACAAGCACGAGATCTCGTCCAGAAAGCTCTACCAAAATATTGTTTGCCACAGGCCTTTGTACGTATTGCCAGCGACGCTATCCCCCGTAGCCTGGTCAGTGGAAAGGTCTTGCGAAAAGAGCTTCCCCACTGGACTAGCCTTGAACGTATCCAATCTCAGGATAGGATTACGTGCAAAACTGTGACGCCTATTGCCACGCTTTCTCCAACGGAAATCAAACTGGTAGGGCTTTTTCAAGAGGTGCTGAATGACTCTCAACTTGATCCTACGGACAATCTATTTGACCTAGGTCTCACCTCGCTAGGCAGCGCCGTGATCATTACTCGGTGCCGCAAGGATCACGGTTGGGATTTTCTGAGCATGACCGATGTATACAAGCACAACACAATCAGGGATCTTGCTACTTGCGTGGACATAGTTACCAGTGGTACCTCCTCCTCTACTTCATCGCCTGAGGGTTTTGACACCGGTGTCGTGGTGTCGACGATCCCGAACCTCGAAGCTGAAATGGACTCTCTCGCTTGTGCAAGCAAGTTGTCTCCAGGAAGTGAGGCAGCCCCAAAGCCTCGACAACTTTGGTTTTATCAGCCCCATCCAAGATTCATCCGCGCGCTACAAGTGATCATTTCATGCTCGGTGGTGACGCTCGACATTCGCATTGGGTTGGAAGTTGCGACCATCTTTTACTGGTTGTTTGGGGGCCATGTTTCACTGCTGCTGGCTGCTGCACCATTTGCCTTCAGCTTTTTCGCATATCTGCAAGCATTTCTTGTTAAGAAAATCATTGTAGGCACATTTGTCGAGGCCGACTTGCCGATGTACAGTATGGTTTGGCTTCACTGGTGGGTCGGGCACATCTTCTGTCAGAATCAGGCCTATATGCCATCCAGCTGGATCGGTATCGCCACGAGTAGGACACTTGGCGCCGATATCGGACAGGGTGTATATCTGGGCATGAGAAAGTTTCCAGCAGAGGCTGATCTAATCACGATTGATGATGGAGCGTCCTTGATGCCAGAAGTGATACTTCAACCTTGGACAATTGAACATGGTGTTCTCAAATTGCGCCGAATCCATATCGGAGCCGACTCCTACATCGGCGAGCGTTCCTTGATTCAACCTGCGACCACCGTAGGAAGGAGTGTTACCGTTCTTCCGATGACTGTGTTGCCTCGTGGGGCAATTCCTCCTGGTAGCTGCTGGGAAGGCTCCCCCGGTGTGCAATTGAGCTTGGAGGAAAGTCAGGATTCTATGCTCGTCCAAACTCTGAAAGAGAACCATGGCGCTGCGACTTCCTGTCAAATGTCCGTTTGCACAGAGATTTTGCACGAGTTGGCCACTGGCATCGTCGACTCGTTATCTTCCCTAGCTCTATTCTTTCCTACTGCCATTGCGTATGCCTGCATCCCAGCCTTTGCGGAAGCGTGGAACTCTTTGGGAATGCTCATACTCTTGCTGACAATCCCGATTTTCGTCTACACCGGCCTAGTCCTACATGTATTCGTGTTGGCCGCAATGAAGAGATTGGCAGGCAAGATGCAACCAGGATGCTTTAACACCTCCTCTTTTGAGTTTGTTCGCTGGCAGCTTGGCGCTCAGACCATGCAGCGGTTGTTGTACGGCCCTGCTCGTGGCCTAGCCGAAACTACTTTTATTAGTCCTATTCTCAAGTATGGATTCGGACTGAATATTGAAGGAAGCAACGTTCACGTTGACACCAGCATTTGGCCTGCCCCCGACATGGTTCACCTCTCCAAAGAATCCACTGTGAATGGGGGAGCGGTCATTGGCTCTCCCGTTGTTCATCGAGGTCGAGTCACACTGGCCACGACTACTCTGGGCATTCGGTGCTTTTTGGGCAATAGTTCCGTGGTTCCACAGGGCAGCTCACTAGAGGACAATACCCTGTTGGGTGTCATGAGCTGTGCGCCCCAAGAAATGCCTGAGGGTACAACGTGGCTCGGATGCCCGGCTTTTGAACTTGCCAATCGGTCCAAACAGGTGGACCTTGAAGTTGGTGGCCTTCCTACGGAACGCAGTCAATGGGATTCATCAGAGAGCTCCTGTAATGAGGCGGCGTGTTTGGAGCAAGTTCCCGTGGTGGCTGGCCCAAAAAAGAACGCAAGTGCAGTGAACTACACGTTCAACCCACCACTATCCATGTGGTGCTGTCGAATGACCTTCAACTTGGTCAAAGTTGGGATTGCACCAACCCTGGTACTGGTTCATTTTACTGTGTACCTCTGGCTCTTCCATGTCACAAAATTGCAACACACCCTTGACTGGAATTCCCCCTATCGGTGGCTTCACCAATTCGAGCTGCTTTTGTTGAGTCTAAGCTTTCCCTTTTCTTTTTTCGGAAGCTTCATTGCCTTGCGATATATTTTGCACCTCCCCTGCCGCAAAGAACCTTTGACTGTTCCCATGTACTCTCCTTACATTTGGCTGACGGACCTTTCTTATGAGCTGGAGATCGTGATAAACAAGGCTTTAGATATCTTCAATGGATCGCCTGTAGTCGTTTGGATCTATCGGGCACTTGGTGCCAGTATTGGGCACGAGGTCTTTCTTTTGGATACACTCTTCGTGGAATATGAACTGACAACTATTGATGACGGTGCCATCATCACCAATGCCTTTCTCCAGACTCATTTGTACGAAGACCGAATGTACAAAACTGGGCGAGTGAACATTGGCCGCAATGCCATGATTGGAACTAATTCGACAATTCTGTACGATACGGTCATTGGCGAAGACGCATCGCTTGGAATGCAATCGGTTCTCTTGCGGGGTGAGCAGCTTGCTGCGAAAAAACGACATTTCGGGATTCCGTCGCGGCTAGCCAAGGTTGTGGACATGGAGAGCGAAGAAAGCTCGGAAGATGAAGCCAGAAAACGTGCCATGGATTTGTCAGAAAGGCTCCAGTCGGAAGAAGGAGCGGTGGCCAAGTACCAGGCCCATGTTGAAGAAATGGAGAGGCGATTGGCGGCCGCGAGAATGGGCCTAGTTCGAGCCAGGGTGCGTCTACAGGAGGCGCTCCAAGTCGGATCTGTCGATGACACAACCAAGGCTGTAGCCTGTTATGATGTATAAAGAACCAAAAGAAACTAAAGATAAATAGAAAAATTAGATCAGTAAGCAAGCGGTTAGCTGC
>ENA-ORBV01009651-ORBV01009651.1-microbial-mat-metagenome-genome-assembly--contig:-NODE-9651-length-15738-cov-4.876317_pt1 | contig 15738 bp, 10 predicted proteins | sample MGYA00237777_ERZ505514 | MGnify/ENA primary metagenome ERZ505514 (study PRJEB26160, sample SAMN06269048) | microbial mat metagenome | isolation source: Oligotrophic lake microbial mat | place... | reverse complement strand
AGTTGCACGCGGCCGCTGAAGGCTCGCTGCACGCGATCTGACCGAAAGAGCAGCAGTCCGCCGGTGTCGAACAGCAGAAGATCGGTCGCCGCGTCGACGCTCATGGGGCCCGGGCGCTCCGTCATTTCGTTGAGTACGTGCGACGCGGTCATCGTCACGGCCGACCACAGCACCGGGTGCGCGATGTCGTGCTGCTCGAACCACTCGGTCATGCGCGCGGATACCATGCCGCTGCCAAGCAGATGAAACTGGTAGTTGGGCACCCACTGCCCTCCACCGCCGGTCTTCGTGCTCAGTGGCAGTATCTCGTTGCGTATGAAACGGGACCAGCCATAGCGATTGATCGATTGGCCGAAGTTGAGCACCGAACTGCGCACATTGCGCGCCGTGACACCGTACGGCAGTTCGAATAAACGGCGATCCGCCTCGTCACCACGGAGCAGGTCGAAGCCTTCGTTGACGATCTGGCTGACAGGGTTGAACTGGCGCTCGCTGCCGTAATCCCGGGACGCGTAGAATCGACGTTGCCCGCCCGGCGCCGTCGCGCAGCCATTCAGGAAGACACTCGCCAGCGCAAGCGCGATCGACGTGCCCACACGGCGCGATTGCAAGGCGCGACGCAGCCAATCACGCTGCAGTACGATCGCGACAATGATCACGCCGAGCGATGCGCCCGCGACGACGTCCGTCAGGTAGTGGAAGCCACCGTACACCGCACCCAACGCCAGTGCGAGCGTCAGCGGTGTGAGGAGCCACACCAACCGCCGCTGCCAGCGCCACGCCATCAACGTCTGCACGACAGACACACTGACGTGTGATGATGGAAACGCGGCCCCGCGTGATGAGAAGCGTTCGAGAATGGCGGTCGTCAGCGATCTCACCGGATCGGCGGTGACGTCGGCAACCGGCGGCCATCGATAGCGCGGCCCCTCCACCGGCCACACGACGAAACACACGAAGCTCGCGATGAAGGCGAGGAGCAGGGCAAGCACCGTTTCGGTCAGTGCGCGCTCGTCGCGCCGCAGCGCCAGGCGGAGCGGCGGCAGATAGATGATGAGGTAGTACGACAGGTACCCGATGTGCAGCGGAAGACTCAGCAGCGGCGACGGGAATTGACGCGACCAGGTGCGTGCAGGCTCGCCAAACCATCGGTGTTCGATCGCCAGGATACTGGCGTCGTGCACCGGCACGCCATGCACCAGACTGCCCACCTGCGCATAGAGCACCGGCACGAAGACCAACGGCAGCAATGCCCACCAGATCGCGCGGCTCGGCAGGTTCGACGGTGCCGCGCGCAGGCGTTGGTCATGGGCACCGCCGCCTCGACCGAACGCGAACGTGAGGCCCGCGACGAGCAGCGCGACGAGCGACGGCACCCACGCATTGGCGTGCAGGTTGCGCACGCCCGCCACCGCGAGCGTGAAGCAGGCGTAGGCGGCGAGTAGCAGTGCAACCCCCCGCAGAGGTTTCAACGACGCATGCGCTGCAACGCGCGTCGATACGTCGCTTCCACCTGCACCGCGATGCCCGGCCACGCGAAGTCGGCACAGCGCGTTCGCGCCCACGCCTGCATGGCCTCACGCCAGAGGCAATCGTCCACCACGCGTCGCACGATGGTCGCCAGTGCCGCGACGTCGCCGGGCGGAAAGCGGAGTGATGCCCCGCCGTCGCCCAGCACATGGCGATAGCCGGGATTGTCCGCAGCGACGGGCAGCATCCCGGCCGTCATCGCCTCGAGCAGGACAATGCCAAACGATTCTCCGCCGGACGACGGCGCGATGAGGCACGTCGCTTCGCGCATGTGTGCCCACTTCTCCGCGTCACTGATCGCGCCGAGGAAACGAACGTGATGGAGTGCGAGCGAGCGCTGCATGGCCTCGAGCGACACGCGCGACGGTCCATCACCAATGATGAGCAGTGGTGGGGCATGAGGTCCGAGCATGGCCATCGCGCGCAGCAACGTCTCGACATCCTTGCGCGGTTCCAGTCGACCCACGTACAGCAACACGGTGCGTGCGTTAGGCGCGCGCGACGGCATGACTGCTGGCAGCTCGACGCCGTTGGGAATCAGCTCGTGTGTGCCGCGTCCCAGGTACACGGACACTGGTGGCGACACGGCAATCGTAGCGTCGAGCAGGACTCGGCGAATGATCGCGCTCCCCAGCGGCATGAGCCTGCGGGCCCACGCCGGCGTGTCGCGGCCGGCGACGTCGTGAAACGTGCCCACGCGCGCGCCGCGAAATGTCCACGCCAACTGCATGGGCAGTGCTGGACTCCATGGCGCGTGCACGTGCATGACATCGAACGAGTCGGCACCAATGTGTTTGCGATCGGCGGCCGATGCCCACGCCACATCAAAGTGCGAACCGCTGAAGTTCACCGCACGCGCCCGTCCACAACCAACCACGGGCAACGAACCGAGGATACCGTCGGCGCCCGGCGCGAGAACCGTCACGAAATGTCCGCGCGCCTGCAGCGCCTCGCCGAGTCCGCGGATGTGACTACGCACGCCCCCGTATCGATCGAGACCGTAGGGGCTGACCTGCGCAATGCGCAACGTGTCGAGCATGCTGCAGTGTAACGCACCCGCGTTAGTTTTTTCCAATGCGCAGACAAGAATCGGTGTTCGGTGCACGCAGGCCGCTCGCCCGGGTGATCTGCGGTGTGATCGCCTGCGTGATAGGCTGCCTCGCGACTCCAGGCCGAATCGACGGCCAGCCTTCACCGCGCCTTCCGCTCAACGATCCGGTCTACGAGCAGATTGATCAACTCGCAGGCAGCGGATTGGTTCGCACCATCATCTACGGACAGCGTCCGTACCGCACGAGCGAGATTCAGCGATTGCTGGTCGAGGCGACGACACTGGCCCGCACGCGCCAGGTCAGCGCCAGCACGACGCGCGTGCTCGCCAACCTGTCGGTACGGTTTCAGGCGAACGGCGGCGAAATCGATCTGGCCACGATGCGCGATTCCGCCCGGTCCGTACGGGTTGGCGATGCCGCACGGCTTCCCGGCGAGCGCTTTGCGGGCGTCGAGCTGCTGGCACACGACAGTCCGTCGCGCGGCGTGCCTCCCGCGCCTGTCGGCGGATTGGACGCAGATCTCACTCCCCTGCTGAACGCGAGGGCCGGCCGCCGCTTCGCGCGCGGTCCGACACTCGCCGCAGAATTCGGCATCAGCCGCGCGTTCGGCCGTCACGTGTTGGTGACCGCGCAGCCGCGCGTCGCGGCAGGTGCAACGTCGGCGGAACGGTTTGCAGAGCTCTCGCTGCAGCAGGCCAGCGTGGCGGTCAGCGCGCGCAATCTCATGCTCGAGATTGGCCGTCAGCCCATCGTGTGGGGTCCGGCAATGGAAGGCGGGTTGATGCTCTCGTCCAGTGGACGACCGCTCGACATGATTCAGCTGTCCACGATGCGACCATGGCGCGCGCCGTGGGTGTTTCGCTGGCTCGGATTGCTGCGTGGCAGTGCCTTCCTTGCCGATCTGGGACCGCGTCAGAACTTTCCGCACGCGAAGGTCGCCGCGTACAAACTCAGCGGCCAGGTCACGTCATACTTCGAGTTGTCGGCCGGCGTGCTGGTGCAAGGCGGGGGGCGCGGCGCACCGCCCGCACGTCTCGTTGATCGATTCGTCGACCTCGTGCCCGCGCTCAAGTACAGTCTACCGGACAACACGACGCAGTTCTCCAACAAGCTCGCCGGATGGGACATGCGCGTCCGCGTGCCGTGGCTGCACGGCGTACAGCTGTACACGGAGAGTGTGTTCGACGACATGGATCCACGGCGCTGGCGCAGCACGTTGTGGGAGGACGGCGGACACATCGCGGGAGCGGCACTTTCGCAGCTCGGGCCCGGCGGCGCGATTTCGGCAACGACGGAATTTCACCACACGGGACTGCGGTACTACCAGCACACGCCGTTCACCAGCGGCATCGCCTTCAATCGCACGCTGCTTGGCGATCCGCTCGGCCCGCAGGGCGATGGTGCTTATGTTCGCGTGCGCCATGACGCCGGCGGCGCGCAGCGATGGCGCATCGATGCTGCCGTCGAGCGGCGAGGTGGGGATATCTGGAGCACGACCTCCGATCGTCCGCGCGACGAGCGCTTCCGGTTTGTGCTGGATCGGCACCAACCCGCGGAGTGGCGCTATCGGGTGGCCGGTGAGTGGTCGCTCGCGCGCACGACCACCCAGCAGCTCGTCGTGTCGGCGGGCGTCGAACGCGTACGCGATGCCGGCTTCGTGCGTGATGCGCAGCGTACGAACGGGCTGGTTGGCATGCAGTGGTCGTGGTTGACGTGGTGAGAGCGCTGCCTGGCGTCGTCGCGATCGGACTGCTGACGTGGGTGATCAGTCGACTGGACCTGACCGCCGTGCGCAACGGGCTGATGGCGGCGAACGCTGCCTGGCTCTCGCTGGCCGTGCTGATGCATCTGTGCATACAGCCGCTGGCTGCGTTGCAATGGCGCGTGCTGCTTCCCGAAGACGCGCGCACGACATGGCGTCGGTTGCTTCGCGTGTTTGCGTTGACATCCGTGGCAAACAATTCCGTGAGCTCCGTGGTAGGGCATGCAACCGGCGTCGCGCTCACTGCCGGCGAGCCGGGTGTGGGTACGCGCGGGGCACTGTCGTTGCTGCTGCTGGATCAGATCTGCGTTGGCGTGGCCAAGCTGGTGGTACTCTCCGTCGCTGCTTCCCTCTTGCCACTACCGACATGGATGCAGCAGGGCGTCATCGGACTTGCCATCGCCGTCGCACTCCTCGCCGCGCTGGTGATGTCGACGCGGGTGTGGCCTGTGCTGCCGCTCATCGGGGCGATGACCACCGTTCCGGTCGCCCGTCTGCTGGGCGCGATGAGCTGCGCCATTGGTGTCAAACTGCTGGAGGCAGCGGGCATCGCGGCGGTGCAGGTCGCGTTAGGCGTGCCGTGCAGCGTGACGTCGGTCGCACTGGTGCTGGCGGCAACAACACTCGCCTCGCTCGTGCCGGTCGTACCCGCAAACCTCGGCACGTACGAAGCGGCGGTCTTTCTCGCGCTCCGACAGGTGGGCGTGTCAGCGGAGCTGGCGATGGTCGCGGCGGTGGTCCAGCATGCGTGCCAACTGCTGGCGGCACTCGCGCCAGGAGCAGCGCTGTTGTGGCTACCCCAGCGTCGTGCCGCGTGACGGCGCACGCGTGGGGTGGTTGGTCGAGCGCCGACCCAGGGCGCGCGCCATGATGCCCGAGTCGGATCTGCCACCGCGCATGTGCGCCGTGGTCACCGGCGCGTCGGGGTTTATCGGTCGACATCTCGTGCGCGCATTGCTCGCGGCCGGTGCCGAGGTGCGCGTGCTCCGACGACCGCAGTCGATCGCGCGGATCGATGGGGCGGCAATGAGCGACGTGCGCGCATGGCAAGTGGATCTGGCCGATGCGCGCGCGGTGTCGGAGAGCGCAATCTGGACAGGTGCGACGCACGTGTTCCACCTCGCTGGACTCACGCGGGCCGCGCGGGCGTCTGAGTTCATTCACGCGAACGTGACACCCACGGCGAACATCGCGGCCGCTCTCGCAGCGCGTGCGCACCCGCCACGGATGCTGCTGGTGTCGTCGCAAGCGGCGGCCGGCCCAACACCGCGTGGCGTTGTCGCGCGCACCGACGAGATGGTCGCAGCGCCGATAGAGGCGTATGGCCGCAGCAAGCTCGCGGGCGAAGAGGCCGCGTGGGCATGGCGCAGCGTGGTTCCGCTCACGGTGCTTCGTCCGAGTGCGGTGTACGGCGAGGGCGATCGAGATTTCCTGGCCGCATTTGCGCAAGTGCAGCGCTCCACCGCGTGGTTCGCCACCGCGCCCGAGCAGCCACTGTCAATCATCTACGTGGGCGATCTCGTCGAGTGTCTGCTGCAGGTTGCGGTGCATCCGGACACACGGTCGCAACGGTGGCTGGTAGCGCATGAGGTTGCCGCGACATGGCGCGCGCTCTATCGCGAGATGGCCGACCTCTCCGGGACTGCACCACGGTTCCGGGCTGTGCCCCGCACGATACTTCGCGTTGGCGCAGCGATCGGTGACACGGTTGGCACTGTGAGCGGACGCACGCCGCTGCTCAGTTCGCAGAAGCTGGCACTGGCGGAGGCGACGTCGTGGCTGTGTACCTCGGATGCGCTGACGCGCGCGACCGGTTGGACTGCCCGAACGCCACTCGTAATCGGACTGCGACGCACGCTGGCATGGTACGTTGCCGAAGGATGGTTACGCGCGCCATCGTACACGAGCCACTCACGCTGACGTCATCCGGACCTTCCAGTTGCCCACTACGCGCTCCGTCGTACGACACACCCGACGCGACGACGCCCTGAATGCGGGGGTCGAGTCCTTCGTTGACGTGCTCGACTACCGCGCCGCACAGACGCCGGAGAGCATCGTGTTCCGGATGCTGGGCGACGACGGGGCGGAGCGCGGCGTGCTGACGTTTGCCTCGTTGCGTCGCCGCGCGCGCATTCTGGCCAACCGTCTGACGCACCACGCGGCAGCCGGAGACCGAGTCGCCGTGCTGGTGGAGCCGGGACTGGAGTACATCGGCGCGTACTTCGGCTGCCTGTACGCCGGCGTCGTGGCGGTACCGGCATATCCGCCGAATGCCCGACGGGAAGACTCGCGCGTCGCACGGATGCTTGCCGATTGCGACGCGCGGGTGGCGCTGGTCTCCGCGGATCTGCTCAACCGCATGCCGTCGGCGCTGCGACCGTTGTCGTCCGGCGCGGACGTGACGTGGCTGGACGCGCGCGTGGGCGACGACGAGCCCGAACCGCTGCCTCTTGCCACGCGACGGCATCACGACGGACTGGCCATGCTGCAGTACACTTCGGGGTCGACGGCCGAGCCGCGCGGCGTGATGCTCACGCATCAGCATCTGTTGCATAACGCGCGCGTTATCCACCAGGTCACGGGGCACGAGCCTGACGATCGCGCCGTGTTCTGGCTGCCGCCCTTTCATGACATGGGGCTGATCGGCGGTATCCTGCAGCCCGTATACGCGCAGGTGCCGACGGTGCTCATGTCAGCGGCCTCGTTTCTTCGACGTCCAGTGCGCTGGCTGCAGGCAATGTCGAGATACGGGGCCACCACGAGTGGCGCACCGAACTTCGCCTACGATCTCTGTGTCGATCGCGTGACGCACGCCGAGGCCGCCGAACTCGACCTCTCTGCGTGGCGAGTGGCGTTCAACGGCGCGGAGCCGGTGAGTGCGGACACCATGTCGCGATTTCTCGACACGTTCGCGATCAGCGGGCTCCGACGTACCGTGTTCGTTCCGTGTTACGGACTCGCCGAAGCGACGTTGCTCGTGTCCGGTGGACCTGCTGGCGACCGCCCGCGCCTCTACACAGGTGATCATGCGGGCGGTCATACCGGTAGTCAGACCGGCGACGCTCGGCGCAAGAGCGGTGACGGCGTTGGTGCGAACGCGCCGCTGCTCGTGTCGTCCGGCACACCGGTGGTGGATCACACGGTCGTGATCGTGGACGTCGAGGCGCGCGCAGTCTGTGAGGCGGGCGTGGTGGGTGAGATCTGGGTGCAGGGCGCCAGCGTGGCGGCAGGATATTGGAATCGACCGCAGGAGAGCGAGGATACGTTCGGCGCCACGTTACCCGCGCTCAAGGGCCGATTTCTGCGCACGGGAGACCTGGGCTTCCTCAGTGAAGGTCGACTCGTTGTCACGGGACGCGCGAAGGATCTGATCATCCTGCGTGGGCGCAACTACTACCCGCAGGACATCGAGCGTGCGGCCGAACAGGCGCATGCACACTTGCGCCGCGGATTCTGCGCGGCGTTCAGCACAAACGGTCGCGAGCCTCCGCGTCTTGTCGTCGTCGCGGGCGTGTCGCGACGTCACCGTCCGACCGAGGATCGCGCCGTTCGCGAGGCGATGCGGCGGGCAATTGTGGAGGAGGTTGGGGTCATCCCCGACGAGATCGTGCTCACGCCGCTGCGCTCGATCCCGCGCACCTCCAGTGGCAAGGCACGTCGTGACGAGTGTCGTCGGCTGTGGAAGGACGGACGGTTGCAGGCGCTCCCGTCCTCGAACGGAACCCACGCGATCATAGTCGGTGATGCGCACAGGTCGGTGCCGACCGCGGTCGGGTTGTCGCTGCGCTCTCGTCTGCTCGAGTGGCTGGCCGACGAACTGGCGTTGCCTGCGTCATCACTCGAGCTCACGCGACCGTTGCGTGACTTCGGGATCGAATCGGTGGCCGTGCTCCGCCTGCAGGTCGAGCTCGAGCTGCATCTGGGGCGTTCCATCGACCCACGAGTGCTGTGGGAGGCGGAGACGCTCGACGCACTCATCGAGCAGGTGCAACGCGACGATGCAGGCGACGCCGAACATGCGGCGGCGCGACCGGTGAACGGCACGACAACCGATATCGCACGTTGGCCTGAGTACGAGGCGCTCCAGACGCGGCGTGGCCTGCTGTCGAACGCGCACGATGCGGAACCATTCTTCTGGGTGCACGACAGTGCCGCCGCCGCCGTCACGCAGCTCGACGGCGTTACGCTCACCAACTTCGCGTCGTACAACTACCTCGGACTCTCAGGTCATCCAGCGGTCAATGACGCCGCGCGCGACGCGGTGGAACGCTGGGGCACCTCCGTTTCGGCGAGTCGACTTGTGTCAGGCGAGCGGCCGATCCATCGCCAGCTCGAACGTGCGCTCGCGGAATTCCTTGGCGTGGACGACGCGTTGACCTTTGTGGGCGGACACGCCACCAACGTGGCAACGATCAGCCATCTCGCGGGCGCGGGGGACGTGGTGTACTGCGACGAGCGCTTGCACAACAGCGGCATGCAGGGCGCGCAGTTTTCCGGCGCGCGGCGCATGGTCTTTCCGCACAACGACTGGCGTGCGCTCCAAGACTTGATGGCACGATCGCGTGGGTCGTTTCGGCGCGCAGTGGTGATCATCGAAAGCGTCTACAGCGCCGACGGCGATGTGCCGGATCTCGCGGCATTCGTGGACGTGAAGCGGCGACACGATGCATTGCTGATGGTGGATGAAGCGCACGGACTGGGCGTGCTTGGCGCGACGGGTCGCGGCTTGCCTGAGGCGAGCGGTGTGCCGGCACGGGACGTGGATATCTCCATGGGCACGTTGAGCAAGTCGCTCGCCAGTTGCGGTGGCTACATCGCGGGGAGTGCGCCGCTGGTCGAATACCTGCGCTACACGTGCCCGGGCTTCGTGTACAGCGTTGGGATGACGCCGTCTTCGGCCGCCGCAGCGCACTCGGCGCTCGACGTGTTGCGGCGTGAGCCATCGCGCGTGGAGCGACTTCGCACGCGATCGACGCGGTTCCGTGTTCGGCTTCGTGGCGCGATGGGAGAGAACGCGGCGGACGCCTTGCTTGGCCGCTGCACTGACGCGGACGACGAACTCGGTTTGGCCATGGACACGCCGGTCATTCCGGTGATCGTCGGCGATTCGCAGCGCGCGATCGCACTCGCCTGGGCCATGCGCGAGCGCGGAATTCACGTCCAACCGATGATTGCACCAGCCGTGGCCGACCATGCTGCGCGGCTCCGCTTCTTTCTCTGTTGCGAGCACTCCGACGCGCAGATCGACGAGACGGTCGATGTACTGGTGGAGTTGTTGAACGGCGGCAGTTCGCGATAGCGCTCGCCTACCGTCCGTAGCCGACGCCCAGTCCGAGGGCGCGACGATGTACGATGCCGAAGCGCCACTCGTCGCGACGGGTGCGGACTATCCATGCGCCCAACGCGCGCGCGCGCCAGGGAAGTACGCCCGGATAGACGTTGATGGAAAGCGCATTCTCCGCGGGGCTGACGGTGAGTGACCAGAGCAGCGAGTTGTTGCGATCGAAGTACAGACCACCGCCGGGCGCGAATCCGACCGTTTCATGACCGGACGCGTCGATCTCGCGCACCTCGGTATCGCCACCAACTCCGACACTGAGGTGGTGCTGGTCGTCGAGCTTTCGGCTCACACCGACCTGGGCACCCATGCCGCCACGAAGGAACACGCGCGTGCGATCCAATCCGACGGGAATCTTGAGCGAGAAGTACTGTCCGTTATTCTGTAACTGCCGGTTCGGAAACGTGATGGTGGCCTGATTGGACCAATCCGCGGCCTGCAGCGTGTGCGCCAGAAAGCGCGTTGGCTGATCCCAGTGAAAGAGTAGAATGGCGGCGGCGTCGAAAATGAGCAGATCCGCCACTCCGCCGGCGCTGGCCATGCGAACGTCGGGTTGCTCGGAGATTTCATTGAGCACGCTCGCCGCATAGGTATTCACCATCGCCCACACCCGGGGTGCCGGCACGTTGTGCGCGCGATACCACTCATCGAGCGCCCGCATGGTCAGTCCGCCACCCATGAAGTGCTCGGTGTAGTTGACGAACCAGTTCAGTTCACGTGTGTTGCGCGAAAGGGGCAGGAGCTCCACGCGCCACATGCGTCCCCACCCGCCAAATCGTTCGACCGCGGGCCCCGGGCGTTGAAAGACGTCACGGATGCCGTACGTCCACGCGTTGCCGTACGGAAAGTCGAGGATGTTGCGCGGACTCTGGCGCAACTGAAAGATGTCGTACCCCTTGTTGAGCAGCACGGTGAGGGGACTGAAGTACGCATCACTGCCGTAGTCGTAGCCCTTGTAGAATAGTCGTGTGCTGTCGGCGGCAGACGGTCGCGACCACGTTTGCGCGTGCAGCGTCGACGCCGACAGCGCCAGCGTCAGCGTCAGTGTCAGTGATACCCAACGGCAGGCTGTCACTGGCGAGACGAGTAACCGGTGCCCAGCCCCAGCGCACTCCGGTGCACCAGGCCGTAGATAACGCGGCCGTCACGCGTCAGGGTCAGGCCGAACTGCGCGCCCATGCCGCCGCGCACAAAGAGGCGCCAACGATCGACAGGGAGCGGCAGCTCGAGCACATAGTATTGCCCCGTGTTGCGCAGTGCGCCGTCCGGTGCGGTGAACGTTGCTTGATTGGACCAATCGGCCGCCTGTAATCGATGGGCGAAGAAGCGCGCCAGCGGATCCCAGTTGAAGAGCAGGATGCCGCCCAGATCGAACACATACAGGTCGGCCACGGTGGAGGATGCGGCGCGCTCCGCCGTGGGGAACTCGGCCGCTTCGTTCATCATCGCCGCGGCAAAGGTAGTTGCCGCCGCCCATGCCTTGGGCCACGGCGCGCCGTGCGCGGCGTACCACTCGTCCAGCATGCGATAGGTCAGTCCGCCGGCCGCGAGGTGCTCCGTATAATTCACCACCCATCGCGCATCCGACAGGCGCACGCTCATGGGCAACACCTCGGTACGCCAGCACTTGCTCCAGCCCGGATGGTCGTCGATGGCCGCACAGTCCAATCCCTCGTACAGCAGCTTCGTCGAAGTATCCGTCTGCTGGGCCGAGAGTACAGGCATCGGCGCCGCGACCAGCGCCAGCGCCAGCAGCCCCCGTGCGCATCTCCGCTGCCCAATGCTCGCCGCAATGCTTCCTGCAACGCTTCCGGCTACGCTCATCGCATGATCGGATACATGACCTGAAAGGTGTTGCAGCCAGCCGATTGCACGCACGGGACACCACACTGGACGCCTGTCACTGCAGCCGCAGTATCACCAGATGCGAAGTGCGCGGCAAGCAGATAGCATTCCTCCCCGTGCCCCTCTCAATTCTGCCTGTTCGTTCTCGACGCGATCTGTCGCGCTTCGTTGACCTGCCGTGGCACGTGTACGATGCGTCGCGGCATCCGCAGTGGGTTCCGCCGCTCCGGCTGATGGTGCTCGACGCGCTCGATGCGCGATCGAATCCGTTTTACCAACAGGCCGCGCGCGAGCTGTTCCTCGCCGTGCGCGACGGGCAAGTCGTCGGGCGCATCGCAGCCATCGAGAATCGGGCACACAATGCGTTCCACGACGACAAGGTCGGATTCTTCGGCTTCTTCGAGGCATTCGACGATCAGGATGTGGCCACGTCGCTCTTCGAGGCGGCCGCCAACTGGCTGCGCGCGCGCGGGCTCGACACGATGCGCGGTCCGATGAGTCCATCGACCAATCACGACGTCGGCCTGCTGGTGGATGGCTTCGACCAGCATCCCACGATCATGACGTCGTGGAACCCGCCCTACTACAACACGTTGTGTGAGGCGGCCGGGCTCGCGAAGGCGAAAGACCTGCTGGGCTATTTTGTGCCGCTCAACGACGCGGAGTTTGCCCTGCCGAAGCAGTTTCAGGAGCATGCGGCACGTGCGCTCTCGCGCAGCAATCTCGTCTTTCGCGATGTCGACTTGCGGCACTTCACCCGCGAACTCGAGATCTGCTGGGAGATCTACAACTCGGCGTGGGAACGGAACTGGGGTTTCGTGCCGATGAAGCGCGACGAGTTCGTGCACATGGCAAAGGAGATGAAGTCGCTCATTCTGCCGCAGTTCGCGTTCGTGGCCGAAGTCGCGGGAGAACCGGCGGGATTCATGCTCGTCCTTCCCGACTTCAACCACATCTTCAAGCGTATCGGGAACGGCCGACTGCTGCCCACCGGGATCTTCAAGCTGCTGTTCGGCAAGAAGCATCTGAAGTCGGGGCGGGTCATTCTCCTCGGCGTCAAACCCGCCTTTCGCTCGCGCAGCATCTTCCAGCTCTTCGCGGCGGAGGCGTTCCGTCGCGGCACGGAGTACGGTGCCGTTGGTGCCGAGGCTTCCTGGATTCTCGAGGACAATTCGCTCATGACGCGACCGATGGAAGCGATGGGTGCACGCGCGTATCGTCGGTGGCGCGTCTACGACAAGGCGCTGACCCCTTGAGCACGGCGCGACGCGTGGTCGTTACCGGCATCGGCCTCATCACGCCGTGCGGCACCGGTGTGGAGGCGAGTTGGGACGCGATCGTGGGCGGTCAGAGTGGTGTGGCGCCAATCACGCTCTTCGATGCGAGCATGATGCAGACGCGTTTTGCCGGCGAGGTCAAATCGTGGACGCCTGAGGACCACATGGACCGCAAGCAGGCGCGTCGCATGGATCGCTATCAGCAGTTCGCGCTGGCCGCGGCCGAGATGGCGATGCGCGACGCGAACTTTCAGTTGAAGAGCGAGGATGCGTCCCGAGCGGCAGTCGTGGTCGGATCGTGCGTCGGCGGACTCGCCTCGGCGGAGGAGGCCACCATTGCTGCGCGCCCGAATAAGCCGGGCATCGTGAGTCCGTTCTTCATCCTGAACGTGCTCATCAACATGGCGTCGAGTCATATCTCGATCCGTTTTGGCTTCAAGGGTCCGAACTGGTCCACGAACAGCGCCTGCGCTACCAGCGCACACGCACTTGGCGAGGCCATGCGTCTCATTCAGCGTGGCGAAGCGGACGTTGCCCTGGCCGGAGGTGCCGAAGCGCCGATCGGATTCATGTGCATTGCCGGGTTCAACGCCATTCGCGCGCTGTCCACGCGCAATGACGAGCCCGCACGCGCCAGTCGGCCGTTCGATGCCGATCGCGATGGCTTCGTCCTTGGCGAGGGAGCAGGCATTCTGTTGCTGGAGGAGCTGTCGCATGCTCGCGCGCGCGGCGCGCGCATACACGCGGAGCTTTCGGGGTACGGCGCCACATCGGATGCGTTCCACATGACGGCCCCAGGCCCCGAGCATGAGGGCGCACAACGTTGCATGCGACTGGCGTTGGCCGATGCCGAGCTGCATCCGTCGGAGATCGGCTACATCAACGCGCATGGCACTGCCACGATGATCGGTGATCTCGCGGAAGCGACGGCCATCGAGCGCACGTTCGGCGAGCACGCGCGTCGGCTGCCGATCTCGTCGACGAAGTCAATGACCGGTCATCTCACCGGGGCGGCGGGCTCGGCTGAAGCGATCATCAGCATATTGGCCATGCAGCGCGACCGAATTCCGCCAACGATCAATCTCGAGCGTATGGACCCGGCAATCGAGCTGGACTGTGTGCCCAACGTCGCACGCACGGCGAGCATGGACGCCGTGATGAGCAACTCGTTCGGCTTCGGCGGCACCAACGCGTCGCTGGTGTTCCGGAAAATCGAGGCGTAACGCGCGTGTAGGGTTGCCAAAGTGTCGGCGCCGGCCCGCTAAACTCGAGTTACTTCTTGCCGAAGGGGAACTCGGTGTCGACGGTCGCCTCGCCACTCAATGGCACCCCGCCCCGGTTCTTGCGGACGAGTCTCGAGAAGAGCGAGAGTTCCTGATCGAAGAGAAAGCGCAGCAACAAGCGCGTCCATGAGTAGTGCGCGTGCAGCGAGGTGTATGCTTCTGGCGCCGCGCGCTTGAGTTTCGGCAGCCGATTCCATGGCACCGACGGAAAGTCGTGGTGCTCATTGTGAAACCCCACGTTCAGCGCGACCAGATTGAGCGGTCCGTAGTAGCTGTACGTTTCCTGTCGGCCAGCCGTGAGGTAGTGCTCCTGAATCCACCGTGCTCCCAGTGGATGCAGTCCGACCGAGAAGAAGAATGAGAGGAGCAGATAGCCCATCGCGCGCGGGCCGAGCAGCCACCAGATCAGCACATTGAACGCAATCTGTGTACTCCAGTTGAGGACCACCCATCGATCGACCAGTGCGATTTCCTTCGTTCGCGCGGTGCGGGTGATCTGGAAGAGCGGGAAGAACAACAGCCAGAGCGCTTTGCCGATGGCGAAGTTACCGATCAGTCTCGCTTCCCAACGGCTGGGCAGGTCGGCGTCGAGCTCATGCACGCCCTGAAACGAATGATGCTTGAGGTGGTAGCGCCGGAAGGACACCGCCGACGGGAAGAACTGCGGCAGGTTGGCGATGATGGCCGCTGACAGGTTGAGCCATGTGCGCCGGAAGACGAGATTATGCGCGCATTCATGCACCATGACGAAGAGCGCGTGATCGGCGACGGCCCCGACCGTATACGCCGCAAGGAGCACCCACCACCAGGGCGCATCCCGAAGGATGAATGCGATGGTGACCTGCAACACGACCGATACGAGGATGATCACGAACGTTGCTGAATTGCGACCAATGAGCGCTCGCACGTCGGGGTGCGCTTGCAGGATCGCCTTGGTGCGATCGCGGTGCGGCTCGGGCGCCGTCGACCGAGCGAAATCGAGTTCGTCGCGCGATGCGTGGGGCGCGGATCCTGTCAGCGGCACCGGTCCCGCCTCCGGGCAAAGATCATGGCGTTGCTCAGTCGTCGAAGGTGGCATAACTTGTGCCTATCTTGGGCTGAGATGCGAAACTAACAGCCTATTGCAGCGGATCGACGTGTGACCCTACATCGGTTTCAAGACCAGAACCCACTTCGATTGACGACAGCCGCGAAGTATACACCGACGGGCTCGGGCAGTGTTGTCGACGTGGCGCGCGGACGATTGCGCAATCGTCACCTGTTCGCCTCCGATGCAGTCAGCCTGATGCTGATGTGTGCAATTGCATACACCGCACGCTTCGAGGGAGTGAGCTGGTGGTCGGACGGAAGCCGCGACGTCTACCTCTGGTTTCTCGCCATCATGGTCCCGGTGCGATTGGGGACCTACTGGCTCATCGGTCTCTACCGCCGAGTGTGGTCGCTGGCGAGCGTGGCCGAGTTGGAGCGATTGCTGGCGGGCACTGCTTTCGCGGGTGTGCTGTCGATTCTGTGCGGTACGTTTTTCATCTCCGGCATCGGCCTGACGCCGGGTCGCATGCCCATCGGCGTTTCGGTCCTCGACGCGCTGCTCTCCGCTGGCGCGGTCATTCTGCCTGTCTCTTATACACATCTCCGAGCCCACGAGACTAAG
>ENA-ORBV01009650-ORBV01009650.1-microbial-mat-metagenome-genome-assembly--contig:-NODE-9650-length-15738-cov-5.587127_pt1 | contig 15738 bp, 13 predicted proteins | sample MGYA00237777_ERZ505514 | MGnify/ENA primary metagenome ERZ505514 (study PRJEB26160, sample SAMN06269048) | microbial mat metagenome | isolation source: Oligotrophic lake microbial mat | place... | reverse complement strand
ACCTGACTGAGATTCAGCGGTTCTCAAAGGCGCCGGCGGATCTGTGGACGCTGATCTGGACCGGTGGCTATCCCCGCATCTACGACCGGAAGCTGCCTGCCGACGAGTGGCTGTCGAGCTATGCCTCGACCTACGTCGAGCGCGATGTCCGCCAGTTGGTTAACGTTGGGGATCTGCTGGCGTTCCAGACGTTCGTACGTCTGTGCGCCGGTCGTGTCGGGCAGCTCGTCAACCTGTCGGCGCTTGGCGCCGACGCCGGCATCACCCACATGACCGCGCGGGCCTGGCTGTCAGTGCTCGAGGCGAGCTTCATCGCCTTCCGGCTGCCGCCGTTGCACCGCAACCTTACGAAGCGGCTGGTAAAGACGCCCAAGCTCTACTTCTACGATACCGGCCTGCTCTGCTGGGCACTGGGCATCCGGTCACCGGCACAACTCGACACGCATCCGTTGCGAGGCGCGATCTTCGAGTGCTGGGTCATATCGGAGATCCTGAAGCACCACACCCACCGCGGCCTGACGCCGCGGCTGTCGTTTGTCCGCGTTCAGAAGGGGCACGAGTGCGACCTGGTGATCGAGCAGGGTGATCGGCTCACCGCGGTTGAGATCAAGTCGGGGCAGACCGTGGCATCCGACGTGTTCGCTGCACTTGCCCGCGTCGTTAATGACCTGCGCGCCGGCCCCGGTGGCACGATGCCGGTGTCCCCTGTCGTCGTCCATGCTGGCAGCGACTCACACGCCCGCACGGCGGCGCATCAGTTGTCGTGGCGCGATGTCGACAGCTTCAAGTGGACGGCCTCGCGGCCGTCGCGGCGACCGTCGACGGCTCGCTGAACGACCCTACCGCACGCGCTCGGTGAATCCGTCGCCCTGGAACATACGGACGACGCGGCCGTTTTCCTCGACGAAGCGGACGATCTCGCCGACCTCGATGCGACCGGTCGGGCTGGGGTTGCTCGACGCGAGCACGGTCATGCGCTGGCGCACGGTGTGTCCATGAACAGCATCCTGGCCGAAATGCTGGGAAAGCAAGAGGGTTGCAGCCGGGGCCGCGGTGGCTCCATGCACCTGTTTGATGCCAGCACCCGCTTCATGGGCGGCAATGCCATTGTGGGCGGAGGCCTGCCGCTGGCCGCAGGTCTGGCCATGGCCGATCAGCGCCTGCGCCCCGGCGCCATCACTGCCTGCTTCTTTGGCGAAGGCGCGGTGGGCGAAGGCGCATTCCACGAAACCATGAACCTGGCCGAGATCTGGAAGCTGCCGATGCTGTTCGTGTGCGAAAACAACCTTTACGCCATGGGCGTACCGCTCGACATTTCGGAGGCCGAAACCGACATCTACCGCAAGGCCCAGGCCTACCGCATGCCGGCCGAACAGGTCGACGGCATGGACCCGATCAAGATGGAAGCGGCCGCTCGCCGGGCGGTGGAGCACATCCGCAGCGGTGGCGGCCCATTCTTTCTGGAGTGCCGAACCTACCGTTTTCGCGCGCACTCGATGTTCGATGCCCAGGTCTACCGCACGCGCGACGAAATCGCCGAGTGGAAGCAGCACGACCCTATCGAGCGGCTGCGCACCTGGATGGTGGACAACCACCAGATCACCGCAACAGAGCTCGAAAACATGGAAGCGGAGATCGGCGCCGAGATCGACGCAGCAGTTGCCTTTGCCGAGGCCGGCACGCTGGAGTCGGTGGACGACCTGGAGCGCTTCGTGCTGATGGACAGCGTGGTACAGGAGACAGCCGCATGAACACCCCCGCCAAAACAAGCAAAGGCGCAACGAAGCGTGCAGCCAAAGCCCCTTTGCAGAAGCCCGCTGAGAACGTCGTGCCCGAATGCATGAACTACCGCGAGGCCTGCCGACAGGGGATTCGAGAGGCTCTGACCAACGATTCGCGCACCTTTGTGATGGGTGAAGACGTGGGCCGGTACGGCGGCTGCTACGCCGTCACCAAAGGTTTGCTCGAAGAGTTCGGCCCCGAACGCATCATCGACACGCCTCTGGCCGAACTCGGCTTCACTGGCGCCGGTGTGGGTGCGGCTCTCGGCGGCTTGCGGCCCATTGTCGAGATCATGACCTGCAATTTCAGCCTGCTCGCGCTGGACCAGATCATGAACAATGCAGCCACCATTGCGCACATGTCAGGCGGGCAATTCGCCGTGCCGTTGGTGATCCGCATGGCCACGGGCGCCGGTCGGCAACTCGCCGCGCAGCACTCGCACAGCCTGGAGGGCTGGTACGCGCACATCCCCGGACTCAAGGTGCTGGTGCCCGGCACGGTGGAAGACGCACGCCACATGTTGGCCGCGGCGCTGGCCGACCCGAACCCGGTGCTGATCTTCGAACACATCGTGCTCTACAACGCCGAGGGCGATCTCGACCCATCCGTGCAGGGGGTGGACATCGAGCACGCCAAGGTGCGCCGAGCCGGCACGGATGTGAGCCTCATCACCTACGGTAACAGCTTGCCCAAATGCCTGGCGGCGGCTGAAGAGTTGGCCGCATTGGGCATTGACGCCGAGGTGATCGACCTTCGTGTATTGCGACCGCTTGACTCTGCCACTCTGATTGAGTCGGTGAGCCGCACGCGACGCTGCGTGATCGTGGACGAAGGCTGGCGCAGTGGCTCGATCTCGGCCGAGATTGCGGCCCGCCTGGCCGAAGAAGCGTTTTTTGAACTCGACGCCCCCATCCGTCGGGTGTGCGGCCGCGAAGTGCCGGTGCCCTTCGCCATGCACATGGAAGAAGCGTCACTCCCGCAGGTCGCCGACATCGTGGCCAGCGCACGCGCGCTGGTGCAGAAAGCCTGACCCACCATGGCCGACTTTCTCATGCCCGCTCTGGGCGCCGACATGGAGTCCGCCAAAGTGGCGCAATGGCTGGTGCAGCCGGGCGACCGTGTGAAACCGGGCGACGTGGTCGTGGTGGTGGAAACGCACAAGGGTGCGATCGACGTGGAGATCTTTCTCGACGGTGTGCTGAACGACCTCGCCCCTGAGGGCACCGACCTGCCGGTGGGCGGGGTGCTCGCGCGCGTAGGCAAGGCGGACGAGGTGGGTACGGCGGGTGCTGCAGCCGCAACACCGACGCCGCCGCCTGCTCCTGCAGCAAAGCCGACTCGTGTGAAGACCCCGGCACCTGCGACTGCGCCCGCGCCTGTGCCCACATCTGCACCAGTTCCCGCACCGGCACCGGCCCGGCCAGCGGAGCCGGCTACACCAAACTGGCCAACAGCCCCAGGCACCAGAGTCAAGGCCAGCCCCGCAGCGCGCCGGCTCGCACACGAATTGGACGTAGTCATCGAAACCCTCACCGGCACTGGCGTGCAAGGCTCGGTGGTTCGCGCCGATGTCGAGCAAGCCGCCGCGCTAGGCCGCGCCACACCCACGGCCGCCAAAGCCTCGGGGCCTTCGCCCACACGCGCGCCTAGAGGCGGTTTTGACGCAGCGATGATGCGCCAGGCCATCGCCACGGCCATGACGCGATCCAAGCGCGAGATTCCACACTATTACCTGAGCAGCACCATCGATTTCGAAGCTGCCAACAGCTGGCTCGAATCGCACAACCGCGACAAGCCGCCGCCCGATCGTCTGCTGCCCGCCACGCTGCTCATCAAGGCCAGCGCCCGCGCCTTGGCTGAAGTGCCGCAACTCAATGGGTTCTACGAGGGTGGCGCTTTTCGCCCCGGCGCCGGCATCCACCTCGGCTGGGCCATCGCCTTGCGCGGTGGCGGTCTGGTGGCTCCCGCCATCCACGATGCTGACAAGAAGACCTTGGCCGAGCTCATGCAAGCCCTTCGCGACCTGGTGCAGCGCGCCCGCAGCGGTGGCTTGCGCAGCTCCGAGCTGACCGACCCCACCGTCACCGTCACCAGCCTGGGCGACCGCGGGGCCGATGGCGTGCTGGGTGTCATCTACCCGCCGCAGGTCGCCATCATCGGTTTCGGCCGCTTGTTCAAGCGGCCCTGGGTGGTGAACGATCAGGTGCTGCCACGCACCCTGCTCTCGGTCAGCCTCGCCGCCGACCACCGCGCCAGCGATGGCCACCTGGGTGGCCAGTTGCTGGCCGCCATCGATCAGGCCCTGCAGCATCCCGAACAACTGTAAAACCGGAGCCCACATGAACGAATCCGACATCCGCCAGCTCGCCGCCAACGTGCTGGCCGGCATCGCACCCGAGGCCGATCTCTCGACCGTGGACGACACCGAAGATCTGCGCGAAGCGCTCGATCTCGACTCGATGGACTTCCTCAACTTCGTGATCGGCTTGCATCAGGGCAGCGGCCACGCCATACCGGAAAGCGACTACCCCAAACTGTTCACGATGATGGGGTGTCTGGCCTACCTGGGCAGCTGATCAGGGGGGCAGGCCCACGCCCCGTACGAGGGGAACAACCCACGGCGCCTGCAACTGCACGCCAAGAGCTTGTCGTGGCCGCAATCGGCGCAGCGCAGTCTGGCTCGCGGCGTTCTATGTGGTGACTGGCAAACAGTCACCATCCGAAACTCCCAATTTGGTGGCAACAATCATAGGCAATGCATTTGCATTGATCCGGTAAGGCGATTGCATTGCCATGCACGACCTCCATCCCTTTGGCAAGAGCGCGCGATGTCAAGGCGGAACGCTTGCCGAAGATCACAAACACTGGTGGCGCGCGAAGTTCTTCCAGCAGTACCGGCTGTACTTCCGCTACCACTTGCCCAGCAAAGTAATCGTGTTCGCATGGGTCAATGATCAGGACACCAAACGCGCCGTGGATAAGCGGCTTTGGCTCTCTTGGTTATGTCGCAGCCACCAAAGACCCGTGCGAATTCACCGACTTTGCCAGGCACTACGAGGACCGCATCGCCCCGCCTGATGAGTGGATACACAATGTGACCCTGAATTTTCTTGCCATGCCCCAAATATGCCCCCAAGTGCCCCCGGAACATGGCATCCTTTCCCGGACCCCATCGCATGACTTCGCAGGTCTTTGAGAGTGAAAAATGAAAAAAGTCGGAACGCGTTGGACGCTTCCGGCTTCAACAATGGTCCCGCCAGCAGGAATCGAACCTGCATCTGTCCCTTAGGAGGGGACCGTTCTATCCATTGAACTATGGCGAGCGGGAGGAGCATTCTATGTCGTTCTCCCTTACCTTTTACTCCCTGCCGCAACTTCCTTATCCCAAGAAAGTCAGTCGCAGAGTGTGTCGGGAGTGAGTCGTGGCATCTGTCACCTTTATAGACGGTCAATACCGGGCGCTGGTCAGGCGCAAGGGGCACAAGCATATCTCCAAAAGGTTCAAGAAAGAGGCGCTCGCGTGGGCATGGGCCAGAGATATAGAAGCGCAAATTGACGCGGGCACGCTCCGGGCTACGATTGCCGGCAAGGACACCATCGGCCAGTTGATCGAGAAGTACCGCAACCTGCGCGCAAAGACAAGGCCCATACTGGACACCAGCACAGAGCATTACACGCTCAAGCAGTTGACGCGCACCTTGGGCGGTATTGCGGCGGCGGTGTTGACGGTCGATGCCTTGCTTGGCTGGGCCGCTGAAAGGCGCGACGAAGGTGCCGGCCCCTACACCATCAATATGGACCTGAGCAAGCTGGGAACGGTGATACGGTACGCTGGTGAAGGGTTGCCTGACGTGATTGGCGCGGCGCGGCCAAAACTGAGTGACCTGGGCCTGATTGGCGGCGGGGGCTTGCGCGAACGCAGGCCAACCGATGACGAAACGGTGCGTGTGCTCAAGTGGCTTGCGGGTGAAAAGGGGCAGAAGTACGCTGACTTCGCCTTGTTCGGGGCCATCACGGCTATGCGCCGTGGCGAGGTAGCCGCGCTCAAGTGGTCCGACCTTGATGTCAAGAACAAGATGGTGAGCGTCTTGCGCAAGCACCCGCGCAAGGGCAAGGTGCTGGAGGTTGTGCCGCTGTTGGGCGACTCATGGGCGCTGTCGCAGCGCCAGCCAAAGATGGATGACAGAATTTTCCCGGTGCATCCGCAGACCATGAGCAAGTATTTCACCGAGGCATGCCGCGCGCTCAGTATTCCCGACCTCCATCTGCACGACTTGCGGCATGAGGGCATCAGCAAAATGTTTGAGCAAGGATTCGACATACCCCACGTCGCCGTGGTGTCAGGTCACAAGGACTGGAAACACTTGAAGCGGTACATCCGAATAAAGCCGGAGTCTTTGCACGATCACGGCACTCATCCAGAAAAGCCGCCAAGTCCCGGTAGTCGCACCAGCGCTGCCAGCCGCCCACGTAGGTCTTCACCTTGAACTCGCCTTTGGCAATCTGGTTATAGATGGTCTGCTTGGCGAGCCCTATGGCGTCGGCAAGCTGCGCCATTGTCAGCCGCAGGCCGTACTTGTCGGCCACGATTGCTTGAGTCATCAGGCTCATGCGATGCAATCTCCTCAATAAGTGGGGCATGAATCAACAGGTGCGACAAGCCCTCGGGCCACATGCCTTCGTCGCGGGCGATGGCGCGCATGCGGGATGCGTAGCCAGATTCCAGCTCCCGGCGCTTCGAATGGGTGGTAGCGGTCGGGTGGGGGAAGCGGATCGCGGCATGGGCTGGGGCGCCGTGCTTGTCGCTGCGACCTGCCGGTAGTCCCGCTCGGCAGAGGCCCGCCGTAGAGGAGGGTTCGCGGCGTTGTAGGCGCCCACAGCCTCCCAGGTGCAGCCCCAGCCGCCGGACGTTGCCGCCAAGGATCCAGGCGCCGACATGGATGCTGGTGCAGGGGTTGAACAGGTCGCGTTCTGTGATGCCGCGGGCCGAGAGTCGAGGCAGCCAGGTGGAGTTGATCTGCATGAGGCCAATGTCGCGCGAGCCGTTGCGGTTGTGGCCGACGGCCTACGGATCGAGGCCAGATTCGGTGCGCGCGATTGCGTAGAGCAGTTCGGGACTAATGCCGGGCAACAGGGACTCCTCACACGTTGACATGGGCGCTGACCGCATTCGGCGCAGCGCGTGTGGAAGTCAACGTAGGCAGGCGTGCGCTTGGAAGCAGTGCAATCAGGCCCTCGCCGAGGGCTCCTGATTCCCTTTGAAAGTCCGGTGGTTCCAGTCGCTTGAATCATGGCGGGTAAATTCCCCGCCCCTTGGGGCAGGGAAATTCATTCGAGTTCTCGCCGGGTGGCCGGTGGGCAAGGGTTCGAGGGCACAGGATCAGGACCGTGTCAAGACCGAATCAGGACTTCGTCAGGGGCTCGGTGGTCGCTCATCGACCGCCCGTATGCGCGGAATACTGGCCGGATGCCGGCGTGCTGCGGCATCTCATCGTCGAAGGCGATCTGTCAGGGTACGGGATAGTCAACGCCGTCACGCACTACTCTCAGGACGTAGAGGACTACGACCGCGCCACTGAGTTCGAGGCGTTGGGTGGCAAGCTCATCGAGCTAGCTCCGACCGATTGGAAGTGCCTGATTGCATTGCCATGTTTGCCCGTGGCGACCTCACGGTTTGCCGGGCATTCTTATGGATGTCAGCATTGCTGACGGAAGCTTGCACAGTGCGTCCATTGCAGATTGCCGAAGCAAGTCACGGCGAGCAGCATGGTGAACAAATTTGATATTTCTCCCAAGATGGGAGATACTGGCGGCAATGAGGGTGATCGCCAAGAGCAGTCTGAAGAATTTTTGGGAGCAACCCGGCTGCGGCGATGCGCGTGGCCCGCTGCACAGTTGGTATGACGAGGCGGTCAAGGCGACGTGGCGGTCCCCGCAGGACGTCAAGGACCAGTACGCGAATGCCAGCATCTGCGGCAACAACAACCGTGTCGTGTTCAATGTTGGCGGCAACAAGTACCGCCTTGTGGTCGAAATGCAGTACCGGGCGGGTATCGTCTGGGTGAAGTTCATTGGTACGCATGCCCAGTACGACCGCATCGATTTGGAGAACGTGAATGACTATTAAGCCGATCCGAAACGACGACGACCTGAAGGCGGTGTTCCGCCGGCTTGAATCGATCTTTCAGGCGCAGGAGCAGACCCCTGAGGCGGACGAGCGCGATGTGCTTGTGACGCTCGTCGAGGCCTATGAGAACGAGCACTACGACCTCGGGCCGGCGGACCCCGTCGAGGCCATCAAGTTCCGGATGGAACAGCAGGGTCTGACTGCGCGGGATCTGGAGGAATTCATTGGTCCGAGCGGCCGGGTCTCGGAAGTTCTCAACCGCAAGCGGCCCCTGAGCCTGCGCATGGTCAAGAAGCTGCATGATGGCCTGAAGATTCCCTACGAGAGTTTGCTGGCCGACGCGTACTGATGAGCGGCGGGGCGGCGCACCGATGTTGGTGACGTACCTCCGGTTGCCGATGTCTTGGCCGTTGAAATGCACCGTGCCGCTGTCGCTGGCCAGTTGCCCGGTTAGCTGCGATACCAGCGTGGTCTTGCCCGCGCCGTTCGGGCCGATCAGCGCATGCACCTCGCCGGCGTGCACCTGCAAGTTGACATCATCGTTCGCCAGCAGGCCGCCGAAGGGCTTGCTCAAACCACGCACGTCGAGCAGCACGCTCATGGCTTGTCCATTCGCGCAGCGAACAAACCCGCCAGCCCGCGACGCGCGAACAGTACCACTGCCAGCAACACCCAGCCGGTCCAGAATTCCCAATGCTGGGTGTAGGCCGACAGCGTTTCCTGAAGCAGCAGCAGCGCCGCTGCACCGGCCAAGCCTCCCCAGACGCTGGCCACACCGCCCAGGATGACCATCACCATCAAGGTGCCGGACTGTGTCCAGTGCAACAGGTTCGGATTGACATAACCGGTGAGGTTGACATATAGCGCACCGGCGATGCCGCCGCAGGCGCCGGCGATCACAAAGACGATCAGCTTGTAGCGATAGGTCGGAAAGCCCAGCGCCTCGGCGCGTACGTCGTCGTCGCGCAGCGCCTGCACCGCGCGGCCGAATCTCGACGGCACGAAGCGCGCCAGCGCCAGCATGGCCAGCACCAGTGCCGTCAGCGCGACGTAGTAGAAGACCTGGTCGTTCTCCAGGTCCAGGCCGAAGCCATCGAAGCCGAACTGCGAACGGGTGCGGATGTTCAGGCCCTCGTCGCCACCATAGGCCTTGATCGAGTTCGCCAGGTAGAACAACATCTGTGCGAAAGCTAGCGTGATCATGATGAAGTACACGCCGCGCGCGCGCAGCGAAATAGCGCCGATCACCAACGCCACCAGCGCGCTGATCCCTACCGTGGCCAGCAGATGCACACTGCCGGAGGGCACACCCTCGCTAATCAGGATGGCGGTGACATAAGCGCCGAGCCCGACAAAGGCGGCATGGCCGAAGGACACCAGCCCGCCATAACCCAACACCAGGTTCAGGCTGGTGGCAGCGATGGCGTACACCAACACTCGGCTGGCCAAGCTGAGGTAGTAGTCCATGCCCAGCCATTTGCAGCAGCTCGGACTGCTCGCTGCTCAGTCCGAAGTCGTCGGCCGCTCCGCGGGCGGTGGTCTTTCTGCCGCTCTATCGATGGTGGCGGTAGCAATTACAAAATTCAACTGTCGGCAGTGTGCAATAGCTGCGTTGGAGTACGCGACGAGGTCATCCCCGTGTTCGCGCGAAAGTTCATCGCGCACCGCATGAAGTTCCGCCACAACGGGATCACGCCAAGGTAACGGTTTATTCATTCAGGAGCCTCCATCATTTCTAAAGGGGTGACAAGTTCAGGCATTCGATAACCCTTGGCAGGACACAAGCCTCGGATCACCGGCAGCTGCATTGGGTTCGCAATGTGGGTGCAGTTCCAGGTGAGCAGCACGTCCATGCGATGAAACGCCGCACAGGCAATGTTGCAGCGCATCCAATTAGGCTTGTTTGGGTAGCCCGCCGCCCTGAATCAGGTATTGGGCCAACTCAAGGATGGCGGGGTCAATGGGCAACAGTGGAATTGGCCGCAAGCTGTCAATGCGAGCTTGCGCGGCAACGGCATCCCCTCGACTGGCTTCCTCAACAACGTAGGGGGAAATGAAAACATCCACATCGGATAGCCTCGTACTCCACCACGCCCGCGTGACTTGCTGACAAGCCGCCTTCAACCTGTCGTTGCTGGGCTTGGCCGTCAAATAGCTGACAACAGAAGTTTCAATATAGATTCGCGGCCTCATGAAAACACTTTAACGGATTCCGGTAGCCCGCTACGAGATTGATTGCTTGTGCTCAGGTGCTGCCTGTCAGTGTCTGCACACGCGCCACCTGCACGCACACCCGCAGCACGCGGGCGTCGTCCACCTGGTTGGTCAGCAGCGGAATGAGGCGCGCATTGAGCGATTCCTGATCGCGGCCCGTAACCCTGGACTGCGGGCAGGGGCTTCGCCTGGAGTAGCCATTGCCCGATGAGGGGCTACGAAGGGTTTTGGTTCGCCCAATGTCGAGGCGGCTTTCAGGGCGGGCGTCGAGCCTGCGCCTGCCCAGCGTGCGCTCGGCCAGCCCAAAAACTCCCTGCGTCAGGAGATTCGGTGGCTCAGAGTGCCTTCGGGCGACGCAGCGATGCCGGTTGGGGCAAGCTGGGCGTCGTCCGTGCCCGATGCCCTACGCATATCGCCGTGCCTTTCGGCAGCCGGGTTTCAGGAGATGAGGCCGGCGATGGCGCCCGCGTGAGCGGGCAGGGGCGATGCGGTAACGGGCATCAACCGGGCTGACTCAGCCATTGGGGAATTCAGCGGGCCGTTACTGCGCCAACTTCTTGTGGTTTGCAACATCAGCAGCAGCAATCGTCGCGGCTGTTTTCCAATGCCGATTTGCACAGCAACGGGTCAGGGTTGTCCGCAGTGCTGACAGCGCACACCGCATTCGCCGATCCAGGGCGCTTGCCCACTGCCGCGCGCGTCTTGCATGAGAGGCGCCGATCGCGCGGCCGTGGAACCCACGTCAGCGAGCGCATCGCCGGCAATGTCGCGGGCGATGGCGCTTCGGCCCGATGGGTGCGGCAGTGCCTCGGACTCGGCACGGACCCATGAAGCGGCGCCAGGCGCCCCCTTTGGAGAGTCTCGTCACCCGTTGATGCAGGACCCGGATCGGGTGAAGGTGCAGCGCGTCGCCCATCGGTGACCATGACCCACGGCAGCACTTCGCGACCATGGAAAGCGCGTAAGTTGTCCGGGAGCGCCGCGATTGACATCGGCTTGTCTTTGCAGTTCGTTCACAAGTTCCCCATTGCCTGGTGTCGGGGCGCCGCCGTCACGAACCCGGATTTTGATCCGGTGTGATGTGGCTGAATTCACTTCAGCCAGTCCTTCACGCCCGCCGTGGACAAACCACCCACCCACAGTGCGAGCCTATGGATGGCCCCTGCAGGGTCCGTGGCTTGTAGTAACGAATTGCCTCAGTCAACTCCTCGTCGACTGGGGCAAGACGACTGAGCGTCATGTTGACCGAATTTTTTCGAGCAAGCCTTGCATTGGCAAGGAGGTCAGCTCGCCACGCTTCAAAGCCGCTAGCCGGTCTTCAGCCTCGGACTGCCACGCTGCCTGAATTGCAAGATCGGGCTCATCTAGGGAGTCAATCAATTGTTCAATCAGCGCCAGGCGCTCATCAGCTCTCAATCGACGCGCGGATTCCAGAATTTCGGCGTTGGACATTTGCTGCTCCCAATTACTTCGGTGCCTGACTTTCGAAACGCTCCATCCGGGCACTGTCATCACCTTGACCCGGAACCCTTCCATGAGTATTTGGTCTCGTCCAAGTCCAGTTCATCAAGTCGGAGCAAGGGAAACCAAACCTCGACTTGCGCGCCCACTGGCGGAGCATGATGCACTGCGCACACGTGCGCATACCGACCGATTGCGGCGGGATGACGCGACGGCCAGGTGGTGACGGGTTTCGGCCGCACCGGGCGCTGGTTCGCGATGGGGCACTTCGGCGTGCAAGCGGACATCATGACCCTCGCGAAAGGCACGGAAAGTTGCACCCTTCCCCTGGGTGGCATGTTGGTGAGTGACCGGGTCAATCAACCTTTTCTGGCAGGGGTTGAACTCCTCGACGGCTTCACCTGCCAGGGTCACGCAGCCGCCTACGCGGCGGGCATTGCGCCTTAGTTCGGGCGCGGTTTTTGGGCTGCGAGCGACATCGAATCTAACTAAACCCCCGGCGCCTTACCCGGAAATGCGGGTACCAATCCGGCTGGCGCAGCCCCAAGTGAGTCGCAACGTGAGTCGCAAAGTGAGTCGCGCCGCACGAGCCTTCAGTGATTCGTCCCATTGAACTATGGCGAGCGGGGAGGAAAGTCTAGCAGGCCGCCAGCCCGGTTCGGCGTGGCGCCAGCGACCTTCCCTTGAAGCTGCGATGTGATCAGACGGCGTACACCGTCGCCCGCCATCAGTCGTAACTGAACTTGTACACCAGGTCGATCGCACTTTTCTCGCCCGTGCGGGCACGCAACGTGAAGCGCTCCGACAGGTCATAAAAGATCGAGAACGTGCCTAGTGTGCCGGCCAGGCTGCGTTCGTAGGCGACATAAAAATCCTTCGAGATGCGTTTGCCCAGTGTGACGGTGGCCGCGCCCGCGCCGCCCGCGCCGACGTCCGACGCGCCGGAGAACGACAACTCGTCCAGTCCGAGCCGGCCGGCGATGCCGCCGGACTGGTTCTGGCCGCCGAGCAGCGCCATCGCGGCCTGCTGCAGCACCGCGGCCTCGGCGCCCCCACCGGCGGCAGAGCGGCCCAACACCAGCCAGGCCAGCTTTTCCGCCTCGGGCAGATCGGGTTCGGCGTACAGGCGTATCCGTGGCAGCAATGCAGTGCCGGTGATCTGCACACCCACACGTTGCGTCACTTTGGGGCGGATCGCCAGAATATTCAGAGAAGGGTTGTCGTAGGCACCGGCGAACCGCATCACCCCGCGATCAATCTGCAACTGCTGCCCATACGCCTGGAAACGGCCGCCGACGGTGCGCAACTCACCGGTCAGGGTTGGCGCCTCACCGGCCAGCAGCTGGCTGCGCAGGGTCAGCTCGCCAACGACGCGGGTGTCGATGCCGCGTCCACGCACGCTGAAGTCGCGCCCCAGGTCGAGCGTGACGAGCAGATCGGTTGGCACGCGCGGTGCGTCCGTTGTGGCTGGGGCCCTGGCGACGACCTTTGCCTGGGGCGCGTTTCGGCGCACCACGACGACGTCGTCGCCCAGGCTGGGCGCTGTCTCGTCGGGCATGATGAACAGCGCCTGGTCGACCGTCAAAGCGCCGCGGATGCGCAGTTTGGATTCCGCCAGCCGTGCCTGCATGGTGCCGGACACGGCGAGGCGGCGGTCGGCACGTGCCGATACCCGCAACGCCTTGGCGATCGCATCGAGCTGCAGCTCGATGCTGCCCAGAGCGGAGACGCCGGGAGCTGTGGCCAGCGTCCAGCGCGCGTAACCGGTTGCATGGAGCTCGCCGCCCGCTGCGCCGCCAGCACCCTGCAGGCTGAAAGTGTCGATATTCAGGCGTTCGCCGCGCAGGCTGGCGCGCAGCCGCCCGTTGCCAAATTCGATGCCGTCGACCACCGAGCGCACGGCCAACGCATCTGCCCGCAGGCTGCCGCTCCACTGCGGTGACCGCTGGGTGCCAGACAGTGCAAGGTCGGCGTCGACGGTGCCGCGCACCCGCCAGCCGGGCGGTGCCAGCATCGACCACACGCCGACCTGCGGTAGCTGGGCGCGCAAACTCGCATTCAGGGGGCTGTCGGGTGTCCAAGTCCACCCCTGTTCGGTGCGGCTCAGGCGCGTGCTTAAGCTCGCCTGCGCATTGCCTGCCCGTTCGCTGTCCCATCGAAAGTTGGCCTGCACGGTGTCGCCTTCGGCCTGCAACTCCAGCGTCGCTTCGCGTACCCCGGCGTTGACGCTGCCGGCACTGCCACTGGCAGTTGCCGGCGCGGCGTCGGTTTGAATGCGAATGTCACCACTGCGCCGTGCCAGCGTGGCACGCGCAAGCAGCTTGTCGGTCAGCGTGACGTCCCAATTGCCATCGAAAACCAGGTCGCCACTGAGGCCCACGTCACCCGGCTTTGCATTGCCCAGCAAGTCAATCCATCCCATCGGCAGGCCGCGTATGTTGCCCTTGCTGGTGAGCGCCGTGCGTGCGCCCATGTCCCAGACCACCGGTTGCCAGTCGAGCGCCAACGTTCCGGGTTGCGGACCGGTCAACGCCGCCTGGGCTGCGCCGACACGCAGCGCCGGGCCGCTGCCAGGCGCCGTGGCGGCGGACCAGCGCAGCTCCAGCGGTTTGTTCAGGGCCAGCGCCCACAGGCCGGGAATTTGCGGCGCCTTGGCCCGCAATTGCATGTGATTGACACTTGCCAGCCAATCTCCGCGTCCGTCGCGTCCACCACGCCCGTCGGCCTGCAGTTGCAGCTCCTGCCCATCGCGGATGAGTTGGGCACGGGTCTTGAAGGTGAGCGCCTCCAGTGTGCCGGCAAGTTCGGTGTCGACATCGCGCAGTCGCAGCGTCTGGCCGACGTTCTGACCATCCAAACGCACGGCCAATGCGGGAATCTGCAGCCGTGCCTGAAGGCTGGCAGGCTTTCCGCGGCCTGGCTGCAGGAACGACTCCCAGCCACCGGTCCAGAGCGCGGTGAGCTCGGCGTTGCCTTGCACATCGAACTCGCCCAGCGATTTCGGTGTATTGGGCAAGCGCACCACCCAGCGCCGCAGCGCGGCGGCGTCGGTCACATTCAGTGTCAGATCACCGGCGCCGTCCAGGGCTGCGAATTGCCCCGCGATTTGCGCTTGCGCGCCCGGCGCGACCAGACGAAGCCGGCCGCGTGCGGACTGCGTGGCCGGTTGCAGGTCGACCTTGCCTTCGAGCCGCGCGTCGCTGGTGCGCACGATCAGATCGTCCACGCGAACCCAGCCGTCAGCCCAGCGCCCGCTCGCAGACGCGCTCTGCAGGCGCAGGCCGCGCAGGACCGATCTGCGGTCCTGTTGCGCCGAGGGTTTCAGTTCCGCATCGAACGCCACGCCGCCCGACTCGGCCTTGGCATCCAGCGTGCCATTGAGCCGAACCGATTCCATCTGGCTGTGCAACAACGCCGGGTTGATGCCCTGCAGCTGCAATTGGCCTTGCCAGCCAGACGTCGCACTCACGGTTTTCGGATCGCCGATCGAGCCGACCAGCCTGATCCGGCCGCCGCCAGCTTCGGCGTTGAGCGACTGGATGCGCCAGCGGCCATCGGTCAGATCGACCAGCGCCTTCAGGCTGTCCACTGGCAATCGGCCTTTGTCCCAGGGGCCGGCAGCGCGGTTGACCAGGTTGACCTCGGCCCGCCAGTTGACGCCTGCCGGTTGCACCGAGGTGCTGCCGGTCAACTGGGTACGCGGTGCCGTGGGCCACAGGGCCGCGAGATTGAGCTGCGTGAACGAGGCGTGGGCCCGGACCACGGGTTGGCTGGCCCAGGGATTGATCTGAGCCGACACGGTCGCGCGCATGGCGCGGCTGGCGGCCAGCTCGCCGGTGTTGCCCGCACCAGGCTGCAGCTGGGCCAGCAGGTCCAGATTCGGCACCGTTCCAGCCAGCGGACCGCGCAGCGTGGCGGTTGCGTCCAGCGCGACCTGGCGTTCGTCGCCGATCGGGGCTTGCACGGCGCCTTGCAACTGCACATCGAGCGTCATCGGGCGGCGCGCCTGCAGCGCCAGTTGTCCCTGGTAGTGGCCATCGGCTATCTGCAACCGTTTCAGCGTCAGCTGGTGCTTGTCGCCGTCGTAACGGTAGGCTCCGGTCAGGGCATTCACGTCAACCGTGTTGGTACCGGTCAGCCGGATCCGGTCGATC